>Ga0247820_10000452_pt1 | contig 21832 bp, 16 predicted proteins | sample 13C_Glucose_Day1_2_FD_192480 | JGI IMG/M metagenome (GOLD analysis project Ga0247820, IMG submission 192480) | Soil microbial communities from agricultural site in Penn Yan, New York, United States - 13C_Glucose_Day14 | ecosystem: Environmental > Terrestrial > Soil > Agricultural land | place...
GTCGGGGTGGGGGCGCTCCGGCGCTCGGTCAGCACGGTGAACTCTCACTTTGGGCGCAACGTCTCGGTGTCGTCCCCAGGCCTGAACTCATCGCCCTGCGCCGCGACGCGCCCGCGCCCGACCTCTCTCATCCCGCGATGGCCGTCAACCTCGATGCCTGCATCCAGTGCACGCGCTGCGTTCGCGCCTGCCGCGAGGAGCAGGTCAACGACGTCATCGGTTACGCCATGCGCGGCCTCGACAGCAAGATCGTGTTCGACCTGGACGACGCCATGGGCGCGAGCACCTGCGTGGCCTGCGGCGAATGCGTGCAGGCCTGTCCCACCGGCGCGCTGATGCCCAAGACGCTGGTCGGCTCGCAGGTGGTCGACCGCGAGGTCGATTCCGTGTGCCCGTTCTGCGGCGTCGGCTGCCTCGTCACCTACAAGGTGCGCGACGAGAAGATCGTCGCCGTCGAAGGCCGCGACGGCCCGGCCAACCACGGCCGGCTTTGCGTCAAGGGCCGCTTCGGCCACGACTACGTGCACCACGAGCAGCGGCTGACGAAGCCGTTGATCCGCAAGGCCGGCATGCCCAAGGATCCGGCGCAAGCCCCCGATCCTTCCCACTGGGGCGAGGTCTTCCGCGAAGCCACGTGGGAGGAAGCGCTCGAGCTGGCCGCCGGCAAGCTGCGCGACCTGCGTGATGCGCACGGCCCCAAGTCGCTGGCCGGCTTCGGCTCCGCCAAGGGCAGCAACGAGGAGGCCTACCTGTTCCAGAAGCTGGTGCGCACCGGTTTCCGCAGCAACAACGTGGACCACTGCACGCGCCTGTGCCATGCGTCGAGCGTCGCGGCGCTGCTGGAGGGCGTGGGCTCGGGCGCGGTGAGCAACCAGGTCAACGACGTGGCGCAGGCCGAGCTGATCATGGTGATCGGCTCCAACCCCACCGGCAACCATCCGGTCGCGGCGACCTGGATGAAGAACGCCGCGAAGCGCGGCGCGAAGATCGTCCTGGCCGACCCGCGCGTCACCGACATCGGCCGCCACGCCTGGCGCGTGATGCAGTTCAAGCCCGACACCGACGTCGCCGTGCTCAACGCGCTGATCCACGTGGTGATCGAGGAAGGCCTGGCCGACGAGGCGTTCGTGCGCGAGCGCGCGAGCAACTACGAGGCGCTGCGCGAGAACGTGCGCGGCTACAGCCCCGAGGCGATGGCGCCGATCTGCGGCGTGCCGGCGCAGGTACTGCGCGATGTCGCGCGCGCGTTCGCGAAAGCCAAGGGCGCGATGATCCTGTGGGGAATGGGCGTGAGCCAGCACGTGCACGGCACCGACAACGCGCGCTGCCTGATCGCACTGGCCAGCGTCACCGGCCAGATCGGCAAGCCCGGCAGCGGCCTGCATCCGCTGCGCGGCCAGAACAACGTGCAGGGCGCCAGCGACGCCGGCCTGATCCCGATGATGCTGCCCAACTACCAGCGGGTGGACAACGGCGAGGCGCGCGCCTGGTTCGAGGACTTCTGGGGCACGCCGCTGGACGACCAGCCCGGCTACACGGTGGTCGAGATCATGCACAAGGCGCTGGCCGACGACGCCGATCCGCACAAGGTGCGCGGCATGTACGTGATGGGCGAGAACCCGGCCATGAGCGACCCGGACCTGAACCACGCGCGCCATGCGCTGGCCAGCCTCGAGCACCTGGTCGTGCAGGACATCTTCATGACCGAGACCGCCTGGCTGGCCGACGTCGTGCTGCCGGCTTCGGCGTGGCCGGAGAAGACCGGCACGGTGAGCAACACCGATCGCATGGTGCAGCTGGGCCGACGCGCGCTGAATCCGCCGGGCGAGGCGAAGCCGGACCTCTGGATCATCCAGGAGATGGCGCGGCGCCTCGGCCTGGACTGGCGCTACGAAGGCGAGGAGAGCGGCGTGGCCGCGGTGTACGAGGAGATGCGGCAGGCCATGCACGCGGCCATCGCCGGCATCTCGTGGGAGCGGCTGGAGCGCGAGTCGAGCGTCACCTATCCCTGCCTGTCGGAGGACGATCCCGGCCAGCCCATCGTGTTCACCGACAGCTTTCCGACGCCGGACGGCCGCGTGAAGCTGGTGCCCGCGGACATCATTCCCGCCGCCGAGCGGCCCGATGCCGATTTCCCGTTCGTTCTGATCACCGGACGCCAGCTCGAGCATTGGCACACCGGCAGCATGACGAGGCGCGCGACGGTGCTGGACGCGATCGAGCCGATGGCCACCGCGTCGATGAACGGCGAGGACCTGCGCAAGCTGGGCCTGCAGCCGGGCGACGTGGTGACGGTCCGCTCGCGGCGCGGCGAGGTGGCGCTGCACGTGCGCCGCGACGACGGCACGCCGGGCGGCGCGGTGTTCATCCCGTTCGCCTACTACGAGGCGGCGGCCAACCTGATGACGAATGCGGCGCTGGACCCGTTCGGCAAGATCCCGGAGTTCAAGTACTGCGCGGTGCGAGTGGTCGCGGGGGGGACCCCTCGGCCCCCCGCCGGTTACGGCAGGGGCGCGCACTGAGAGTGTCGGCCACGCAACAAGTCCGGTTGAGGCTGGGAAGTTTTCCCAGCTAGTTGGCTACGAAGCGTTAAGAAACGCACGCCAGTTCGAGTTTCGGCTGCTCTTCTTACGAATTCAAACAGGTGTGGGTCATGCCACGGCTGAGCATCGCGGCTCCTGAAAGAGGAGAAGCGATGCAATTGAACAAAAGCAAATCCCTGATCGGTGGCGTGGCGATGGCCTCCACCCTGCTGCTGGCCGCGTGCGGCGGCGGTGGCGGCGGCGGAACGGCAGCGGCCCCGGAAGGCACCGTCCGCCTGGCGCTCACCGACGCACCTAGCTGCGGCTACGACCACGTGTACGTCACCGTCGAGCGCGTGCGCATGCACAAGAGCGACGGCGCCGGCGACTCGGAGGGCGGCTGGGAGGAGATCGTGCTGGCCACGCCCAAGCGGCTCGACCTGCTCGAGCTCACGAACGGCACGCTGGAGGAACTCGGCCAGACCGACGTTCCCGCCGGCACCTACAGCCAGATCCGCCTGGTGCTCGCCGCGAACACCGGCGCCAACCCGCTGGCGAACTCGGTCCAACCGACCGGCGGCGCCGAAGTGGCGCTGAAGACGCCCAGCGCCCAGCAGAGCGGCCTGAAGCTCAAGGCCAAGTTCGACGTCGAGGCCGACGGCCTGGCCGACCTGGTGCTGGACTTCGACGCCTGCCGTTCCATCGTCAAGGCGGGCGGCTCGGGCAACTACAACCTCAAGCCCGTGCTGACGCTGTCCAAGCGCGTGCAGACCGGCATCCAGGGCTACGTCTCGACCACGATGACCCTCAACGGCACGACCGTGTCGGCCCAGCAGAACGGCGTGGTGATGCGCTCGACCGTGCCGGACACCACCGGCAAGTTCGTGCTGCCCTTCCTGGCCGCCGGCAACTACGACGTGGTGATCACGTCCGAAGGCCGCGCCACCGCCGTGCTGGCCAGCGTGCCCGTGACCGCGACGACCACGATCGTGAACGGCACCGCCACCGCGTTCCTGCCGCCGGCGGCGACGATGCGCGAGATCACCGGCACCGCTTCGGCCGGTACCGGCACCGCGACGCTGGTGACCACCGCCGACGTGCGCGCGACCCAGGCGCTCACCGGCGGCCCGACCGTGCAGGTCACGGCGATGCCGGTGGACGCGGTGGATGCCACCTACACGCTGCGCGTGTCCGCGGGCGCACCGGTGAAGGCGGCCTACGTGGCCGGCAGCACGCCGACCTTCGTGGCCGACACCCCGGTGGCCGGCAAGTACAAGGTGCAGGGCGCGGCCGAGGGCTTCGTCGACGTCACGCAGGACGCCGACGTCTCCACGGCTGACCAGGTGATCGACCTCCAGTTCGCACCGTAAAGCGGCATCGCTGCTGGAACGCGGGGCCCCGCCGCGCACGCGACAGCGTGCACGGCGGGGCCCTGCTACATTGCCTCGCCGCTTTTGCGCCGGCGAAGGAGCAGCGATTGAAGACCCGAATCACCGAACTTTTCGGCATCCGCTACCCGATCATCCAGGGCGGCATGCATTTCGTCGGTCTGGCCGAGCTGGCGGCGGCCGTGTCCAACGCCGGCGGGCTGGGCATCATCACCGGCCTGACGCAGCGCACGCCCGAGGACCTGGCGCGCGAGATCGCCCGCTGCAAGGCGATGACGGACAAGCCGTTCGGCGTCAACCTGACTTTCCTGCCGGCGGTCAAGCAGCCGGACTATCCCGGCTACGTGAAGGCCATCCTCGACGGCGGCGTGAAGATCGTCGAGACGGCCGGCAACAACCCGCAGAAGTGGCTTCCGCCGCTGCACGAGGCGGGTGTCAAGATCATCCACAAGTGCACCTCGGTGCGGCACGCGCTCAAGGCCGAGGCCATCGGCTGTGACGCGGTCAGCGTCGACGGCTTCGAATGCGGCGGCCATCCGGGCGAGGACGACGTGCCCAACTTCATCCTGCTGCCGCGCGCGGCCGAGGAACTGAAGATCCCGTTCGTCGCTTCCGGCGGCATGGCCGACGGCCGCTCGCTCGTCGCCGCGCTGGCGCTGGGCGCCGATGGCATGAACATGGGCACGCGCTTCCTGGCCACGAAAGAGGCGCCGGTGCACCAGAACGTGAAGGACGCCATCGTCGCGGCCAGCGAGCTGGACACGCGGCTGGTGATGCGACCGCTGCGCAACACCGAGCGCGTGCTGAAGAACGCGGCGGCCGAGCGTCTGCTGGAGAAGGAAAAGGCGCTCGGCGCCAACCTCACCTTCGAAGACATCTTCGGCGAGGTGGCGGGTGTCTATCCGCGGATCATGCAGAAGGGCGAGATGGACGCGGGCGTCTGGTCGTGCGGCATGGTGGCGGGCCTGATCCGCGACGTGCCCACTTGCGCCGAGCTGATCGAGCGGATCATGGCCGAGGCCCGCGAGATCATCACGCGGCGCCTGCCGGTGATGGCAACCTGAGTTCCCCGGCTCAGCGCCGCGCGAACACCGGCTGGTCGAAATGCGCCACGCGCGTGGCGCGGCCGGCGATGCCCACTTCGCGGAACTGGTAGATCACCGCCGCCGTCGGCGCCGCGATCCAGTGGCGGCCGACCGGCATGCGCAGGATCTGGCGACCCGGTTCTTCCGAAGGTTCGAGCAGCGGCGCGTCGTCGCGCATGAACTCGCGCATGCGGATGCGATGGATGCTCGCGACCTCCGCGGGATTCGGCACCAGCTCCGCCGCCGCGCCCGCCCACACCACCACCGGCGTGATGACGAAGCCCGATCGCGTGACGTAGTCGTCCAGCGTGCCCAGCACCTCCGCGGGCTCCAGCCGCAGGCCGACTTCCTCGTGCAGTTCGCGCAGCGCGGCTTCTTGCGCCGATTCGCCTTGGTCGATGCGGCCGCCGGGCAGGGCCCATTGGCCCGCGTGGCGCGTCATGCCCGCGGCGCGGCGGGTGAGGAGGAGCGCGGCTTCGCGGCTCCACTGCGAAGGCGCTGAAAGGCCGTCGACCACCGCGCCCAGGCCTTCCTCGACCAGCGCGACCACGACGGCGGCGGCGTGGTGCGAAGCGTGCTCGGCGCGTCGCGATTCGAAGCTGCGCAGGCGGCTTCGTACCGACTCGCGCAAGGACTCGTCCAACTGCATCGCGGCCATTGTCGCGCGGCGGCGCGGCTCTGCAGTGCGGGCTCGCCACAATGGACAACGGATGCGGCGGCGTGGAAAGCAGACACGCACCGAAGCCGGCGAAGGCGCTGCCTCCCCGACCAAGCGCAGGGCGCAAGGGCCTGCGGGCGTCGCCGGATAAGGACGGCCTAACGATCGTTCGCCGGAGTAGCGCCCGGCCCGCATCCTTGGTGGCTTACGCCGAGACTTCGGTCGGCGGGATCGGCGACACACCCTGCGCGCGGGCGGCCTCGTCCTGCTTGCGCATCGCGCGCTGGAAGCCCTCGCGCTCCTGCAGCCGCTGCCAGTAGGCCTCTACGTTCGGCGGGAACTGCGGCGCCAGATCCAGCAGGCTCGCCAGCAGCAGCGCATAACCCACCGAAACGTCCGCGACCGTGAAGCGGCCGCCCGCCAGCCACTCGCGGCCTTCCAGTCGCGCATCGACCCCGCGCAGCCGCGCCAGGAACCACTTGGCGTAGTCCTGCGCCACCTGCGGCTGGCGCCGCTCCGCGGGCTCGAAGCGCGAATAGCGCAGCACCAGCGTCTGCGGAAAGGTCAGCGTGGCCTCGCCGAAATGCAGGTAGTTGAGCCAGGCGCCGAAGTCGGGCTCGCCGGGTTCGACCTGCAGCGGAGTGGGCGAGTGGCGCGCGCACAGGTACTGGCAGATCGCCGCCGATTCGGTCATGCGCGTGTCGCCGTCGACCAGCAGCGGGATGGTGCCCAGCGGGTTCTCCTGCAGGTAGGTGCGGGCATGCACGCGCGGCGGGAAGGGCAGCATGCGCAGCTCGTACGGCACGCCGAGTTCCTCCAGGGTCCACAAGGGACGGAACGAGCGGGCGCTGACGCAGTGGTGCAGGACGATCATGGCTCTCGAGCATAGCCGCGGGCGCTTGGGCAAAATCGGCGCACGACATTCCTGCAGGAGACCGCCATGCCCGAAGCCTTCATCGTCGCCGCCACCCGCACCGCCGGGGGGCGCCGCAACGGCCGCCTGTCCGGCTGGCATCCCGTGGACCTCGCCGCCGAGGTGCTGAACGCACTGGTGGACCGCAGCGGCGTGGATCCCGCCGCCGTGGACGACGTGCTGATGGGCTGCGTCAGCCAGGCCGGAGAGCAGTCGTCCAACGTGGCCCGCAACGCGGTGCTGGCGTCGAAGCTGCCCGAGTCGGTGCCCGGCACCTCGATCGATCGCCAGTGCGGCTCTTCTCAGCAGGCGCTGCAGTTCGCGGCGCAGGCCGTGATGTCGGGCACGCAGGACCTGGTGATCGCCGCCGGCGTCGAGAGCATGTCGCGCGTGCCCATGTTCACGCCGAGCGAACTGCCCCGCAAGAACGGCCTGGGCTTCTACATGAGCCCGCGCGTGCGCGACCGCTACCCGAACGTGGAGTTCAGCCAGTTCATGGGCGCGGAGATGATCGCGCGCAAGTACGGGCTCTCGAAGGACCAGCTCGACGCCTACGCGCTGGAGAGCCATCGCCGCGCGAAGGCCGCCACCGAGGCCCGCGCCTTCGCCGATGAAATCCTTCCCGTGCGCGCCTGGAAGCAGGGCGAGGACATGGCCGATGAAGCGCACACGATCGATGAAGGCATCCGCTTCGACGCCTCGCTCGAGGGGATCGCCGGCGTCAAGCTGCTGCAGCCCGATGGCGTGATCACGGCGGCCAGCGCCAGCCAGATCTGCGACGGCGCGGCCGGCGTGATGGTGGCCAGCGAGAAGGCGGTGAAGACCTTCAACCTCAAGCCGCTGGCGCGCATCCACCACCTGTCGGTGATGGGCCACGACCCGATCGTGATGCTGGAGGCCCCGATCCCCGCAACGATCGCCGCGCTGCGCAAGGCCGGCATGAAGATGGACGACATCGACGCCTACGAAGTCAACGAGGCTTTCGCGCCGATTCCGCTGGCCTGGCTGCAGGCCACGGGTGCCGATCCTGCGCGGCTGAACGTGAACGGCGGCGCCATCGCGCTCGGCCATCCGCTGGGCGCTTCGGGCGCCAAGCTGATGACCACGCTGCTGAACGTGCTGCGGCAGCGCAAGGGCCGCTGGGGCCTTCAGACCATGTGCGAAGGCGGCGGGATGGCGAACGTAACGATCGTGGAAGCGCTGAACTAGTCGGCGGCCTCGGCGGCCGGCACGCAGGCGAGCAGTTCGCGCAGCGCCTGCGGATCGAGCGGCTTGACAAGATGCGCGTCGAAGCCGGCTTCCGCCGAGCGCTTGCGGTCCTCCTGCTGGCCCCAGCCCGTCATCGCCACGATGAGCGCGCTGCCGCAGCCGGGCAGGGTGCGAAGCTGCCGGCAGGCGTCGTAGCCGTTCAGCCGCGGCATGCCGATGTCCAGCAGGATCACGTCGGGCCGGAAGCGCTGCGCCGCCTCCAGGCCTTCGACGCCGTCGTAGGCCATCTGGATCTCGTGGCCCGATTGGCCGAGCAGCATGGCCAGCATCGCGGCGCTGTCGCGGTTGTCGTCCACCACCAGCACGCGGCGGCGTCTCGACGCCACGCTTCCGGGTGCCGAAGCGGCGGGAGCCACCTCGCGCGGCAACGGCGCGGCCAGCGGCAGGCGCACGGTGAATTCGCTGCCGAGGCCCGCGCCTTCGCTGTACACCTCCACCGTGCCGCCGTGCATCTCCACCAGGCTGCGCACCAGCGTCAGGCCGATGCCCAGACCGCCCTGGCGCCGCTCCAGCGAGGTGTCGGCCTGCACGAACAGTTCGAAGATGCGCGACTGCTGGTGCGGTTCGATGCCGATGCCGTCGTCGCGCACCCGAAGCACCGCCTGCCCTGATTCCTGCTCCAGCGTGAGCCGCAGCGACCCGCTTTCGCCCGTGAACTTGGAAGCGTTGTTCAGGAGGTTGCCGACCACCTGCGCGATGCGGGCAGCGTCGGCTTCCACCCACACCGCGTGCGGCGCCAGCGTGACCGACAGCTTCTGCCGCCGGCCCTGGGCCAGGGCACGCGCGGCCTCCGCCGCCTGGCGCACCACCGGCGCCAGTTCGATGCGCTGCTTGCGCAGCTCGATCGCGCCGCGGCTGATGCGGCTGGCATCCAGCAGGTCGTCGATCAGCCGCACCATCTGCGCCATCTGCCTCGCCATCATCTGCGCGGCCGCCTGCACCTCCGCCGGCGGGACGCCGGGCGCGTCCAGGATGTCGATGGCATAGCGGATCGGCGCCAGCGGGTTGCGCAGCTCGTGCGCCAGCAACGCCAGGAATTCGTCCTTGCGCCGGGCGGCGTCGCGCAGCTGCTGCTCGGAGCGGGCGCGCTCCACCGCCGCCCAGGTGCGCTCGGCCGTGTCCTCGGCCTGCGCGATCTCCTCGGCCGTCCAGCGGCGCGGGCCGGTCTGGTTGATGCCCAGCAGGCTGACCAGCTGTCCGCCCTTGATCAGCGGCACGGCCAGCACGCCGCCCACCCGCATGCGCTCGAACAGGCGCTGCTGCGCGAGGTTCAGCCGCGGGTCGGTGCAGCCGTCCTCCAGCACGGTGGTGCGGCCCGCCAGCAGTTCGCGCTGCAGGAAACCGCCGAACTCGGCGATCTGGAACCGGTCCATGCGGAACGACACGCCGCGCGCGGTGTAGGCGCGGTGGACGACGAAGCCGTTCTCGTCTTCCTCCATCTCGCAGTAGAAGCAGCGGCTGGCGCCCAGGTGCTCGCCGAGCACGCGCACCGCGGCTTCCTGGATCTCGATCGGGCAGGCCAGCGTGCGCAGCGCGTCGGCCAGACGCAGCTGGTAGGCGTCGCGCCGCGCGGTGGCGCGCGCCTGTTCCTCGCGCCGCAGCCGCGCCGTGATGTCGCGGCCGGTGCCGGACACCTGCACCACCTGTCCGTCGGCGTCGAACACCGGGGCCAGCGTGTATTCGTAGTGGCGGAACTGGCCGTGCACGCTCGTGTACGTGAGCTCCGAGCTCAGGGCCTGCCCGCTGTCCACCACTCGCCGGATGTGCTGCTGGGCCAGGTCGTGCACGGCGGCCGCCACCCCGAGCTCCGCGAAGGTGCGGCCGACCACCTTGTCGAGCGGCAGGCCGAGCAGGTCGAGCACGGCCCGGTTGGCGTACTGCAGGCGGCCGTCGGGCGCGAACACGTAGCTGTTGTCCGGCGTGTGCGACAGCACGGTCTCCATCAGCCGGCGCTGCTGCTGCGCGCGCTGCTCGGCGGCCTGCAGGGCCTGCTCGGCGCGGGCGCGCTCCACCGCCGCCCAGGTGCGCTCGGCGGTCTCGCGCACGGCATCGACCTCGGCGGCCGTCCAGGCGCGCGGGCGGGCGTCGTTGACGGCCAGCATGCAGACCAGCCGCCCGGCCTTCACCAGCGGCACGTTGATGCGCGCGCCGATGTCCAGCGCCTGGGTGTTGCGGCGCTCGCTTGGCGTCGTTTCGGGTTCGGCGGCGCTGTCGTAGGAGACGATGGTCCGGCCGGCGCGCAGCGCGTCGAATCGCGCCTTGCCGTAGGCGTCCATGCGGTAGCGGCCGTCCAGGCTGGGGCCGCCGTCGTTGAAGCTGTTGTCGATCCAGCAGTGCTCGCCGTCGGATTCCACCTCGGCGTAGTAGGCGCGGTTGGCGGCCATGTAGCGTCCCAGCACGCGCACGGCGACGCGCTTGATCTCGACGGGATCGCACAGCGGCCGCAGTTCATCGCTCAGGCGCAGCAGGAAGGCCTGGGTGGCCTCGCGATCGCGCAGCGACTCTTCGCGCCGCGCGGCGTCGTATCCGGCCTGGCGCACGCTGTCCACCAGCAGGATGGCCACGCAGCCCACGGCCAGGAACAGCCAGAGCACGACCTCGTCCTGCGCGGAGGCCACGGCGAACGAGCCGCGCGGGGCCATGAACAGGAAGTCTGCGGCCGCGGCGCCAACGCCCAGCGCCAGCAGCGCCGGGCCGCGCCCGACGTTCCAGGCCAGGAGCAGCACCGCGGCCAGGCCGGCCACCAGCGGCGCCTTCTCGCCCAGCCAGGGATCCAGCAGCCAGCGCACCGCCAGCGCCGCCGCGGCGAGTACCAACGCGCCGGCGTAGCCGGCGATCGAACCCCTCGTTGCCGTGAAGCCCATCCGGTCCTCCTCGGACGCCCGGTAGAGCTGGGCATCGTAGCGCGCACGCACGCGGATGGCGAGCGGCCCGTGCCTCAGCCGGAATGCGACGCACGGCTCTGCTGCCCACGACCCAATCTGTCGAAGTGGTCCTACAACCCGGTCACTCGGCCGCGCGTTGACTGAGAGGCTGGCCATCCGGCCTGTCGTATTTACCCAAGGAGAACCCTCGCATGTTGAACAAGACCCTCATCGCCCTGGCCGCCGCACTGAGCCTGGGCGTCGCCATCGCCCAGACCTCCGGCACCGGCACCAGCGCGGGCACGTCGGGCTCCACCGGCGCCACCGCCGGCACCTCGGGCAGCACCAAGGCCAGCGGCAGTTCCGGCAGCACCGGTTCCACCAGCTCGCCCAGCGCTTCCTCGGGCGCTTCCGGCAGCACCGGCAGCACGGGTTCCGGCAGCAGCTCGCCCAGCGCTTCCGCGGGCGCCTCGGGCGGCGCGGGCAGCACGGCCATGGCCGCCGGCACCGACACGAAGGCGATGAAGAAACAGGCCGACGCCGACTACAAGGCCGCGCGCGAGAAGTGCAAGGCCATGAAGGGGGACGAGAAGAAGGCCTGCGACAAGGACGCCAAGGCCGCCAAGTCCAAGGCCGACGCCGACATCAAGCGCGCCCAGGCCGACGCCAAGGCCGCCGGCAAGAAGGCTTCGTAAGCCTTCCGCCGCCTCGGCATCGAGGCCGGGCCCCATGGCCCGGCTTTTTCATGCCCGCTTGTCGAATTCGCGTTCCCCGGTTCGTCGTGCAGGTGGAACATCAGTCAGAACCACTCGCGAAGGAGATCGACATGCGATTCATGGTCATCGTCAAGGGTACCCGCTGGAGCGAATCGGGCGCGATGCCCGACACGGAGCTGCTGGCCGCGATGGGCCGCTACAACGAGGAGCTGGTCAAGGCCGGGATCATGCAGAGCGGCGAAGGCCTGCATCCCAGCGCCAAGGGCGCGCGGGTGCGCTTTTCCGGCAGCGGCCGCCAGGTGATCCAGGGGCCGTTCGGCGGCGATCCGAACGACCTCGTCGCGGGCTTCTGGATGTGGAACTGCGCCTCGATGGAAGAGGCGATCGAGTGGGTGAGGCGCTGCCCCAACCCGATGCCGGGAGATTCGGAGATCGAAATCCGCCGCGTGTTCGAGGCGGAGGACTTCGGCGAAGCCTTCACGCCCGAACTGCGCGAGCAGGAGGACAAGCTGCGCGAGCAGCTGTCCAACAAGAACTAGCGGGACTAGCGGCGCAGTTCCGACTTGTTCGAGATGATGCGGCCCACCAGGCCGTATTCGATCGCTTCCTCGGCCGACAGCCAGCGGTCGCGTTCGATGTCGGCCAGCACGCTGTCCAGCGGCTTGCCGGTCTCGCGCGAGATGGTCTGGGCGATGCGCTCGCGGGCCTTGATGATCTCGCGGGCGTGGATCGCGATGTCGCTGGCCGGGCCGCCCGCGCCGCCGCTCGGCTGGTGGATCAGGAAGCGGGTGTTGGGCAGGCAGTAGCGGCGCTCGCGCGGCACGGCCAGGTACAGGTGGGTGGCGGCGCTGCCCACCCAGCCGGTGCCGATCATGTTCACCGGCGCGCCGATGAAACGGATGATGTCGTGGATGGCGTCGCCCGATTCCAGGTGGCCGCCGGGCGAGCTCACCAGCATGTCGATCGGCTTGTCCGATTCGGCGTCCAGCGCGATCAGCCGCCGCGCGATGTCGGCCGCCGAGCGGTCGCTGACTTCGCCGAACAGCAGGACGGTGCGGGACTTGAAGGCCTTTTCCTCGAGGAAGGCGTTGCGCGGCTCCGCGGTCGAAGGCGCGGCGGCGGGTTCGTCGTGTTCGTGGGGAGTTTCCATGGTCGTGCGGGGTTGCTTCATATCCAGGGGTGAATGATGCACCGGCCGCCACGGTCGTGTTGGGGCGGCCGGCAATGGGCTCAGCGTGTGGATTCCCACAGCGGGATCTCGCCGGCCTTGCCGTCGGCGCCCAGCACCTCGATCAGCCGGCCCAGGTCGCGGTCCAGCCGGGCCAGGGTGCGCTCATCCAGTTCCATCAGGGCCTGCGGCAGCACGCCGGTGAAGGGACCGGGCGTCTTCCTCAGCACCCGCGTCCCCGCGGCCGACAGCTGGAGGTGGACCGCCCGCTTGTCGGCCTGGGCGCGGTCGGCCACCACCAGGCCCTGTTCGAGCAGGGGCCGCAGCAGGTTGCTGGCGGTGGACTGGTGGACGTCCATCGCCTTCGCCAGCCCGCCGACGCCGATGTTCGGATGGTCGCGAATGACGCTCAGTGCCCAGGCCTGCGCGCCGGAGATGCCCGCCTTCTTCTCCACCGACCGGAAGTGCGACTTGACGCTGTTGACGACGACGCGGAAGCGCCGCAGCACGCGCACGGCGGATTCGGAGAGTTCCGGCACCTCGGGCTGCGAAGCCTTGGACGTCCGGCGGGTGGTGGCCATGCGGGATGATAGGCAGCTGAAGGGCCACACAAATGAAAAGGGCCCCCGAACGGGCCACGGGCGAAGCACGAAAAGGGCCCCCGAAGGGGCCACGGGCGAAGCACGAAAAGGGCCCCCGAACGGGCCACGGGCGAAGCACGAAAAGGGCCCCCGAAGGGGCCACGGGCGAAGCACGAAAAAGGCCCCCGAAGGGGCCAACCGGTAGCTCTGATGAGTCCGGGCTTTCAGGAGTAGACGCTTGCAGTCTATCCATGGATTTGCACAAATGAATGGCCCGGCCGGGCGGGATTTCCCGTGATCAGCAACAAGGAACCACCGCGCTTGGGCGGAGTCCAAGCGCCGCGCGCCGGCACAGCGGCGTGGAGAAGAAAAGAGACCGACACATGCGCGTGCTGCTGGTGGAAGACGACCGCATGATCGGCGAGGCGGTGCTGGATGCGCTGCGCGCCGAGAACTGGGCCGTCGACTGGGTCCGCGACGGCGCCATGGCCGATGCGGCGCTCACTGCCGAAACCTACGACGCCGTCGTGCTGGACCTCGGCCTGCCGCGGCGCGGCGGCCTGGAGGTGCTGACCGGTTTGCGCTCGCGCGGCCAGCGGGTCCCGGTGCTGGTCGCCACCGCGCGCGACGCCGTGGCCGACCGGGTCGCGGGCCTGGACGCCGGCGCCGACGACTACCTGGTCAAGCCCTTCGACACCACCGAACTGCTGGCGCGGTTGCGCGCCCTGGTGCGCCGCAGCGCCGGCCGCGGCGAGGCGCTCATCCGCCACGGCGACGTCGAGCTCAACCCCGCGACGCGCGAGGCCACGCTGGCCGGCAAGCCGGTCAACCTGTCCTCGCGCGAATGGGCGGTGCTCGAACCCATGCTGCTGCGCCCCGGCGTGGTGTTCTCGCGGGCGCAGCTGGAGCAGAAGCTCTACGGCTGGAAGGAGGACATCAGCAGCAACGCGGTCGAGGTGTACATCCACGGCCTGCGCAAGAAACTCGGCGCCGGCCTCATCCAGACGGTCCGGGGGCTCGGCTATGTGGTCCCTCGTGCGTGACGCCCGCGCGGGCGGCGCGCACTCGCTGCGGCGGCGCCTGCTGCTCCTGATGCTGGCCGCCGTGGCGCTGGCCAGCGGCCTGCAGGCGGCCAGCGCCTACCGCACGGCCCTTCGCAACGCCGACGCGCTGTTCGACACGCACCTGCAGGCGATGGCGCGCTCGGTGCAGGGCGGCGGGCCGTTCGGGCCCGACGGCTTCGAGCCGGACATCAGCGTGCAGATCTGGCGCGAGGACGGCGTGCTGCTGTTCGGTTCCGGCCGCGCGCGGCTGCCCGGGCCGGCGGTGATCGGCTTCTCCGATGCGGTGGTCGATGGCGTGCGCTATCGCGTCTACACGCTGGCGGGGCCGGGCCACGCGGTGCAGATCGCGCAGGACCTGGACGAGCGGCGCGGCCGCGCGCGTTCGCTGGCACTGGATGCGGTCTGGCCGGTCGTGCTGCTGGGCCTGCTGCTGATGCTGGCCGTGTGGGCGGTGATCGAGTTGTCGCTCGCGCCGGTGGAGCGCCTGCGGCGCCACGTCGCGGCTCGGCCCGCCGACGACCTGTCGCCGCTGGGCGAGGCCGGCCTTCCGGATGAGCTGCGGCCGCTGGTGCGCGACTTCGACCAGTTGTTCGCCCGCATGCGCGAGGCGATGCAGGCGCAGCAGCGCTTCGTGGCCGACGCCGCGCATGAACTGCGTTCGCCGCTCACGGCGCTGCGGCTGCAGGCGCAAGCGTTGCAGCGCCAGGACCCGGGTCCCGCGCGCGAGGCCGCCGCGGCGCGGCTGGAGGAGGGCATCGCCCGCGCCATCGCGCTGGTGCACCAGCTGCTGGCGCTGGCGCGCGAGGAAAGCGTGGAGCGCGCCGCGACGTCGGACGTGCCACTGGAGGACCTTTGCCGCGAAGTGGTGACCGACCTGCTGCCGCTGGCGCAGGCGCGCCGCATCGACATCGGCCTCGAAGCCGGTGGCATGGCATCGGCGACGGTGCGCGGCGAAGCGGAAAGCCTGCGCACGCTGCTGCGCAACCTGGTGGACAACGCGGTGAAGTACACGCCCGAGGGCGGCCGCGTGGACATCGTGATCGAGCGGGCCCCGCAGGGCGGCGTGCTGCTGGCGGTGGAGGACAGCGGGCCCGGCATCGCCGAGGCCGACCACGACCGCGTGTTCGACCGCTTCCACCGCGGCGCCGGCGACCAGGACGTGCCGGGCAGCGGCCTCGGGCTGGCCATCGTGGCGGCCGTGGCGCGGCGCCATGGCGCCGAACTGCGGCTGGGCCGTTCGGTGCGGCTGCACGGCCTGCGGGTGGAGGTGAGGTTCCCGGCCGCGCCTTAAGGAAGGCCTAAGCACCGGCGCGCACATTGGCGGCATCCGAACCTTTCTCCAGAGGACCGCCATGAACAACCAGCCATTCCGTTCCAAGCCCTTCGTGCTCGCCCTCGTGGCCGCCGGCGTCATCGGCGGAGCCGGTGTCGAGATGGCCCACCGCGTGCCGGCCGCGCAGGCCGCCGTGCCGGCCGCCGTCGCCACCTCGGCGTCGCCTTCCGCCACGGCGCCCACGGGGGCCCCCGACTTCGCCCGCATCACGCGCGAGCAGGGCCCGGCCGTGGTCAACATCACGGTCTCGGGCGTGCGCAAGACCTCCGCGGCCGACCTGTCCGCCGACGACGACGATGACGACCCGATGGAGTTCTTCCGCCGCTTCCAGCCCGGCCAGGGCATGGAGCGCGAGGTGCCGGTCCGCGGCGCCGGCTCCGGCTTCATCGTCGATCCGAACGGCCTGATCCTGACCAACGCGCACGTGGTGGACGGCGCCAACCAGGTCACGGTCAAGCTGACCGACCGGCGCGAGTTCACCGCCAAGGTGCTGGGCAGCGACCCGCGCACCGACATCGCGGTGCTCAAGATCGACGCCAAGGACCTGCCCGTCGCCAAGCTCGGCTCGACCAAGGCGCTGAACGTCGGCGACTGGGTGCTGGCCATCGGCTCGCCGTTCGGCTTCGAGAACACGGTCACCGCCGGGGTGGTCAGCGCCAAGTCGCGCACGCTGCCCGACGGCAGCGGCGTGGCCTTCCTGCAGACCGACGTCGCGATCAACCCCGGCAACTCGGGCGGCCCGCTGTTCAACGCGCAGGGCGAGGTGGTGGGCATCAACTCGCAGATCTACAGCCGCTCGGGCGGCTACCAGGGCGTGTCGTTCTCGATCCCGATCGACCTGGCCACGCGCATCCAGCAGCAGATCGTGCGGCACGGCAAGGTGGACCATGCGCGCCTGGGCGTGGTGGTGCAGGAAGTGAACCAGGCGCTGGCCGATTCCTTCAAGCTTCCGACGCCGGCCGGCGCGCTGGTCGCGCAGGTCGAACCCGGCGGTCCCGCGGCCAAGGCCGGCCTGAAGGCCGGCGACGTGATCCGCTCCATCGACGGCCAGTCCGTCGTCGCCTCGGGCGACCTGCCGGCGTACATCGCGCCGCTGAACCCGGGCCGCGACGTCAAGCTGGAGGTGTGGCGCCAGGGCAAGCCGGTCGACGTGACGGCCAAGCTGGGCGGTGCGCAGAAGGAGCAGCCCCAGGCCAAGGCCGGCGACGAGACGGCGGCCGACAAGGGCAAGCTCGGCCTGGCGCTCGGCGAGGCCTCCCGCAACGGTGGCGTGGTGGTCGAGGACGTCACCGGCGCGGCGGCACGCGCGGGCGTGCGGCCGGGCGACGTGGTGGTGGCGGTCAACGGCACGCCGGTCGATTCGGTCGATGCCATCCGCTCGGCGGCGCAGAAGTCCGGCAAGAGCGTGGCCCTGCTGGTCAAGCGCGGCGAGCAGACGCTGTTCGTGCCGATCCGCACCGGCTGATCGCGAGGGGCATAAAAAAGCGCCCCCGGAGCCGGGGGCGCGCAACAGATGAGTCTCTCATCTTCCCAAAGGACCTCTCGATCCCGCCGCAAAGTGTATTTGCGCAAATCGATCCGGGGGAGCGGGAAATCCCCGCCGCGCTCGGCGGGTCGCGCCGGGAACTTTTCAATCTTCACGGGAAAACCCTAGAGCATTCAGCGGAGCCCGCTGCGACGCTGGCCGCCATGGACAGCACCACCACCCTCGCGGCTGCGCGCACCGTCGAATCGCTGCCGGGCCCGCGGCCCTGGCCCCTGGTGGGCAACGCGCTGCAGCTGCAGCGCGATCGTTTCCACCTGCGGCTGGAAGAGTGGGCGCACGAGTTCGGCGCGCCGTTCGCCTTCAGCATCCGCGATCGCCGCTTCATGGTGATCACCGCGCCGGACGACATCGCCCAGGTGCTGCGCCGGCGGCCGGACGTGTTCCGCCGCAGCGAGCGCATCGAGAAGGTTTCGGCGCAGCTGGGCTTCCTGGGCCTGTTCACGGCCAGCGGCGACACCTGGCGGCGCCAGCGCCCGATGGTGCTGGCCGGGCTGGACCCGGTGCACATCCGGCAGTTCTTCCCGGCGCTGGTCGAGGTGACCGAGCGGCTGCGGCGCCGCTGGGAGCAGGCGGCGCGCGAAGGCGCGGTGATCGACCTGCAGGCCGACCTGATGCGCTACACGGTGGACGTCACGACCGGGCTGGCGTTCGGCGAAGACCTGCGCACGCTGGAGAGCGAGGGCGGCGACACGATCCAGCGCCATCTCAACGTGGTGATGCCGGCGCTGTTCAAGCGGCTGCTCTCGCCGGTGGATCCGCCGCGCTGGCTGCGAAACCTGCGCGACCGCGAGATCGCGCCGCACCTGGAAGCGCTGCGCGTCGCGGTGCAGGGCTTCATCGCCAAGGCGCGGGCCGCGCTGCAGGCCCGGCCGGAGCTGCGCGACAAGCCGGAGAACCTGATCCAGGCGCTGGTGGCCGCGCGCGACCGCGAGGGCAGCGGCGTCAGCGACGAGGACGTCTCGGGCAACGTGCTCACCATGCTGCTGGCGGGCGAGGACACGACGGCCAACACGCTGGCCTGGATGATGTGGCACCTGCACCGGCACCCGGAGGCGGCGGCCGCGGCGCGCGAGGAAGTCGATCAAGTGCTGGGTGGCGCGACGGGTGTTCAGTCGCTCGAGCAGCTGGCCCAGCTGGACCTCGTGGAAGCCTGCTCGAGCGAGACCATGCGCCTGAAGCCGGTGGCGCCGTTCATCATGAACCAGGTGCTGGCCGATACCGAGGTCGGCGGCGTGGCGGTGCGGCGCGGCCAGTTCGTCATCTGCCTGATGCGCGTGCCGGGCCTGGACGCCGGCACCTTCCCCGATCCCCAGCGGTTCGACCCGCTGCGCTGGCGCGCCGAGGGCGGCGCGGCGCACGCCATGGCCTCGGCCAAGCGCCACACCATGCCGTTCGGCGCCGGGCCGCGCATGTGCCCGGGACGCTATCTCGCGCTGGCCGAGATCAAGCTGGTGGCGGCGATGCTGCTGGCGAACTTCGAGATCGAGGAGGTCGCGCCGGAAGGCGGCGGCGAGCCGAAGGAGAAGATCTCGATCGTGATGGCGCCGGTGGGGTTGAGGATGCGCTTGCGGTTGCGCCCAACGGAGCAAGGCTGAATGCCATTTGTTTTTGCCACAAAAACATGGTAGTTTTTGTGGCAAATCATGAGCAAGCACAGCCAATCCGTCGACACCCAGGTCCTGCAGCGGATCCAGTCGCGGGGCGCCGGCTGGGTGTTCACGCCGCAGGACTTCGCGGACCTCGGTTCGCGCGACGCGGTAGCCACCGCGCTGCGGCGTCACAAGGCGGCGGGCACGATCCGCCTGCTGGGACGCGGCCTCTACGACGTACCGCGCCGTCATGACCTGCTGGGCGAACTCTGGCCCGACATCGACGCCATCAAGCAGGCGCTGGAACGCAAGGACGGCCTGCGGCTGCAGCCCACCGGCGTGTATGCCGCGAACCTGCTGGGCCTCTCGGAACAGGTGCCGGCCAAGGTGGTGTTCCTCACCGATGGCGCCAGCCGCGTCGTGAACGTCGGACCCACGCAGATCGAGCTGAAGCGGACGACGCCTCGCCACATGGGCGCGGCCGGCAGGCTCAGCGGACTGGTGATCCAGGCGCTGCGCAGCTTCGGCCAGGCGCACGTGCAGGACCGGCATGTCGAGCGCCTGCGCGAGCGCATCCCGGCGGGTGATCGCGCCGGCCTGCTGGACGACCTGGCGCTGGCGCCGGCCTGGATGCATCCGATCCTGCGACGGCTGGCCGCGCCATGAACCACCGGTTCGCCCGGCTCGATGCGAAGGACCGCCGGCTGGCGTTCGGCAACGCGGCCATCGTCCGGCACCTCGACCCTTCGATCCTGGAGAAGGATTTCTGGGTGAGCTGGCTGCTCGGCGTCCTGTTCGCGCTGGAGGACGTGGGCCCGCACCTGGTGTTCAAGGGCGGTACCGCGTTGTCCAAGGTGTTCGGCGTCATCGACCGCTTCTCCGAGGACATCGACCTGTGCCTGACGCCCGAGTTCGTCGGCGCCGACGCCGCGGCCTTCGACGCGCTCACGACGCGGGTGAAGCGCGACGCCGCAGTGCGCAGGATGCAGCGCCTCTGCGCGGACCGCACCCGCGCGCTCGTCATGCCCGCGCTCGAGCAGGCGATCATCGACGCGCTGGGCGCGCCACCACGCGGCCATTGGCTGCGCTACGAAGCGGACACCGACACGCGAACGCCGGACGTGTACTTCCGCTATCCCGCCAGCGGTTTCGCGGGATTCGAATACCTTCAGCGCGAGATCAAGCTCGAACTCGGGGCTCTCACGGACCAGCAGCCCACGGCCCGCTATCCGGTGCGGCCGCTGATCGCCGACAACTTCCCGGCGGCGTTCGGCGAGTGGTCCGCGCAGGCCATCACGCTGGAACTGGAGCGCACCTTCTGGGAGAAGGCCACCATCCTGCACGCCGAATACCACCGGCCCGCCGAGCAGCCCACGCCCGTGCGCTATGCCCGCCACTACTTCGACATGGCGCGCCTGCTGGCCCATCCCGATGCGGCGCGGTACCTCGCCGACGACGAGCAGTGCGCGCGGGTGGTGGACTGGAAATCGCGCGTGTTCGCGCGGACCTGGGCACGCTACGACCTCGCGCGGCGCGGCAGCTTCCGCCTGCTGCCTTCGAGGGCGCGACGCGCCTCGCTGGCGCAGGACTACGCGACGATGCGCCCGATGTTCCTGTCGGAACCGCCGCCGTTCGACGAGTTGATGGACGCGCTCGCGCGGGCCGAGGCCACGCTCAACGGCTGACGTCGCCCCACCGCTCCCGCAACTGCCGCTTGAGCACCTTGCCGATGTCGCTGCGCGGCAGTTCGTCCAGGTAGCGCACGCCGGCCAGCCGCTGCGTCTTGCCCAGCCGCTCGTTGGCCCACTGGCGCAGCGCCTCGGGCTCGGGGGCGCCGCCGGCGGGTACCACCCAGGCGGCGGGGGACTCGCCCCATTCGGCGGAAGGCACGCCGATGACGGCCACGTCGGCCACGCCCGGGTGCTGGCGCAGCACCGCCTCCAGGTCGCTGGGGTAGATGTTGAAGCCGCCGCTGATCACCATGTCCTTGCGGCGGTCCATCAGCACCAGGAAGCCTTCGTCGTCGAAACGGCCGACGTCGCCGGTGCGGATGAAGCGGTTGCCGTGCGTGTCGTACCACTCCGCCTCGCGCGTCTTGCCGGGCTGGCCGAAGTAGCCGGTCATCATCGCCGGCGATCGGCCGACCACCTCGCCGAGTTCACCGGGCGGCACCTCCTTGCCGTCCTCGTCGATGAGCCGGACATCGTGGCCCTCGGCCGGCTTGCCGACGGTGTGCAGCTTCTCGGGGTACAGGTGCGCATGCAGCATGCAGGTGCCGCCGCCCTCCGTCATGCCGTAGTACTCGATCAGGCCGCCGGGCCAGCGCTTCAGGATGTCGGCCTTCAGCTCGGCGGAGAACGGCGCGCTGGTGCAGAACTTCATGACGAAGGCCGAGAGGTCGAAGCGGTCGAACTCCGGATGCGCCATCAGCCGCTGGTACTGCACCGGAACCAGCATGGTGTGGGTGGCTCGCTCGCGCTCGGCCAGCTTCAGGTAGGCCAGCGGATCGAAGCGGCCCTGGGTCAGCGCCAGCGTGCCGCCGCGCGACAGCGCCGGGAAGGCGCACACCAGGGTGGTGTTGGAGCACAGCGAGGTCGCGAGGATCGCCACCGACTGCGGCCCGTAGCCGCCCGCCTCGGCACGGCCCATGTGGGCCCAGCGCATGCCGTGCGGCTGGACGATTCCCTTGGGCGTTCCCGTCGTGCCCGAGGAATAGATGATGTTGAACGGCCAGTCGGGCTGGACCGTCACGGGCTGCGGCTGCGCACCCTCGGGCGCCAGCCACTCGTCGAGGGGCCGGTGGCCGGTGCTGCCATCCATCGCGATGCGCGGCGTGGGCACCTCGAGCGTCGGCACGGTCGCGTCCGCGAACAGGATGCGCGCGCCGCTGTCGGCCACCATGCCGGCCAGCTGCTCGGGCGTGGCGCCGGTGGGCAGCGGGGCCACGGCGACGCCGGCGCGCACGCCGCCGATGAAGAGCGCCGCGTATTCGATGCTGTTGGCGCCGCTGATCGCGATGCTCTCGCGCGGCTGCACGCCGTCGCGCTCCAGTGCGGCCGCGACGCGATCGGCGAACGAATCGAGCTCGCCCCACGTCATCCGGCGATCGCCTTGCACCAACGCCGCGTGCCACAGC
>Ga0247820_10000453_pt1 | contig 21815 bp, 20 predicted proteins | sample 13C_Glucose_Day1_2_FD_192480 | JGI IMG/M metagenome (GOLD analysis project Ga0247820, IMG submission 192480) | Soil microbial communities from agricultural site in Penn Yan, New York, United States - 13C_Glucose_Day14 | ecosystem: Environmental > Terrestrial > Soil > Agricultural land | place...
CCCGCCGACGCGGCCGCGGGCTCGGGGCGGGGGGTGTCCAGGGCGGCGCGGGAGGCCGACGCCGACCACTGCTCGCCCCGCCTGCCCGCGTCCATCGCCTCGTTGGCCAGCCGGTCGGCGTGCTTGTTCCGCTCGCGGGGGATCCACTCGTACGTGACCCGCTCGGGCGGGAAGACCCGCGCGGCCTCCGCCGCGAGCGGCTTCATCGCGGGGTGCTTGATCTTCCAGCGGCCCGTCATCTGCTCGACGACGAGCTTGGAGTCCATCCGGACGTGGACCGCGGCATCCGGGTCCAGCTCGTGCGCGGCGCGCAGGCCGGCCACCAGGCCCCGGTACTCGGCGACGTTGTTGGTGGCGACGCCGATGTACTCCGCCGCCTCCGCCAGGGTCTCCCCCGTCGCCGCGTCACTCACCACGGCCCCGTAGCCCGCGGGCCCCGGGTTGCCCCGCGACCCGCCGTCCGCCTCGACGATGAACTCCCGCATCGCTGACCAGTCCTTGCCGCCCCGCGGCCCTACAGGCCCGACTCGGAGGTGCGCACCAGGATGCGGCGGCAGTTCTCGCAGCGCACCACCGTGTCGGGGGCGGCCGAGCGGATCTCGTTCAGCTCGGTGATGGCGAGCTCCTGGCGGCAGCCCTGGCAGGTACGGGCGTACAGCTTCGCGGCGCCGATGCCGCCCTGCTGCCCGCGCAGCTTGTCGTACAGGCTCAGCAGCGGGGCGGGAACGGAGCCCGAGACGACCTCGCGCTCCTTCGTCACGGAGGCCACCTCGCCGTCGATCTCCTCGACGGCCGTGTCCCGGCGCGCGGTCGCGTCGTCGATCCTGCCCTGCACGGAGCCGACCCGCTCGGTGAGTTCGGTGACGCGCTCCTGCGCGGACTCGCGGCGCTCCATGACCTCCAGGACGACGTCCTCGAGGTCGCCCTGCCGCTTGGCGAGGGAGGTGATCTCGCGCTGGAGGTTCTCCAGGTCCTTCGGCGAGGAGACGGCGCCGGAGTCGAGGCGCTTCTGGTCGCGGACGGCGCGCTGGCGCACCTGGTCGACGTCCTGCTCGGCCTTGGTCTGCTCGCGGGCGCAGTCGCTCTCCTCGGTCTGCGCGGCGACGAGCAGGTCGCGCAGCTGGGCGAGGTCCCGGGTCAGCGACTCGATCTCGGCGTGCTCGGGCAGCGACTTCCGCTTGTGCGCGAGCTGCTGGAGGCGGACGTCGAGGTCCTGGACGTCGAGGAGTCGGATCTGGTCGGCGGGCGCGGCGTTCAGTTTGGGGCTCCAGATGTGTCAGTGGTGGTGGCGGACGCCGCGTGGGCGGTCCAGGGGTCGGTGACCGTCCGCGAGACGTGGACCCGCAGGTCCCATCCGTGGCGGTCGGAGATCTCGTCGAGCTGGGCGGCCGCCAGCTCGCACCAGGGCCACTCGGTGGCCCAGTGCGCCGCGTCGAGCAGCGCGAGGGAACTCTGGGCGCGGGCCTCGGACACCGGGTGGTGGCGCAGGTCCGCGGTGAGGAAGGCGTCCACGCCGGCCGCCCGGACGTGGTCGAAGAGGCTGTCGCCGGAGCCGCCGCTGACGGCGACCGTGCGCACGGGCGCGTCGGGGTCGCCGGCGACGCGGATGCCCTGCGCGGTCGCGGGGAGGCGCTCGGCGGCGCGGGCGGCGAGTTCGCGGACGGTCAGCGGACGGTCCGGCTCGCACACCCTGCCGAGTCCCCTGCGGCCCGCGGGGTCGGACGGGTCCGGCACGAGGGGCCGCAGGATCCGGAGGTCCAGCGCGCCGGCGAGGGCGTCGGAGACTCCCGGGTCGGCGGTGTCGGCGTTGGTGTGGGCGACGTGCAGCGCGATGTCGTTCTTGATGAGGGTGTGGACCACGCGGCCCTTGAAGGTGGAGGCCGCGACCGTGGTCGTCCCGCGGAGGTAGAGCGGGTGGTGGGTGACCAGCAGGTCGGCGTCCAGCTTCACCGCCTCGTCGACGGTCTCCCGGACCGGGTCGACGGCGAACAGGACCCGTGTGACCTCCTGGTCGGGATCGCCCACGACGGTGCCGACCGCGTCCCAGGACTCGGCCCGCTCGGCGGGCCACAGGTTGTCCAGCGCGGCGATGACTTCAGACAGACGGGGCACGCCTGCAAGGCTACCTGGCTGTTCCGTACGGCAGTACCTGCTCCCCGGAGCACACACCCCTCCGCTTCCTCAGGCGAATCGTTCCTGGAGCACCCTTACGTGTGAAGCGTGGGCCCACCGGTCCACCGCCTGTGCACGGGAGACCTACGTTCATCACCGGAGGTGACCGAACGATGACGGTCTGTGCCATCGAACCTGAGGCGGGACACGAGGGCGGAGCCGGACGGGCGGGGTGCGCCATCACCGCCGACGGCTGCTACGCGGCGCGCCTCGCCCCCGCCGGCGACTCCCTCGTCCCGGAGCGCTGGACCCTCGACGGTCCCGAGCCCTACGCGGTGCGGCTGCCCGGCGGCGGCCCCGGGGAACCCTGCGCCGAGGTGCAGCCGCTGAGCGACGGGCGGGTCCTCGTCCGCCGGCCGGCCGGCGGACGGCACACGTTCTCCCTGCTGTACCCGACCGGCCCCGGCACCGGCGAGCTGCCGCTGGGCGCGGTCGCGTGCCCGGACGAGGACACCCGGCTGCGGCTGCTGCCGCCCGCCCCGGGCGGGGAGCGGGCGTACGCGCTCGCCGTGGGCCCGCGGTCGACGGCGGTGTGGCTGGTGGCGGGCGGCGCGTTCGGGCTCCAGCAGCTCGCGGAGGTCCCCGGCCGCTGCTCGGGCGGGGCGTGGCTGGACCGGGAGGGGCGGATGCTGGCCCTGGACCGGGAGATGGGCGGCCGCAGCAAGGCGGTCGTGGTGGACCTGGGGCGGGGCGGCGAGATGTCCCCGCTGCTGCAGATCGCCGACGGGAGCGACGACCGGGTGCTGCTCGCCGACCCGGACAGCGGTCTGCTGCTGATCCGCTCGGACGCGCCCTCGCCCGGGCAGGACCGGCTGGGCTGGGGGGTGCTGGGGAGCACGCTGCCGGTGCGTTTCCCCCGGTGCCTGCGGATCGCGGACTGCACGGTCACCCCGTTCGCCGTGCAGCCGGGGCAGCTGCTGACACCGGAGCGCTGCGCGGTGGCGCTGCGCGTCGACGGCGCGCTCGGCAGCTGGATCGGGGTGTGGCGGCCGGCGGAGCGGCGGGTGGACCACTTCCCGGCGCCGGCGGGCTGGCTGGCCGGCAGCGGGCTGTGGACGGCGGAGGGGGAGCTGCGGCTGCCGTACTCCACCGGGGCGGTGCCCTGCGGGGTGGCCGTCCTGAGGGTGCCGGGGCAGGAGCGGCGGCGGGCGGGGCTGGACGTCCGTCCGCCGGCGCGGCCCGCGCGCTCCGGTGAACCCGCGGCGCCCGCCGCCCCTTCCGGATCCGGACCGGCGGCCGACGGCGGCGCCCCCTCCCCCAACGGGCCCGCGGACGAGGAACAACTCCCCTACTGCTCGGGCGACATGACGGATTTCCTGCTCACCCCCCACGTCGCATCCACCGGGCACGGCGGCTCCGGCGCCTCCTCCGCTCCCCGCCCCGTCCCCTTGCAACAGGCGCCTCTGGCACGGCTTGTAACGAAGTAGTGCCGGTCGGCGTGGCCGCCTGGATCCGGGCGGTGGGGTGCCGGTTAGACTCGCCCGGCTGTAGGAAAGATCATGTTTACGGGGTGAGTTCCTTCCGATGAACGACGTCAGCACGAACAAGCCGCAGTCCGCCGAGGGCGGGCAGTCCGCCACCGGGCACGGCAGGCACCGCGGGCCGGTCTCCACGCAGGACGTGGAAGCGTCCCCGCACGGCCGGCACCGCAGGCCGGAGCAGGCGAACGAGCACAGGGAGTCGGCTGCCTGACACACGTCGGGCACCCGTCCACGGATGAAGCGGGGCCCAGCCGTCGTACGACGGCTGGGCCCCGCTTCATCCGTGTGCGACCGTCATGCCGTCGAGTACGGGGGCGTCGTCCCGGTCGACGGCGGTCACCGTCGCCCGCACCTCGCCGTCCCCCCGCCACATGCGGATCCGCAGTGTCTCGCCCGGGTGGACGATCCCGGTGAACCGGGTCGCGCAGGAGCGGACACGGGTGACGTCCCCGTCGAGGAGGGTGTCGACGACCGCCTTGAGGGTCATGCCGTAGGTGCACAGGCCGTGCAGGACGGGACGGTCGAAGCCGGCGCGCCGGGCGAACTCCGGGTCGGCGTGCAGGGGGTTCCAGTCGCCGGAGAGGCGGTACAGCAGGGCCTGGTCCTCGCGGACGGTCCGTTCCACGGTCCGGTCGGGGCGCCCCGTCTCGGGCACGGGCCGTACGGACGGGCCGCGGTCCCCGCCCCAGCCGCCCTCCCCGCGCAGGTGGACCCACGCCTCGTCGGTCCACAGCGGGCCGTCGGCGTCGGCGGCCTCGGTGCGCATGACAAGGACGGCGGCGTTCCCCTTGTCGTACACGGCGTCGATGCGGGCGGTGGTGGTGGCGGCGCCCTCGGTCGGCAGTGGGCGGTGCAGGGTGAGCGACTGGCCGGCGTGCAGGGCGCGGGCCAGGTCCACGTCGATGCCGGGCATGGTCAGCGCGGCGGTCACGCCGGGGGATCCGGCTCCCGCGACGGCGGCGAAGCCGGGGAGGACGTGCAGCCGGGTCTCCAGGGTGTAGCGGAGTTCCGCGGGGTCGGTGGCGGCGGATCCGCCGGCGCCGACGCCGAGGTGGTAGAGGATGACGTCCTTCGCGGTCCAGGAGATCCCGGCGGTGCGGGGCGGGGCGGTCAGCGCCGTGCGGACATCGATGGGCATGGGGCTCCTGAGTCGTCCCGGTGGTGGGTCCTGGCGGGTCGAGTGTCGCAGCCCGGGGCCCGGGACATTCGTACCGGGGAAAGGCGTACGAGCGGCTCTGTCGGGGCGGGCCGGGACCGCCGTACGGTCTCGGGGACGGCGAACGAATGGGGGCTCAGGTCATGTCGACGTCCTGTGACACACACCGTGGTTTCCGGCTTCTTCCCTGGCTGCTGGTCGGGATGGGCGCCTTCTCCAACCTCTTCCAGGGCACCACCCCGAACCCGTGGGTCGGCGCCGTGGGACTGCTGACGTTCAACTCCCTGTACGTCTTCCTGGCGTTCAGCGCGCGCCCGCGGCGGCGGGAGGCGGCCGGCACCCGGGTGGCGCTCGCCCTGCTGGCCGCGGTGACCTGCGCGCTCGCGCTCGGCTACGGCGGCGACTGGCTGCTGTACTTCCCGCTGCTCGGGCTCGCCACCGGCGTGGTCCTGCGGGGCGGGACGCTGAAGGCCGCCGGCGCCGCCGTGACCGCGGTCGCGGGCGGGGCCGGCTGGTTCCACGACGGGTGGGGCGGCCTCGACATCCTCTACGCCACCGCGATCTCGACGGCGGTGACGGCCATGCTCGTACGGCTGGCCGAGACCGTGGGGGAACTGCGCGCCGCGCGGGAGGAACTGGCCCGCCGGGCGGTGGAGCAGGAGCGGCTGCGCTTCTCCCGCGATCTGCACGACCTGCTGGGACACACGCTGTCGGTGATCGTCGTGAAGTCGGAGGCGGCCCGCCGGCTCGCGCCGCGCGATCCGGCCGCCGCGCTGGCCCAGGTCACCGACATCGAGGCGGTCGGCCGGCAGGCGCTCACCGAGATCCGGGAAGCCGTGACGGGCTACCGGGAGGGCGGTCTGGACACCGAACTGGACCGGGCCCGCTCGGCCCTGACGGACGCGGGCATCATCCCGGTGGTGCGCCGCGGCGGCCCGCCGCTCGGTCCGCGCACGGAGGCCCTGCTGGGCTGGGTGGTGCGCGAGGCGGCCACCAACGCCGTACGGCACAGCGGGGCCGGGCGCTGCGAGATCACCGTCTCGGCGACGCCGGAGCGGGTCCGTCTGACCGTGACCGACGACGGTTCCGGGGCCGGCGGGACGGGCGCGGACGGCACGGGGCTGCGCGGCCTGACCGAGCGCCTCGCGGCGGCCGGGGGCACGCTGCGGGCGGGCACCGGCGACGGCGGCGGCTTCCGGGTCTCGGCGGAGCTGCCGCTGGACGCGGCGGACGCGGAACCGGCCCGGGAGGCCACGGCGGCGGGCCCGCCCCGTGCCGCGGCGGCGGTCTGAGCCGCCGTGCCCTCCGCCGCGCGGGGCGGCCGCGCCCTCCCGCCGGGGCGCGTCCCGCCCGCGCCGTCCTACGCTACGGACGTGACCGAGACGCCGCGTGACCACCGGCCCGCCCCTTCCATCCGGGTGCTGCTCGCGGAGGACCAGGGGATGATGCGCGGGGCGCTGGCGCTGCTGCTCGGCATGGAGCCCGACATCGAGGTGGTGGCCCAGGTGGCGGCGGGGGACGTCATCGTGGACGCGGCGCTCGCGCACCGTCCCGACGTCGCCCTGCTCGACATCGAACTGCCGGGCATGAGCGGTCTGGACGCCGCCGCGGAGCTGCGCGAGCGGGCTCCGGAGTGCCGGGTGCTGATCCTCACCACGTTCGGCCGGCCCGGCTACCTGCGGCGGGCCATGGACGCGGGGGCCGCCGGGTTCCTGGTGAAGGACGGGCCCGTGGAGGAGCTGGCGTCGGCGGTCCGCCGGGTGCTGGCCGGGGAGACGGTGGTCGACCCGGTGCTGGCCGCGGCGGCGCTCAGCGCCGGGCCCAGTCCGCTCACCGCCCGCGAGCGCGACGTCCTCCGGGCGTCCGCGGGCGGCGCGACGGTCGCCGACATCGCCGCCCGGGTGCACCTCTCCGAGTCCACGGTCCGCAACCACCTCTCCGCCGTCATCGGCAAGACCGGCACCCGCAACCGCACGGAGGCCCTGCACGAGGCCCGCCACAAGGGCTGGCTGTAGGCGGAGCCCGTCAGTGGCGGGGCTCCGCGGCCGGGCGGGGCAGCCACACCCACATCAGGACCGCGCCCACGGCCAGGACGACGGCGCCCGTGCGGAAGACCAGCGCGTAGCCCTCCGTCAGGGCCTGCGGGGTGCGGACGCCCGCCGTGCGGGCCGCCGCGATCGTCGACATGACGGCGAGGCCCAGCGAACCGCCCATGGTGCGGGAGGTGTTGACCAGTCCGGAGACGAGACCGGCCTCCTGCGGGGCGGCGCCGGAGGTGGCGAGGGCGGCGAGCGGGGTCCCGGCGAGGCCCGCGCCCAGCATCATCAGGACGCCGGGGAACAGCACCGCGGTCGCGTACGCGCCGTCCGCGGTCATCGTCGACTGCCAGACGAAGCCCGCCAGCGCGACCAGCGTGCCGAGCACGGCGACGGCCCGCGGTCCGGCCGAACGCATCAGCCGGGGCGCGAGCTTGGAGCCGAGGACCACCGCGAGCGAGCTCGGCACCAGGGCGAGGCCCGCCTCCAGCGGGGTGTAGCCGAGGACGTTCTGGGCGTACAGGGTCATGAAGAACCACATGCAGAACATCGCGGAGCCGCTCAGGAACATCGCCACGTTCGCCGACGCCACCGACCGCAGCCGCAGCAGTCCGAGCGGCATCAGCGGGGACCCGGCCCGCGCCTCGACGAGGAGGAAGAGCGCGACGAGGGCGAGCCCGGCGCACAGCGGCACCAGGGTGGCCGCCGCCGTCCAGCCCTCCGCCTCGGTCTGCGAGATGCCGTACGCCAGGGTGGCGAGGCCCGCCGTGACCAGCACCGCGCCCGGCAGGTCGAGCCGCCGCCGTTCCCCGGCCCGGCTCTCCACCAGCCACCGGGCGGCCCCCGCCAGCACCAGCGCGCCGACCGGGACGTTGATCAGCAGCACCCACCGCCACGACAGCGTCTCCACCAGCACCCCGCCGACGAAACCGCCGGCCGCGCCGCCGCCCGCGCCGACGGCCGTCCAGGTCGCGATCGCCCGGGCGCGTGCCGGGCCCTCCGGCACCGCGGAGGTGACGATCGTGAGCGTGGACGGCGCCAGCACGGCCGCGCCGAGGCCCTGGACGGCCCGCGCCAGCAGCAACTGCCAGCCCTCCTGGGCCAGTCCGCCGGCCAGCGAGGCCAGGGTGAACAGTCCGAGGCCGACGAGGAACATGCGCTTGCGCCCGAAGAGGTCGCCGGCCCGGCCGCCGAGCAGCATGAACCCGGCGAAGGCGATGGCGTACGCGTTCACCACCCACTGCAGGCCCTGCTCGCCGAGCGCCAGTCCGCCGCGCAGCGACGGCAGCGCGACGTTCACCACCGAGATGTCCAGGACGACGAGGAACTGCCCCGCGCAGGCGAGCGCCACCACCAGCCACAGCGGTGGTGCGGAGCGTGCGGACATACGGCCGGTGTCGGTGGTCTCGAGCATGTGCGCCATGCTCTCAACCGGCCCGCGTTCCCGGCATCGGCTTTTGGTCCTACGCTTCCCGGCCCCCTCGGGAAGCCAAAGGGACGGTCAAGAATTCGTTAGCGGTCCGAAGCATCGGAATAGTTGCCTCGGTGTACGGGGTTCGGTCTCCACGTACCCCGCAGACAGCACGGCCCCGGAGGGACCCTTCATGACGCAGACGACGACCGACCGTCCCTCCGGCAGAGCGGGCGGGGCCGTGGTCCCGGTGCTCGCCTTCGCGGGCATCGTCGTCGCGGTGATGCAGACCCTGCTGGTCCCCGTCATCAAGGATCTGCCGCGGCTGCTGGACACCGCCCCCGCCGACGCCACCTGGGTCCTGACCTCCACCCTGCTGTCCGGCGCCGTCGCCACCCCGATCATGGGCCGCCTCGGCGACCTCTACGGCAAGCGGCGCATGCTGGTCACCAGCCTCGCGGTGATGGTGGGCGGCGCGCTGCTCAGCGCCTCCACCAGCGACCTGCTGCTGATGATCACCGGGCGCACGCTCCAGGGCGTCGCGATGGGCGCCATCCCGCTCGGCATCGGCCTGATGCGCGACATGCTGCCCCGCGAACGGCTCGGCTCGGCGATGGCGCTGATGAGCTCCTCCATAGGCGTCGGCGGCGGTCTCGCGCTGCCCGCCGCCGCGCTGGTCGCCCAGCACTCCGACTGGCACGCCCTCTACCTCGGCGCCGCCGGCCTCGGCGTCCTCGCCATCGTGCTCACCCTGACCGTCGTACCGGAGTCCCCGGTGCGGGCGCGGGGCACCTTCGACCTGCCGGGCGCGCTGGGCCTGTCCGCCGGACTGCTGCTGTTCCTGCTCCCGGTCTCCAAGGGCAGCGACTGGGGCTGGACCTCGGGCACCACGCTGGGCCTGCTCGGCGCGGCCGTCGTGGTCCTGCTGCTCTGGGGCCTGATGGAGCTGCGCGTCCCCGCGCCCCTGGTGGACCTGCGCACCACCGCCCGCCGCGAGGTGCTGCTCACCAACCTCGCCTCGATCATGGTCGGGGTCTCCTTCTTCGTCGTCTCCCTGGTCCTCCCGCAGCTGCTCCAGCTGCCCGCCGCCACCGGCCACGGGCTGGGCCAGTCGATGGTCGTCGCCGGTCTGTGCGTGGCGCCGCTGGGCCTGACGATGATGTTCACGGCCCCCGTCTACGCCCGGCTGTCCGCCCGGTACGGCCCGAAGACCACCCTCATCCTCGGCATGCTGATCATCGCGGCCGGCTACGGCGGCGGCCTCGGGCTGATGGACGCCGCCTGGCAGACCGTCGTCACCTCGGTGGTCCTCGGCGCGGGCATCGGCCTCGCCTACTCGTCCCTGCCCGCGCTGATCATCGGCGCGGTGCCGGCGTCCGAGACGGGCGCGGCGAACGGCCTCAACACGCTGATGCGGTCCATCGGCACGTCGGTGTCGAGCGCCGTCATCGGCATGGTGCTGGCGAACACCGCGGACACCTCGGGCGGGACGGCGGTCCCGACCCTGCACGGCTTCCGGATCTCCTTCCTGATCGCGACGGCGGCGGTCGCCGTCGGTCTCGTCCTGGCCCTGTTCCTGCCCGGCCGCCGCCCGTCGGCGCACACCCTGCTGCGGGCGAGCAGCGAGGAGGACGCGAACCTGGAGCGCGCGGAGGCCGCCCTGCGCGGTTTCCGCGGCCGGGTCCTGGACGCGGCCGGCGTCCCGGTCGCCCGCGCCGAGGTCACCCTGACCGACCGCCACGGCCGCCGGGCCGGCTCCACCGTCTCCGCCGACGACGGGAGCTACGCAGTCGCGGTTCCCGCGCGCGGCGCGTACGTCCTGGGGGCGAATGTCGCGGGCCACGCCCCGCTGGCGTCCCCGGCGACCCACGCGGGCGACGGACGCCCGGTCGACCTGGACCTGTCCCTGCCGGGCGAGACGGTCTCCGCCTGATCCCTCCGCCACCCACCCCTGTCGGCACGGGTCCGGCGGGGATACGGCAGCATGGGGCCGTGCAGACACGTACCACCTCGGAAGAGGCACGCCCCATGCCGATGACACCCGGGCCCGGGATCCTGGCCGCGTTCGAGGCGGCGAAGGGCTTCATGCCCGTGGACGAGGGCCTGGCCCTGTACGCGGCCGCCGCCGAGGCCGGCCGGCTGGGGCTGCCGCTGCTGGAGATCGGCACCTACTGCGGCCGCTCCACGATCCTGCTCGCCGACGCGGCCCGCGCGGCCGGCGTCACGGCGCTCACCGTGGACCACCACCGGGGCAGCGAGGAGCAGCAGCCCGGCTGGGACTACCACGACCCGGAGACGGTCGACCCCGAGCTGGGCGTGATGGACACCCTGCCCGCCTTCCGCCGCACCCTGCACCGGGCGGGCCTGGAGGACCACGTGGTGGCCCTGGTCGGCCGCTCCCCCCGTGTCGCGGCCCTGTGGGCCGCCCCGCTCGCCCTGGTCTTCGTCGACGGCGGCCACACCGACGAACACGCCACCGCCGACTACGAGGGCTGGGCTCCGCACCTCGCCGAGGGCGGCCTCCTCGTCATCCACGACGTCTTCCCCGACCCGGTGGACGAGTTCACCGGCCAGGCCCCCTACCGGGTCTACCTCCGGGCCCTCGCCTCCGGCGCCTTCACGGAGGTCTCGGCGACCGGTTCGCTGCGGGTGCTGCGGCGGACCGGTCCGGGCGTCTGAGGCCCTGGGGCCTGTCTGACAATTCCCGTCGTCCGCCCGGAGGGCGGGCCCGGCGGCGGCTGGCGCGTGCGATCGCGAGGCGCCGGAGCGCCCTCGATGGGGTCCCCCCTCCCGCTCGAGCGAAGCCGTGAGCGGGGGAGGAGCCACGTGGGCGTTTCGGCAACGCGGCGAGCGTGCGGGCACGGCGCCGCCCGGCAGGCGGCGCTTTCGCGGCAGGCCCTAGGGTGGCTGCGTGTCGTACACAGGTCCCGGCTTCGATCCGCCCCAGCCCCGACGGTCCCGGCGAGGACCCCTGACCGTGGCGCTCGCCGCGCTCGTCCCCGGGGCGCTGCTCGGGTGGGCGGTGTACGCCGCCGTGGGCGGGTCCGGGGGCGACGAGGGGTCCGCGGGCGCGTCCGCCTCCGCTTCGGGCACGCCGACCGCCGGCACCTCCCCGTCCGCAGGCGCCGACGACACGAAGCCCGGTGCCTCGGTCTCCGCGAAGTCCCCCTCCGCGCCCGCCGGGTCCGGTGCGCTGGAGGGAAAGGTCGTCGTCATCGACCCGGGGCACAACCCGGGCAACTTCCGGCACACCGCCGACATCAGCCGCCCGGTGGACATCGGGACGAACCGCAAGGAGTGCGACACCACCGGCACCGCCACCAACGACGGTTACGCCGAGGCCGAGTTCACCCTCGACGTCGCCCACCGGATGCGGACGCTCCTCGAACGGCAGGGCGCCACGGTGAAGCTGACCCAGGACGCCGACCGGCCCTTCGGGCCGTGCGTGGACGAGCGGGCGCGGATCGGCAACGAGGCGAAGGCGGACGCCGTCGTCTCGATCCACGCGGACGGCTCGGGCACCGGCAACCGCGGCTTCCATGTGATCCTGCCCGGCGCGGTCCACTCCGGCGCCGCCGACACCCGCGCCATCGTCGAGCCGTCCGGCGACCTCGGCGAGCGGATCGCGGGCGACTTCGTCCGCGTCACGGGCAGCGCGCCCTCCAACTACATCGGCGACGGTACCGGTCTCGTCACGCGTGAGGACCTCGGCGGTCTCAATCTGTCAACGGTTCCGAAGGTGTTCATCGAGTGCGGGAACATGCGCGATAGCAAGGACGCGGCGCTGCTGACCAGCGGCGCCTGGCGGCAGAAAGCGGCGCAAGGAATTTCCGACGGAATCGTGGGTTTCCTGCGCGGGTAGGGGTCAGCGCGCTGATCCGGGCGGACAGCCCGATCGTGCGGACGATAGTGTCGTCCCCACGATCAGGGGCCACCCCCGCGCTTCACACCGGGGCCTTCGGGCGACATGGTGACAGCGACGCCTCTTCCGACGACGAGACGACCTACGAAGGACCTGAAGTGAATATCCGCTCCCTCACTCGAGGCGACGGCGTGGTGATCGGAGCAGCGGTGTTGCTGTTCATCGCGTCGTTCCTCGACCTGTACTCCGTCGATGGCGCTCCCGACAGTCTCGACCTTCCCAGCCTGTGGGCCAGCGGGCCGGTTCTGCTCGGAGTGGTGCTGGCGGGCATCATCGGCGCCGCGCTCGTCGTCGTCGCCCACGGCCTGCCGCAGGTGCCGAAGGTCGCGGGGCTCGACCTCGGCCAGTTCGGCGTCGCCTTCACCGTGTTCGCGGCGTGGAGCGCGCTGGGCAACATCTTCGACCCGGCCGGCGGCGCCGACAACTTCGGCGGCAGCGGCGACGGACCCGACGCCGGCGCCGGTCTGATCCTGGCCCTGGTCGCCACGCTCGTCATGGCCGCCGCCGCCGTCGCCACCCCCCTGGTCCCGGCCCTCAAGGGCGCCCTGCTCCCGGCGGCCCGTCCCGCCGCCCCGCAGCCGTACGGCGCGCAGCCGCCCGGTGGTTACGGCTACCCGGGCGCGCAGCAGCCGGCCTCGTTCGGCGGCCAGCCGCAGCCGGGCCAGCCCGGTCAGCCCGGTCAGCCGTTCCCGGGCGGCCAGCCGCAGCCCGGTCAGCCGGCGCAGCCCCCGGCCGGTGACTTCTCGCCGTTCTGGTTCGCCGTGCCGGTGCCCCGGCCGCTGTTCCCGGAGGACGGCTCGCCCACCCCGATCGCCGAACTGGCGCCCGGCACCTGGTACCTGGCGGTCGAGCAGCGTGGTCCCTCGCTCGTCGCGCAGACCCAGGACGGCCGTCGCGGCGTCCTCCAGGACACCTCGGGCATCCAGCGCGGCTGAGCGGCCCACCGGGCCCTTCCTCGTCACGGCCTCCCGCCCCTTCCGGGCGGGGGGCCGTTGTCGTCGCCGCGGAACTCCGTGTGTTTCAACCACGGTTCCGGGGCCAGACGGAAAGCATGTCTCCCCGATATCGCACTGGTTCCAACTCTGCGGGGACGGTCGTCGCGGTGATCGCGGACATCATGGCCGTCATCCTCGGACTGTGGATTCTGATGTACCTGCTGGACGCCAACCGGGCCAACGACCTGGTCCAGTTCGTCCATGACGCGGCCAACTGGCTCGCAGCCTGGTCGCGTGATCTGTTCACCTTCGACGAGGAGTGGGCACGGGTCGTGGCCGGCTACGGACTCGCCGCCGTCGTCTACCTCTTCATCGGCCACGCCATCGCAGGCCGCCTCGGCCGCCACTGAACCGGACCCCCTGCCGCCCGGTCCGTCGCGGGCCGGGCGGCCGGTGGGTCAGGTGAGGGTGCAGCAGTCCGGGTCCAGGCCCGCGGGCAGGCGGTCGCCGCCGAAGACGGCGCAGGTCGCCTCGTGGCCGCCGAGGGCGGCGACCGCCAGCAGCAGGGAGCCGGCGGTCCAGGTGGTCAGTTCGCGGGGCCAGATCGCCTCGTCGTCGAAGACGTACCCGGTCCAGTACAGGCCGCTCTCCGGATCGCGCAGGTGCTGGATCGACTGGAGCACCTCCAGCGCACGGTCGGACTCGCCCATCGCCCAGAGCGCCAGGGCGAGTTCGGCCGATTCACCGCCGGTCACCCACGGGTTGGGGACCACGCACCGCACCCCCAGTCCGGGCACGACGAAGCGGTCCCAGCCCTCCTCGACGCGGGCCTTGGCCTCGACGCCGGTGAGCGCGCCGCCCAGCACCGGGTAGTACCAGTCCATCGAGTAGCGGTCCTTGTCCAGGAACCGCTCCGGGTGACGGCGGATCGCGTGGCGCAGCGCGCCCGCCGCCAACTCCCAGTCCGGCTGCGGCTCTTCGCGCTGTTCGGCGACGGCGAGCGCGCAGCGCAGCGCGTGGTGGACGGAGGAGGAGCCGGTGAGCAGCGCGTCCGCGGTGGGCGTGCCGTCGTCGTCGCGCCGCCAGCCGATCTGCCCGCCGGGCTGCTGCAGCCGCAGGACGAACTCCACCGCCGAGTGGACCACCGGCCACATCCGGTCCAGGAACGTGTCGTCGCCGGTGGACAGGTAGTGGTGCCACACCCCGACCGCGATGTAGGCGACGAAGTTGGTCTCCCGGCCCCGGTCGGTGATGTCGCCGGGGTCGCCGTCGGCGTACGCCGCGTACCAGGACCCGTCGGCCAACTGGTGCCGGGCGAGCCAGAGATAGGCCCGCTCGGCGGCCTGGTGCTCACCCGCGGCGTCCAGCGCCATCGCGGCCTCGACGTGGTCCCAGGGGTCGAGGTGGTGCCCCCGGAACCAGGGGATCGCCCCGTCCTCCCGCTGCACCGCGAGGATGCCGGCGACGGTCGCGGCGGCCTGGCCGGCCGTGAGCACCCCGGGCAGGACCAGATGTTCCGTCCGGGGAGTCCGGGAGGTCGTCACGCGGCGTCCGCCTCGGCGCGCGGCAGGTGCGGCTTGGTCGCGTACGCCACGAAGCTCTTGCCGATCAGCGGGTTCAGCGCCTGCTCGGCCACCCGGGTGGCCAGCGGCTTCTTCATGATGTCCCAGACCAGCAGCTTGTGGTACGCCCGCACCGGCAGCGCCTTGTCGTTGTCCACGCCGAACGCGCACTTCAGCCACCAGTACGGCGAGTGCAGCGCGTGCGCGTGGTGGGTGCCGTAGGGACGCAGGCCCGCCTCACGGATCTTCGCCAGCAGCTCGTCGGCCTTGTAGATGCGGATATGCCCGCCCTCGACCTCGTGGTAGGCGTCGGACAGGCTCCAGCACACCTTCTCGGGGCCGTAGCGCGGGACGGTGATCGCGATCCGGCCGCCGGGCTTGAGCACCCGCACCATCTCGGCGAGTACGCCCTTGTCGTCGGGGATGTGCTCCATCACCTCGGAGATGATGACGACGTCGAAGGACTCGTCGGGGAAGGGCAGCGCCAGGGCGTCGCCCTCCATGGCGGTGGCGGTGGCCCCGGCGGGCGCCTCCCCGGCCTCCTTCATCGCCGCGAACCACTTGGCGACCTCGCGGATCTCCTCGCCGTTCTGGTCCAGCGCCACCACCTGGGCGCCGCGCCGGTAGCACTCGAAGGCGTGCCGTCCGGCCCCGCAGCCGAGGTCCAGGACGCGGTCGCCCGGGGCGAGCGGGAACCGGGAGAAGTCGACGGTCAGCACGAGGCCCTGCTTTCACGGTCGGAGGTGTCGGCTGCGCGCACGGACACGGCGGCGGCCGGGCCCGTGGGGGTGTCGGTGGCGTCCTCCGCCGGGACCGCGGAACGGCCCGGGGACGCGGCGCCGGGACCGCCGGACGCGGACGAGGCCGGGGGCTGCCCCGCGGAGCCGCCGGGTGTCCTGGACGCCGGGCGGCGCGGGGGCGTGCCACCGGGGGCGCCGCCGGTGCCGCCGTCCGCGTGGGCGATCGCCTCGCGGTAGCGGGCCACCGTGCCCTCCGCGGCGCGCGCCCAGGTGAAGTGGCGCAACACCCGCTCCCGTCCGGCCGCCCCGAGCCGCGCCCGCAGCTCCGGGTCGCCCAGCAGCCGGGTCAGCGCGGCGGCCAGCGCGCCCGCGTCGCCGGGCGGTACGGCGAGACACGTCTCCCCGTCGCGGCCGGCGACCTCGGGGATCGCGCCGCCGGTCGTGGCGACCAGCGGGGTGCCCGTGGCCATGGCCTCGGCGGCCGGCAGCGAGAACCCCTCGTACAGCGACGGCACGCAGGCGACCTGGGCGGAGCGCACCAGGTCGACCAGTTCGGCGTCGGAGATGCCCTTGACGAACTCGACGGCGCCCTCGAGGCCGTACCGCTCCATCGCCTGGGCGACGGGCCCCTCGGCGGGCCGCTTGCCGACCACGACGAGGTGGGCCCCGGGCTGTTCGGCGCGCACCTTGGCCAGCGCCTCGACGAGGAAGACCAGCCCCTTGAGCGGCACGTCCGCGCTGGACGTGGTGACGATCCGGCCCGGTACGACCGCGACCGAGGGGTCGGGGGCGAACAGGCCGGTGTCGGCGCCGATATGGACGACGTGGATCCGGTCCTGCCGTACGCCGAGGTCGTCGACGATCTCCTGGCGGGAGCTGCCGGAGACGGTGAGCACGGACGGCAGCCGGCGCGCGACCCGCTTCTGCATCCGCGTGAACGCGTACCAGCGGCGCACCGAGTAGCGGCGCTGCCAGTTCTCGGCGGCGTCCAGCTCCAGCCGCCGGTCGACGGTGATGGGGTGGTGGATCGTGGTCACCAGGGGGGCGCCGAGGTCGCCGAGCAGGCCGTAGCCGAGGGTCTGGTTGTCGTGGACGACGTCGAAGTCGCCGCGGCGGGCGCGCAGATGGCGGCGGGCGCGCAGGGAGAACGTCAGCGGCTCGGGGAAGCCGCCGGTCCACATCGTGCCGACCTCGAGCGCGTCGACCCAGTCGCGGTACTCGCCGCGCCCCGGGGTGCGGAAGGGGTCCGGCTGGCGGTAGAGGTCGAGGCTCGGCAGCTCGGTGAGGCCCAGTCCGTCGTAGCCGCCGTCGAGGACGGGGTAGGGCTGGGCGCCGATGACCTCGACGCGGTGCCCGAGGCGGGCGAGTTCGCGGGAGAGGTGGCGCACATAGACGCCCTGGCCGCCGCAGAACGGGTTCCCCTTATAGGTGAGGAGTGCGATCCGGAGCGGTCGCAAGCCGTCGGATGCGGGACCCTGCGAAGGCCCGGCCTGACTGGCCTCAGCGGTCACTCTGGGCCCCCTTCTCCCTGCACTGTCCCGTGACACTATGTCGGGACGCCAATCTGGAACAAGTTCCAGAGTTGATCGTTCGGAGCATCTGAATCTACCGGCAGGTAAGGACGCCGGGAGCAGTGGATCAGGTGATTCACGCCACGACGGACGGCATGCCATGCTGTCCGATCATCCACCCTCACCGACTGTCACGGACGGGACCCATGCCTACGGAAGCCCACAGGGACAAGGCGGCCAGGGCAGCCAAGGTGGACAAGGCGGCCAAGGCGGCCAGGGCGGGCAGGACGGCGGCCCGGCAGGTCGGCACCGCGCGCATCGCCCCCGCGGCACCGCTCACCGAGCGCCAGGAGGCGCGCCGGCGCCGCATTCTGCACGCGTGCGCGCAACTGGCCTGCCGGGGCGGCTTCGACGCGGTGCAGATGCGCGCGGTGGCGGAGTCCTCGCAGGTGGCGCTCGGCACGCTGTACCGCTACTTCCCGTCCAAGATCCACCTCCTGGTGGCCACCATGCAGGACCAGCTGGAGCATCTGCACGGCACGCTGCGGAAGAAGCCGCCGGCCGGCGACACCCCGGCCGAGCGGGTGGCGGAGACCCTGGTGCGGGCCTTCCGCGCGCTCCAGCGGGAGCCCCATCTGGCCGACGCGATGGTGCGCGCCCTGATCTTCGCGGACCGGAGCGTGAGCCCGGAGGTGGACCAGGCCTCCCGGCAGACCATGATGATCATCCTGGACGCCATGGAGCTCTCCGATCCCACCGCGGACCAGCTCGCGGCGGTCCGGGTCATCGAGCACACCTGGCACTCGGCCCTGATCACCTGGCTCTCGGGCCGCGCCTCCATCGCCCAGGTCAAGAGCGACATCGAGACGGCGTGCCGTCTGATGGACCTGACGGCCCCGCAGCACACCGACGTCCGCTGACGAAACTTTCGAAAAGGTTCGGCCGCACCCGCGGGGCGCGCTCCCTCACCCCCTCCTTCCCTGCGATGACCACATCCGTCGCGCGCGAACGGTTGACCACCCTCCCCGCCGTCCGTATCGTCACCGCAGAAATTCGGAGCCGAGTCCGAAACTTTCGTTCGACCGCACCGCAGCACTCCCACCCATCCGCGTCACGGGACCCACCGGAGAAAGGGATGTCATGCGCATGATTAGAAAGCGATCCGGAACGAGAGGGGGAGGCGGCCCCGCGCGCGGCCGGCTGCGCGCCGCCCTCGGCGGCGCCACCACCGTCCTGCTCACCGCCACCGCGCTCGCCGCGCTCCCCCAGACCACCGCGCACGCGGCGGACACCCTGGGCGCCGCGGCGGCCGAGAAGGGCCGCTACTTCGGTGCCGCGGTCGCCGCGAACCACCTCGGCGAGGCACAGTACGCGGCCACGCTCGACCGGGAGTTCAACTCGGTCACGCCCGAGAACGAGATGAAGTGGGACGCCGTCGAGCCGAACCGCGGCTCCTTCAGCTTCAGCCGCGCCGACCAGATCGTGGACCACGCCCAGGGCAAGGGCATGAAGGTCCGCGGGCACACCCTGGTCTGGCACTCCCAGCTGCCCGGCTGGGTCTCCGGGCTCGGCGCGACCGATCTGCGGTCGGCGATGAACAACCACATCACCCAGGTCATGACCCACTACAAGGGCGAGATCCACTCCTGGGACGTGGTCAACGAGGCGTTCCAGGACGGCGGCAGCGGCGCCCGGCGCAGCTCGCCCTTCCAGGACAAGCTGGGCGACGGCTTCATCGAGGAGGCGTTCCGCACGGCCCGCGCGGCCGACCCGAACGCCAAGCTCTGCTACAACGACTACAACACCGACGGCGTCAACGCGAAGAGCAACGCCGTCTACACGATGGTCCGGGACTTCAAGTCCCGCGGCGTGCCCATCGACTGCGTCGGCTTCCAGTCCCACTTCAACCCCAACTCCCCCGTCCCCTCCGACTACCGGGCCAATCTCCAGCGGTTCGCCGACCTCGGGGTCGACGTGCAGATCACCGAGCTGGACATCGAGGGCTCGGGCCAGGCCCAGGCCACCAACTACGGCAACGTCGTACGGGCCTGCCTCGCGGTGACCCGCTGCACCGGCATCACGGTGTGGGGCATCCCGGACAAGTACTCGTGGCGGTCGAGCGGCACCCCCCTGCTGTTCGACGACAACTACAACAAGAAGCCCGCGTACGACGCGGCCCTGAGCGCGCTCGGCGGCACCCCCGGCGACCCGGGCGACCCCGGTGGCCCCGGCGACCCGACGGCCGCCTGCACCGCCACCTACAGCACGGCGGAGCAGTGGAGCGGCGGCTACAACGGCAAGGTGACGATCACGGCGGGCGGTTCGCCGATCACCGGCTGGAGCGTGGACGTCACCCTCGCGTCCCCGCAGCAGGTCGTCTCCGTGTGGAACGGCTCACCCACCTCGAACGGCGACGTCATGACGGTCCGCTCCACCTGGAACGGCTCCCTGGCGGCCGGAGCGTCCACCAGCTTCGGCTTCACCGTGAACGGCGGCACGACGCCCCCGCCGCAGGTCGGCGCCTGCACGGCGTCCTGACCCGGCCCACCCGCACCCGCGCCCCTTCGGGGGTGCGGGTGTGTCGTGCGTCCCGGCGCCCCCGTGACCCCGGTCACCCGGCCGGGCCGCCCCGGGCGTACCGGGGACGGCCGCCCCCGGACCCTTCCCTACGGGCGGGTAGAGTGTCGGCGTCGTCATCACGCCGTACGGGGGGAAGCCGGTGCAATTCCGGCGCTGACCCGCAACCGTGAACCGTCCTCGCGGCGGTGAGCCGGACTGCCCCGGACGGTTCGTGACCGGCTCACGTGCCCGGCAGTCCGCCGGCGCACGGCACCGTCGAGGTATACGGAGCCGAGCCGCCGGGATGTCCCGCGCTGCCCGGCCCTCCGCAGGGAGAGGCACCGCCGATCATGAACATCCGCCGCAGCGCAGCGGTCCTGGCCGCCGTCGCCGTGTTCGGCGCCGCCACCCCGGCCGCCGCCGACACCAGCCCGTCGCCGTCCCCGTCGCTCCCGTCCGCCCTGTTCGGCGACGGCGACCCCCAGTACGACGGCGTCTGGCGCCAGTCGCTCGCGCTGCTCGCCCAGCACACGGTGGGCGCCGAGCCGTCGAAGGCGGCCGTCGACTGGCTCACCGGGCAGCAGTGCGCCGACGGCTCCTTCGCCCCGTACCGCGCCGACACCGGCAAGCCGTGCGACGAGAAGTCCATGGTCGACACCAACCAGACCGCCGCCGCCGTCCAGGCCCTCGCCGCCCTCGGCGGCCACGACGACGTGACCGGGAAGGCCGTCGACTGGCTGAAGAAGGCGCAGAACGCGGACGGCGGCTGGGGCTACACGGCCGGCGGCGCCAGCGACACCAACTCCACCTCCGTCGTCATAGGCGCGCTCGCCGCCGCGGGCGAGAAGCCGGCCGAGGTGAAGAAGGACGGCAAGTCCCCCTACGACGCCCTGCTGAAGCTGGCGCTCCCCTGCGACGGCGACGACGCGGGCGCCTTCGCCTTCCAGCCCGGCAAGAAGGGCGAACTGGTCGCCAACGCCGACGCCACGGCGGCGGGTGTGACCGGCTCGCTGGGCAAGGGCCTGGTGACCGGCGCGGGCAGCAGCGGCGACACGGCCGCCGGGTGCGAGAAGGCCGGCGGCCCCGAGCAGGCCGCCGCCAACGGCGCCGCCTACCTCACGGACGCCCTCGCCGAGAAGGGCCACCTCACCTCCGCGCTGGCCGGCGCCGAGGACCAGCCCGACTACGGCAACACCGCCGACGCGGTGGTCGCGCTCGCCGCGCAGGGCGCCACCGACCAGGCCGCGAAGTCCCTGGCCTGGCTGCAGAAGAACGCCGCCGACTGGGCCGCCCGGAGCGGCCCCGCCGCCTACGCCCAGCTGATCTTCGCCGCCCACGCGACCGGCGCCGACCCGCGCGACTTCGGCGGCACGGACCTGGTGAAGCAGCTCGGCGCGACCGGCCCGGCCGCCGCCGAGAAGTCCGGCCGGGCCGCGCAGGACGAGAAGAAGAAGGACGAGGAGTCCGACTCCGGCCTCGGCGTCTGGTGGTTCGTGGGTGTCTGCCTGGTCGCCGGCATCGGCATCGGCTTCCTGATCAGCGGCCGCGCGAAGCGGCAGCAGCCGTGACACGCCGGCTGACCGTCCTGTTCCTGGCCGCGCTCCTGCCCCTGCTGGCGGGCGCGGGCCCGGCGGGGGCCGCCGGCTACCGCTACTGGTCCTTCTGGGAACAGGACGGCACGGCATGGACGTACGCCACCATGGGCCCGTCCTCGACCCGCCCCGCCGACGGCGACGTCCACGGCTTCCGCTTCTCCGTCAGCGAGGACTCCTCCGACGCGGCGAAGCCCCGCGGCACCGCCGACTTCGACGCCATCTGCGCGAAGACCCCGGCGCGGGACGGCGAGAAGCGCGTGGCCCTGGTCGTCGACTTCGGGACGCCCGCCGACGCCCCGTCCGGCGAAACCCCGCCGGCCGGCCGCACGGCCTGCGCCCGGGTCGCCGAGGACGCCACCACTGCCGACGCCCTCGCCTCGGTCGCCAAACCCCTCCGCTACGACACCAACGCCCTGCTCTGCGCGATATCGGGCTACCCGGAGAAGGGCTGCGGCGAGCAGCTCTCCGCGGAAGCGGAAAAGGAGGGCAAGCCCGCCGACTCCGGCCCGTCCCTGGGCCTCATCGCCGGAATCACCCTGGTAGCCCTCCTCGCCACCGCAGCCATCTGGCAGACCCGCCGCCGTGCCAACTGACGGCGCCCAGCCAAGCCCCCACAGCTGCGGGCAGTCATCCCGCCCCAGCTGCGGGCAGTCGTGCCGCTGGGGCGGCACGGGTGGGCGCAGCGGCACCCGGCAAACGCCGGTGGAGCAACACACCCCCGCCCAGCACCAGCAC
>Ga0247820_10000455_pt1 | contig 21768 bp, 25 predicted proteins | sample 13C_Glucose_Day1_2_FD_192480 | JGI IMG/M metagenome (GOLD analysis project Ga0247820, IMG submission 192480) | Soil microbial communities from agricultural site in Penn Yan, New York, United States - 13C_Glucose_Day14 | ecosystem: Environmental > Terrestrial > Soil > Agricultural land | place...
CCGCGTGGACTCTAGTGGCACGCGTGTGGCACGGCCTCGAACACGACGAAGGGCCAGCCTAGGAGGAAACTCCTCCTGAGCTGGCCCTTCTGGCTGTGCCCCCGGCAGGATTCGAACCTGCGACACCCGCTTTAGGAGTTTTCTCCGAACGGGCCTGCGACCTGCTGAAACGCTCGCTTCAGGTCGCCTGGCCTGGGAAAACACTCCTCTGTAGTTCTCGTGTGTTCACGGGGTTTCCCGGCCTCATGTGTGCTGGATCCGTTCCGGCTGGGGCCGGTCGGTAGAGGGCGATTTCGGAGACGTCGGCGCGCGTGGCACCAGGAGTAGCGTGGCAGGTGCGAGGCGGTCCCGTTGTCGCACCTGCCCTACAGACGGGTGGTCCTCATGACCAGCTCGGATACACCTCCTGTTCCCCGGCGTCTGCCCAGCGGTGTCCACGAGGCCGTGCGGCCGGGTTGTGCGCTTCTCCGGCTGGAGACGACCGCATCACGTGAAGGCGTCCTCGATGGTGCGTGGTGGCCGCGCTCGCGCGACATGGGCGCCGAGCTGCCCGCGCTGCTGAGTGCCCTCATCGCCCATCTCGGCCCTGTGGCCCGCGTGGGGTTGGACACCGCAGCTTGGGAAGGTCTCCCGACGCGCATCCTCGTGGACGACCGCGTGGTGCACATCGATTCCTTCCCGGTCGGTGACGACACGGTCCTGATCACCCGGGGCGACCGGGACATCTTCTCGCTCCTGGTGGTCCCGCCGGACGCGGCACCGGACGCCGCCCGCACCGCGATGGCCCAGGCGGTCCTGGCGGACAACATCAGCCAGGCGGAACAGATCCTCATCGACACCGGGAGCGGGCGCGGTTCGTCGGGCTGACGGATCACCGCCGGGCTCGACGGCGCAACGGTGTCGGACGGCGGGGTGAGGTCAGCCGCGCCACTGCAGCCGTCGTGCTCTTCGCGGTGCTCCGCGCGTACCGGGGCGTGTCGACGGTGGCCACATCACGGCCTCCGACGGCTCCGGCAGGGTCTCTCAGATGGGGACACGTGCCTGCCGGAGCGGTGCTCCGGCACGGTGGAGACTGGCGAGGGCCAACCGGTAGGAGGCGACCAACCCGGTTTCCACGTAGTCCACACCCAGTTCCTGGCAGTGGCGCCGCACGATGGTCCGGGCCCTGCGCAGGTTGGGGCTGGGCATGCTGGGGAACAGGTGGTGCTCGATCTGGTGGTTCAGCCCGCCCAGTGCGATGTCGGTGAGCATGCCGCCGCGCACGTTGCGTGAGGTGAGCACCTGGCGACGGAGGAAGTCCGGGCGGTCCTCGCCTGTCAGGATCGGCATGCCCTTGTGGTTGGGCGCGAAGAGGGAGCCCAGGTAGACGCCGAACAGGCACTGGTGGACGGCGAGGAAGGCGATCGCCATGCCGGGCGGCAGCAGCCACAGCAGCACGGTCAGGTAGAGCACGAAGTGCGTGAACAGCAGGACGCCGTCGAGCGTGCGGTGCTTCAGCGAACGATTGGCCAGTGCCTTCACGCTCGACACGTGCAGGTTGAAGCCCTCCAGGGTGAGGAGCGGGAAGAACAGGAACGCCTGCCAGCGGCCGATCAGGCGGGGGAGCCCCTTGGCCGCCCGCGCTTGGTCCTGGGACCAGACCAGCAGGTCGGGGTCGAGGTCGGGGTCGAGTTCCTCGTGGTTGGGGTTGGCGTGGTGGCGGGTGTGCTTGTCCTGCCACCAGCCGTAGCCCATCCCGATACCGGCACCGGCGATCCGTCCGGACACCTCGCTGGCCCGCCGCCGGCGGAACACCTGGCGGTGCGCCGCGTCATGGGCGAGCAGGGCGACCTGGCCGAACACGACCCCGAGGAAGGCGGCGACCGCCAGAGTCCACCAACTGTCGCCGATGAGCGCGACGGCGGCCCACCCACTGACGTAGAGCCCGGCCACCACCGTGGTCCGCAGCGCGTAGTAGCCGGGACGGCGCCCCAGCAGCCCGGCGGCGGCGATCTTTCTCGACAAGCGGGCGAAGTCACTTCCGGACGCCTCCGAGGGCGGGGGGCGGACCGTGGTGTCACTACTCATGATGGTGAAACTCTCTCCGAAGAAGGCCGGTTGGCTCGGCGCCGCCCCGGGAGCCGCTGGGGAACGGGCCGCAGGCAGCGCTTTTCGTCCTCCGTGGTTGCGGACCCATCACGCGACAACGGAGCTGGGAGGCGTCTGCTTCGGATTCGTCCGTCAGCGGCTGCTGCGCAGGCCCTCAGTTTCAGGCGGGTACCCCGCCGCGGGCGTCTCACACAGTGTCAGGCGGGGCTTCCGGAGCGGTCCGCGTGCATGTCGGCAGACAGAACCGACTCCGGCCGGTGAAGCGGATCTGCTGATCGCTGATGAGTGCTCGACGCCTGTCCGGTCAAGCCGCGGTCTCGGTGATGAGGACGGCAACGGTGACCGGGCCCGGGGCGTCGGTGGTCGCCGCGTCGGCCACGGCGGCCCGGACGGTGCGCGCGACTTCCAGGGGATGGTGTCCGGGGGCGACCGCGAGGTGGACCTCGACACGCCGGCCGGGTGGGTCGGCATGGTCCTCCATCTTGACCGGGCGGCTCCCCAGCACGGTGGTGAGGCCGGCGACGCCCGGAACACCCGTTGCGACGTCCGCCAGATCCCCGACGGGCCCTCGCGGGGAGCCCGCTCCGGTCACGGGGAGCGAGCTCCGTGCGGCTGCGGTCCTTGCTGCGGCTGTGCTTTGCGGCGTGAGCGTCATGGATCTCGCAACGGTCCGCGTCTCCGTAGCTGTCTGCGGGACCTCATGGAGATCCGTGACGCGCAGGTCGGCTGCCACGGTGGCCAGGCCGAGCCGTCGAGCGGCCGCGTCCAGCAGTCTGCTCCTCAACTGGTCGGCGGTTTCGGGCAGTGGCTCCCCGAGTGATGCCGAAAAGGCGGCTTCGATCCTGAGCGGGCCCGGCGGCATCGCGCTGGCCGGCGGACGGACTGCCGGCTCGGACACGGATTCGAGCGGCGCCGGCCCGATGCTCAGAGACTCCAGCCGCACCCCGGGAATCTCGTTCGCGGCCCGCCTGAGGGCCTGGACGGCCGCTTGCTCGGTGATCCATGCCCCGTCGGCGGGCCCGCCCAGCGGGAGCAGCCGACCCAGGCCGAACTGGTGCCGTACCGCCTGCGTCCCTGCTTCGGTCTTCACCGGCCTCGCACCCTCCTTCAGGCGACTTGTCCCGACCCTCGCGCCTCGCAGTGTTCAATTCCGGCAATGTGCCCTAACACGAATATAATCGTAGAAAAGAGAGCCAGGTGGGCCTCAGGGAGGAATATCCCGATGACCGAGATCACCGCCGTAAGGCGCAGTGACGCTCCCGCTTCTCGTGGCCGGACGACGGTCGCCGATGTGGTGGTGGAGAAGATCGCCGGAATGGCAGCACGGGACGTGCGCGGCGTCTATGCCCTGGGCAGCGGATTCGCGCGCTCAATGGGATCCATGCGGGAGCGGATGCCCGGTGCCGGCAGTGGCAAGTCCGCCACGCGGGGGGTCAGTGTCGAGGTCGGAGAGAAGCAGGCGGCCATCGATCTGGAGATCGTCGTCGACTACGGCGTCTCGATCACGGACGTGGCCGGTGAGGTGCGGGAGAACGTGATTTCCGCGGTGGAGCGGATGGCGGGGCGGGAAGTCGTGGAAGTCAACCTCATGGTCAGCGATGTGAAGCTCCCCGACGAGGAGGACGAAGGGGAAGAGCGGCAGCGGATCCAGTAGCCGGGGCGCAGCAGCCCGCGTGAGCGAAGGAGCGCGTGATGAGCAGAGCCGTGGTGGGCCTGATGGCCGGGATGGCGCTGGGTTTCGCCGCGTATTTCGGTGACTTCTGGGCTTTCCTGCTGGTGCTGGGGCTGGGTGTCGTCGGACTCGTGGTCGGGCGGTTCATGGAAGGCGATCTCGAACCGGGCGACTTCGTCCGCCGCCGGGACCGGCAGGAGCGGATCCGAGATGACCGGCGACGGGCACGGGGAGACTGGCGGCAGTGACCGGTGAAGCCAATCGGCGTCCGGGCATTCCCCGTGGGGAGCGTGGTGCGATCACCATCGCCGACCGGGTCGTTGCGAAGATCGCTTCCCACGTGGCGCGCGAGGCGCTGAGCCGGTTCACCGACTCGGTCGACCACGTACCACCCGGCCGCCGGATGCCACGCGTGACCACTTCCGTGCGGCGGGCACCGGGGCGGAATACAGCAGGACGAGACGCCGAGTCTGCCGGCGGACGGCAGGCGGCGCTCGGCGAGGCACGGATGCGCATCACCGTCGAGCTCGGCTATCCGTCCGACATCGGGACGCAGTGCGCCGCAGTGCGTCGGGAGGTTACCGAACGGCTCAGGACATGGGCCGGCATGGAGGTGTCCGACCTTGCGGTGTCGGTCGAGAGGCTGCACTCGGTGCATACGCGCCACACGGACCAGGAGAGGGTGAGATGAGCGCGAACACCTGGCGGCAGCCGACCGGTGACAGCGACCTTCCCCCCGAACCCGGACAGGCAGCTCCGTCCGCCGACGGCACCCCGGGGGCGGGCTCGGGCGCGACGGCGGCGATCGATGAACCAGGCCGGTCGGCGCGCCGTTTCTGGTCAACGCGGCGGATTCCCGCGGCCGTGGTGGCCCTGCTGTCCGCCGCAGCCATCGGATTGCTCCTGTACGACGTGGTCTCGGTCCGGGCAGGTCGGTCTGCGATGCGCTGGCGGCTGCGGCTCGCCGAGGAACTGGCCACACGGCCACTGGATGACATCTGGGTGATCGTCGGGGCCGCAGTGGCGATGGCCCTCGGCCTGTGGCTGTTCCTGCTGGCGGTGACGCCGGGACTGCGCAGGCTGCTGCCCATGCGCCAGCCCACCGGTATCCCTGGGACAGGGGAGGTCCGCGCCGGGCTCGACCGCCGCGCGGCCGCCCTGGTTCTGCGCGACCGGGCCGTGCAGGTGCCCGGTGTCCAGTCGGCACGCGTCGCTGTCGGCCGCCGGAAGGTCGAAGCCCGGGCGCGCGCCCATTTCCGCGAACTCGAGGACGTCCGCGCGGACCTGGACAGCGAGCTGGGCCAAGCCGTGACGTCCTTGGGACTCGCCCGGCAACCCACGCTGACCGTGCGCGTCCGGCGTCCGAAGAAGGGCTGAGGTGATCCTGATGCTCAGGACGGTGAACCGGGTGCTGCTGGGGCTTCTCGGCCTTGGACTGTTCGCTCTGGGCGGCGGTGTGCTGCTGGGCGGGCTGGACCTGCCGCGCCGCTGGGACTTCGGCATGCCGGGCTGGTGGCCCTTCCGCGGGCCGGACGACGTGGTGCTGGGAACCGAGGGACGCACCCGGTGGCGGGAGGAAGGCTGGTGGTGGCCGACCGTCATCGCGGTGCTCGCGGTGCTGCTGGTCCTGCTGCTGTGGTGGCTCCTCGCACAGCGCAGGCGCCGCCTGGGCGGCGTCCTCGTCGACAGCGGGGACGGGGCGGCGGCCCGGCTCGACGGCGGCGCACTGGAGGACGTGATCGAGGAAGAGGCGCAGGCCCTGGACGGGGTCTCGGGGGCGCATGCACGGCTGACGGGCCGAAGCTCCGCTCCGGCTGCGCGCGTGCGGCTGTTGCTGGAGCCTCATGCGGATCCAGCGTGGACTCTGGGGCGACTGAGCCGGGAAACACTCACGCACGCGCGGGACTCGGCCGGCTTGGACCGCCTCCCCTCGAAGGTCCGACTCAAGGAAGTCCGCCACCGCGCACGACGCGTCGGCTGAGATCCACATGGCCTGACTCCCAACGGGGGACCCGGTCTGGCTCGCAGGGCAGGTCTTCACGACTGCCCCAAAGTCATCTACGCCGCGGTTCTCTCCAGGGAGGCATTCCGCATGGTCCTGTTCCTGACCCTGCTCGTCGCCGGAATCGCTCTGATCGCCATCGGGGCGGGCGTCGACGGCATGCTCTATCTGACCTCCGCCGGTGTACTGCTCCTCATCGCCGATCTGCTCTACCTGGCGGCGGCCCGCTCCGTGTGGCGATCTCCTCGGCGCCCGGCCCGCTGAGGCCGCGCCCCTCCTGGCCTCGTCGTACGAAGCAGACGGTCGGAGCCCGTGTCCATGAGCAGTCGTTCGGTCTGCGGGGAGGGGTGGTGCAGCCGCAGGGACGCGTGAGTCTCGGCCGCGTGCCGTGACACGTCGAGGAAGACGCGCAGGCCGCTGCTGTCACAGCGGTCGACGGTGGTCAGATCGACGTCGATGAGGGTGATGCCGTCCTGCAGGCACCGCTCCAGAACGGCGCGCACCTGGGGCGCGGTGGCGGGGTCGATCACACCGGCCAGGGTGACCAGTGCCCGCCTGTCCCGGTCGTGCCGGTAGATGTTCAGCTGCGGAAGAGTCATGACGCCTCGGTTCGGATGCTCAGATGCCTCGGTCCACGGGTCCCGGCCGCTTCCCGCCCGGTCCGGGGCCCGGGTGTACACCCCGGGCAAGCGTCGCCGCGGACTGAGCCGACGGTACCGAGGCGCGGCCGGGCGGCCGGTGGGGCGCCCGGATGCTCACTCGTGGTGCCCGGTACGGCTGCGGCAGGCAGCGGCCGCGGCGGCCGGGCCGGGGGGTGCTGTACCGGTACGCGGCGATCCTGTCGGCGTGCTGGAGGCCGAGCCGGTGGATCACGTACGCCGCCGCTGCGATGAGGACCACGAAAGCGGCGGCTGTCAGGAAGGCGTTCATGGCGGCCACCTCACATACCGATGATCAGCCGGCTGGCCCGGCCGGGCGGACCGGTCTGCGGGGGAACGGCTACGGACACCGCGGAGGCGCCGCCCTCGTACTCCCATGCCTCGCCCGGGTCCAGTGGCTGGTCGGCCGCCAAGACGCCGTGCCGGGCCTCGTCCGCAGCGATGAGCGCGCTCGCGGTCAGGGGCGGGCCGTCGTGGTCGGACGCGGCAGCCATCAGCCGGGCCGCAGACTCCGCCCCGGTCTTGGGCGGGATGACCAGGAGATCCCAGCGGCCGGTGCCGTAGGAGAGCAGCAGCAGCTTGTGCGGGTCGATCTCCGGGGTGAACCAGCCGACCTTGACGATGTGGCCGTCCACGGGAACCGCGCGGGGGATGACCGGCCAGTGTTCCGGGTTTACGGCGATGCGGGTGATGCGGCCCCACAGGGGATCCAACACGTCGGTGAGTGCCGGCAGTTCGCTCAGCAGATCACGGGAGCGGGGCCACCAGGCTCCGTCCAGGAGTCCGCGGGAGGGGCTCTCGGTCTTCAGTGCGAGACGCACGGCCGGGGCTGCGACGGACTCGGGGTGCGGCAGAGTGGAGTACAAGGTCGCCGACATGATGCGGACCCGTCTCCGGGCCGCCTCTGCGGCGGCCCAGGTTTCATCTTTCGCCGGGGACGACCCGGCGTGGAAGCCGGTGTGCGAAATGCCCTCGGTACTGTCCACACTACTCCGCGTTTCGCTGCGGCCGCGGAGCAACGGCCACATGGAGTGGAGTACCGGCCGGGTGATCTCCGGGCAGTGTCAGCGCGTGCCGGGAGCTCCCGTCCTTCGGGCTGAAGGACCGTCGCCGCCGGGCGCGGCCGGCACAACGGTGTCGGACGGCGGGAGTGAGAGGTCAGCCGCGCCACTCCACCATGAACAGGGTCGCGTCATCGCTGGTCCGCCCGCCCCTCGCCTGCTTGAGCGTGTGGGACAGGGATCGCGTCACCGCCCGGATGCCGCGCCCGGTCCTCTCCAGTTGGTTCACGCAGTCGATCAGCTGGTCCTCCCCGAACTCCTCCCCACCGCTCTTGTGCTCCTCGACCACTCCGTCGGTGAAACAGAGGACGCGGTCCCCGCGCACTAGCCCCAGCTCGCTGATCCGAGGCACCGAACCACCCAGGCCGACGGGAAGGGTTGTCGGGGCGACCAGACGCTGTGCGACGCGGTGGTCGCGGACGAGGATCGGCGACGGGTGCCCGGCGTTGATCCACTGCACCCGTCCCGTCGTCGTGTCCAGCTGCATCATCTGTGCGGTGACGAAGTGCTCGGGACCGAACTGCTCTGCCACGGCGCGGTCCATGAAGTCGTAGATCTCCGGCAGTCCGATGCCGGCCCGGCGGGCGTGGCGGTAGGCGCCGATGGCCACGGTGGCCATCGTGGCCGCGTCCAGTCCGTGGCCCATCGCGTCGATCATGGCCACGTGGAGGACGTCATCGTTGAGCGCGTAATCGAAGCTGTCACCGCCCACGTCGTAGGCGGGTTCCAGGATCCCGGCGACGGCGACCCGGGGCATGATCATCGCTAGCGGTGGCAGCAGCGACCACTGGATCTCCGCGGCGACGCTCATCGCCTCGCCGCGTCGGACGCCGAAGAACAGGTCGGAGTAGCCGTGCTTGGTCACCAGCAGGTCGGCCACCAGGCCGGAGATTCTGAGCAGCAGGCGGCGGTCGTGGTCGTCGACGCTGTCCAGCGTCACGACCATGACCCCCACCTGGTCACCGCCGTCCAGCAGGGGCAGGTGGACCCGGACGCCGTCCTCCCGGGGCACCTCCACGGGGACCGCGTCGAGGAAGCAGCGGCCCGCCTCGGAGTCGTCGATCACCTGCGGCTCCCCGCCCGTGAGGCCCTCACCGGGCAGCGGTACGAGCAGCAGCTGGCCGTAGTCCTGCAACAGCACCTGCGGTCGGCGGCCACCGAGCCGGTCCACCACGTCAGCGATCAGGGGCCCGATGAGATGGGGCGGCAATTCGTGCGCGCTGTCGAGGATCTCTCCGAGGAGAGCTTCTCCGAAGCTCTCGGAGCGGTCCGCGCGCCGTCCTGCCGTCATCCCCTCACCCGCCATGGTCAGGGGCGGGCCGGTATGACAAGGGATCTGTCGGTGCCATGGCTCCATCACGGGGTCGTGGACGCCCGGGCCCGCCGGGTACGCGTGGCAGGCCGGGTCGGGCTGCTTACCTGGGTCCGGCTCCTCCTTCCGACTCCCATGTGTCCTGTCCGTCGAGGCCGCTCTCGGCGAGTGCCAGCAGGCGCGGGGCGGACAAGGGGTTCTCGGGGTCGGAGGCGGCGGTCAGCAGCAGGGCTGCCGTTCCGGCCGGTTCGTCCGGTGGGACCACGAGCAGTTCCCAGCGCCCCACGGTGCCGCAGTCCACGGTGATGGCATGCATCTCGGCCGCCCCGTTGCTCAGGGCCACCTCGATCACATGCCCCGGTGCCATCACCTCCTGCGGGGCATCTGGCCAGGCGGCGGTACCCACGGTCACGCGCGTGACGGTGCCGATGCTCGGATCCAAGGAGCCGACCAGCGCGGGCAGCTCCAGTTCCAGTGCGTCGCAGCGCGGCCACCATGCGCCGTCCAGCGGGCCATGGCTGACATCCGGCGTGAGGCGCAGCCGGGGCAAGGGCATCCGGTAGGAGTGTCCGTCACCTGGGGCCGTACCTTTGGCGGACTTGGTGATGGCGTTCATCGTGCGATCCCGATCCGGGCGGTTTCCGGCTGCCCGTGTCTGTCACTCGCCGGGAACGGCGCCGCCGTGGTCGTGCGCCCGACAGTTCTCGGTACCTGTCAGGCTACTCCCGGCTGTGGCGGGCGGCGTGGCGCGCAGCCATCGCGTCGAGACACGTCCGTACGGCGGACGACGGGTGGCGTGGCGGCCCGGGCCGCGTACGACCGCCGGCTCATCGCTCCTCTGCCGAATCATCGGCGTGCCGAGGGCTGCCCTTCGGAAGACAGGGTCAACACACAGGGGGCGACGGGGCCGGGCAGCCCGACCACCTCGCCCATGTTCTGCCAGCCCCAGGACGAGAAGGCGGCTTGTCCTGCCTGGTCGGCAGGATGCAGCAGGGTGACCCCGAGGGAGGACCGCAGGTCTGTGAGCAGACGCTGTTGCAGGCGGCGGGCGATATCGCGGTGCTGAGCGTGCGGATGGGCCACGACCTGGGTGAGGACGACGAACCGTGCGCGGGAGGTGAGCCGCTGGATGATCTCCTGGAGCGTTCCGTCGAACCCCCGGCGGCCGGAGCCGTCAGAGCCCACCGGAAAACCGAAGGCGCAACCGACCAGCACCGTCGTCTCGGCGACCAGCAGGGCGAAGCCGGGGCGGTGGGCGGTGACCGCCAAGCGGTGCAGGAAGTCTCCACGGTCGTGGTACGCCTCGCCGGCGGTGCCCGCGACGGACTCCGCAGCCAGGTCCGCGATGTCCTCGCGCATGTCTTCTGCCTGCCAGCGGGTCAGCCGTCGAAGGCGGATCCCGTCCCTGAGGACCGGCTGATCCGGCCGACGCGCGGGGTCCTCGGGCGCCCGCGTCGCGGTACTCATGAGGTCGCCGGATGCGGCGGGCGGCACGGGACTCACGGGGGCCGTAAGGAGCAGCGAAGTCGATCCGGTGGTATCGAGGAGCCGGGTGATCTGCGCGCACGGATGGTGCAGCCGCAGGCGAGCGTGGACCCGGCTGGCGCGCCGTGATGCCGACAGGAGGACGTCCAAGCCCCTGGCGTCGCAGGAGCCGACCGTCGTCATATCGATGTCGATCACGGTGACACCGTCCAGCAGACACTGCTCCACTGCGGCCCGCAGCAGCGGCGTCGTGGCCGGCCCGATGTCGCCGGCAAGCGTGACGAGCGTCCGCTCTCCTCGGTTCCGCCGATGGATGTCCAGCCGGGCAAAGGCCATCACGCCTCCCCTCGGCGGGGTTGCGGACCTGCACGGGTGTTCAGCGCGGCCCCTGCCATGATGAGCTTGCGCGGAGTTGCTTCGACCGCGGCGGACATGATGCCGACCCGTCTCCGCACCGACCACTGGGGCGGCCCGGGGTTCGTCTCTCGCCGAGGACGACCCGGCGGGGCGGCCGGAGTGCGTGGTGCCCTCGGTACTTCAACCGTACGTCGGCCGCAACCGGAAGCGGCTGCTTCGACGGGCGCGCGGCACGGTAGGGGCCGCATCACCTCACGGGCCGTCCCCACGGTCCGGGCTCTGCCGCGAGTACGAGCGCATGGGTTCGCGCCAGGCCCGGCTTGCCAAGGCCACCTCCAGCGTGTCCCCTCCCGTAAGGCAGCCTGCCGCGCGGGCGGACTTGCCCCGACGACACGGCGTCTGAAGATCAGGTTTTGAGACGGCTGACTGTGACGCGCTGCCCCTTCAGCAGGGGCAGGTTGCGCACGTGGAAGGCGTGGGCGCCGGTGACGTTGCTTATCTCGTCCAGGATGTGCGGCATGGCAGCGAGGTAGGCGGCCGTGGAGTTCACGATGTACAGCAGGCCGTCCGCGTCCGGTTGACGATGGCCGATCCAGTGGAGGCCGGTCTCTATGAGCGCGTCGCGCTCGTTCCGGTTCGACAGCTGGTTGCGGTCCTGCGTCATGATCGCGTCGAAGCCGCGATCACTGACTGCGTGTATGAGTTCTGTGTCCATCACCCCGGACAGCCCCTCGTCGTGGGCGGTGCGGAACTCGTGATGGAAGAACACTGTGCTCAAAGGGGGCAGGATGGCCGGCGTCTCGTTCTCGTCAAGGAAGAACCTCATGCAGCGCGACCGCCGATCTGCACGACCTCCTGGTGGAAGTCTGCTGCGTCTGCCGCTCCGGACACTTCGACGGTCGGGTAGAAGCGATGTACTTCGGCAGGCGCGACGCCTCCGGCGACCAATTTGGCGACAGCGTCGTACGGTACGCGTGTCCCTTGGATGGTCGGCCATCCTCCGAGCCGGTTCTGCTTGACCTCCAGGTGTGGCCGAGGACGGCGGAAGTCTGCGACCGAACGTCCTTGCATGTTTTCGAAGGGCGCGAAGACGTTGGCCAAGCTGTAGATCACCTCTTGACCGGGCCGGCGGACAAGGTCGATGGCTCGTTCCTCCTGGACGAGGAAGACCGAATCTCCTTCGGTGACGAGCATGTAGGCAGCCGGGTGCTCGGTCAGGTCCCACTTGCGCAGCTGATCCATGGCCTTTCGGATGCGCTGCAGCGGCAGTTTGCTGCGTAGATATACGAACGTGCGGAGTGCCACCACGTCGCGGAATGAGTAGCGGACCGGGTTGTCCTGCACTTCCGGTTCCAGCAAGTGGGTACGTCGCCAACTGTGCAACTGTGCGACCGAGGCGCCGCTGAGCGCCGCTGTGAGGTCTACGGGGAAGCTCATGATTCACCCCCTCTCGCGAGCTTCTCGGCGACGATTGAATCGCGCTTCAGCGACGCGAGCATCCCACAGACTCACTCTGCCCCCCAGACGTAGCCCGAATGTCGGAATGGTAGTTGCTTGCGAGGCGTCCGTCAGCGGGTACGACCATGCCGGCGGCTCCCGCAGCTGGAGAGTCTTATCGGATTGGTGTCTGGGCGCGAACCCGGCCCACCGTCCAGTTCCTTACCTGAAGGCGAGTGCGCGGAATGCGTTGCGGACATCGGTCAGTGGCGCGCGGTCGCGGGTGTAGTAGAGCTTGTTCGTCAGGAGTACCGCCCACCGGGCCTTGGCGGGCGAGATCCACACCCCTGTGCCGGTGAAGCCGTAGTGGACCCACACGTCCTCTTCCACGGACGTGTAAGGGGCGGGGTGCCAGAACAGTCCACGGGCCGGCTGGAGTCCGCCGGTCTGAATGGTCAGGGAGCACGCGGTCCACTCGGACGTGAAGCCTGCGCTGGTGTTGGACGTGGAGCCGTCAAGCATGTAGCGAAGCAAGGCGGCGAGGTCGTCCAGGACGGTGAAGACGCCTGCGATACCGCAGACACCGCCCAGGAGGCGTGCGGAGAAGTCGTGGGCCGTTCCCTTCAGGTGGGTGTCGGTGTCCTGGTCGCGTTCGGTCGGTGCGCAGCGGGCGGCGATTTCGGCGGGGAGGGGGCCGAAGCGGGTGGAGGTCATGCCCAGTGGGTGCCAGGTGCGGGCGGTGGCCAGTTGGTCCAACGGCTGGCCGGAGAGGTGTTCGGCGAGGTAGCCGAGGATGAGGGCGGCGCGGTCGGTGTACTCGACGGCTTCGCCGGGTGACCGGTGGAGTGGCTCGTGCAGTACGCCGCGGCGGATGTCGTCCGGGTTGGTGCCGTAGAGGTTCTTCAGCTGGGCTCGCAGTGGGACGCCGGCGGTGTGCGTCAGCAGCTGCCGGGCGGTGACGGCTCCGAGTGGGTGCCCGGTGACCTCCTGCCAGAAGCCGCCGAGCGGCTGGTCGAGGTCGAGGGTGCCGTCGTCCCGTAGGGCGCCGATGGAGGACCAGACGGCGAGGATCTTGGTGAGGCTGGCGGCGTCGAAGACGGTGTCGGTGCGCATTGGCACGTCCGGCTCGTCGGGGTCGAGGACGCCGGTGGCGCCCTGAGCGAGGATGCCGGTGGCGTCGCCGACGGCCCACACGGCGCCCGGGTACACCTTGTCGCGGACTCCCTCGTCGAGCAGGGCTTCGATGCGGTCGCGGTCGTACGTCATGGTCTCCCTCTTCGCCGGGGTATCCCGTCGGTCAGCGTAGTGACGTTGGTGGAGCGGTTCGGGTAGTGACGTGTCAGGCCATCGGAAGCAGTTCAAGTGAGCTGGCGACCAAGGTCGGTCAATGACCGTGCGGTCGCCGAGAGGGGGTAGCGTGCTGCGTTCGTATACCCCGCCTGCCGCAGAGCGGCCAGCAGACCAGGGCAGGTGCGCAGCCGGTCGAGGTCACGCGCCAGCGCCGCAGAGTGAGTGAAATCCGTGGCCAAGCCGGATGCGGCGAGCGCTTCGCTGAGGCCGGGTACGGGCTGGTAGAGGACGGGGAGTCCGCAGGCTTGGGCCTCCAACGCGACCAGGCCCATAGCCTCCAGGGTGGTGGACGGCATGACCAGCACGTCGTGTTCGGTGAAGGCTTTCCATAGCTGTGGGCGGCGGAGCCAGCCGAGGTAGCGGACTCGTACGCCGGCTCGTTGCAGCAGCGGGGCCAGTGCGTGGAACTGGGCTCTGGGCGCCGCGACGCTCAGCTCGACACCGGGCACGGGAGCCAGACTCTTGATCAGGGCCTCGCCACCCTTTTCGGCGGTCAGGCGTCCTGCGTACAGAAGCCGTAGATGGCTGGTGGAGGTGCGTGCCGGCCGGGCGGGCCGGTCGGTGAGCAGGTGGTCGGGGATGCCCCAAGGGATGTGGGTGATCTTGCGGTGCTCGATCTGCGGGGCGAGCTTGAGGAGGTGGTCGGCCATCGCGTGGGTGGGGACCACGATGGCATCGGCAGCCCTCGCCGTCTCGCGCAGCACATGAAGCTGGTCTCGGTGCGTTTCGGCGAAGAGCAGGTCCGTGCCGTGGACGAGGGCGATCCGGGGGTGTGCGGGCAGGGCGCGGATGAGGGCTGGGGTGGCGCCGAACGCGAGGTGCTGCAAGTGGAGGACGTCGATCTGTGCGGGATCGACCGCTGCAGCGAGGGCCCTGCGCAGTGCTTGGACGTAGCGAGCGAACGCGGAGCCTTCGAGGCACTTGCCGGCGACGGGCAGCAGATCGAGCCCGGACGGGAGCCGATGCCGGGAGCCGGGTGGGGTCAGCATGAATGCGCGGGCCGGGATGAGGGGCTGCTCGCCGGTGTACAGATCGAGGAAGAGCTCGACGCTGCCCCCGGGGTTTCCAGCGGGCAGGTCCAGGAAGGTTGCGGCCACCGGGCCGGTGAGCGAGCGGGCGTTCACCGCACTCCTCCGTCGATTTCCTCGTAGAGGCGCGAGATGTCGATGCCCTCTGTGGACGCATACTTGGCGTGCTGCTGCTGGTAGCTGGCCGGGGCGCCGCAGGTCGTGAGGAAGACGAGCTTGCCGAAGGTCATGCCCGGATACACGCGCACCGGTCGGGCGGCGCGGATCTCCAGCGTCCAGCGGATCGCATGGCCCTGGTGTCCGAGCGGAGCCGACACGTGAACCCAAATGCCCAGGGAGCCGGTGGTGCGGTCGCCGTTCAGCAGCTGGGCGTACGTCTCCGAACCGGTTTGCTCCAGCGTGATGCCGAGGTAGAGCAGGCCAGGGCGCAGCACCAGGCCGGTGTCGGGGATGGGCTGCTCGGTGAAGGGGGTGGGGGTTGCGGCGTCGAGGTCGCCGTCGCAGACGCGGATCGTGTCGCCGAGCCGCCAGTCGTAGGCGTTGGGGGAGACGCGGCTGGGCTCGTACGATTCCACCACGTGGAGTCGGGCGAGGTCTCGCCAGTAGGTGGAGGGTTGCGGTCCTGTGGCGGCCTGGTACTTGCCGCCGTAGAGGTCCACGGCACCGGTGGAGACGAAGAACATGATCTGCCCGATCTTCATGCCGGCGTACACCCGCAGCGGCCGGATCGGGGTGAGCATGAGCGTCCACTGGCCGTGGAAGCCGATGTCGCCGATGGGGGCGGTGATCTCGACGAACAGGCCGAGGCGTCCGACGGAGGAGCGGCCGAACAGCAGCGGCACGAAGGTGTTGGAGCCGACCTCTTCGAGGGTGTGGCCGAGGTAGAGCTCGCCTGGCTGGAGGACGTGCCCGTCCGGGCCGATGGTGGTTTCGCGGGTGGGGTTGGGCCGGTGGGCGTCCAGGACCGGGCTCGTGTACTTGATCAGGGTGGGGCCCAGACGCACGTTGTAGCTGTTGGGGTTGACCTGGTCGGCGGCGAACGGGGTGATGCGGAGGCGGCCGTCGTGAGCGGCAGCGGTGATCTCCGGGCCGGTGAGGATCATTACCTGCCTCCTTCCGCGGTGTCGGGAGCGGTGAGTATGTGCTGGACGGCCTGGTCCAGACGCAGGCCGGCCTCGTGCGTGCGCTCGCCGAGGTAGGTGTCGGCGAGGTAGCCGGTGGTCAGCACGGTGGTGATGGTGTCCGGCAAGGGATCGGGGGCGGTGACGAGCGGGCCGGTCTGGGTGGTCAGATGTGACAGCCAGTCAGTGAGGTCCCTGCGTGCCGGCTCAGGTACGTGGGCGTGCACCAGCTGGTTGGCGAACGGCTCGATGGAGAGCAGGTCGCCCTGGGTGAGGGTGTCGCCGAGTGGTACGGCGCGTAGTGCCGTCTCGTTGAGGATGACCGCGTCTGATCCGAGTGCCGTACGCAGGCGGGCGGTGAGGTCCACGAGCAGGCTGCGCCGGTCGAGGGACTGGTGGCGGTAGGCCGGTAAGACCGGGCCGAGGACGCCGGCCAGCTGCTGCTTGACGTCCTCGATGCGTGAGCGCAGGCCCGCAAGCTCCGTGGGAACGACGTTCGGGGCCCGATCCGGGAAGGACGTGGTGCCCGCACCCCATCCCCTGCCCATGGGCGTGGCGATGGCATAGCCGTCGGCGAGTTCCCGGCCCTTGACGACCAGGGTGTCGTCGACCCGGACCGGCCCGTACTGATCGCTGTGGCAGTGCCCGGCGAGGACCACGTCGAGGAAGGGACAGGCTGCCGCCAGTTTCCGGTCCACGTCGAAGCCGGAGTGGCTGAGCAGGACCCAGCTGTCCACCTCGTGGTGGTGAGCGAGCATCAGCTCGCGTAGGGCCTGGACGGGATCAGTGACGCAGTGGCCGGCTCGCTGGGCGGCCGGGATCGAGTGGAAGGCTTGCCGACCGATCACAGCGGTTACGCCGACGCGACGTCCAGCGATGTCCGCGATGTACAAGCGGCGGAAGAGTGCGTCGCCGGTGTTGGCATCGACGGCGTTGACACAGACAGTGCGCCGGTGAAGGTCCGGCTCGAAGTGGTGACCCCAGCCGTGGTTGCCGGGGGCCAGCACGTCGTACAACTTGAGCAGGATCTCCCGCTCGATGGTGCCGCGAGCGAGGCGGTAGTAGCCGCTGCCTTCGAAGAAGTCGCCGCAGTCCACGATGAGCGAGGTCGGGCGCAGCGCGTGGAGGTGGGTCAGGAACGGTGCGGCGTTGTCGAAGGCGGAGTGGACGTCCGTCGTGGCAACGATTTGGCGCAGGTTCCGGCCGTCTGTGGTCATGGGGTGACCTCGCAGATGTCGGCACCCAGGGTGCGCAGTTTGCCGGACAGGTCGGCGTGGCCGCGGCGCAGCTGGTCGAGGCCGCCGATGGTGGTGACGCCTCGGGCGGTGAGGCCGGTGATCATGAGGGCGGACCCGGTGCGGATGTCAGTGGCTTCGACGCCCGCGCCCGTCAGCTGCTGGGGCCCGGTCAGGCGGCATTCGGTGGGGGAGATCTCCTCGATCTCGGCGCCCAGGCGGGACAGCTGCGGCAGCAGGTTGCCGTGGCGGCCGGGATTGATGGCGTCGGCGAACAGATGCGTGCCGGGCAGTCCGAGGGCGAGTGCCATGAGCGGTGGTTCGAAGTCGGCGTCCAGGCCGGCCGGGCTCAGGGAGGCGATGGCCCGCAGGGGACGACCAGTGGGGGCTGCCTCCCGGGCGCGGACGGTAAGGCCATCCGGCTCCGCGTCTGCGGGGATGCCGAGCTGATGAAGGGCAGCCACGAACGGGCCTACGTCCTTGCCCTGCACACCGTCGATACGGGCAGTACCGCGCGTCGCGGCGATCGCGCAGGCCAGCGTGGCTGCCTCGATCTTGTCTCCGGGCACTGCCCAGGCAGCGGGGACAGTCGGCGGCGAGGCGGGCGGTGAGAGAGTGAGTACATGCTCGCCGGCGCGCGTCTCCCAGCCCACGGAACTCAGGGCGTCGAGCACGCTAAGGACTTCGGGTGAGAGGTTTGGCTGACCCAGCCGTAAGGAGCGGTCGGTCGTGAGAGCGCGCAGTGTCGCGGCCACGGTCGCCCCCCGAGAGCGGAAGGGCAGTGCGATGGAGACGGTGCCGGTGTGTGAGGCGTGGGCCTCGATGCCGTATCCGGAGCTGTCCTGGAGGCTCCGGTCGCCGAACGCCTCGTACACCTTGAAGTGCAGCTCCATCCCGCGCGCACCGATCCGGCAGCCGCCCGGCCAGGGCAGCCGCGCCTGGCCGTACCGCGCGAGCAGGGCGGGGACGAGGTAGTACGAGGCGCGGATGTGGGCTGCCTGCGCCAGATCGGGCAGTCCCCGAGATGCCTCCGTCGGCAGGATCACATAGGTGGTCGGTTCGCCGACGGGCTGCGTGACATGCCAGCCCGCCTGTTGCAGCAGAGCGAGCATGATCTGGACGTCCGTGCTGTCCGGGACGTTGCTCAGCCGAACCGGGCGGCCGAGGGCAGCCGCGGCGGCTAGGAGCGGCAGAGCGGCGTTCTTGGAGCCGTCGACGCTCACGAAGCCGGCGAGGGGCGGCCCTGGGCATACGGCGATCACCTCGGCGGCCACGCCGGTGACGTGGGTGGTCGTCATCATCAACTCCTCTGCAGGGGAAGGAAACAGGCGATTTCCTGGCTGGGTTTGTTGATCAGGTCGATCTCGGCCCAGCAGCGCTTGCCGTTCTTTGTCGGCTCGGCTTGGTACCGGTCGGCGAGAGCGGCGACGAGGAACAGGCCACGGCCGCCCTCGCTGTCCGCAGCGGGCAGAGCCGGCTGGGGCAGCACCGGGCTCGCGTCGCGGACCTCGACTCGCAGGACGGCCTCGTCGAGGCAGACCGTGAGCGAGACCGATCCGGTGCCGGCGTACTGGACCGCGTTGGTGACGAGCTCGCTGACCAGCAGTTCAGCCGTGTGCACCACCTCGGCGTCCAGCTCCGTGTCCCAGCCCGCTATCGCGTCCACGGCCTGGTGCCGGGCCTCGCTCGCTGCGGCGGGCGTCGAGGGCAGGGAAAGAGCGAGCTGGTGCGCTTCCATGAGCGGCCTCCCGGTGTAGGTGGGGCCACACCAAGCAACCAGCCCGTCGCCGTGAGTGGTTAACTCGTGCGCGGGCGCTGCATGAGTTATGCAGGAGCTGCATCACCGCCAACTACGGCTGATCTATGCTCGATTGAGCAGGCAGGATCAGCGACGGCGGAGGGAGCCGTGGCAGATGGCCGATGCATATGGGGAAGCGAGACGGATCGGAGAACGGATCCGGCGGGCACGGGTGTTACAGCGGCGTTCACAGCATGACGTGGCCGCAGCGCTCGGGTATCACCAGTCCAAGGTGAGCCGTCTGGAGAGCGGTCGCGGCACGGAGGACATCCGCGTACTACGCGCCGTCGCGCAGGAACTGAACATCCCGCCTCATGAGTTGGGCCTCGCCCCAGCTCAGGACGTCTCCACCGCCGATCAAGAAGCTGACGACATGCACCGCCGCACCTTCCTCGCCGCGAGCATCGCAGCGCTCGCGGCCCCGGCCGGCTCTTCGGCCTCACACACCGCCCTCGTCCAGGCCCTCCTGCCCGGCGCCGGCCCTGCGGGCGCCGGTGGCCCACAGGACACGGCCGTCCTGTACGAACGCGTCGGATCAGCACTCAGGCTTTTCCACACCTGTCACTACACAGAGCTGGAGCGCACCCTCCCGAACCTGATCGCCGACCTGCGGATGGCCGCCGGCGATGCGACGGACAGGGACACGGTGTCCGGGCTCCTGGCCACGGCGTACCAGACCGCGACCAGCCTGCTGCTCAAACAGCACGACCAGGGCAACGCATGGCTCGCCGTCGGCCGGGCGATGGCCGAAGCAGAACGCTCGGGCGACCCGGTGGTCCTCGCCTCCAGCGTCCGTGTCCAGGCCCACGTCCTGGTGCGCGAGAAGCACGCCACCGAAGCCGTCACTCTGGTCAGGCACACCGCCGACCAGCTCACCGGTTCGTACGACCGGCGCTCTCCGAAGTACCTCGCTGCTGTAGGACTGCTACTCCTGCGCGGCGTGACCGCGGCCAGCAGCCGCGGTGATCGCGCGGCCACGAAGGAATTCCTCACAGAGGCCAAGGAAGTCTCCCGGTACGTGACCCTGGACCGGCCTGACGCTTGGGCCACCTTCAGCCCGACCAATGTCGCCCTGCACGAGCTGAGCGCCCTGGTGGCCTTCGGTGACGCCGGCCTCGCCCTCCAGGCGGCCCGACCCCTCATGCGCCGACACATCCCGGTCCCCGAGCGCCGCGCCGCCCTATGGGTGGAGGCGGCTCGTGCCTACAGCCAGCAGGGCCGCCTCGCCGACGGCTACCAGGCCCTGCGCATCGCCGAGACCTGCGCCGCCCAGGACATCCGCCGTCCCGACGTCCGCAACCTGGTCGCCGACATGGCCGCCCGCGACCGCCGTCGTACCCTGCCGGAACTGCACCACTTCAGCCGCCAACTGGGAGTCCCCGCGTGACCGAGCCGACCGCTCCGGACAAGAAGCCCTTCCTGTACGTCGTCGTGTGCGCGGCAGGTGTTGCCCGTGACGTCGGCAAGCTCATCACCACCGCCCAGGAGGCGCACTGGGACGTCGGCGTCATCGCCACACCGCAGGGACTCGGCTTCATCGACGCCAAGGCGATCGAGGCACAGACCGGCTACCCGATCCGCTCCGCCTGGCGATCACCGGGAGACCCGCGCCCCCTGCCTCCGGCGGACGCGATCGCCGTCGCTCCCGCCACGTTCAACACGATCAACAAGTGGGCCGCCGGGATCTCAGACACCCTCGCCCTGGGCATCCTGTGCGAGGCGTACGGCATGGGCATCCCGACCGTGGCACTGCCCTACCTGAACTCAGCCCAGGCCGCCCACCCTGCCTATCAGCAGAGCCTGGACCGTCTGCAGGGGATGGGCGTCCTGATCGGCTCGTGCGAACCGCACCGGCCGAGGGCCGGTGGCGCGGCGGATCGCTTCCGCTGGGAGGAAGCGCTGGAGTCGCTGGAGCCTCTGGTCAGCACGGTGCGGTGACGCGGTTCCTTCACCGGGGACGGACCGCAGTGATCATCGTCGACGCCCGTTCGCCGGGCTGCCGACGAGGTCACCGGGGAGCGAGGCAATCACTCCTCCTCGTGCGGACGTGCTGGGCTGCTGCCGAGGCGAGCTGATCCGGAAGTAGGAGGGGTCCCCCGGGCAAAGACCGTTCACTCAGGAAACACCAGAGCGTTCACTCAGGAAACGCGCGAATGTTCACTCAGGAAACCCGCGCCCGTCCTGGACCGGCCAAGCGCCCGTTGTGTGGTGTCAGCGGTGTGGGAAACCTGGGGGTGAACGGGACAGGTGCCTTCCTCCTGCTGACGGCCTCGCGCGCGAGGCCGTCAGTGCCGGAATTCCCGGTGTCGAGAAGGTGCCGCAGGCCCAGGCTGCGAAGGGCTCGGTGGGGTCTGGCCACGCTGTGCCGTTCGTGCTGCAACGCTCGTGCGGGCTTGGGCGGCTCGTGCTCGGGCGCTGGGGGCCTGCCGGGCGGCGAGGCGTTGGATGCGCCAGGTGAGGGTCCTGGCGGTGGAGCGGGCGTCGTCCAGGGTGCGCTGGCGGGCGGCATGCTGGAGGAGCAGCTCGGGATCGTGGCCGGCGGTCTCGGCTTCGGTCAGGGCGGCGGCGAGTGCCGGCCAGGCGGGGTCGTCGAGGATCTGCTGAGCGTGTTCGGGCACGATCACGAGGATCCGCTGGGCGTGCCGTTCCATGGTGCGGGCCGGTGGTTGGCGCTGGGCCAGGGCGGCCAGTGGCTCGGCAGCAGCCTGTTGGGAGACGGCCTGCAGGTGGACCAGGGCCTGGTGGGCGGCGGCGACCTGCTGGTCGTGCTGGCGAGCCTGGTGCCAGCGGGCTGTGGCGAAGATGACGAGCACGGCGATGTCGAGGAACATCGCCAGCCCGGACCCGTCACCGGTGACCGGCACGGTGCGCAGCGCGCGGACGGCGCCCCGGAGGGCGCGTGCCTGGTCCTGCTGGGCGCGGATGCGGGAGCGGGTGGCGCGTTCGAACGCTGTGGCGGCCTGTTGCAGCTGTGGCCGCAGGTGGCTGGGGGCGAGCAGCGGCAGGACATCGATGGCTTCGCCAAAGGCTGCGATGTGAGCCTGGGCTGCCGCGTCGTCACCGTGGTCGAGGTGGTGGGGGATGCGCTCGGCCGCGGCGGTGGCCTGGTACCAGGGGTTGGGCCTGCGCCGGCTGCCCGGCTCCGCTGCGGGCGGAGCCGGGC
>Ga0247820_10000456_pt1 | contig 21761 bp, 21 predicted proteins | sample 13C_Glucose_Day1_2_FD_192480 | JGI IMG/M metagenome (GOLD analysis project Ga0247820, IMG submission 192480) | Soil microbial communities from agricultural site in Penn Yan, New York, United States - 13C_Glucose_Day14 | ecosystem: Environmental > Terrestrial > Soil > Agricultural land | place...
CTACATGTACGCGGGGCTCAAGGCCGGCGCCACGCCGGAAGAGGTCATCCGTGCCGCCGAGCTCGACGATGCGCCGTTCTGCGCGTTCGAGGAATACAAGGACTGGGTGCGCTCGTCGATGCTGTCCCTGGCCGGCGGCTGATCAGCTCGAGCGCGTTGGCGGCGGCTTGAGTTGCGCCAGGGCGGCCGCCGCCCGCAGCTTGTCCTTCTTGCTCGGCCGTTTTCCCTTGACGCCGCCGGTCCCGGCCGCGGCCTCGGGCGGCGGCGCGACCTCCACCGGCTCGAAGCCCGCCACCCGCTCGCGTGGCAGCGGCTTCTTCGTCCGCTTCTCGATCAGCCGGAAATGCGCTTGCGTGGCGGCGCTCGTGAAACTCACGGCGAGCCCCTCGGCTCCGGCCCGGCCCGTGCGGCCGATGCGGTGCACGTAGTCGTCCGCCGAGCGCGGCAGGTCGTAGTTGACCACCACCTCCAGCCTCGGGATGTCGATGCCGCGAGCCGCGAGGTCGGTGGTGACCAGCACCTCCCAGCGGCCGTCCTTGAACTCCTGCAGCACCTCGGTGCGGCGCGACTGGCTCATGTCCCCGTGCAGCGGCACGGCGCGGATACCGCGGTCGAAAAGCTTGCGCGCGACGTGTTCCGTGGCGTAGCGGGTGGCCACGAACACCAGCACGCGCCGCCAGCCCTCCTGCTTGACCAGGTGGCGCAGCAGTTCGGTGCGGCGCGGCGCGTCCACCTCGATCACCCGCTGGACGATGGCGGGTTCGAGGCGCGGCTCTTCGGCGGCGGCGTCGATGCGCACCGGGTCGCGCAGCAGGGCATCGGCCAGCGCCTGCACCTCCGGCGGGAAAGTCGCCGAAAACAGCAGGTTCTGCCGGCGGGCCGGCAGCGCGGCCAGCACGCGTTCGCGTTCGGCGGAAAAGCCCAGGTCCAGCAGGCGGTCGGCCTCGTCGAGCACCAGCGCTTCGACGGCGTCGAGCCGCACCGCGTTCTTCTCCAGCAGGTCGAGCAACCGGCCCGGCGTGGCCACCACGACGTCCGCGCCGCCGCGCAGCGCCATCATCTGCGGGTTGGCCGAAACGCCGCCATGGAGCACCGCGACCTTGAGCTCGCGAGGGCAGGACGTGCCGAGCTTGCGGAAGGTCTCTCCCACCTGCACCGCCAGTTCGCGCGTCGGCACCAGGACCAGGGCCTTCACCCGCCGGTACGCGTGCTGCCGGCCGGCGATGACCCGCTGCAGCAGGGGGAGGGCGAACGCGGCGGTCTTGCCGGAGCCGGTCGGCGCCAGGCCGAGCAGGTCGCGGCCGCCCAGCAGGAGCGGGATGGCCTCGGCCTGGATCGCGGTGGGGGACGCATAGCCCACCCCGGCGCACGCCTCAAGAAGCGGCTCGGACAGCCCCAGCGACGCGAAGCTCGTATCGCTCATGGCGACCGGTGCAGCCTCGGCGCGGCGAGCGCCTGCAGGCTTTCGGTGATGGCGGCATCGACGTCGCGCCACTTGCCCGCCAGCTGGGCGGTGGCGATCTCTTTCTCGAGGGCGCGCAGTTCGCGGACGCTGGGCGCCACCCGGATCTGGGCGATGGCGGCCGCCGGGTTGCCGGCGCGCAGCAGCGCCATGATCTTGCCCGGCCAGGCAGAGGAGTGACTCAAGGGATTCTTCGCGGATGAGGGGGAAGGCGCATTGTCCGCCGGAGCGGTGTGGAATGATCGGACGATGCCCCAAGCACTCCCGACGAGCTTCGACACGCTTCCTCTTCCTCCCCCCACGCTGGCCAACCTGCGCCGGCTCGGCTACCTCGAGATGACGCCGATCCAGGCGGCCAGCCTGCCGCCCGCGCTCCTGGGCAAGGACCTGATCGCCCAGGCCAAGACGGGCAGCGGGAAGACCGCCGCATTCGCGCTGGCCCTGCTGGCGAACCTCAACGTGCGCCGCTTCGCCGTGCAGGCGCTGGTGCTGTGCCCGACGCGTGAGCTGGCGGACCAGGTCACGACCGAGATCCGCCGCCTCGCCCGCGCCGAGGACAACGTCAAGGTGATCACGCTGTCCGGCGGCGTCCCGTTGCGGGGCCAGACCACCAGCCTGGGGCACGGGGCGCACATCGTGGTCGGCACGCCCGGTCGCGTGCTGGACCACCTGGACCGCGGCAACCTGCAGCTCGACGCCCTCAACACCCTGGTGCTGGACGAAGCGGACCGCATGCTGGACATGGGGTTCGTCGACGACATCGCCAAGGTGGCCCGACAGTGCCCGGCGCAGCGGCAGACCCTGCTGTTCTCGGCGACCTATCCGGAAGGCATCGCGAAGCTTGCGGCGCAGTTCATGCGCGAGCCGGTGACCGTGAAGGTCGAAGCGCAGCACGGCGGCGAGCAGATCGAGCAGCGCTGGTACGAGGTGGCCGAGCCCCGGCGGCTGGCGGAGGTGGCGCGCCTGCTGGACCACTTCCGCCCGGCCAGCACGCTCGCCTTCTGCAACACCCGGGCGCGCTGCCGCGAGCTGGTGGAGCTGCTGCAGGCGCAGGGCTACAGCGCCCTCACGCTGCACGGCGAGCTGGAGCAGCGCGACCGCGACCAGGTGCTGGTGCGCTTCGCGAACGGCAGCTGCTCGGTGCTGGTCGCCACCGACGTGGCCGCGCGGGGCCTGGACGTCGCCGGCCTCGCCGCCGTCATCAACGTGGACGTGCCGGTCGATCCTGAAGTGCACGTGCACCGGATCGGCCGCACCGGCCGTGCCGGGGAGACCGGCCTGGCGCTCAGCCTGGCCAGCCTCGACGAGATGGGCGCCGTCGGGCGCATCGAGCAGTTGCAGGGTCGGGAGTCGGTGTGGCACCCGCTGGCTGAGCTGACGCCGGCGGCGAGCGGCCGCCTGCTGCCGGCCATGGCCACGATCCACCTGCAGGCCGGGCGCAAGGAGAAGATCCGCCCGGGCGACGTGCTGGGCGCGCTGACCGCCGACCTGGGCTACACCCGCGAGCAGGTGGGCAAGATCGACATCAACGAGTTCGCCACCTATGTCGCGGTGGAGCGCGGCATCGCGCAGGAAGTGGTGGCGCGCCTGAACGAGGGACGCATCAAGGGCCGCAGCATCAAGGCGCGGGTGTTGAAGGACTGAGTCCGTCAGCCGGCCTCGCGCCGGGGCAGGACCAGGACGTCGGCCGTACTGCTCGCGAGAACGTGACGCGTCACGTTGCCCAGGAAGAAGTCCGCGAGCAGGCCGCGCTGGCGCTTGCCGATCACGACGAGGTCGGCGCCCAGGGCGCGTTGCCTTCCCAGCACGGCGTCCGCGGGATCGCCGAAGCCGACTGAAGCCGCGGTGCCATCGGCGCCGGCCTCGGCCAGCAGATGACCCAGTGCCGAGCGGGCATGGCCCAGCGCGTTCGATCTCTCGGAGGGAGCGTTCGACGTCACCGCGTGGAACGCCTCCAGCTGCGCGCCGGGCGCGATGCCCTTGGCCGCGGTGATGGTGGCGTGCGCCAGCGGTTCGAGGTCCACGCACGCGAGCACCTTCGCGTAGCGGCCATCGCCGCGAGCCTCCAGGGCCCCTTGCGCGAACGCGGCGTCGACCGTTCGCTTGACGATGAGCGTGGGTGTCCGGCAAAGGCGAATCACCCGGTCCAGGGGCACGCCGGCGATCTTCCCGGTGAGCGGGTTGTCGCGCGACGATCCCATGACGACCAGGTTCGACTCGCGCGTGTGCTGCACCAGGTGCTTCAGCAGATCGCCGGCGGCCACTTCGGCGGTGGCCTGGATGCCGAGCCGGCCCCGCAACTGGCCGCACAGCTGTTCCACCCCGGCCTGCGCAGCGGGCAGGAGCTTCGAGTCCCGTTCGACGTGCAGGACGCGCAAGGCCCATCCATGCTGGCGCGCGAGCAACGCCGCCCGGCGGGCGGCGTTGTTGCCGGCGGTGGTGAGGGTGCCCGTCACCAGGATCTCGGTGTGGTTCATGTCAGTTCGCGATAGAAGTTGGGCAGGGCGAAGAGGCCCGCGTGCACCGGCGGGTTGTAGTAGCGCAGGTCGGTGATCGCCCGGCGCTGCAGGCGGTCCGCGAGTTCGAGGGCCGACAGCGACACCGGGTCCAGGTCGTCGGACGCCACGGCCATGCCCCAGTACGCGCCGTACAGCGGGATGTGCAGTCCGTAGGGCGACACGATCCGGAAGGTGTCCTGGAGCGACCCGATCAACGCACGGACCTGCTCGGCTTCGAAGAACGGCGCGCCCAGGTGGATCACCACCGCGCCTCCCGGCGCCAGGATGCGTTTGAGGCGCGCCATGAAAGCCCGGGTGTACAAGGGACCGGCCGGCGTTTCGGGGTCCGTGAGGTCCAGCAGTACCAGGTCGAAGCTGTCCTCGGTCGTGTCGACGAACAGGCCCCCGTCCTCGCACAGGATACGCACCCGCGGATCGTCGAGCGCGCCGCGATGGATGTCGGCGAGCTCGCGCCGCGCCACCTCGATCACCTCGGCATCCAGGTCGACCAGGGTGACATGCTCCACCGAGCCGTGCTTGAGCAGTTCCTCGGCGGCGCCGCCGTCGCCGCCGCCCAGGATCAGGGCGCGTTCCGGGAACGGGTGGGCCAGCGCCACGGGGTGCACCAGGGCCTCGTGATAGAAGAACTCGTCCTTCTCCGACGTCATGAAGCGGCCGTCCAGGCGCAGGGTGCGACCGAGCTGGGTCGATTCCAGCAGCTCCAGCTGCTGGTGCCGCGTCCGCGTGTACAGCAGCCGGCGCTGGAACCGGAAGCCGTACACGCTGTGGTCGTTCAGGTCTTCGAGCACGACCTCGTCCCGGTCGGCGTCCGCGCGGGGCCCTCCCCGGTCAAGGTGCTGGCGGCGCGAGCGCCCGGGCTGGAAGGCGTCCTCCAGCCCCGACATCAGCCGCCGCGCCTTCTCCGAGTTGTCCTCGCTGAAGTTGCAGACGTACACGTCCAGCGTGATGCCTCCGAGTTCCGGCCACGTGTGCACGGCCAGGTGCGACTCGGCCAGCAGCAGCATGCCCGTCACGCCGCCGGGCGAACCCGCGTGGTCGGGAAACCGGTGCCATCGGTCGGCGACGACCGTCAGGCCTGCCCCGACGGTGAGCGTCGTGCACAGGTCCGCCAGTCGCGCGCTGTCCGTCAGCAGGGTGGGATCGCAGCGGCAGGCCGCGAGATCGGCAGTCAGGTGAAGTCCTTCCATCACATCCTCATTCCGACGGCGGTTCGTACCGCGCCAGCCACATGGAGACATGCACGTCGCCGTCCGTCGCGGCGGCGGCCGCGTCGCTGAAGCCGAGCAGCCGGCGGAGCGAGGCCTGGGCCCGCAACACGGTGCGTTGCCGCTGCAACTCCACCTCCTGCAGACGCGCGCCGCGTGAACGCAGGTCCTGCGCCAGCGGTTGCCATTGGGCGAGCGGAGCGTCGACACGGACGAACATCAGGGGCTCCATCGGCAGGCCGCTGTGCACGTCCACGTAGCGGTGCGCCTCGGCCTCGCCGAAGGCGAGCGCCGTGCCGGGCGGAATGGCCTCGGCGAGCGCCGCCCGGCCCTGGGCCAGGGTGCGCTCGCAGGCTGCGCGGATCTCGCCGCCCCCCGGCTCCGCCAGCACGATGAACCGGCGTGCGCACGACAGCCGCGCGGGCTCGGGCGGTTGCGGCAGCGGCAGCGCCGCGCGCCATCGCTGCCGCAGCGGCAGGTGGGTCGGCTTGTCCACCGGAGGCATGTCGTCCAGCACGCCGCGCGGAATCGCTTCGTGGTGAGTGGCGTTCATGGCCGGCTCCTGGCGAAGTCCGGAAGGGCCCAGGACGCGTCCGGCGCGCGCGGCGGCGTGGGCAGCAGCAGCGTGTCGGATCCCGCGGCGTTCAGCACGCGTTGCGCGACGCCACCGCGCAGCGCGTCGGCGAGCGCAAGTCGGGGCCGCTTGCCGACGACCAGCAGCTCGGCCCGGGTGGCGGTCCGCTGGTGCAGCACCCGCAACCGCGGATCGCCGAAGGCGATGAGGGGCTCCGCGCCGTCCTCCTGGGCGCCGGCGGCGGCGATGAGGTCCGACAACACGTAGCGCGCGCTGAGGGCGTCGCGCTCCCGCTGTGCCGTGTCTTCCGGCGGGATGTCGAGGACGTGCATCACCGTCATCGCGGGATCGCGCGAGAGGGCATGCGCCGCGGCGATCAGCGAGCAGGCCTCCAGGTCCAGTTCCACCGCCGCGAGCACGCGCGTGTAGCTCGCGCGTGCCGGCACGCGCACCACCAGCACGGGCCGGCCGGTCCGGCGCAGCATCCGCAGCACCGGCAGGCCGGGCCGGGCCGGCACCACCAGCAGCGAGGCGTCGCGCGCGGCCTCCAGGCCTTCGTGCTCGAACTCGCCGACGATGCTCTCGGGGAAGACTTCCAGGGGCAGCTTGCCGCGCACGTCCGCGGCGAACGCCTCGGCCACCGCCGTCGCATCGGCCAGGTTGGCGTGCAGCGGCTGCAGGGCGACGAGGTGCAAGGGAAGGCCGCGGTCGCGTGCGACCAGGGCGCCGCGCCAGACCGCGTTGGCCGCGTCAGGCGAACGGTCCACGTAGACCACGACGCGCCGCGCCCCGGCGGCGGCCGGCCGCGGCGCCGGGCGGGTGGCCGGCCACTCGAAGGGGGTGCGGGCGATCGCGCGACCCGCGGGGGAGATGACATGCAAGGGAGCACTCCTGGAACGGCTGCGCGCGAGGCGCGCGGCACGGATCGCGCGGGCGAGGGGCCCGGCGATTCAGGATTGCGCTCTGGAGGGAAGGAGTCGAATCGCCGGGCTCAGGAATGTGCTTCGGTCCGCGGCTGCGTCGCGCGGATCGATGCTGAGCGGGGCCAGGTCGTGTTCACGTGGGCAAGTCTACCTTTGGAGCGGGGCTGCTCCAACGGTCCGGGCGAAAGACCGCGCGTTCCTTGCCAGAATGCTTGCGGGAAGTCAGGGCTTGGCGTCGGCAAGGAACCGCTGCGCGAGCAGCACCCAGAACGCGGCGCCCACGGCGATGTTGCCGTCGTTGAAGTCGTAGCCGGGGTTGTGCACCATGCAGGCCGAGGCCGACCCCGACGACTCGTCGCCATTGCCGATCAGCACGTAGCTTCCCGGCACGCGCTCCAGCATGAACGCGAAGTCCTCGCTGCCGGTCAGCGGCTCGGATTGCGGGTCGACGCGATCGGGCCCCAGGAGTTCGAGCGCCACCTGGCGGGCGAACTCCGTTTCGGCCGTGGTGTTCACCAGCACCGAGTACCCGCGCCGCCATTCGATCTCGGCCTGCACGCCGAAGCTGCGCGCCTGGAAACCCACCAGGTCGCGGATGCGCTCTTCGAGCACCGCCCGCACCTGGCGATCCAGCGAGCGCACGCTCAACTCGAGCCTGGCCGTGGCGGGAATGACGTTGTTGGCCTGGCCCGCATTCAGGGCACCGACCGTCACCACGGCCGGCTGCAGGGGATCGATGTTGCGCGAGACGATCGTCTGCAGGGCCATGACGATGCCGGCCGCGGCCACCAGCGGGTCGGTCGCCTTGTGCGGCATGGCGCCGTGTCCGCCGACGCCCTTCAGGACGATGCTCGCGTAGTCGCTCGACGCCATCATGGCGCCCTCGCGCATCGCCATGTGCCCCTGCGCGATGCCAGGCATGTTGTGCATGGCGAAGATGGCGTCGCAGGGATAGCGGTCGAAGAGGCCGTCCTCGATCATGCGAGCGGCGCCGGCGCCGCCTTCCTCCGCGGGCTGGAAGACGAGATGGAGCGTGCCGCTGAACTCTCCCTGGTCGGCCAGGTGCCGTGCCGCGGCCAGCAGCATCGCCGTGTGGCCGTCGTGCCCGCAGGCGTGCATGACGCCGGCGCGCTCGCTGGCCCATTCCCGTCCGCTCGCCTCCAGGATCGGCAGCGCGTCCATGTCGGCCCGGATGCCCAGGCGCCGGGGTCCGTTGCCCCGGACGAGGCGGCCGACGACACCCGTGCCGCCGACACCCCGCTCCACTTCGTAGCCCCAGCCTTCCAGCTTGTCCGCGACCAGGGCCGCGGTCCGGTGTTCCTCGAAAGCGAGCTCGGGATGGCGGTGGATGTCGCGCCGCAGGCTGATGAACTCGCCGGCTCGCTCGTTCAGCGCATGGAGCAGGTAGGTCATCGGGTCGTCACTGCGGCTGGAGGTTGATCGACTTGGCGACGGCCCGGTAGCGCGCCATCTCGGTCTCGAAGAACTTCGAGGCCTCCGGCAGCGACATCGGCGGCGACGGGACCTGCGTCTGCAGCGTCAGTTGCGAGATGACGGAGGGGTCCTTCAGCGTCCTGCCGACGGCAGCGTGCAGGCGCTGCACCACCGGTTCCGGAGTGTTCTTCGGGACCATGAAGCCGGTCCAGGTCTTGTACTGGAAGTTCTTCAGGGCCTGCCCCTCGCTCACGGTCGGAACGTTCTTCAGCAGTTCCGAGCGCTGCGCGCCCAGCTGGCCGATCACCTTGAGCCGGCCCTGGTCGGCCATGGCCCCCATCGCCTGGCTGTAGACCAGCACGGCGAAGTCGACCTGTCCGCCGCCGATGTCCTGCAGCAGCGGCGCGTTGCCCTTGTACGGGATGTGCGTGGCCTTGATGCCCGTCGCCTGCTGCATGTTCTCCACGATGAAGTGGTAAAGCGAGCCGACGCCCACGCTGCCGTAGCTGAGGGGCTTGTCCGCCGACTTGCGCGCGAGGGCGATCAGCTCGTCGATGTTGTTCGCCGGCAGGTCCTTGCGCGTCAGGACCACCATCACGGCGTCGGCGATCGGGGCCACCAGCCGGAAGTCCTCGGCCTTGAGGCGCACCGACGAATTGGCCAGCGGCGACAGGATCACTTCGTTGGGCGAGCCCTGGAAGATGTAGTAGCCGTCGGCCGGCGCGGACAGCACCTTCTGCGCCGCGATCGCGCCGCTGACGCCGCCGAGGTTCTCCACCAGCACCGGTTGACCCAGCTCCTTGCCCAGCGGCGTGCTGAAGATGCGGCCGATGGCGTCCGAAGGGCCGCCGGGCGGGTACGGAACCATGAGGCTGACCGGCTTGGCGGGGTAGGTGTCGGCCGCCGCGGCGGTGGCCAGCAGCACGCCGGCGAGCAGCGCGGCGGAACGTTGCACGATCCTGTTCATCTTTGTCTCCTGAGGCGCAAAAAGGCGCCATCGCGACGCATCCTAGGAAGCCGGATTCATGACGTCCAATGCATTGTTGTAAGTGCTAGCATGAGTCGAATGCATACATCACATCCGGCATGACGCTGGTGCAGCTTCGTCATCTGATCGCCCTGGTCGAGAGTGGCTCGTTCAGCCGCGCCGCCGAAGCCCTGTTCCTGACGCAGCCGGCGCTGAGCCGCAGCATTCGCGCGCTGGAAGACGAGATGGGCCAGGCGCTGTTCGACCGCGTCGGCCGCCGCAGCGAACTCACGCCCTTCGGACGCGACGTGCTGGAGCGGGCGCGGCAGATCGTCTTCGAAGTGGACGAGCTGGACGCCGGCGCGCGCCGGTTGCGCGAGGGCCGCGCCGGCAGCCTGCGGGTGGGCATGGGATCGGGCCCGGGCGCGATGCTGATGACGCCGCTGCTCCTGGAGATGGCCCGGCACCATCCCGCGATGCACCTGACGATCAGCCGTGGCAGCACGGATCGGCTGGTGCAGGGCCTGCGCGAGCGCGAACTCGATGCGCTGGTGATCGATGCACGCTCGCTGTCGCCCTCGCCGGACCTGCGGGTGGAGACGCTGTCCGAGATGCGCGGGCTCTTCATGTGCCGCAAGGGCCATCCCTTGCTGCGCTCGACCGGCGTGTTGCGGTTCGCCGCGGTGCGCAAGTTCCCGATCGCGTCCACGCCCCTGAGTGACGAGGTGGCGCGCCTGCTGGTCGAGCTCTACGGCCCGGCTGCGCATCCGAACGAGTGCGTCACCTTGCGGTGCGAGGAGATCGCCAGCCTGGTGGATGTCGTGCGGGAGAGCGACGCGGTGCTGCTCGCCATCCGGGCCTCGGCGCCCGACCTCGTGGAGCTGCCCTTGAAGCCGGCGATGACCGGCAAGGCGCGGTTCGGCCTGGTGACCCTGGCGGGGCGCGCGGAACCGCCGTCGCTGTCGATCGTGCGCGAGCTCGCGGAAAGGCTGCTGCACGACTGACGAGGGCGGCCTGCCCGTCCATGGCAACGGTTCATTGCTGACCACGCCCCGGTGTATGGTCGATCGGCCATGCAATCCCACCAAGCCTCTTTTCCCGGCGTGCACGGCGCCACGCTGGCGGCAAGGCTGGATGCGCCGGACGGTCCCGCGCGCGCCTGCGCGCTGTTCGCCCATTGCTTCACCTGCGGCAAGGACATCTTCGCGGCCGGCCAGATCTCGCAGGCGCTGGTGAACCACGGCATCGCCGTGCTGCGCTTCGACTTCACGGGCCTCGGCCACAGCGAAGGCGAGTTCGCCAACACCAACTTCTCCTCGAACGTCGGGGACCTGGTCGCCGCCGCCGACTGGCTGCGCCGCGAGCACACGGCGCCGGCCCTGCTGGTCGGGCACAGCCTGGGCGGGGCCGCCGTCCTGGCCGCGGCCGCGTCCCTGCCGGAGGTGCGGGCCGTCGCGACCATCGGCGCGCCCAGCGATCCGAGCCATGTCACGGGCCTCTTCCGTGAGCACGTGGCCGAGATCGACGCGCGCGGCGAGGCGCTGGTGCAGCTGGCGGGCCGGCCGTTCCGCATCCGGCGCGAGTTCCTCGCCGACGCCGCGGAGCAGAACCTGCGCGAGAAGGTCGGCCACCTCGGGCGTGCCCTGCTGATCCTGCACTCGCCGGTGGACGAGACGGTGGCCATCGGCAATGCCACGGGCCTCTTCGTCAATGCACGGCATCCCAAGAGCTTCGTCTCCCTGGACGATGCCGACCACCTGCTGCGCCGGCGCAGCGATGCGATCTACGCGGCGAACATGATCGCGGCCTGGAGCGAGCGCTACCTGCCCTGACCTCAGTCGCGGGCGAGCTTCTTCAGTTGCGCTTCGAACACGGCCTGGAACGCTTCCGTGCTCCTGGAGGGCGCGAACTGGGGCGGGTAGCCGCGCACGATCTCGACCGGCAGCGCGGGGCTGAGCGGCACCACCCGCACGTCGCGCGCGAACACCGAAGCCACGTAGGGATTCACGATCCCGATGCCGGCGCCTTCCGCGGCCATCCGGCAGATGGTGAAGGAGTAGGTCGTCTCGATGGTGGAGGCCGGCTGGACCCCATGGGTGTCCAGGATCCGCTGGATCTGGGCCTGGAACTCGTCGTCCTGCGGCAGCGCCAGCAGCACCTGGCCGCGCAGGTCGCGCACGTTCAGGCGGGACTGCGTCGCAAGGGGATGACGGGCGTTCATCACGCAGACCGCGCGCCCACGATGGAGGGTGGTCACCTTGGCTTCGATGCTGCCCGCGACCATCGTCGACAGCACCACGTCGAAGGCGCCGTGCTGCAGGCCGTCCCAGAGCTGCAGGCCGGAATGCGTCTGCACGCTGACCTGCACTTCCGGATGCCGGCGACAGAACTCGGCCACCACCGAAGGCATCAGGCTCAGCGAGATCGTGGGGGTGCAGCCCACCCGCAGCGTTCCCGCGCCGGCCGTGCGCAGCACGGCCACCCGCTGCTCGATGCGGTCCAGGCCCAGGAAGTTGCGTTCGACCACGTCGAACAGGTCCTTGGCTTCGGGCGTCGGCTTGAGCCGGCCGCGCTCCGGCTCGAAGAGCTTGAGGCCGGTCGCCGACGCCATCTGGGCCAGCAGCCTGCTGACGGATGGCTGCGTGGTGTTCAGCAGCGTGGCCGCGGCGGTGGTGGTGCCCGTCCTCATGACGGCCCGGAAGGCTTCGATCTGGCGGAACTTCAGCGGCCTGGGCATGAAGGGCAATGTATGCCAATTCCGTATAGGGTTGCCGCAAGAATGAATTTTTCGCGCGGCGACCCCGTTCGTAGACTCGAACGCATCGGTCCCAGGACCTTGCAGCCGGAGCTCTCCATGGCCTCTTTCCTCACTCGCCGCCACCTCGTCCTCGCCGGCGCGTCCGCCGTCGCCGCGGCGCTCGCACCCGCCGCTCTCGCGCAGCAGGATTTCCCCAACAAGGGCCTGCGGATCATCGTGCCCTTCACGGCCGGCGGCAGTTCCGATGTGCAGGCGCGCATGCTGGCGGAGCGACTGGGCCGCCTCTACAAGCAGCCGGTGGTGGTGGACAACCGGCCCGGCGCGGGCGGCCACATCGGGGGCAAGTCCGTCGTCGACGCACCCGCCGACGGCTACACGCTCATGCTCGGCTCGATCGGCCTGCATGCCACCTATGGCGTGTACAAGAAACTTCCCTACAACCCCTCGACCGACTTCAAGGTGCTGACCGTCCTGGCGGAGATGCCGCACGTGATCGTCGCGAACCCGGGCCTGCCCGCAGCCAACGTGCAGGAGCTGGCGGCGCTCGCCCGCAAGCAGCCGGGCGCGCTGAACTTCGGCTCCGCCGGCGTGGGCTCCTCCGTGCACATGATCGGCGAGCTGTTCAAGGTCAGCGCCGACGCGCCGATGACGCACGTGCCGTACCGGGGCAGTGCCGCGGCCATGAACGACCTGCTGGGCGGCCAGATCCAGCTGATGTTCGAGAACCCGCCCACCACGCTGGCGCACGTGCGCAACGGCAAGCTCAAGGCCCTGGCCGTCACCGGCAAGACGCGCAGCGGTGCGTTGCCCGACGTTCCCACGGTGGCGGAAGCCGGCCTGCCCGGCTTCGAGGCGACCTCCTGGACGACGATCGCCGTCGGTGCGAAGGTGCCTGATGCGATCGCGGACAAGCTGAGTGCCGACATCCGCAAGATCATCCGCAGCCCGGAGTTCGTGGAAGCGCTGGCGGCCCAGGGCATGACCCCGGTGGCCAGCAGCCGCGAAGCGGCCGCGAAATTCATCGCGGCGGAGAAGCAGCGCTGGGACCGCGTGATCCAGAAGGCCGACCTGGCCGCGGAATGACGATGCTTCCTTCCTCCATCGTTTCATCTCCATGCCCGGTGCGCCGCGTGGACGGCGGCGACGGCCACCACCACTTCTTCGGCTACTACAACAAGACCAACTGGGACCGCAGCGGCCGCTACCTCCTGGCGCAGCAGGTGCCCTGGCGGGATGCGCGGTTGACGCCGGACCGTGTCGCGGGCGTCGGCTACTTCGACCTGGAGCAGGGGCGGCGCTTCCACCGCTTCGGCGAGACCCGCGCGTGGAACTGGCAGATGGGCAGCCAGCTGCAGTGGCTGGACGGCGCGGAAGGCCTGAAGGCGATCTACAACGACCGGCGGGACGATGATCGCGGCCGCTATCCGGGCTTCGGCAGCGTCATCGTCGACGTGCGAACCGGAGAACGCAGGGAACTGCCGCTCCCGGTGTACGTCGTGGCTCCGGACAGCCGCTATGCGATCTGCGTGGACTATCGCCGCCTCTACGTCACGCACGAGACCATCGGCTACAGCGAGGAGGGCGGTCCCTTCGAACTGCCACTGGCGCCGGCCGACGACGGTCTCCATGGCATGGACCTGGCCACCGGGGAGTCCCGGCTGCTCGTGTCCTACCGCCAGTTGCGTGAGTTCCATCCTCGCGCGTCGATGGAGAACGCCATCCACTGGGTGAGCCACATCGAGGTCAATCCTTCCTCTTCGCGTGTGCTGTTCCTGCACCGCTGGACCGAGCGGGTCGAGGACGAGACCTGCTTCCTGCACCGGCTCATCACCATGAACCCGGATGGCACCCACCTGCGCCTGCTGGAGTGTTCGGATCATCCGCTGCCCCAGCTGGCGAAGGATTTCGATCCGTCGGCGGTGGGCACGTTCGACTACGAGAAGTCCGAGTACCAGATCTCGCATCCTCTCTGGCGCAACGACCGCGAGATCATCGTCTGGGGCCCGCACGCCGGCGAGATCCACTACCAGCTGTACGAGGACGCCGCAGGGGGCGTGGTGCGGGCGGTGGGGGCCCACGTGCTCGAAGAGAACGGCCACATGACCTTCTCGCCGGTCAACGGCCGCTGGCTGCTGAGCGATACCTACCCCGATCCCGGGACGCACGAGCGGACGCTCTTCCTCTACGACATGAAGACCGGGATCCGGCACGACGTCGGGAGCTTCTACGCCGATCCGGGGCTGAGCAAGGAGAACCGCTGCGACCTGCACCCGCGATGGAGCCGTGACGGCACCCAGGCGTGCATCGACTCCGTGCACGAGGGCGATCGGCAGATGTACGTCGTGGACCTGAGCTCGATCGTGGGTTCGTCGTCAGGGCGCAGCGCGACCCTCGTGCGGGGTGCGCCCCTGCGGGCGTAGCCATTTTTCGAGCCGTATGCCGTCGAGGTCGGCGGCGTACCGCCCCGGCTGGATCGTGACCTCGTGATAGCCGTGCTCGTTGTAGAAGGACCGTCCGGCGAGGTTGTCGCGTCGCGCGTGCAGGCGGATCCGCTGGGCACCGGCCGCCGCCGCCGAGGCTTCCAGCCACCGCAGGACGGCGCTGCCCATCCCGCGGCGCTGGTGGGCGCGGCCGACCGCGAGCAGCACGAGGTAGGCGTCCGATTCCAGGTACTCCATGACGCCGAAGGCCAGGAGCTCACCGTGCTCGCGCACGACGGCGACGTTGGTCTCGGGGCTGCTGATCGCCTTGAGCACGCGCGCCGGACGCCATGACCAGAGCAGCCCGTGCTCGATCAGGTCGCGCGACATCGCGGCGATGTCGTGGGCATCCGCGGGATGCGCGAGGCGGATGGGGGGATCGACCGTCATGGCGGCTCCTGGGGAGAGACGCCACGATACGCCACGTCGGTGAGCTGAGCCTGAGCCTGAGCCCGGCAAGGCGGGCCGCGGTCAGTCGGCCTTCAACCGGGCGTTCTGGATCAAGGCCTTCGAAGCGATGAACTCGTCCTGGATCATCTTGCCCATCGCGGCAGGCGAACCGCCCACGGGATCGGTGCCCAGGGTCGCCAGCGTGGCACGCACTTCCGGATCCTTCAGCATCTTGTCGAGCTCGGCATTGAGCTTGCTGATCACGGTCTCCGGCGTGCCCTTGGGCGCGAGGATGCCCAGCCAGGTGAGATGGCTGTAGTTGCTGCCCGTCACCTCGGCCACCGTCGGCACGTCCGGCAGGGTGGGCCAGCGCCTGGCCGAGGTCACCGCCAGGGCCTTGAGCTTGCCGGCCTTGATGTGCGGCATCGCGGCTGCGAGCGTGGAGGACACCAGCGGGATCTGCCCGCCCATGGCATCCGCGAGCGACGGGCCGGAACCCTTGTAGGGCGCGTGCACCAGCTTCAGCTTGGCGTCGTGCTGGAACAGCTCGAAGGCGATGTGGCTGGGCAGGCCGATGCCCGGGCTGCCGAACGCAATGGTGTCCGGCGAGGCCTTGGCCTTGGTGATCAGCCCGGGCAGGTCGGAGAACGGCGCATTGGGCGCCGCGACGAACACCGAGGGTCCGCGCGTCAGCTCGATGATCGGCGCGAAGTCCTCCAGCTTGTACGGCGCCTTCGCGAACAGCGAGACGTTGACCGGGTGGTTGTTGCCCGTCAGCAGCAGCGTGTAGCCATCGGGCGCCGACTTGGCCACCAGCTCGGTGGCGATGTTGCCGCCGCCACCGCCCTTGTTGTCGACCACGAAGGATTGGCCCAGCGCCCTGGAGAGCCGGTCGGCCGCGATGCGGGCGAGCGCATCGGCGCTGCCGCCCGGCGACGAGGGAACGACGATCTTCACCGGCTTTTCCGGATAGGCGCCCTGGGCCTGCGCGAGGCCGGTCGCCGCGAGCGCGCCTGCGGCGAGGGAAGCCGCGATCCAGCGGCGGCGGGAAGGGGCGAGCGTGCTGCTGCTCATGGTTTGTCTCCTGCGTTGTCGTGCGAATCAGGCGAGGGCGGCCGCGTCGTGCAGATGCACCACGCGCGCTTCGGCGAGCCGGTCGATCTCGTCGGCCGCGTAGCCGAGTTCACGCATCACTTCGGCCGTGTGCTGGCCGTACAGCGGGGCGCCGCGTCGCGTCACGCCGTTGCCGTGCGAGAACTTGATCGGCAGCCCCAGCGCCTCGACCTCGCCGGCGACGGGATGGTCGACCCGGATCACCATGTCGCGCGCTCGCGTCTGCGGGTCGTCGAGGACCTGCTTCATGTTCTTCACAGGGCCCGCGGGCACGCCGGCTTTCTCGAACGCCGCCACCCAGTGGTCGGTGGAGTGCTGGCGCAGCACGCCGGACATCAGCTCCACCAGTTCGTCGCGGTGCTTCATGCGCGCGCCGTTGGTGGCGAACCGCTCGTCCGTCAGCATCGACGGCAGGCCCAGCACCTGCGCCGTGCCGGCCCAGGTGGCCTGGCTCATGGCCCCGATGTTCAGCCAGCCGTCGGCCGTGGGGAACGCCTGGTACGGCGCGGCCACGGGATGCGCGGAGCCCATGGGGCCGGCGGATTCGCCCGTCGCGAAAGCCAGCGCCACGGGCCAGTAGGTGTGGACCAGGGAGGCCTCGAGCAGCGACGTGTCGACGTACTGCCCCTCGCCGCTGCGCAGGCGCTCGATGTAGGCGGCGAGGATGCCGGTGGCCGCGAGGATCCCGGCGGTGACGTCGCCCACCGGCACGCCCACCTTCACCGGCGGCCGCCCCGGGCCTTCGCCGGTCAGTCCCATCAGGCCGGACATGCCTTGTGAAATGAGGTCGTACCCGGCGCGCTGCGCGTACGGCCCGGTGAGGCCGAAGCCGGTGATCTTGCAGTAGACCAGCCCCGGGTTCGCCTTGCGCAGCTCGGGGAAGGCCAGGCCCATCTTCTCCATCGTGCCGGGCCGGTAGTTCTCCAGCACGATGTCGGCGCGATCGATCATGCGCCGCACGAGGTCGCGGCCATCGTCGCTCTTGAGATCCACGGCGATGCCGCGCTTGTTGCGGTTGAGGATCATGAACGAGGCCGACTCGCCGTTGATCGAAGGCGGCGTGGTACGGCGCGTGTCGTCGCCGCCGGGCAGCTTCTCCACCTTGACCACGTCGGCGCCCATGTCGGCCAGCATCAGGCCGCCCACGGGACCCGCCATGACGTGCGCGAGTTCGACGACGCGCAGCCCGGCCAGCGGGCCCTTTCGGTTCGGGGAGGGATTCAATTCACTGTCCTTTGAAAACGGGGGCACGTTTGGCGACGAACGAGCGCCAGCCTTCGGCGAAGTCCTCGGTGTCGAAGCAGGCGTAGCCCTCTTCGAGCTCCGCTGCGGCCAGCGGCGTGCCTTCGCGCAGCCGCCGCACGAATTTCTTGTGCCAGCGGGCCGACAGCGGCGCGCCGGCGACGATGCGCGAGACCGTGCGCTCCAGCTCGGCTTCGAACTCGCCCGTGGGCACGACGCGGCTCACGATGGCCTTGGCGGCCGCTTCGGCCGCGCCGATGACGCGGCCTTCCAGCAGCAGTTCCAGCGCGACCTGCGGGCCCGCCAGCCGCACCAGTCCCTCGAGTTCCGGGTAGGCGAGCACGCCGCCCAGGCGCGCGATCGGCACGCCGAAGCGGGAGTCGTCGCTGGCCAGGCGGATGTCGCAGCCGGCGGCCAGTTCCAGGCCGCCGCCGACGCAGATGCCGCGGATCGCGGCCACGGTGGGGAGGGGGCAGTCGCGCACCGCGTGCATGGCGCGGTGGCCGTGGGCGCCGAAGGCGATGGCCTGCGCCTTCGTGGAGCGAAGCGTCTCGAACTCGTCGATGTCGGCCCCGCTGCCGAAGGCCTCGGTGCCGGCGCCGCGCAGGACGATGCAGCGGACGTCCCGCGCCTCCTGCAGCGACAGCACCGCGTCGCCCATGGCGATCCACATCGCCTGGTCCATCGCGTTGCGCTTGCCGGGGTTGTCGATGACGACGGTGGCCACCGGCCCCGACCGTTCCACCCTGATGCTGCCCGCCATGCGCCTGTCTCCTTGGAGGTCCTCTCCTGTTGGAGCCGCAGTCTAGGAAGCCGGGGGCATTCCGAAAAATACCGTTTTCAGCTGCGGGTATATCCTCGCGATATGGATATCCGGCAGCTGCGCTACTTCGCGCGCATCGTGGAAACGGGCAGCGTCTCCCGGGCCTCGCGCGAGCTGCACATCGCGCAGCCGGCGTTGTCCAAGCAACTCGCGGTGCTGGAGGAGGAGCTTGGCGTCAAGCTGCTGACGCGCAGCGTGCGCGGCGTGACGCCGACGGAAGCCGGGCTGGCCGTTTTCCGCCACGCGCAGGCCATCCTGCGGCAGATGGAGGCCACGCGCGCAGTCGCCGCGCAGGCGGGCGGAGGCGTGAGCGGCCACGTGGCGATCGGACTGCCCTGGACCGTGACGAGCATGCTCGGACTGGACCTTCTGCGGCAGGTGCGCGAGCGCCTGCCCGGGGTGCGGCTCGAAATCACGGAAGGACCCAGCGCGGTGGTCGCGCAGATGCTGTCGCAGGGCAAGCTCGACCTGGCGGTGGTGTTCGGCGAGGAAGAGCCCCAGGGCGTGAGGATGAAGCGGCTCTTGCGGGAGCCGCTGTGGCTGGTCGGCACCCGCGACAGCCTGCCGGGGAGGAAGTCGATGACGCTGGCCAAGGCGGTCGAGCTGCCGCTGCTGCTGCTGAGCCGGCCGAACGGCATCCGCGAAACGATCGAGAGGCTTTGGAGCGAGCGCGGGCTGACGCCCAACGTCGTCGCGGAGATCAACGCCCCCGCGCTGCTGGTGCAGGCGGTCGAGCAGGGAATCGGCTACGCGATCCTGCCGTCCTGCGCGATGGAGGAGAAACTGCGCTCCGGCGTGATCGACGCGGTGGGACTGCGGGACGTGAAGGTCGGGCGAACGGCCGGGCTGGCTACGTCGATGCTGTTCCCGATGTCGATCGCAGCGGAACGCGTGCACCTCGTGGTCGAGGAACTGGTCCGGCAGAGGGTGCAGGAAGGCCGGTGGCAGGCGGAGCTGCTGACGCCGTAGCCGAGGGCCGAAGGGCCGGGAAGAGGCGAGGAGAAAAGTGGTGGGTCCTGTAGGATTCGAACCTACGACCTACGGATTAAGAGTCCGCTGCTCTACCAACTGAGCTAAGAACCCACTGTTCTGGAGAAACGCCGCGCAACGCGGCACTTCGCAAACGGTGTTGTGGTGGAGAGGAGGAGGATCGAACTCCCGACCTTCGCATTGCGAACGCGACGCTCTCCCAGCTGAGCTACCCCCCCACAACGACCGATATTCTAACTCATGCCGTTGCGCCTCGCGAGCTCGACGAACAAACCGGAGTGGTCGAGGTCGGTCAGGCCGTGTTCCAGGCCCTGCGCGTAAAGCCGCTCGAAGAGCTGGGTGATCGGCGCTTCGAAACCGAGCTCCTTCGCCGTGGCGAGCGCGTTGCGCATGTCCTTGGCCTGGACCGACATCCGCGCGCGCGGCGCGAAGTCGCGCTCGACCATGCGCTGGCCGTGCAGCTGAAGGATGCGGCTGTCGGCGAAGCCGCCGGTGATGGCTTCGCGCACCTTGGCCATGTCGGCGCCGCCCTTGGCGCACAGCAGCAGCGACTCGGCCACCGCGCCGATGGTGATGCCCACGATCATCTGGTTGGCCAGCTTGGTGAGCTGACCCGTGCCGTGCGGGCCCACGTGCGTGGCGCGGCCGAACACCTGGAAAACGGGCGCGGCGCGCTCGAAGTTCGCGGCCTCGCCGCCGACCATGATGACCAGCGTGCCGTTCTCGGCGCCGACGGTGCCGCCCGAGACCGGCGCGTCGAGGGCGCTCACGCCCAGCTCGGCCAGGCGCGCCGCGTGGTCGCGGGCTTCGCGCGGCTGGATCGAGGCCATGTCGATGAACAGGCTTCCCGCCTTCATCGCACGGGCAGCCCCTTGCTCGAAGAGCACGTCGTGCACGATGGGGCCGCTCTCCAGCATGCCCACCGTGATGTCGGCCTGCGCGACCGCTTGCGCGGCCGTTTCGCAGATGCGCGCACCTTCGGCCGCGAGCGGCTCGGCCTTCTCGCTCGTGCGGTTCCACACGCTGACCTCGTGGCCGGCCTGGCACAGCCGGCGCGCCATCGGCAGGCCCATGCGGCCGGTGCCGAGCAGCGCGACCTTCATGCGGACCGTCATGCGGCCTTGAGCACCCGCGGCGCGAACAGGTCTTCCATCTGCTTGCGCACCTTGAACGCGTGCGTGCTGGTGTCCATCGCGACGTCGGACCAGGAGAGGCTCTGCCCCTTCTTGACCGGACGCACCACCTTCACGTCGTGCGCCAAGCCGAGCGGCAGGCCGCCCATGCGCACCGACTTCTCGGCCGGCAGCAGCTTGCCCCACACCGTGTAGCCGCCTTCACCGTCCAGCATCTCGCCGGGCTGAAGGTCGCGCTTGGCGGTGGCGACCACGTCGGCGTTCCAGGCCGTGGCCACGCCGGTGGGCTCGCCGCGCAGCGCCACCGACGCGACCGACACGCCCACTTCCAGGCCGATCAGGTGCCAGCGCTTGTACAGCGTGAAGTAGCGCCCGCTCGGGTCGGTGTGGGCGTTGTATTCCTCGAAGCAGTTCTTGATGTACTCGGTCTCGGCTTCCACCGTGACCCACACGCCCATGCGGATGTCGTAGGGGATCTTGCGGCCGTCCGCTTCCAGCGAGGAGACCACCTCCACCATGCCCTTGCGCTCGAGCACGCCGCCTTCGCTGCGCGGACGCGTGACGTACGGAATGTCCTCCACGCTCGCGGGCGGGTAGAGCAGGCCGTCGCTCGGCACGGCCAGGCCGGTGGCGTTGGAGACCGCGGTGCTTTCGATGGAAGGCTTGGAGCCGTCCAGGAAGCTGTTGAACATCTTCGGGTTCAGGCCGCCGCGCCTGGCCTGCTCGGGCGTGAGGCCGTAGTTGCCCCACACCGTCTCGGGCGTGGACTCGCTGAAGTGGGGCAGCCATTTGTGACCGCGCCCCGCAGCCACGACCGGGAAGCCGCAGGTGCGCGCCCAGTCCACCAGGTCGCAGATCAGCGCGGGCTGGTCGCCGAACGCCAGCGAATAGACGACGCCAGCCTCGGCCGCCTTGCGCGCCAGCAGCGGGCCGCAGAACGCGTCGGCTTCCACCGTGACGTTGACCACGTGCTTGCCGTGGGCGAAGGCTTCCAGGCAGTGGTCCACCGCGGCGATCGGATGACCGGTGCATTCGACGATGACGTCGATCTGCGGATGGCGCACCAGCGCCTTCCAGTCCTCGCCCACGTGCGTGGTGCCGGACTTCAGCGCGGCGTCGAGCGACGATGCTTCGGTGCGGCCGGTCTCCCAACCCACGCGCGCGAGGTTGGCCTTGGCGTTGGCCGGCGACAGGTCGGCGATGCCGGCCAGGTGCACGCCGGGCGTGCGCGGCACCTGGGCCAGGTACATGGAGCCGAACTTGCCGGCGCCGATCAGGCCGATGCGAATGGGCCGGCCTTCGGCCTGGCGTTGCTGGAGTTTGGCGAACAGGTTCATCAGGCGGCCTTCTTCATCTCGTCGATCGGAACGATGCTGGTCTGCAGCGCGCTGGCGGGCAGGCCGTTCTTCCAGGGCGTTTCCACGGGGTAGGGCTTGAGCAGGCAGTCGTCGGGCAGGGTCTGGATGGGCGCGAAGTCGCGGTGCGCGATGTACTCGGGCCGCTTGAAGCGCCGGATGTGGTTGGAGACCGCGCACAGGCTGAGGTAGACGCTCACGCGGTTCCACGGCGACAGGTTGCTGCTGGACGCGTGCAGCAGGCAGCTGTGGAACAGGATCATGGAGCCGGCCGGGCCTTTCGGGCTGACGATGCCGCCGTTCTTGCCGCCCGCGCGATCGACCAGCTGCGCGATCAGCTTGTCGTCGACGGTCCACAGCGGATAGCTGGTGGTGGTGAGGTCGTGCTTCGCC
>Ga0247820_10000457_pt1 | contig 21744 bp, 14 predicted proteins | sample 13C_Glucose_Day1_2_FD_192480 | JGI IMG/M metagenome (GOLD analysis project Ga0247820, IMG submission 192480) | Soil microbial communities from agricultural site in Penn Yan, New York, United States - 13C_Glucose_Day14 | ecosystem: Environmental > Terrestrial > Soil > Agricultural land | place...
TGGCACAGCCGCCCCTGAGCCAGGCGATCAACCGACTCGAAGAGAAGCTGGGCTTCAGCCTGTTCCTGCGCAACAAGCGCGGGGTCAAGCTCACCGCCGCGGGCATGGCCTTCCTGGAAACCGCCTACCGTACCCTCAAGGAGCTGGAACAAGGCATCGAATACGCCCGCAACGTGTCCGAGGGCATCTGCGGCAAGCTGACCATCACTGCCATTTCCATCGCTTACTACGAGTCGCTGCTCAATACCCTGAAGAAATTCCGCGAAATCTACCCGAACGTGCGGCTGACCATTCGCGAAATGCCTTCGGCCTCCCAGGCCAAGGCGTTGATGGCCGGCGAAGCGGACATCGGCTTCATGCGCAAGCTGCCGATGCCACCAGACACCATCGAATCGAGGTTGCTGCTCAATGAGCAGATCGTCATGGCCCTACCCGCCAACCACGCCAAGGCGCATCAGCCTATGGTCGACCTGCGGGATTTTGCCGAAGAGGACTTCGTATTCACCCCGCAGGCACTTGGCAGCGGCTACCACAGCCAGTTGATTGCGCTGTGCGAATCGGCCGGTTTCTACCCCAAAGTGGTGCAGGAAGCGGCGCAGATCCACACCCTGATCGGGCTGGTAGCTTGCGGTTTCGGCGTTGCCCTGGTGCCTGAATCGATTGCCTACTCGACGCTGCGCGAGCGCGTGCAGTTTCGCCCTATCCGACCGATCAAGGACCAGCCAACGCCGACCATGGGGCTGTATATGAACTGGAATACACAGAACGCCTCTCCAGCCTTGGGCAGTTTCATATCCATGCTCGACCTGGGGGCGCCTCGGCGATTTGTCGACACCATCCAGCAACCGTTGATTCTGGATGGCAGCGACAAGCACGAACTACACCGCTAAGCGATATTCGCGCAGCCAGGCATCCAGTGCCAGAGCGGTCTCCAGGTTGTTACGGCGCAACTGTGAATTGAAATACCCCTCGGGCTGGCGCAGCTCAGCGCCCAGCCGAACACGGTCGATCACCTGGAACACCGGGCTGCCCGCCTGCTCCAGCAGGTGCCGGACGCGCTCACGCAGGAACCGTTCATAAGCAAGGTTCGCCGAGGTCGGATAAGGGCTCTTGCGTCGCTGTAGTACGGCCGCTGGCAGGATATCGGCGCAGGCCTGCTTGAGCAGCCACTTCTCCACACCGTCCTTGCCCTTGATCGACCACGGCACGTTGTACACGTACTCGACCAGCTCATGGTCGGTGAACGGCACGCGTACTTCCAGGCTGGCAGCCATGCTCAGGCGGTCCTTGCGGTCGAGCAGAATCGGCAGCCAGCGCTGCAGGTGCATGTGGCAGATCTCACGCATGCGCCGCTCTTGCGGGTTGTCGCCCGGCAAATGCTCGACGCTGTCTAGCGCCTGGTGATAGCAACCGTCCTGGTAGCTGGCAAAGTCGCACAGCCGGTTAAACTCCGGGTTGATCAGCTCGGGCTGCAGCAACTGCATGCGCGAAAGCCACGGAAAACGCTGCGCCGCCAGCGCCTGCGGGTCGCGGAACCAGGCGTAGCCGCCGAACACTTCGTCTGCTGCCTCGCCGGAAATGGCCACTGTTGAATGGCGGCGGATAGCCTTGAACAGCAAGAACAATGAGGTGTCCACATCGCCGAAAGTGGCCGCCGAATCATTGGCCCGGTAGACCGCGCTGCGCGCAGGGTCGGCCACCAGTTCGCCGTTGTCGATGAGGATGGTCTGGTGATGGCTGCCAATGTGCTCGGCAGCTGCCAGCGCGTAGGGCTCATCGCGCTCCGGGCGGAAGGTATCGCTCTGGAACTGCTCGGCCTGGCCGATGAAGTCCACCGAAAACGAATTGACCCTACCCCCCTGTTCTGCCGTCAGGCGCTGTTGTGCCATGGCCGTGAGGATGGTCGAGTCCAGCCCGCCGGAGAGCAGCGAACAGACCGGCACATCGGCATGCAACTGCTCGCCCAGCGCGTTGCCGAGCAGCGCTCGGGTGCGCGCCACGGTGCCGGGCAGGTCATCCTGGTGCTCGCGCCGCTGCAGCTGCCAGTAGCGGCTGAGTTTGGGACGCCCGTTGGGGCGCCAGGACAAGCGATGCCCCGGAGGCAGTTCGCTGACCCCGCGCAAGGCCGTGCGCGCCGTGCCGCGCGACAGGCTCAGCGCATCCACCAGCCCCACTACATCCAGCGCACTGGCAAACTCCGGGTGCGCCAGGATTGCCTTGATTTCCGAACCAAACAGCAGCCCCTGCTGGTGGTGGGCGTAGTACAGCGGCTTGACCCCCAGCCGGTCACGTACCAGCAGGAAGTGGCCGTCGCGCCCGTCGAACACAGCGAAGGCGAACATACCGCTCAAGTGCTCACAGCACTGTTCGCCCCATTGCAGGTAAGCGTGCAGCACCACTTCGGTGTCGCTGCGGGTATGGAACTGGTGGCCCGCATTGCGCAGGCGCTCACGCAGTGCGTCGTGGTTGTAGACCTCGCCGGTATAGATCAGCGCGACTTCCTCGCCGCTGGCGCAGCGGTAAGTCATCGGCTGCACGCCACCACTGAGGTCGATGATCGCCAGCCGCCGGTGGCCCAGCAAGGCATTACAATGCTGCCAGCTGCCACTGGCATCCGGCCCGCGCAGTGCCAGCGTATCGGTCATGGCGCCGATGACCTGGCCGGCCTGGGTCAGGTTGCGGGTGTAGTCCACCCAGCCTGTGATTCCGCACATGCTGTGCTCCTTACACCTGAAGACGACGGGTTGGAAGTAGATCGGTCAGGGCTTGCAGGCGCTTGGCGATATCCAGCAACTGCCGCTCGCTGTCACGCCGGCCCATGATCTGCACGGCAAGCGGCGCCTTGCCGTCGGCGCTCAGGCAAATCGGCACGGTAATGGCCGGCAGGCCGCTGAAACTGGCCAGCGGGGTAAAGCTGATCTTCTGCTCATAGCCTTCGTCTGCGGGCGAAGGGATGGTCGAGTCCCCTGGCTGCGGGTTGCGCCGGTCGAATGGCCGGTTGGGGTCCATGGGGAACACCACGAAATCCACTTGGGCGTTGTCGAACCAGGCGTCGATACCCGAACGGATGTTGTCCATACGCTGGTGGATGCGCCGGTAGTCAGCGTCGCTGACGCCCTCACCCACTTTAAGGGCGCTGAGTGTCGACCAGTGCAGCTCGCAGTCAAAGCGCCGTGCCCAGGCAGCCGAGGCCAGCCACGCATCCCGTGCGCACAGTTGCCAGGCGTCGCCACGGCAGGCCCACAGGTCCGGCATGGCGACTTCGGCGGGCGCCATGTCCAGGTCTGCCAGTGCGCTGCGTGCCTGGCCCAGCATGTCGAGCATGGCCGCACTGGTCAGCGCCGGGTCCAGCGCGTGCTCCAGCATGGCGACCCGATAGCGCTCTTTGAGTGGCTGTTGCTGGCCGAGCAGTGGCTCCAGGCCCAGCAACGGGAACAGCAGGTCGAGGTCATCGGCGCTGCGGGCGACCCAGCCCAGTGCGTCCATGCGCGGTGACAGCGGAAACACCCCGGCCAGGCTCTCGGCCTTCTGGGTCATGCGCAGGCCGACCATGCCGCAGTGCGAGGCCGGCCAGCGCACCGAGCCGAGTACATCGGTGCCCAACGAGATATCGCAGAGCCCTGCCGCCACCGACACCGCCGAACCGGTACTGGAACCAGACGGATCGATGCTCGGGAAGCGCGGGTTACGGCACCCGGCGCCAAAGGCAATGTTCAGCTCGGTAGTGGCGACCTTGCAGGTCAGGGCGATGCGCGGGTCGAGGAAGGTCAGCGCCTCGGCGCTGCGCTGGGGGTAGTGGCGGTAGCTGCGCAAGCCCAGGCGGGTCGGCAAGCCTTGCACGTCGACAGTGTCCTTCACCCCCAGGCGGTACCACGGTGCCTCGACCTCACGGGTGCTGGTCAGGCAGCGGTAGTGGCTGTCGGCATGCACGGACCATTGTGCGTACTGCGCTGCCCAGTCTGCGGCCATGGCGGGGTTGCGCTGCAGTAGTTCATGGCGTTTGCGCAGGCTCAGACCGAGGTATTCGGGCTGCTCGCGGCCGTGGGTGGCGTCGGCGCCGCAGTTGCTGAGGTAGTGGGCGATGGCATCTTGGGTGTCAACGTGGTTCATGGGGTGTATTCCTTGACAGAAGTGGAAGCCGCCCACGGCAGAGGCTTGCCGGTGGCGGACAAAGGCAGGTCGGTGACACGGCGTACCGCAACCGGCCATGGATGGCCCGGCGGTAGTTGGCGAAATGCCTCCAGCACCGCGTGCTCGGTGAGGGTGTCGCAGCTGTACAGCACCTCGAACGCTTCGCCGCGCAGCGCATCGGCCACGGCAACGCAGGCCAGCTTGGGGCAATCCAGGCGTTGAGCTAGATCACTTGCCAAACGGGCCAGGTCGACGCGCAGCCCATTGACCTTGATCAGGCTGCTGGCCCGCCCCAGCCACTGGAAGCGCTGTTCGTCCAACACCAATACCTGGTCATCGCAGCAATGCGTGGCTGCTGCGTGTGCCTGGCACGGCTGGCGGGCGATGCGCGGGCTGGCCACGTTCAGCGCACAGGGCTGGCCCGGGGGGCTGAGCAGGGTCACATCGCTCAGCAGGGTCCAGGGCTGCTCTGCATCACTGTGAGCGTCCAGCTCGCGGTAAGCCATGGCCCCGGTTTCGGTGGAACCGAGCAGTTCGACGAAACGCACCTGTGGCCCGGCATGGCGCTGCACCGTGGCCAGAGCCCCCGGCGGCAGCAACGAGGCGCTGTGCACCACCAGTACCGCACGCCGGGCGCTCAGCCGGGCCAGCAGCGCCGGCAGCACGCGCCAGGTACTGGCAATGGCGAGAATCACGCACGGACCGTCCCCGTCGAGCGTTGGCATGCGTTGCTGCTCCAGCGAGCAGGCGTGCAACTGGGCGTTCAAAACCCGCGACCCGACCTCGCCAAGGATCATGCCGTAGCTGTGGCTGACCGGCGCGAACGAGAAAATCTCCCGAGCATCGGGCGCCCAACGGCCGAGAATCAGGGCCGCCTCGTGCTCCATCTGCACCTGGCTACGCAGCCATTGCCGGGGCGCACCGGTTGAGCCGGAGGTGGTAAACAGATGCTCGGCGTTCACTCGGTGGCCTGCAGGGTCAGTTGATCTTCCAGTTTTTGCCCGACGAATTGCTCCAGCTTTTCCAGGGTTTCGAACCAGAAGCGCACATCGTCGCTGAGGTAGTCCACTTCGATGTCGAAGCAGCATTCGATGGCGGTGATCACTTCCACAGCCATGAGGCTATCGAAGCGTTCGCCGAGAAAGTCACGAAAACTGTCGCGTTTATCGATGGCGTCGACGTGCTCGCCAAGCAGCTGGCCGAGGGTTTGGCGGATACGCTGTTCAATGCTGAGGTGATTCACGAGCCGGTCTTTCCTTGTTGATGGGCAGCGTTGGTCAATTCCGCTCCAGCACTGAAGAACACGTGCTCGGGCAGGATCGGGTCGAAGTGCAGGTAGATGAAGGCATTCGGGTAATGCGTACGCAGGCAGCCGTGCAGCCCTTCAGCCAGCGCCTGGTGAGCCTGCCGGTCGCGGGCTTGTGACAGGGTGATGCGCACATGGAACTGCGCCGGTGCGCCGTCGCGGTCGGCAACGGGCATCGGCATGCCGGCGCTGAACACACTGGCCTCAGGTAACGGGTTAAAGAACACCATGCAATGGGCGGTGTCGGCACCCATTTGCTTGAGCTGGCGGGTAAAGGCAAGTGCCAGTCGCTTGCGCTCCAGCGGTTGCAGCGGTGCACAACAAACAGTGAGGGTGGGCATGGCGGCTCCTTACGACAACTGCAAGCTGGGCAGCTGCTTACGCTGGCCTTGGGCAAAGGCGTCGAGTAGGCGGCCCAGGCAGGTGGACAACGCATCAACCCCTTGCAAGAACAAGGGTGACCAGGCATGGCCGGCAGCGCCGCGCACCTTGTCGAGGAAAAAGCGCAGGTGGGCAAGGTCCACAGGCAGGCCCAGGTCGGCAGCCAGTGCCACGGCCTGGTAGGTGCTGAGCAGGTCGGGAATGCGCTGCCCCTGGTTGGCGAAGCCGCCCTGGCGCACTTTGTGCGCGGCCAGTAACCGGGCGGCAGCCTCAGTGACGTCGTTGCCGATATGGGCCAGGCAGCCCAGGGCCTGCAACCCCGCGCGCAGTGACACTTCGCCACGGGGGAACGTTGCGTAGCCATGAGCTTGCTGGCAGCTGGCGACGTAGCGTTCGATGGCCGCCAAGTCCACGCCGCAGTCATCGCCCAATTGCCGCAAGATCGACACGGCTGATGCGGTGGACACCATGTCAGAGCCGCGCCCCTCCCAGAAACCGAAGCCGCCGTCAGGGTTCTGCAGCGAGGCCAGCCATCGGCCGATCGCCTGGCGGGGCCCTGGCTGGCCATCGAAGGCGCCCGCTGCAAGGCCCCAATTGGTGCAACGCACCTCGGCACCACGGCCGGGCATGTACATGATCCCAGGCTCGTTGGGCATTTGGCAGCCTTCGATCCAGCGCAGGGCCGCACCGCGCTGCTGCGGCGCCAGGCATTCGCCCAGCACCGCGGCCGCAGTAGTCAGCACGTCGGCGGCGGTATCTGCCCGGCGATAGGAATAGCCGCCTTGGGGCATCGATAACGTGGCGATGAACGCAGCCACGCCGTCGGCCAGATGCGCCACCGGCTCTCCCAGTGCCTTGAGCGAACCCACTGCGCAGAATGCCGCCCAGACGTCCTCACCGTCATAACCGGCCCAGCGCACGAAGGCACCGGTTGGACCGCGCAAGGCATCGATCCATTCAGCGCAGCGCTGACGGCCCAGCGGTTGCGCCTGCAATGCAGCAAGGCTGGCCGTGGCGCGATAGGTCGCCCACAGGCACGGCACAGCCGCCGCTTCGCTGAACCGGAAACCACCGCAATCCATCTGCTGTGCCTGTAGCCAGCCGATCAGGCGTGGCAGGTTCCACTGCGGCGCGGGCAAGCCCTGGCGAGCCAGCGCTCGCGCAGCCATCACGCCGTAGAAACAGGCACGTGTGTCGGCCAGGTTGCGTCGGGCGAAATCAGCCGACCAGCTCAGGCCACCATTGGCACACTGCAACCCCTCGAGCCAGGCATACAACGGCCCGGTATCCCGCACCTGGCCCTGGCACACTTCGATCAAGGTGCGCAGCGCATAGTGGCTGGCCCACACGTCCGCCGTCTGGCCCGGGCACATGGCATAAGCGTCGCCATCGAACAGCGTAGCGATCCAGGCCGCTGTTTCGTCGCACTGTTGAACGCCAACGCCCAGGTCGTGCAGGGTTTCGGTGCAATAAAACGTGGCCCAGGCATCGGAGGGCATCCCCTTGCTCCAGGCAAAGCCGCCATCGCGGTTGCGCCGAGACAGGATGTAGGCCTGTAATACCGGTACATCAACCTGCTCAAGGCGCTCAACCCAGGCCAGGCTGCGTATGGCCGCATAGGTGCACCACAGATCCGGTTGGCCGTTGCTCAGGCCCTGCCCCAGGGGGAAGCGTGGCGGCGTCATTGCTGGCCACCGATAAAGCGCAGATTGGTTTTCTTCCAGCTCTTTTGCGAACCGCCGCTCTTGTTCAGCGCCGACAGGTTGTTGACGAACAGCACGCGGCTCCAGCGCAGCCCCATGTGCTGCTCGGAGCGCTCCAGCAAATGCGCTTGCAGGCGTGCTTCCTGGCTGCTGTCCCAGACAACGTCACGCTCGAGGATCAGCGCGGCGCTGTCAGTCTGGCGGTCCACTTCGATGACATAACCTGTGGCATCGCAACTGCCGTATACCACCTCCTCGACCGCGCGGATCTCAAGGCCTACGCCAGCCACGCGGATGCTGTCGCTGTCACGCCCGTTGATCAGCAGGCTCGGGCTGACGCAGCCTGGCTCCCAAGGCGAGGTGATGGTCACGCTGTCACCGGTGTCCAGCCGCAACAGCGGGCGTGCATACAGGTTGAGCGGTGTAACCACGAGGCGGCCCGTAAGGCCCTCGGCCGGGGTGACCAGCTTGCCGTCGGGCAACAGCAGCTCAAAATAATTGGTAGCCGTGGCCAGGCGCATCTGCAGGTCTTGGCCCACTGCGGCCAGGGTGCCTGTTTCGGTACTGCCGTAGCTGGCATCGAAAACATCGCATTGCCACCAGCGCGCCAGGCGGTCACGCAACGGCTGGGTGCTGACCTCGCCAAGCAGCATGATCGAGCGCACCGACTCGGCGAAGGCGTGCAGCAATTCGCGCTGTTTCAGGTAGCGGGTCAACTGCACCAGCACCCCGGGGGCAATGAACAGGACCGTAGGCCGATACGTGTCGAAGGTCTTGCACACCCGCTCCCAGTCGGTAATACCGGTGGTGAAGGGATAGAGGCGCACGTGGGAAACGTCCAGGTACTCGCAGACGTTGGCGATCAGGTCGCCCACCGGCACGATGTCCGATGGCATCAGGTTGGCTACCCGCGAACCCGGGCGCAGCACTGCCCGCCAATGGCTGGCGACACTGACGGCATTCCAGATGATGTCTTCTTTCAAACGCGGGGTCGGGGTCGGCTCGCCAGTCGTGCCGGTGGTGGCGTAATACTTGGCCGCCTCGCCGAGTTCTACAGTGCAGAACTCAAGCGGTTGGCCTTTGAGCGCTGCCTTGGCGGTTGCGGGCAACTGCTGGAAGGCCGTGAAACTGTAGGGACCTATGTTTGCGTAATGGGCGCTGTGTTGTGCTCGCGTCCACACTGCTTGCAACTTGCGTTCATAAAATGCGGCGCTGGGGACATGCCCCGCCTGCAGTTGAAGCTCGCGTTCCGCGGCCTGCAGTACGCCATAATCCTGGTCGCTATGAACTAACATCGACTCGCCCTCTCGAATAAACAGCGCAGAGAATTGGCGAGCGTCCGGCTCAAGTAAAATACTTATTTGAAACCGCCGGTGATAGCTACGAGGTATTATTCAACAACTTCTACGGGTAAATACTGATTAACAAGTGCGTATTTTCCGACCGCAACTCACTCATCGCGCCGTGAATCCGGCCTCATATCAGACAAAGATATTTTTGGTATTTCCCAGATGGTGTCCGGCTTGCGCACTATCGCCACGCAGCTCAGCAGGTTGTCGGGGAGGTGAGGTATTGGGGCATGCCACGGTTTATTTCAGTAACTTTGAGATCGAGCGCCGCACCCGCGGCGCGGCGCCATGGTCTTGCCGCAGATGCTTTAGCGCCCCTGGGCGCAACGCCATACCCGCGCAATATCACTGGCCCGGGCCTGCAACAAGTGCGCCGCATCGGCGCAGGCCTGCTCCAGGGTCGTCGGCCCGCTGGCAAGGGCGAATGCCGCATCGATGCCATGCGCGTACAGTTGCTGATAGCCTTCACCCAAGGTACCCGCCAGCACCACCACCGGCACCCCATGGCGCTTGGCGACCCGCGCCACGCCCATCGGCGTCTTGCCCCTCAGGGTCTGGGCATCGAAGCGGCCCTCACCAGTAATCACAAGGTCGGCACCTTTCACCAACGCATCGAGGCCGGCCAACTCCGCCACCACTTCCACGCCCGGTCGGAACCGCGCCTCCATGAAGGCCTTGGCAGCAAAGCCCATGCCGCCGGCAGCGCCACACCCTGGCAGTTCTCTCACGTCTTGGCCCAGCACCTGCGCACAATGGTCGGCAAAGTGGCCCAGCGCTTTGTCCAGGGCCTGGACCTGCTCGGGACTGGCACCCTTTTGTGGCCCGAAGATCGCCGAAGCACCATTGGGCCCACACAGGGGATTGTCGACGTCGGCCGCCACTTCGAACCGGACCTGCGCCAGGCGAGGGTCCAGGCCGCTGACATCGATGCGTGCCAGCCCGGCCAGGGCCAAGCCGCCCTCTTCCAGCGGCTGGCCATCGGTGTCCAGCAAACGCAGGCCTAGGGCACGCAGCATGCCGCTGCCGCCATCGTTGGTAGCACTGCCGCCGATTGCCAGAACAATGCGCTGTGCCCCTGCGCTGAGCGCGGCGTTGATCAGCTCGCCAGTGCCCCAGGTGCTGCTGCGGCAGGCATCACGCTGCGCACTCGGCACCAGCTGGATACCACTGGCCTGGGCCATCTCGATGATCGCCGTACGGCTGTCGGCCAGCCAGCCCCAACCGGCCTGCACCGGCTGGCCCAGTGGCCCGCGAACGGTCTGCCGGCGCAGCTCGCCGTGGCTGGCAGCGACAATCGCCTCCATGGTGCCTTCGCCGCCATCGGCCATGGGGCACTCGAGCAGCTCAGCGCTAGGCAGCGCCTCGGCCAGGCCGGCGGCGATGGCACGGGCGACACCGGCAGCATCAAGGCTGTCTTTGAACGAGTCGGGGGCGATGACGATCTTCATGGGGATTCTCCTGTCCTGATGGCCGCATGCTGACAGTTGTCTGGCGTCGGGGCCTCGGTCGGATGCACAAACCGGCCGACGGGTTGTTTGGGCAAATGCCTTTTTGCCCAGGTCAATCCGCGGGCAAAAGCTGCAACCCCAGGTACAGGCTCAACATGCCTTCCAGGCGCAACGGGTCGACCTCGCCCAGCTCGGCAATACGTTCCAGGCGATAGCGCAGGCTGTTGCGGTGAATCCCCAGGGCATCGGCGCAGGCCTGGCTCTGGCCATCATGCGCGCACCAGGCACGCAGGGTGGCGAGCAACTGCCCGCTGGCATCCTTGGCCCGAACGCGGTGCAGCGGCTCAAGCAGCTCATCCAGCGCATCCTCATTACGGTGGCGCCACAACAAGGCCGGCAGACGGTAACGTGCGAGGCTCAACAGCTGCTCGCCCGGCAACACTTCGCGGCCATAGGCGAGCAGGTCACGGACCCGCCGGTAACCGCGGCGCAACTGCTCAAGGCTCTGCGCCGGGCTGCCCAGCGCCAGGCGCTGGATCTGCCAGCCGCTGCGCTGCACGCGCTCGAACAGGCGCTCATCGTCCAGCACCACCCCGGCCGGGCGGCACCACAGCAAGGAATCGCGCGCCGGACTCACGCACCAACTGTCCGGGTAACGGCTCATCAACCAGGCAGCCAAGGCCTCGGCCGCCGGGCCGGCACGCAGTTCAAACAAACAAGGCACCCGTGGCAACTGCGGTTTCAGGCCCAGTTGCTGCGCTTCGTCCAGCAGCCGCGGCGAGTCGCCCGTACCACCGAGCAGCAACGCCAGCAGGTCATCACAACGCTGGCGCCGCCATTGCTGTTCAACCTGCAAGTGGCGCTGGGCCAGAAGCATTTCGGCGGTCATGCGCACCAGCTCGCCGTAGGTGCGCAGTTGCTGCGGGTCACCCGTCAGCCCCAGCACCCCGATCAGCCGCCCATCGAGCATCAGCGGCAGGTTGACCCCCGGCTGCACGCCTTTGAGGCACTTGGCGGCGTCTGCATCCAGCGCGACGATCCGGCCATTGGCCAATACCAGCTGCGCACCTTCGTGACGGGTGTTGATGCGCTCCGGCTCGCCACTGCCCAGGATCAGCCCCTGGCTGTCCATGACATTGACATTGCACGGCAGAATGGCCATTGCCCGATCAACAATATCCTGCGCCAGGTCATGGTCCAGTTCGAACATTCGGTGATCCTTGAGGGTGTTAGGCTTTGTTCGCGAGCACAGCGTCTTGCCCAGTTGGCTGTGCAAAAGCACAAAGACAGCTGCGTCGCACTGCCCGAGACTCATCAGGGCGAGCGCCGGCACAGGCGACGCGGCGACAACCATAACAATAGAGAACCCGATCATGGCATACAGCCCTGCCCCTGACCAAGGCACAGACATCACCCGCAACGCGCTTTACCGGCGTATCACCCTGCGGCTGATTCCGTTCATTTTCATCTGCTACCTGTTCAACTACCTGGACCGCGTCAATGTCGGCTTCGCCAAGCTGCAGATGCTCGACGCGCTCAAATTCAGCGAAACCGTCTACGGCCTGGGTGCCGGGATCTTCTTCATCGGCTATGTGCTCTGCGGCCTGCCGAGCAACCTGGCGCTCAACCGCTTCGGCCCGCGGCGCTGGATTGCGGCGATGATGATCGCCTGGGGCAGCCTCTCGACCTGCCTGCTGTTCGTCACCACCCCTACCGAGTTCTACACCCTGCGCTTGCTGACCGGCGCTGCCGAAGCCGGCTTCTTCCCAGGGGTGGTGCTGTACCTCTCGCGCTGGTTCCCGGCGGACCGCCGTGGCCGCATCATGGCCTTGTTCATGTCGGCGATCCCGGTATCGGGCCTGCTCGGCGGGCCGTTCTCCGGCTGGATCCTCGAACACTTCGCCGCTGGCCAGCATGGCTTGGCCGGTTGGCAGTGGATGTTCCTGATCCAGGGCCTGCCAACCGTGGCACTGGGTATCCTGGCCATCGGCATGCTCAGCGATGGTTACCAGAAAGCCGCCTGGCTGAGCCCGGCAGAACGCCAGCTGATCGAGGCAGACCTGAAGGCAGACGCCGCCAGCAAACCCGTCGCCACTGGCGATGGCGTGTTCGCCGTGCTGACCAACCCATTGATCTGGACCTTCGGCTTCGTCTATTTCTGCATTCAGAGTGGTGTCTACGCGATCAACTTCTGGCTGCCGTCGATCATCAAGAACATGGGCTTCGACAACCCGCTGCTGATCGGCTGGCTCAGCGCCATTCCGTACCTGCTGGCTGGGGTGTTCATGATCCTCTGTGGCCGCTCGGCGGACCTGCGCAACGAACGTCGCTGGCACCTCGTGGTGCCGATGCTGATGGGCGCCGTCGGTTTGCTGATCGCGGTCAACTTTGCCGCCACCCCGGCCATCGCCATCCTGGGGCTGTCGATCGCCACCATGGGTGCCCTCACCGGCCTGCCAATGTTCTGGCCGATGCCCACCGCGCTGCTCAGCGCCAGTGCCGCAGTCGCGGGCCTGGCAATCATCAACTCGGTGGGGCAGATGGCCGGCTTCCTCAGCCCGTACCTGGTCGGGTTCATCAAGGACCAGACCGGTTCGACCGACGCTGCGCTGTATTCACTGGCGGCGCTGATCGTGGTGGGTAGCCTGGTGGCGCTGCGGGTGACGCGCGCCAGTGCGCTGGCGGCGGCCCGGGCGCATTGAGTGGGTGGGGCCGCCCTGCGGCCCCATGGCCGGGAAGTGACTCGGCGTCTCCGGTCGTCAGATCAACGCATCACCCTCCCGTCCCAGGCGTCAAATGATTCCGAAGGCCCCCTTTGGAGACTCCCATGACCCACCACGCCGTGGCCCGCCTCGATCAGCTGGACCCAAAACATCCCCTGCGTGTACAGGCCGGCAGCGAAGAAGTGATCCTGATTCGCAGCGCCGGGCAGGTCCGCGCCTATCAGGCCAATTGCCCGCACGCCGGAGCACCGCTGGAAGAAGGGGTGGTATGCAACGGCCTGCTGGTCTGCCCCTGGCACAAGGCCGCTTTCGCCGTGGACGAAGGCGTGGTCTGCGAGCCCCCGGCCCTGACAGATCTGCGCCGCTACCGCGCATGGGTCAAGGATGGCGAAGTCTGGGTCGATGACCAGCCTCTGCCGCACCCCGAGCCACCGCGTCACAGCGATGCGCGCTGCTTCGTCGTCATCGGCGCCGGTGCCGCAGGCTCGGCGGCGGTTGCCACGCTGCTGGCCCATGGGTTCGGCGGGCGCCTGGTGTGGCTGGACCAGGAGCTGCAACCGGCGTATGACCGTACTGCGCTGAGCAAATTCGTGATTGCCGGCGAAATGCCGCCTGATGAAGTGCCTGCGCTGCTTGAAGCTGACCAGTTGCGCACAGGCCAACTGGAACGGCGCTCGGGCAAGGTGCGCCTGCTGGATGCCAAAAAGCGCCAGATCACCCTGGCCGACGGCCACCGTATCGATTATGACGCAGCCTTATTGGCCACTGGCGGCAAGCCGCAACGCCCTGACCTGCCCGGTGCAAGCCTGGCGGGTATCCTGACGCTGCGCTCGCGCGAGGATGCTGCGCGCCTGATCGATGCCGCCGAACCCGGCCAGCCCGTGGTGATCATCGGTGACGGTTTCATCGGCCTGGAGGCCGCATCGGCATTGCGCACGTACGGCGCACAGGTCCACGTGGTCACCCGCCACGAGGTTCCGTTGCGCATGCAGTTGGGTGAGCGCATTGGCCGCTCCATTCGCGCGCTGCATGAGCGCAAGGGCGTGGTGTTCCATGGCCCGACCGAGGTAGACCGGTTTATCGGTACGCAACACGTCGAAGCCGTACTGCTGAGCAATGGCGAGAAAATCGACACGTCACTGGTCTTGCTCGGCACCGGCGTCATGCCAGCCACCGCCTTCGTTCAGGGCATGCAATTGGCCGAGGACCGCTCCATTGCAGTCGACGCCGAGCTGCAGGCCGCGGACCGGCTGTGGGCTGCCGGTGACATCGCGACCTTCCCCCTCAGCGGCCGCCCGGTGCGCATCGAGCACTGGCGCTTGGCCCAGCAACACGGTGTCATAGCTGCCGCCAACATGCTGGGCGAACAGCGCCGGTATGAAGACGTGCCGTTCTTCTGGACTTATCAGCATGGGCGCACCTATGAAGTACTGGGGCATGCGCGCGACTGGGACCGCATCGAGTTTGTCGGGGAACCGGAGCAAGGCGATTTCATTGCATTGCAATGTGCAGGTGAGCGGGTGGAGGCCGTGATCGCCAAAGGCTATTCGGATGCCATGGCGCAGTTGTCGCAGCGTATGAAGCGGTCACTTAGCCTGGCTCAGGCGCTTGAGTTGATCGGCTGAACGCATTCGCCCCGCACCAGGCCGGCTGCCGATCAAGCAAAAATCAGCTATGGTTTTCCCCACCTCAAATAACAAGAATTTTGTGGAGCGCCCATGGCCGCGCACACCGCCTCACCCCAAGCCAGTGAGCTGGCCGCGTTCGTCGATTGCCATTTCGCCGAACGCGGCCTGATGCCCGAACCTGTGATCGCCGAGTCTTGGTACCGCAGCATCAACCAGCATCACCTGGACCCTGAACTGCGCCACGTCGACAATATCCTCAGCGCCGCCGAAATCCGCCAGCACCAGGCCCAGCATGAGGCCTACCTGGCCATCGCCAGCCAGGGTGTCAGCGGCCTGGCGCGGCGCGTAGTGGATGCAGGTTTCGCCGTGCTGCTCAGCGACGCCGACGGCATTACCCTCGATGCCCGCTTGCCGGCCGACCCGCAGCGCTATACGCGCTCCGGCCTGATTGTCGGGGCGCGCTGGGACGAGTCGATAGCAGGCACCAATGGCATCGGCACCGCTCTGGCTTGCGGGCAGGCCCTGACCATACACCGGCAGGAGCACTTCCTGGCAGCCAACGCCCGCCTGAGCTGCTCGGTGTCGCCAATCTTCGATGCCCATAATCAACTGCTCGGTTGCCTGAATGCCACCTGCCTGTACAACGACGGTCCCAAGCAAGCACAACACCTGACCTTGCAACTGGTGACCCTGTACGCCCGGCTGATCGAAAACAGCCATTTCCGCGAGCGCTTCCGCGACCGCCTGACCCTGGCGCTGAAACCGCGTGACGAGTTCTCGGACCTGGCGGCCGAGCAGTTGCTGGCGCTGGATGAAGGTGGCCGGGTGATCGGAGCCAATCGGGCGGCCTTCCTTGCGCACACCGGCAAGTTGCTGGGGGCGCCTGTCGAGCAACTGCTGCACGCCGATATCGACCAATTGCTCGACCTCACCCGTGGCGGCGCCCGCGGTACCCAGTTGCGTGGCCATGCTCAACCGCTTTTGCTGGACGTCGGCCTGCGCGTCCCCGCCGGCTACCGCCCGCTGCGGGCTGCACCGCCGATGCCTGCACGGGCTCGCCACCCCGGCCTCGAACAACTGGCAGGCCAGGACGTGCAACTGCAACAGGACGTGCGTCGGCTGCGCAAGGTGCTGGACAAGGACATCGCCATCCTCCTCAACGGCGAAACCGGCACCGGCAAAGAAGCTTTCGCCCGCGCCCTGCACCAGGCCAGCCAGCGCCATGCCAAGCCGTTCGTGGCACTCAATTGCGCAGCGATACCCGAGTCATTGATCGAAAGCGAACTGTTCGGCTACCGCGCCGGCAGTTTCACGGGTGCCAGCCGCAAAGGCATGAAGGGCAAGCTGGAGCAAGCCAATGGTGGCACGCTGTTTCTCGATGAGATCGGTGATATGCCTGCACACCTGCAAACACGTTTGCTGCGGGTGCTGGCCGAACGTGAACTGGTGCCACTGGGGGCAGAAACGCCAGTGGCGCTTGATATCCAGGTGATATCGGCGACGCACCAGAACCTGCAGGCCATGATTGGCGAAAAGCGCTTTCGCGAAGACCTTTATTATCGCCTGTGCGGGATGCGCATGAGGTTACCGGCCCTGCGTGAGCGCAGCGACCGCCGCGAGCTGATCGATGCGCTGCTCTCTGGCTTGTCGGCCGGGTCGGGGTTGCGTTTGAGCGCCGAAGCGCATCGTTGCCTGCTGGGCCATGCGTGGCCGGGAAATGTGCGCCAACTGCTCAACGCCCTGCGCCAGGCGGTAGCGCTGGCCGAGGGCGGTGTGATCGAACTGGCCGACTTGCCCCGGGAGTTGCTGGACAGTGCAGCGCCTGCGCAGCCTGCAGCGCTCGAGCAGCAGGTGGAAGACCTTCAGATGCGGCATTTGCTGGAGGTCTTGAAGCGTGAGCGCTGGAACATGAGCGCTGCGGCGCAGGCGCTGGGCATTTCGCGCTCGACGCTGTACCGCAAGATGAAGCGCTACGGGATCGTGCAGCCGAACCTGTTGGGGTGACCGGTGCGCCCCTATCGCCGGCGAAGCCGGGGCCACGCACCCCAGCGTCTGCATCGCCGGCAAGACAGGGTCCCTGGGGTGAAGACTTACCCCTGGATGTACACCACCTGGGTGCGCGTGTACTCATACAGCCCATGCTTGCCATCCGCCCCGCCGATGCCGGACTTGCGCGCACCGGCGTGGAAGCCCTGCATGGCTTCGAAGTTCTCGCGGTTGATGTAGGTCTCGCCAAAGTCGATCTCGCGGCAAGCCTTGAGCGCTGCATTCAGGTCACGGGTATAGAGTGACGAGGTCAGCCCGTACTCGCTGTCATTGGCCAAGGCAATCGCCTCGTCCAGATCATCGACCACCTGGATAGGCAGTACCGGTCCGAAGATCTCCTTGCGCATGATCTCCATGTCCGCCGTACAGCCGGCGAGCACGGTCGGCTGGTAATGGAACCCGGCGCCAAGGTCGGCGACCTGCCCCCCGGTCACCAACTTGGCACCCTGCCCTACGGCCGTGCGCACCATCTGCGCCACCTTGTCGAGGCCGGCCTGGTTGATCAGCGGCCCCATGTCCAGGTCGGCCTGGCGCGAGGGGTCGCCATAGCGGGTGGCCGCCATGGCCTGGCCTACCTTGTCGACGAAGGCGTCGGCCACCTTGCGCTCCACATACACCCGTTCGGCACAGTTGCAAACCTGGCCGGTGTTGATCACGCGCGAGGCAACGATGGCTTTAACTGCCAGGTCGAGGTCGGCATCAGCCAGCACGATCGCCGGGGCCTTGCCACCCAGTTCGAGGTTCAGCTTGGTGATGTTAGGGGCGGCGGCGGCCATGATCCGCGCGCCGGTCGCCACGCTGCCGGTGAAGCTCACCAGGTCGACACCGGCATGGCTCGACAGGCCGTGACCGACACTCGCCCCTTTGCCACCAACCACGTTGAACACGCCAGCGGGCAGGTCTGTCTCGGCCACCAACTGGGCAAACGCGTAGCAATTGATGGGCGTTTCCTCGCTGGGCTTGATCACGATGGTATTGCCAGTGAGCAGCGCCGGCGCCATCTTGCGTGCGATGAGGAAGAAAGGGAAATTCCACGGCAGAATCCCCGCCACCACGCCCAATGGCTTGCGCATCAGGAAGATGTGTTCGTGGGCACGGTCGCTGCTGAGTACCTCGCCCTCCAGGCGGCGCGCCCATTCGGCCATGTAGTCCAAGTAGTCGGCGGTAAAGCTGACCTCGACCTGGGCCAGCGCCGGCACCTTGCCGCCCTCCTGGGTAATGATCCGCGCCAGGCGGTCGGCATTGGCCCGTACCTTGCCGGCGATCTGGCGCAAGTAGCCTGCCCGATCAAGGGCTGTCTTCGCCGACCAGCCCTTTTGCGCCTTGCGTGCTGCTGCGATGGCGCGCTCCACCTGTTCAGCCGGTGTTTCTGGCACCCGGCCGAGCAGCTGGGCATTAGCCGGGTTGTAGACCTCGATCAGCGCCTCGCTGGGCACAAACGCGTTGTCGATGAAGTTCTGGTAGGTCGTGTCTGTCATGCTCGTGTCACTCCTGTGGTGTGTTATCGGCCAGTGGCGGCTGGGCGACGGGCTTGGCGCTGAACCGCTGCCAGGCATCGCCTTCGGCCTTCAAGTCATGGGCGCGCTTGATCAGGTACTGGTGCACCTGCTCGACCTGCCCGGGTTTGAGGTTGTCGGCGAACGAAGGCATGCCATCGGGTACGCGCCCGCCATAGAGGATGCCGAGGAACATCTGGTGCTTTTCGGCAGTGAGCTTGCGCAGGTCGGGCAGCACACCACCACTGACGGCGTGGATACCGTGGCATTGCGAGCAGTTGCCGTCATACAGGGCTGCCCCGGCAGCGACCGTTTGCGCATCGGCGGTCAACGCGGGCGGCTCCGGTGCATCGGCCGGTGGCGCCGGCTCACGCAACTTGGCGGTACCGCCGATCTTGTAGGTCAGCACCTGGGCGAACGGCTGCACGCCCGCACGCAATGACAGCGCCCCGGCAAAGGTAGAAAACGCCCCGCCCCAGCCGGCCATGAACGTCACGTACTGCTCGCCGTCCACCGAATAGGTGATCGGCGCAGCCATCACGCCGCTGGCGGCGGGCGACTCCCAGAGCTTTTTGCCCGAATCGGCGGCGTAGGCGATCACCCGGCCGTCGGCGCTACCCTCGAACACCAGGTTGCCGCCAGTGCTCAGGGTGCCACCGTTGAAGATGGTGATGTACGGCACCTCCCACGCCGGCGCCTGCTTGACCGGGTCCCAGGCGATCAGCTTGCCCGACCAGCTCTTGGCCATGTCCAGCAGGCCTTCGGCGCCTTCAGGCATCATGCCGGTGCGCAGCCCCAACTGGTAAACGCTCTTGAACGGGTTGCGCTTTGGCGCCTCGGGGATGTGCTCGTAGTAGGCCGACATGATATGCGCCGGGATGTACACCAGGCCCGTGTCGGGGTTGTAGGACATTGGGTGCCAATCGTGGGCACCCCAGAACGCCGGGGTCACCAGCTTGCGCTTGCCGTCCTTCCAGTAGGCCGCCGCCTCATCGTCGAAGATCGGCCGCCCGGTCTTCATGTCGATGCCCTTGGCCCAGTTCACCGGCACGATGTTCTTCGCCGACAGCAGCTCACCGGTAGCACGGTCCAGCACATAGAAGAAGCCGTTTTTCGGTGCCTGCATCAGCACTTTGCGCGGTTTGCCGTCAATGGGCAGCTCGGCGAGGATCATGTGCTGGGTGGCAGTGAAGTCCCAAGCATCGCCTGGCGTGGTCTGGTAGTGCCAGACGTATTCGCCGGTGTCGGCATTGACCGCGACGATCGAGGAAAGGAACAGGTTGTCGCCCTTGGCCTGGCTGCGCCATTTCGGGTCCCACATCGAGCCATTGCCCACGCCGATATACAACAGGTTGAGTTCCGGGTCGTAGGCGAACGAATCCCAAGCCGTACCGCCGCCACCCCACTCGACATAAGCGTCGCCGTGCCAGGTCTTGCTGGCGATTTCCATCGCTTTGTTCTCGGGCGGCAGCTTGGGGTCGCCCGGCACGGTAAAGAAGCGCCAGGCCTGTTTGCCGGTTTCGGCGTCGTACGCAGTCACGTAGCCGCGCACACCGAATTCGGCGCCGCCATTGCCGATGATCACCTTGCCGTTGACCACCCGCGGCGCCCCGGTGATGGTGTAGCTGCGCTTGTCGTCATCGCGGGTGTCCACCGACCACACACGCTTGCCGGTCTTGGCATCGATCGCCTCCAGGCGGCCATCGAGCACACCCACGTAGACCTTGCCCTGCCACACCGCCACGCCTCGGTTGACCGCGTCACAACAGGCCTCACCGGCGCGGTGGCGGTCAGACTGCGGGTCGTACTTCCACAGCAGCGTGCCATTGCGCGCGTCCAGGGCGTACACCACCGAAAACGGCCCGGTGGTGTACATCACCCCGTCAACCACGATTGGTGTTGCCTCCACGCCACGGTCAAGGTCGAGCTTGTAGCTCCAGGCAAGGCCGAGCTGGTTGACGTTGCCCTGGTTGATCGCCTTGAGCGGGCTGTAGCGCTGCTCGTCATAGGTACGGCCGTGGCTCATCCAGTTGCCGGGTTCCTTGTCGGCTTCGATGATGCGCTGGCCGTCGACTTCGGCGGCGAAGGCAGGTGCGCTGCACGCCAGGCTCAAGGCCAGGCAGCTCAGCAAGTGCGGCAGAGGCCGACGGTGCGGGCCTGTTCGATTCATGCTCGGTTCTCCGTTCTTGTTATGGCGACACCGCATCAGGCGTCGGTAACACACAGAGCAACGGCTGTGCCATTAGCACAATGAGCTTGCCAAACCTCCATGCCAGAGCGGTTCGACACGGCACTGCCGGCACCGGCAAGGCAACACGGACTGGCGCAGCGATGAAACAGCTGCTGCAGACATGACACAGGTGTGCCAGCCGCTTGCTCAGCCAAAAAGTGTGTAGACCTGGGTGAACAAAACCATTGGGGAGCCCGCCGCCGGGGTGCCGGTCCTCCCATTCCCGAATCATCCCGGTATCGTGCGCGCCATTGGTTCTTTCACCTTCGGAGCGGCAATGAAACTCTTCCAACCCTTGCAGATCGGCCCATTGACGTTGCCCAACCGCGTGTTCATGGCGCCCCTTACCCGCCTGCGCAGCCTGGAGCCCGGGGATGTACCCACCCCGATGATGGCCGAGTACTACGCCCAGCGTGCCAGTGCAGGCCTGATCATTACCGAGGCTACGCAAATCTCCTTCCAGGCCAAGGGCTACTCGGGTTCGCCAGGCATTCACACCGCCGAGCAGATTGCCGCGTGGCGCCTGGTAAACGAAGGCATTCATGCTGCAGGCGGCCACAGCGCCGTGCAGGTCTGGCACACCGGTCGTGTGTCGCACACTACCTTGCAGCCTGGTGGCCAGGCGCCAGTGGCGCCCTCCGCCCTACCTGCCAATGCCCGTACCACGTTGCGTGACGAGCAAGGCAACCTGCTGCGCACTGAGACCTCAGCACCGCGTGCCCTGGGCGAGGAAGAGATCGCCGGCATCGTCGCCGATTTCGGCCAGGCAGCGGTCAATGCTCGCGAGGCCAACTTCGACTTCATCGAATTGCATGCCGCTCACGGCTATCTTTTGCACCAGTTCCTCACCCCCAGCGCCAACCAGCGTGAAGACCGCTATGGCGGCAGTGTCGAGAACCGCGCCCGTATTGTGCTCGAAGCGGTGGATGCCGCCATTGCCGGTTGGAGTGCCGAGCGCGTGGGTATCCGCATTTTCCCGTTGGGTGGTTTCAATGGCGTGGACAATGGCGAAGATCAAGAGGCAGCAGGGCTGTACCTGATCAAGGAACTGGCCAAGCGCAACCTTGCCTACCTGCACCTGTCCGAGCCGGACTGGGCTGGTGGCAAGCCGCTGCGCGATACGTTCCGTGAGGCTATTCGGGCAGCTTACCCAGGGGTAATCATTGCCGCAGGTGCCTATACCGCAGAGAAAGGCGAAGACCTGATCGGGCGTGGGTTGATCGATGCCGTGGCATTCGGGCGCAGTTTCATCGCCAACCCGGACCTGGTGGAACGCCTGCGGGTTCAGGCGCCACTGAACGAG
>Ga0247820_10000458_pt1 | contig 21730 bp, 25 predicted proteins | sample 13C_Glucose_Day1_2_FD_192480 | JGI IMG/M metagenome (GOLD analysis project Ga0247820, IMG submission 192480) | Soil microbial communities from agricultural site in Penn Yan, New York, United States - 13C_Glucose_Day14 | ecosystem: Environmental > Terrestrial > Soil > Agricultural land | place...
ATATATAATTATTCTTATTATATATGTTTATTAATAATTATATAGGGTATCACATGCGTGTAAGCATGTAAAGAATTATCTTTAAGAAATATTCTTCAAATACATGTTGACAACCAGTCTGTTGTCGCTCAGAATACGGCACATCAACCAACAAACACGGAGAAATACATGAAAGAAGGTTACGCAGTAATCAACGAAACGTTTGGCCACGTGGTAATGGTAGTCGATCACCCAGATGATGCAGCCATGCTTGTGCTTGAGTGTCAGGCTGCTGACTATGACCAAGTCCGTGAGTGGTTTCCTGATCTGAGTGTGTTGGATGCCTTTAGCCATGATTACCGAGTCCAGAAGGTCAAGCTGAAGGGTGACTTTGAATGACTTGGGGTAACGCTGTTCTGACTGACGTTGACTGTCATTTCGAGAGCTTCACTATGTTGAATGGTGAGACTGTGTGCTTCCGCCTTGAGGATTACGACATGGATCTACTTCTCGATGTAGAGGGAACAGTATGGAATCCTTGATACCCACAGTGGTAAACAAGTACAAGGTGAACATGGATGATCCTGATATTGTATACATCGGTCGTGGATCTATGTGGGGAAACGAATATACCCACATTCACACAGGGACCAAAGCCACGTACCGTGTGGACACAGTAGAACAGGCCATAGAAGCCTTCAGGATTGATTTGTGGAAGCGTTTGAAGTCTGGGGAGGTAACAGTACAGGATCTGCTCAAACTCTCGGGAAAACGCCTCGCTTGCTTTTGTAAACCTAAACCTTGTCATGGTGATGTGCTAGTCAAAGCAGTCGAATGGGCATTGACAAAACAGAGTCAAACAGGGTAGAGTGTAAGCATCTATCAACTAACAGGAGTTCAGAATGTGAACAAGCCCAAGAATACGCAGTACGAAGAAATCATGGAAGCCTTAGAGAAGGTTGACCAGTTCATCGAAGAAAACGGTGTCACCGAGTTTGAAGATACCGGCAACCCTGATAAGCCTTTCCGTACTGAGTATGCGCATGAGGCTTTGACACAGAAACACACTCGATATCGTAGAAATCCGATTGATGTGTGAATTTGAATAAATTTACATTTCAGTATTGACAAACAGGTGCCGGTTTTGTTACTATGTAAAAGATAAGGGATGAGTTACGGCGCCTGTTACAAGATTCCCTTTGAGAATTGAATACCTGCTGTGGATGTGTTGGGTGAGTGCCCTCTCCTCACGATCCCAGATGAAGCAGCAGTGACTCCGAGTGATGCGTGTACACTCCGCTCCTCGTGGAATTACAGGCCGTGGTTGTTATGGCAAATGCATGCAGGTCTCCAAAACCTTGCGGATATGGTTCGATTCCATGACGGCCTGCCAATTTGAAGACGGTGGTTAAACCCCAGCCCCAAGCGGTTAAATGCCCCGACTTGCGATTCAGTGAGAATGTCTTCTGTGAACAATCCTGTGTAGCTCAGGTGGTAGAGCGATCCCCTGATAAGGGATAGGTCGGAGGTTCAAATCCTCCCATAGGGACTTACAATTCATCTAACGCACAAGGTGTGCGGCCTGACTGTTAATCAGTGTGAGCTAGGTTCGATTCCTAGAGATGGAGCCATTTTGAAGTGTCTACCAAAACTATCGGACTACTTGAGTAGTGTGCATTGTCCGAGCTTCAAAATCTATCGCTCAAGGACAGCGATTCAGAAATGTCCATATAAGCTAGGCTTAGCTTGTCAGGTAGAAGCCCGTATTTTCCAAAACCTGACTCTTACAGGGTTTAGCTCAGATGGTAGAGCGCTTCGTTTGGGACGAAGATGTTGGAGGTTCGAAGCCTTCAATCCTGACCAATTCGCAGAGAGCGTGCGGTCGCTCTTAAATTACCCAACGGAACGTTGTGGAGTCTGCACACATAACATCTTACCCGACAAGGAATGATGTAGCCCTTAGAGGCACTTAAACGACCCCGCCATAGTGCGGGGTTTTTTTGCTATCTCAAGAAAAGGAATTAATATGGCAAAAGCAACTAATCGCAGTGAGCTTGTAGAACAACTGGCTGAAATCGGATTTCAACTGCACGACCTGACAACAGCCCCGCTCAAGCTGGGCTTTCTTGTGTCTATCACACCTTGACAAAACAGTCAACAGCTTGATAGTATGTACATACATTAAACAATAAGGAGTTTCCCATGCTTGAAGAAGTTGGTGAAAGTCCTCTCAACGATACCAGATTCCAACCCGGTGTTTCTGGTAATCCGGGTGGTCGCCCGAAAGGGAGTAAGAACAAACCCAGATCTCGTATGAGGACATCCCTCGAAAAGCTTTACACCATTAACGACGATGCCATTGATATCCTCCGTCAACACATGACAGGTAAGGATGTTAACGGTAACGACGTAAAACCCCCATCCAAAGAGAAAGTTGATACGGCCCTCAAGGTAATCAAAGCCATTGAGTCGTATAACAACACTTGCCTGAAAGAAGAACTGGCAATTCTTGGTGTTCGTGAGAAGGATACTCAGGGTGCTAATGACCTTGAAGATAACCAAGCTGACACTACCACACCTCCAGGGTTCTCGATGGACCTAGAAGATACCAAACATTAATCAAGGAGACAAATCATGTATGATGACCCTATTTCTGTAGCACTCGCATCTCCACCTTCTTGGAATATTAAAACTAAAGTCATTGTCTCTGGTACTGGACTAGAAACTCAAAAAGAACCACAACCTTTCATCGTCAAAGACGGTGTTGTTTACATCAACGCAGGCCTTATCAAGGAGAATACAATTGAATCAGTATGAGCTTTATATTACCGGTGGTCGTGACCCAATCGGTTATGGTTTCGTAGAGAACGTCATCCATGCTGCCAACCTTGGTGCCAAGCTGAAAGAAGGCACCCTACCTCGAATGACTTTCCCTCAAAGTATCACCATGGTAATTGAATCTGAACTTCCACCAACTCCCGCTGCTTGGATGCGAGTGTTTGAAGTAGACACCAAGAAAGAAGTCTTTGCGACTCTTGAGAAGACCGAACCTTCTGAGTTCTCTATGGATGCTGAAGATGAAGAGAAAGATCTCAGCACCAATGACGCAGGTGAACCATGGACTCGTGAACAACTTGACGGTATGACTTGGGATCAAGTAAAGGCCGTTGGTAAGTCTGTTGGTGTAACTGGTCGTGACCGTGAGAAGGTCATTAAAGGTTATTTTGAAAAAGTTTCTACTTCTGAGTAAATAATTGCTTGACCCTATTGACAAAATGGGGTCATTACTCTAGAATGTGTACTTATGAGGAGACAACAATGGTTGACATTGTACGTCCCCGTAGTGCTTTCCAAGAGAAGTACCTAAAGTCCAACGCTAAGATTTTGGTGGTTGGTGGTGCTGCTGGTAGCTCTAAGAGTTACGTTGGCTTGATGCGACATCTACGGTGGGCAAATGACCCTAATTACAACGGCTACTGTATTCGTAAGAACTCTACCACCCTGATGAAAGCAGGCGGTTTGTTCCAAGAAGCAATCGCCTTATACCAGAAGGTGTATCCTGATCTGGTTGTACGCTGGAAAGACCAGCGAATCGTATTCCCCTCTGGTGCTTCTGTAACATTCTCTCACTATGAGAATGATGCAGCCGGGCAACAGTATCAAGGTTTGCAGTTGTCTAACGTTTTCTACGACGAAGCAACTCACGCCTCTGAAGAACACATCTGGTGGTTGATCTCTCGTTTGCGTACTGCTGCGAAGTTGAACCCCGGCATCTGGTTGTCCTGTAACCCTGACCCTGACAGCTTCCTGTTTGACTGGGTTAAGTGGTGGCTCTATCCTGAAGGTCATCCACAACATGGTATCGCTGATCCTGCAAAGAACGGTATCACTCGATACTGCTTGCGTATTGGTGGTGATCTTGTCTGGGGTGATACTCCTGAAGAGTTGATCCAGAAGTATGGTAAGCCAAATCTTCCATGGGACCACAAGAAACAAGTTAAACCAATTGCATTCCAAGTGTTGCTCGGTACTCTCCGTGACAACCCAACGCTTATGGAAATGCAGCCTGAGTATGAATCCAACCTCCTAGCACTTCCTGAAGTAGAAATGCGTCGGTTGTTGCTTGGTGACTGGACGGCTCGTGAATTAGGCAGTACTTACTTCCAGCGCGACTGGTGTGCTGAACCTGTAACGGAACCACATCGCTCTGAGATCCTTCGAACTGTTCGTGCATACGACTTCGCAGGTACGCTGAAGAGTTCTGCTAACCCATCTCCTGACTACACAGCCTGCGTTAAAATGAGCAAGCTGAAGAACGGTGACTACTTCATCCATGATGTTCGTAGAACTCGTATCTTGTACGGTGATTGGGAAAAGTTCATCTTAGACAACGCCCGCCAAGATGGTCGAGATTGTGATATTATCATCCCACTTGACCCGGGTGCTAGTGCTAAGGTTGCCACATCGTTGTTGACTCGGTCCCTTAGTGAACAGGGTTATCGAGTACGGACCATGAAAGCCACTCAAGCAAAACTTGATCGCTTCCGTCCATTCTCATCTCTTGCAATGAACGGTCATGTTCAGATCTTGAAAGGTTGTGCATATGACCTTGAGAACAACATCGAAGGTAACAACAGTTTCATGTACCGAGAGCTTGAAGCCTTCAACGGTAAGAAGCGTACTGGTGAAGCTGGTCACGATGACATTTGTGACGCCATTAGTGACGCAACTGCTGTATTGGCTCAACGTGTTCACATCCCTAATATGGCACAGGCTTTAGCCTCTGTCAATCTCCAGAATCGAAACCCACTAAGCTAAGGAGCGAGAGATGGCTGATAAAGATGATGAAAAGACCATCTCCCTTCCCAAAGGTGACGGTAAGGTACCTCCAATGGTATACGGTCAACAAGGCTACTCTGGTCTGGTCACTCTAGGTGGTCAGGTCTGGGATGACTGCCAACATGAGTTACGGTGGCCTTATGCTTACAAGACATTCAAGAAGATGTCTACTGACTCTACCGTTCGCCCAGCCCTTGATTATGTTGAGGGTAAGGTGGCTGAAGCAAACTGGCGGGTTCGTGTACGCAAAGACATTCCAAAGAATCGAGAGGCTGAGCAACGAGCTTACGCTAAGTTCCTTGAAGAATGTATGAACGACATGGATCACAGTTGGAACACAGCCATCAAGAATGCTGCAACCTTTAACCGATATGGTTTCAGTATCCTTGAGATGGAACTTCGATTTAGGAACAAGAAATACGGAAGTAACTTTGATGACGGTTACGTTGGTATCGGTGGTCTCTGGCCACGAAGTCAAGGAACAATCGTTCGGTGGTGGTGGAAGGATAAAGGTCGAGTCCTTGATGGTTTTGATCAGCGAGTAGTCATCCCTTCTACTGATGGTGATGTTTCGATTCAGAATGCTGGTTGGGAAGTAGTTAAGGCGAAAGCTGAACTAGAGATCGCTACCAAGTTCATTCCGATGAAGACTTGCCTCCACTTCAGGCACGACCCTGAGAACGGTAGCCCATCAGGTACTTCGCCATTGGTTGCAGCATGGCAACCATGGAAGCTTAAACTAGCATACCAAGAGTCTGAGATGATTGGTGTGGCTCAAGACAACAACGCATTCAAGATCTTGTACCTACCCCCAGAATATCTGGTTGAGGATGCTGATGAGGACCGCAAGGCCAGCTTCAGGATGTATCAGCAGATGATGGAACGTGCCCATCAAGCCAAACAGAGTGGATTCATTCTACCACAGCTGACGGACAACGAAGGTAATAAGATGTTTGAGTTCGACATCAAGAACATCTCTGGCTCTAAGGCTTACGATGTGAACGCGATCATCGCACGTTATGTACGTGAGATTCAAGTCGCTCTGTTTGCAGACGTACTGTCGCTGGGTGGTGGTTCTGGTGGTAGTTACTCGCTTGCTGAATCCAAAGTATCGATCATTGATATGGCGGTTAAGGCACGACTGACTGAGATCAAAGATCAGCTTAACCATAAGCTGGTGAAGACGCTTTTTGAACAGAACGGCTGGCCTACGGATATCATGCCGTACTTTGACTTCGAACTACCGAATGCCGAATCGCTTGAGAACGTAGGTAGTTACCTGCAAAAGACTGCTGCTACTGGCCTCATCCCATTGGTCCCAGAGGTTGTCAACTTCGTACTGGCCCGTGCTGGTATCGACTACCAAGTTTCCGAAGACATGTCTACAGAAGAACTTCGCAAGATCATGACCAACTTCAAATCGGAGTCAGGTGGTGGTATGGAGTCTGGGATGAACGGAAGCAATGGTGAAGGTACTGGAGCTAGCGGAGACCCTGCAACCGCCAATAAAGGATAATGACGATGAAACCACATAGCCTCGTTCGAATCAAGAGCACGATGGTCAACGTACCACACTTGATTGAACCTAACACGTTTAACACCATCATGGGTTATGTGAATGACCGGATCAAAGGGAGTGCTGAAATTGGCACTCCTGAAGCCGCTACATTCGCTGACATGGAAGGTGACTTCAAGAGTCGTTATGACGCCAACCTGAAACTTGGTGTTATGGAGATTACTGGTCCACTCACTTATCGAACCTCTGGTTGGGAAGCGATGTGTGGTGGTACATCTTACGAGATGTTGAAAAGCCAGATGGAATACTTTGTAGACAAAGGTGCAACCACTGTAGCAATGCGAGTTGACTCGGGTGGTGGTCAAGCACACGGAATGATTGACAGTGCCAACTATATGCGAAAACTCGCTGATGAGAATGGTATCAAGATCATTGCATATGTCGATGGTATGTCTGCTTCTGCTGCTTATGGTATTTCTTGTATCGCTGATGAAATCGTTATGTCGTCTGACTCTCAAGTTGGTTCGATTGGTGTTTTGATTCAGTTGTATAACGACAGTAAGTACCTTGAGAAGATTGGTTACGAACGCACATTCATTACTGCCGGTAAGGACAAAGTTCCTTTCGACAAAGATGGTGCTTTCACTAAATCGTTTATCGACAAGCTGCAAGAGCAAGTTGACACACTGTACGAAGGATTTACGTCTCACGTTGCTGCTAAGCGGAAGATTGATATCTCTGCTGTAAAAGGTACTGAGGCTAACGTCTTCATGGCTGATAAGGCCATTGCTTTGGGTCTGGCTGATAAGACAATGACTCCTGAAGAGTTCAGCCATTATTTGGTTGACTTTGCAACTACTAACAAGGGGAACTCTGTGAATCCACTCAAGAGTGTTTTGAAAATGAACTTTAAACAAGAAGGAGCTGACATGAACGCTGCTGAACTTACTGATGCTCTGGCTAAGGCAACTGCCAAGCTGGAATCTGAAACCGCAGCCCGTGCTGCTGCTGATACTCAACTGGCCAGTGCCGTTGCCCAAGTTGGTGTTCTGACTGCACAGCTGGATGAAGTAAAACAAGCTCTTGCATCTATCAAGGATGCTGAAGCTGCTGCTCAACTGGAAAGCCGTCAAGCTGTTCTGAAAGAGCTTCTGCCTGCTGATCAAGTCGAAGCCAAGCTGGCATCGTATGGTTCTCTGGACCAAGCCACTTTTGACTTTATTGCAGGTGAACTGCGAGCCGCTAAAGAAGCACGTGCTGCAAGTTTCAAACCGCATGGTGAGAATGGTGCGGAAGAAGAATCGGATGAAGCGGAAGCTTCGGAAGACACCTCGTACCAAGCTCTGCTCGCTGCTGGTGTTGCCGCTGCTAAAGCAGTTGCACGATAAGATTATTCACAACTAGAGGATACCGAGAATGGCTTTCCAAAACATGACTTTCCTGAAGAACCTCAGCGATCTGCTGATTGGTCACTACATCAACAACTACAACAACGACGACGCAAACATTACCCCGCTTGCTGCTAACGGTAAAGTGCTGCTTGGTTCGATTGCTTTCCGTGCTAAGGGTCTGGGTAAAGCCGCTCCTTGGACCGTACTGGCTGATGCTGCCGACGTTGTTGCAACCAACGAGTTCGCTGTGATTCTGGGTGATGGCTATGGCTACAAGCAAGACTTCGTACTTGCCCCGATTGCGGCTGGTCGATTCAACGCAGTCGTGGTTAAACGTGGTCCTGCTGAGTTCAAAGAGTTCTACATCAAAGAACAGTATGCCACCAAGCTGGGTGCTGCTCCTTACGACGTACTGAAGCAGCTGATGGCTGATCAGGGTCTGGTAGTACTGAACGATGTTTCGGACTACAAGCACACCATCTAAGCATCACCCAATAGGGGCTTCGGCCCCTTATTCAAACAAACAAAGGAGTTATACATGAGCATTCAGATTCTTGATAAAAATCGTTCCCGTCTGGAACAGGGCAAATACGTTGAACTGACCGACATGCTGGTTGAACTGCCTCGTCAGATTTCGATCATCGATCAACTGGGTCTGTTCGAAGAGAAGTATGTTTCTCTGAAGAAAATCGAGATCCAACGCACCCAGTACAGCAACCATCTGCTGAAAGATAAAAACTGGGATGCAAAAGCAGACACCATGGTTGCTAAGCCAGTAAAAGGCTTCATCCAAATGTCGATCCCGAACTTCGAACTGGAAGACGCTATCAAGCCACACGACATCGACGGCGTTGCTTCGGTTGACTCGATCATGGAAGCTGCTATGCTGGCAACCGTGATGGATGTACGTCTTGAGAAGCTTTCGGCTATCAAAGCAACCTTCGGCCTGACCGAAGAAGTAGCTCGTATGCAGCTGCTGATGAAAGGTACCGCCTATGCTCCAAACGGTACTCTGGCTACCTCGTATGGTGATACCATCGACTACTACCAAGAGATGGGTGTAACCCGTCAGACCCATGACATCAACATCACTGGCTCGAACGATCCTCGTATCGCTTGCTCCCAGCTGATCCGTAAGATGCGTATGGCTCTGCGTAATACCCCAACCCGTGGTAACTACCGTGCTATCGTTATCCTGTGCGGTACCACTTTCTTCGACACCCTGTACACCAACCCGTTCATCACTGAAGCGGTCAAGTACTTCCAACAGGATCTGAACAAGCTCCTGCTGAAAACCCCTGACACCGCTGCTGGCTACGACGCCAACTTCCGCACCGTAACTCTGTGGGGTCTGACCTTCATCGACGCTGGTACCGGTGGTTACGACGACGCTGACGGTAACTTCGTACAGTGGATTGAAGATGACAAGGGTGTTGCTATCCCTCTGGGTATCCCGGGTATGTTCAAAACCTACTTCGCCCCGGCTAACACCTTCAAGGCGATCAACAAGGTTTCGAAAGGTGAGTACTACTTCGAGCGCCTGAACGATGAAGATAACCTGATTCAAATGAAGGTCCAAAAGAACTTCCTGAACGTGCTGCTGTACCCAGCTGCAATCTTCGACATCACCTTCTCCTAATACGAGAAGTGTTCCCAAGGGGTCGGCTTAGGCCGGCCCTTTGTTGTATCTGAGGAGAACAAAATGACAGATGATGAAAAGATCAGTCTGATTGCACTTATCCTTGGTGACATCCCCGGTGGTCCGTATTACCCGATGTTTACTGAGGCACAGTATAAGCAATTTCTAGCTGCTGCCAGAGGTGATGTTAGCCGAGCAACTGTATTTGCTGCAATCTCAGCTGGTTACATGGTTGCCGGTGAATCCAGTCGAGAGGTTATCGGTGAGTTGCAAATCTCGCAATCGACATCAACCAATTACCTGAAGCTGCTTGATTACCTGATTGCTGAAGTTGGTAAGGTTCCACCTCCTAACCTTATGCCGTGGTTTGCAGGTGCTGATAGTTGTTCTCAGAATAAGCTATTGACCTTCTCTCGTTGTGACCCAGCATGGATTGCTTACAACACATTCCGACCATTTGGTACCACCCAAGGAGTTCTTGAGAGTGCATGCTCAGGAGGTTGCTAATGGGCTTTCACGACCGAATGAGAAATATGGTCATCAGGCAATTGGGTGTTGGTGGTCGAGGTAAAGGTGTTGATGTATTACTGGACAAGACTACCCCGGGTGTTTATAACCCAAAAGCTGGTAAGGTTGAAGGGGCTACCACTGTAACACTTGTTGGATCTGGTGTCAGAGTTAATTACAAAGACACAGCCTACAAAAGTGAAGTTATCGTCTATGGTGACTTCCAGCTTTACTTGTCTCCTGTATTGCAGGACGGGACAGAGTGTCCAAAACCTCGCCCGGGTGATACGATCATAATTCAAAGTGAGATTGTCAAGGTGATCGCAGTATCACCATTCAATGATAACAGTGCCAATTGCGGATGGAAATTGCAGGTGCGAAATGGATAATTTCATGGATGTTATCAATGAGTGGGTAGAGAAAGTAGATCGTGATATTGACAGAGTGCTTCAAACAGTGGTACTATTAGTTGGTCGGAGTGTTGTAACTTTGTCTCCAGTCGATACCGGTAGATTCAAAGGTAACTGGCAGATGAGTATCGACGAAACGATAGACAACAGTCTTGTCCGATATGACCCAGAAGGGACTCAGACTCTCAACGACATGGCACGTGTCGCCAACAGGTTCACAGCCGGTCAAATGGCTTACATCCAGAACCACGTGCTTTATGGTACCGACCTTGAATTAGGTTTGTACAACGGTCCAACCGCAAAGGTTACCGATGATGGTTTTAGCCGACAAGCTCCCGCTGGTATGGTTTCCGTCACAGAGGCTAAGTTCCTTTCGATTGTAAATGAGGCTGTGAAGCTCACAATCTAAGGAGACCAAATGAGCCATGATAGGATTAAACGAATCCTTGATGGTGTGATCTTCGATTTCGAAGCTGGATCACCAGCCGATAAAAAGTTTCATATCGTATACGCTGGGATTGACGACGGTCACAACGAGACAGACCCTTACGTCCGTTTGAGTTGTCTTCCTGTTGAAACGAATGATGAAACTTTGGATGGTGATATCACACTGTTCCATGGGATTTACAATGTGGACATATTCAGCCCTTGGGGACTTGGCCACGACACATCACTGAACGCTGAGTTGGCTGACAGGTTCTTCAAACTGTTGAGAGTCAACAAGATGTTCCATGAATATGATGACATCGGTAACATCGTATTCAGTACGCAAGTTACAAAGCCACTACACACAAAACCAAGTCGCAGGGCTGTTGATGCTACTGCTTGGTGGGTGACGCCTTGTTCTATTGAATACAAATCGTATGTCTCAACTCCACCACCAAAAGAGGATTAATAAATATGGCATTCCGTCTTCCTAACGGTTCCACTTTCGACTTTGCTGAGGAATACAGCGCCCCGGTCGTGGTAACCGCAATTAGCAACGCTAACCCAGCTGTTGTTTCCGCTGCTGGTCATACCTTCGTAGAGGGTGATATCATTGTTCTGCAAACCGGCTGGCTGAAGCTGTCGGGTCGAGGCTTCAAAGTTGGTACTGTTGCCTCTGGTACTTTTGAACTGGTTGGTGTTGATACCACTTCCACCCAGCGTTACCCAACTGGTTCTTCGGCTGGTTCGGCAAAGTCGGTTGAGAAATGGGTTAACATTCCACAGATCACCGAAGTAGCTTCGTCTGGTGGTGAGCAGCAGTTCTACCAGTTCGGCTTCCTCGAAGAAGACGAAGACCGTCAAATCCCAACCACCAAGTCTCCATCGACTCTGACCCTGACTGTAGCTGACGACCCGGATCAGCCTTTCGTGCCAGTTGTTGAAGCTGCTGACGAACTGAAAGAAGAACGTCTGCAACGTCTGAACTTGGTTAACGGTGACATCGTACTGTACAACTCGATTGCATCGATTTCCAACACCCCATCGCTGACTCGTAACCAGCTGATGGTGCGGACCATTACTCTGGCTCAACAAGGACGAGTTACTAGGTATAAAAAAAGTGCATAAGTAACGCACGCAAGTGCCAATTCGCCCTTGCCGTAATGGCAGGGGCTTTTTTGTTTCTATAGGAGATATATGATATGGCTAAGTCTTTTAAACTGCAAGTCAAACCAACCTTCAAATCCGTAGTAGAGATTCCGATTGTTGGTTCCACCCCAATGAAGACCACTTTCACCTTCAAGACCTTCGACCGTCATGGGCTGGCAAAGGTTATTGATAAATGGGCTGAAGAGGGTCAAGCAATGATTGCTGAGATGCGAGAGGATGCCGTCAATGACAATCCATGGTCTCTTGAGAAACTGACTTCCCGGGAAGTTGAACTGCAAGCCAAGCAGGTGAAGGACATTGTTCTCGGTTGGGGCTTTGATGACGAGTTCAATGATGAGAACATTGAAGCGCTCGTGTCGATCTCTGTATCTGTAACTGATGCGATTGTCCAGCAGTATCACAGTGCTTATGATCAGGCTCGCAAGGGAAACTGATTAAGGCTGCTCACGAACTTTATGTGAAAGAGACCACTCAACACCAAGCTGGTTTGTTCGGTCTCGATCTAGAAGAAGTTCCAAATGAAGATGTCCTTATCTGGGATTGCAATTGGAACGCCTTCACGCTGTTTGAGACTTTGACTACTCAATGGCGTACTGGTGGTATGGGCAGCCCCACTGGTTTAGATTACAGCGTTATCCCAGCTACAGGTAAGATGTTAGGGTTCAACAAAAAAGAAATTGCTGCGTTGTTCCCAGACCTTAGAGTGATGGAGAACGAAGCACTCATCACTATGGGAGAAAACCAAAAAGATGTCGACAATCGCTGAACTGCAAATTAAGGTTAACGCCCAAGAAGCACGTGCTGGTAAGGAAGAACTTTACGGATTGGCAGATGCTGCCCAGAAGGCAAATGATGCGATTAGTAAAGGTGGTTCTCGACCAAGCGTAGTTCCACAGGGTGAGCCAAAGAAGGTAGCAGACCTCTCTGCTGCCATTGATACTCAAACTCGTAAACTTCAGAACCTCGCAGATGCTCGTAAGCAACTCGACAACACTGGTATGAAGTCTACTAACCCTCAAGAATACACTCGACTCAACAACATCATTGATGCTAACATTGCTCTGGTTCAACGTCAGGGTAATGCTGTTGAGCGACTGAGTGAGGTGCGGTACCGAGATCAAAATCGGTATGAGAAACAAATACAAGCCGAGTTAGCTGCTCAGGAACGTTTGGTACGAGCCACTGAACGTCAAGAGAACGTTGTAACCAACGCAACAGCCCGGCAGGCACGACAGATTGAACAGACCATCAACGGTCTGGATCGTCAAATCAAAGCACAGAATGAATACAACCGAGCCATGGAAGTATTGGACCGCACTCGTGCGTTGTCTGGTATGGCTGGTCCGGGTGGTAATCAGATGTCAGGTGCTGAGTATGAACATCTTGCTAAACAGGCCGCTGCACAGCGTGATGCTGCTTTGGCTGTACAGGATAACGCCCGTGAAGTAGAGCGGGCTAAAAGCAAGATGGACACCTATGTGGCAACACTTGGTAAAGCTGAGCGTGCTGAGGTAGAATACGCCCGGGCAACGGATGTGATGACTGAAGCACTTCGTCTTGGTCTGGTCACACAGACTCAATTTGATGCTCGCATCAGTGAGTTTGCCGCTGCTCGTGATAAGTCGATTGCTGCTGCGAATAGCAATGCTGCTGCTGAAGAAAGGCTGGAGCGACAGCTTCGTCAAGTAATGGGTGTGTATGACCCTGTGATCCGTGCTCAGACCTCCTACGCAGCTGCTGTGAGGGTTTTGTCCGATGGTCTACAGAATGGTATCATTTCTGCCGATCAATTCAACAAGGCCCTTACAGAGCAGGTAGCAGCACTCGATGCTGTGAAGAATGCCAGCACTGGTCAAGGTAAGATCTCGTCCGAGTATGACCAAGCTCTTAACGCAGTTCTTCCGTATCGCACAGAATTGAAGAACTTGGAGCTTCAGCAACAGCGTCTCGATGCAGCTAAACGTGCAGGTAAGATCACCACTGCTCAACAAGTCAAAGACTATGATGATGCGACAGCAGCCATTAAACGTCAAACTGCTGAGTACCGGAAACGGATTGAAGAAGGTAACAACGCTGGCATTTCCTTCAAGCAGGAACAAGCAGCCCTTCGTGGTATGCCTGCTCAGATTACTGACATCGTGGTTTCGTTGCAAGGGGGTCAAGCACCTCTGACTGTATTGCTTCAACAGGGTGGTCAGATCAAAGATATGTTTGGTGGTATTGGTCCAGCTATCTCTGGTATGGCTCGTGCTGTTGCAGCAATGATCACACCATTGAGTGTTGGTCTTACCGTGTTGGGTGCCTTTGGTCTTGCTGCTTATCAAGGTAGTGAAGAAATCGTGGCGTTTAACCGTGCAACCATTCAGATGAAAAACGCATCTGGTGCGACTGTCAATGATTTGTACAGACTAACCAACCAACTTGATGATGTTACAGACACTTCTGGTAAAGCTGGTGCAGCTCTCCTTGCAATGCAGTCGAGTGGTCGTATTGCTGGTGACATGTTTGGTGAAGTTGGTGCTGCTGTTATTCAGTGGTCTCGGGCAACTGGTACCTCTGTGAAGGATGTGGTTGATGACTTTGCATCCATTGGTAAAGATCCAGTAGAAGCGGCTCTGCGACTGGATGAAACCTATAAGTTCCTGACTTCATCTGTTCTAGCACAGGCTGACGCTCTGGTTAGACAGGGTAAGGAACAAGAAGCTGTTAAGTTGATTCAAGGTGAAATGGCGTCTGCTGCAAAAGATACAGCTGATGAGATAATTGAGCAAGCTGGTTTCATTGAGCGTGCTTGGCATGGTGTTACAAATGCCATTAACGCAACGTGGACAGCTATGAAGAACGTTGGTAGTACTCGACCGGAAGCTGAACGTCTTGCAAAGCTTCAAGCTGATCAAGCCGCAATCATTAAGAACTGGTACGATGGTGATGAAGAGAAAGCTCAGTCGGATCGTCGGTATCAGGCAAACAAAAGCAATATTGAAGCCCTTGAGGCCTCTATTAAGAAGACTCAGGAAGCTGCGGCTGCTGAAGGTGCTGCTAACCGGGAACGTGAAAAGAGTGCTCAGTTCATTGGTAAGCTTGCGTCTAACTACACAGCCAACGTTTCAGCAATCGATAAGGTACAAGGTGCCCAAGAGAAGCTGAACGAGACTGAGCGTAAGATTGCAGCGTTCCGTGAACGTCAATCCAAGGCTGGTGTGCAAGTTACAGCAAATGAGGAGAAGTTGCTCAAGGCTGAACTGGCTGCACGCAAGCAGGAGTTAGAGGACGCGAAAGAGTCTGAGGCTCGCAAGAACAAGCCGAAAGGTGGACTTGACAGCACCAACCTGCAAGAAGTAAAGTCTGCAACTGGAGCACTGCTTCAAGAGTATGACCGTTACTACAAGCAGATGGACGCTCTGGGTAAAGCCAACGTTGTATCTGAGGAAGCTGTGTATCACGCTCAGATGGCAATCTTGCAAGCACAGGGTAAAGCTTTAGAAGGTTCTTACAATAATCAGATTTCTGAAATCGAAAAGCTTCAGAACAAGAAAGGTGTTACTGCACAGCAGTCCATCTCTCTTGAGAACCAGATGACTAAAGCTGAAGCGGCTCGCACTAAGGCTCTGGAAGATAACCAGTCCAAGCAGGAACAGTTGACCATCAAGTTCCAAGGTGACATGAAGAAACGTGAGGATTCCATTCGAGCGTATACTCAGGCACTGGAAGAGCAAGTTCGTGCTGTGCGAGAACAGGGAGACCGTGCTGTAACAAACATCGGTCGTGGTGATCGTCAGGGAGCATTAAGTGATCGTCTGTTTGATGCTGATCGTGACTACGCTAAACAGCAGCGTAGGCTTGCTGAACAGCTTGCTTCGAATGAGATTGGTCCAGAGGAACATGCTCGGAAGTTGAAGGAGTTGCAAAACTCTCACGATGAGATGACGGATGCTATCCTTGAGAACGATCAGAAGATTCAAGATGCAAACTTTGATTGGACCAATGGATTTACCAAAGCTGTAGAGAATGCTCAAGATGCGGGTATGAACTTTGCATCCAGTGTAAACACAGCACTGAGTGGAGCGTTCAATTCTGCTGGTGCAGCACTTGGTGAATTCGTCACTACTGGTAAGTTCCAGTTTAAGGACTTTGCTTCTAGTATCATCAGTGACATGGCCAAGATCGCAGCACAACAAGCAGCAATGGGTATCCTCGGTGCCATTTTTGGTGGTTTCACTGGTGGATTTGCGTCTGGTGGTGCATCTAGCTTGGGTAGTACAGCTTCTGGTTATGGTCCTGAGTATTTCCCTAACCTTGCACGGAATGCGAAGGGTGGAGCGTACAGTGGCCCAGTATCTCGATTCGCCAAAGGCGATGTACTAACCAACTCAATTGTAACAACCCCTACAAGGTTTGCAATTGGTGGTGTTAACCCGGGTGTTGGTGAAGCTGGCGAAGGTGGTCGTCCTGAAGCAATCATGCCATTGCAGAGAACCCGTAACGGTGATCTGGGTGTCAAGGTTGAAGGTATGGGTGGTAACTCTGCACCAGTTGTCCACGTTGAGGTGAACATCATGGATGGTAACGCTAAGTCGTCGTCTAGTGACAGCAACTATGATCAGTTTGGTCAACAGTTGGGTCAGTACATCATCCAGCAGGTTTATACGGTAATCAACAAGGAAACCCGTCCGGGTGGATCGTTGAAAGCCAACGACAAGCGATAACACATTCTATTGACAAATGCAAGTGCATCATAGTAGAATGTTTTCAACTGGGGAGACAACAGTCTCCCCTTTTCTATTTGTGGAGAATAAACATGACAACTGAGAAGTTTACGTGGAGAATTGAAAAAGCTGTATCCATGCCAGCTAAGTATAGAACTATTCGAGCACAATTTGGCGATGGGTATGAGCAGGTTTCCGCTGATGGTATCAACACTAAAGAAGAGCAATATGTGGTGAGAATCACAGCGAAGAACGATGCTGAAGCAAAGGTGATCATGGCCTTCTTTGATAGGCACAATGGTACTAGATCCTTTGCTTGGACGCCACCGCTTGGAAGCTTATCATTATTCACATGCATTGATCCAGATCCCCAACATGAGGGTGGTGGCGTGTGGGTAATCAATGCGACATTCAAGCGAGCGTTCTCTAACATTACAATCTAAGGAGGACTTATGGCATTAGTCCCTATCACTGAAACAATTCAGAGTTTGGAACCGGGAAGTAAAGTTCGGTTGATCGAAGTGGATGCAACTGGTTTTGGTGGCACCGTACTACGCTTCCACAACTACAACGTTCCACACACACCAGCTGAGATCGAAGCAGCTGTAGCCAATGGTACGGATTTGGCACCAAAGCCAATCTTCTGGCAGGGTAACCAATATGATGCTTGGCCATATACGTTCGATGGCATTGAGTGGGATGGTACTGGTCAATCCCCACAACCAACATTGGAAGTTGCTAATATCGACGGTAGTATTTCCAACCTATGTAGTCTGCTGAAGAACTTGTATGGTGCTAAGGTTACCGAGCATATCACATTCCGTCAATACCTTCCAGATGGTGATGATCCCGATCCTAGCATGGAGTTCAAGCAACTGTGGTTCATTACTCGTAAGAGTGGTGAGAACCAGACATCTGTGACATTCGAATTGTCGTCGCCAGCAGATTTCGCTGGTCAGAAATGCCCTCGTCGCCAGATTCACTCTCTTTGCCACTGGGCACTGAATGGTGGATATCGTGGTCCTGACTGTGGGTACACAGGAACTAACTATTTTACGGATAAAGATGTCCCAACCAGTAACCCCGTAGAGGATGTGTGTGCTGGGCTTGGTAAGAGTTGCAGGCTTCGATTTGGTGAGGACGAACCTCTACCATTCGGTGGATTCATTGCAAGTACGGCTATCAACTAAGGAGATAATATGAAAGCCCCCAAGAAACTCAAGGCAAAAACAATCAAGCAGATCTTGAAGGATGCTGAAAATCGATACCCTCGGGAAGCTTGTGGGGTAATCGTGATTGATAAGTCTGACAACAAAACAGAGATCTACATTCCTTGTGAAAACGTAGCAACCGATCAAACACAAGAGTTTGCAATTTGCCCCGAGGAGTTCGCAAAAGCTGAAGAGATCGGAACCGTGGTAGGTATTGTTCATAGCCATCCAGATCAAACAACCCGACCAAGCCTCATGGATATTGCAGTCATGACCCGACACCGAGAGCTTGAGCTTGAAATTGATCCAGACAGTGATCCAGTCCCATGGCACATTGTCAGTTGGCCTGAAGGTGATTATAGGCAAGTGGTACCAGAAGTCAACAAGTCACTACTCGGTCGTCCATTTGTACATAATATTTGGGACTGCTGGGCAAGTTGTGAAGCTTACTATAAGAAGTATCACAATATTGAATTCCCAGCAGTAGAACGTACTGACCTGTGGTGGGAAGACAAAGACGCTGAGTCGATGTATGAGGCTAGGTATGAAGACTGGGGCTTCTATCGAGTGGAAACACCTGAGCCCGGTGACATGATTGTCATGCAGATCGGAAGAACCTATCACCCAAACCATGCTGGGATTTACCTTGGTGAGGTGACAGAGTTCGAAGGTGAAAAGCTCCACGGGTCACCATTGATGTTCCATCACCTATGGGGTCAGGAAAGTAACGTGATTGTTTATGGAGGTCAATGGAGCCAGAGAGCGAGATTGATTCTTAGGCACAAAGGAGTAAAACATGAGTGATACTAAAGTGTGTGACACTTGGATTGAAGTTAAGCCTTCTGGGTATTTGAAGAAATTTGGTAACCATAAGTTTTTCGTAAAGGATTCTGCTGAAGCTTTGAAAGCCATGTTCATGCAAGTGAAAGGTTTTGAAGAAGCCTTCAAAAGTGCTGACAAAAAGGGACTAGGTTTTGCTTTGGTAACCAATGATCGGAACGTAAATGATCTTGCTGAACTCAGAATGGGCAAACCAAAAGTATTGAAGATTGTCCCTAAATATTTTGGTCGCAAAAGTAATAGTGGTTTAGGTATGATCTTTGCAGCAGCAGCAATTGCTCTTGTTATCGCGTTCCCACCAGCTGGTTTAGCCGCAAGTGGTTGGTTGGCCGCTGGTAGTACTTCGTTGGCTATTGCCACCTCTGTTGCAATTTCCCTTGCCCTAGGTGGTATTACACAGCTGCTTGCACCACAACCACCCGGTATCAAAACTCGACAGGCTCCCGAGAACGAAGCGTCTTACGCATTTGGTGGGCCTGTTAACACAACCGCACAAGGTCAACCAGTTCCTTTGTTCTATGGTGAAAGGGAGGTCGGCGGTGCAATCGTTTCTGCCGAAATCGTCGCAGAAGATCAAAAGTAACTAGGAGGATAATGTGGTAGAATTCAATTATCAAGGTGGTAAAGGTGGTCAGTCTAAACCACACACACCTATTGAAACACCAAACAACCTAATCTCTACAGCGTATGCTAAAGTACTTATGGCTGTTGCTGAGGGTGAATTAGCAGGGACCCCGACAGGTAGAGATATCTATCTAGATGGTACCCCTCTTATCAACCCAGACGGAAGTGCAAACTTCTCAGGTGTTAAGTGGGAATGGCGTCCGGGTTCTCTGACTCAAACTCACATCCCGGGCATACCGTCCATTGTTTCTGAGTATGGTGTTGGTGTTGAGGTTACTGCAAGCACTCCATGGACTCGTGCAATTACGAAGAAAAACTTGGATGCTGCTCGTGTTACACTTTCGTGGGCAGCACTTCAAAAGCAAGAAGAGAATGGTGATACTAACGGTGTAGTTGTTAAGTATGTTATCGAGGTTGCTACTGACGGTGGAGCATTCGAGACAGCTATCAACACTGAAGTGAATGGTAAGAACAACGGTCAGTACCAACGAACTCACCGTATTGAACTACCTAAGTCCAATGGTGGTGGTTGGACCATTCGAGTACGTCGTCTCACCCCTGATGCAACTTCTGCTCGTGTACAAGACAAGATAGCTGTTGCCAGTTTTGCTGAAGTTACTGACCAACGTCAAAAGTATCCGCACACGGCTATGCTGTACGTTGAGTTCGATGCCCGTACTTTTGGTGGTGGTAATATTCCACGAGTCTCGGTTCGTACCAAAGGTCGGATCATCCAAGTTCCTGACAACTATGACCCTGAGAGCAGAACGTATACTGGTGTTTGGTCTGGCGTGTTTAAGTGGGCCTACACTAACAACCCTGCTTGGGTTCTGTATGACATCTTAACCAATGATCGGTTTGGACTTGGTCACAAGATCACTCCAGACATGGTTGATAAATGGGCAATGTACGAAGCTGCCCAGTACTGCGATGTCATGGTTGATAAGGGTGATGGTAGTGGTGACAAAGAACCAAGACACACCTGTAACATTTTCATCCAAGAACAAAATGATGCGTGGACTGTACTCCGTGACATTTCCAACATCTTCAATGCTATGACCTTCTGGGATGGTCAGCACTTCGTTGCGAAACCAGACAAGGAAGAGTCTTTGGCTAACCTGCCGGTATTCTCCCGGTCCAACGTAACGAATGGTCGATTCGACTATCACAGTGCTGATGACAAATCGATCTTCACATCTGCATTGATTTCTTATGATGATCCAGAAAACCATTACAATACAGCAATCGAAGCAACATGGGAACGCTCTCAAATCCTGAGATTTGGTGGCGACCGTCAAACTAGCATTAGTGCTATCGGTTGTACGTCCCGTGGTGAGGCTCAGCGGCGTGGTAAGTATGTACTGCTGACCAACATGTTTGACCGTCAAGTAACGTTCCAGACGGGCTTGCAGGGGCTTAGCCAAGCTGTTCTCCCGGGCAACCTGATCCATGTAGCTGACCCTCTCTTGAGTGGTGCTGCGTTTACAGGTCGAGTAGCTTCTGTAACATCTGCCAATCGTGAGATTATCCTTGACAGGGAAACTGAGGCGAAAGCTGGCGACGTATTGTACATCACTCGGAAGAACGGCATAACTGAAGGTCGTACAGTCCTTCGTGCATCCGGCAACAGTGTGACTGTGAGTGTTAGTTATACAGAGGTACCACAAACTAACGCTGTATGGTATCTTGAATCTAGTGACTTGAAGTCTCAGCTTTTCCGAGTCACCAAAGTAACTTCTCCCGGAAATGGTCAGTATGAGATTAGTGGTGTAGAGTACAACGAAAGTAAGTACGGTGCCATTGACAATGGTGCACGACTTGAGACTCGACCAATCAACCGAGTCCCACCAAGCTTGCAGGAACCACCAGCGAGCGTTACTATTTCGTCGCGTACTTACGTTGAACAAACCATGGCTGTAACCACAATGGTTGTAAGCTGGCCTCAGACTGAGAACGCAACTTCCTACGAGGTACAATGGCGTGTTGGTGACGGTGACTGGGTGAACCTTGGATTCACTGGGGCAACCCAGATTGAAGTAAAAGGTATCTACGCTGGTAACTATACAGCACGAGTTCGGGCACGTAACTCAATCAACGTATCGTCGATCTGGAAAGTCAGTGCATTGACATCGTTGGCTGGTAAAACTGGTGCACCGCCTGTACTGGCTAGCTTGAGCACTACTCCAATGTTCTTCGGTATCCGCTTGGATTGGCAATTCAGTCCCGGTAGTGACGACTTGCAGAAGACAGAGATTAGATACAGTGAAACACCAAACTTCGTGAACAGCATTTTGTTGGGTGATTTCTCGTACCCAACAGACTATCATGAAATGCACGGATTGAAGGCTGGTCAACGTTTCTGGTTCTGGGCACGTACTCAGGACAAGACTGGTAACTACAGTGATTGGAAACCTCTTTCGACAGCCGTAGGTATTGCTGGTAACTCTCTTTTCAACGAGAACGGTGCATACA
>Ga0247820_10000461_pt1 | contig 21663 bp, 23 predicted proteins | sample 13C_Glucose_Day1_2_FD_192480 | JGI IMG/M metagenome (GOLD analysis project Ga0247820, IMG submission 192480) | Soil microbial communities from agricultural site in Penn Yan, New York, United States - 13C_Glucose_Day14 | ecosystem: Environmental > Terrestrial > Soil > Agricultural land | place...
GCCCTCGACCTCGACCTCGAGGACGAGGACCGCCGCACCGAAGCCTTCCTCGCGGTCACGGGCTGCGCGGCCCTCGCCGATCCGAAGGCGGAATCCGTCATCATCTTCGACATCGGCGGCGGCTCGACCGAGATCGCCTGGCTCGACGGGTCCGCCCCGCATGCCTTCGCGGATCCCTGCAAGCGGATCCGCGCCTGGGACTCGCTGCCCGCCGGCGTCGTGACCCTTGCCGAGCGCCACGGCGGGATCGATGTCACCCGCGAGAAGTTCGAGGGCATGGTCGAGGAGGTGTCGGAACTCCTTCTCGACTTCGCCCTGGTGGCCGCCAAGGCCGGGCGGGCGACGAACTTCCATCTCCTGGGCACCTCGGGCACCGTCACCACGGTCGGCGGCATTCATTTGGGTCTCGCCCGCTACGACCGGCGCCGGGTCGACGGAATGTGGATGCGCAGCGGCGACATCTCGACCGTGATCGACCGGCTGCTGTATTCCGACTTCGAGCAGCGCGCCGCCAATCCGTGCATCGGCCGGGAGCGGGCCGATCTGGTGCTGGCGGGCTGCGCCATTCTGGAAGCGATCCGCCGGGCTTTTCCGTCGGATCGCCTGCGCATTGCGGATCGCGGCCTTCGCGAAGGAATTTTGATGAACATGATGAGAGAGGACAGCGTGTGGCGGCAGGGGGGTGCCCGTTGAGCACCAAGTCAGGCTCCGGCACCCGCAACCTCAAGCAGCGCGTGAAGACGGCGCACAAGCGCTCCCTCTCGTCGCAGAAATGGCTCGAGCGCCAGCTGAACGATCCGTACGTCGCCCGCGCCAAGCGGGAGGGCTACCGCTCGCGCGCGGCGTTCAAGCTGCTCGAGATCGACGACAAGTACCACGTCCTGAAAGCCGGCCAGCGCGTCGTGGACCTGGGCGCCGCGCCCGGCGGCTGGTCGCAGATCGCCGCCCGCAAGGTCGGCCCGAAGGGCAGGGTGGTCGGCATCGACCTTCTGCCGATCGATCCGATGCCGGGCGTCGAGTTCATCGAGCTCGACTTCCTGGACGAGAGCGCTCCGGGCAGGCTCATCGACCTGCTGGGCGGTCCGGCGGACGTGGTCATGTCCGACATGGCGGCCAACACGACGGGCCACAAGAAGACCGATCACCTGCGCATCATGGGACTCGCGGAGGCGGCAATCTACTTCGCCCGCGAGATCCTCGCCCCTGGCGGCGCCTTCATCGCCAAGGTTTTCCAGGGCGGCACGGAAGGTCAGCTCCTGGCCGACCTCAAGCGCGATTTCGCCGTGGTGCGTCACGTCAAGCCTGCGGCCAGCCGGTCGGACTCGGCGGAACTCTACGTGATGGCAACCGGTTTCCGGGGGGCGGCGGATCCGTCGTCTTCGGCCTGACGGGCGCTATCTCCCTCAGGTGACGACAAACATCGGGGGAGGCCCATGGCCCACAAGATCGGAATCATCGGCTTCGGCAAGATCGCCCAGGACCAGCATCTCCCGAGCATCCGGAAGAACCCGAACTTCGAGCTGATCGCGGTGGCGAGCCAGCGCGGGCTCAAGCCCGACGAGGCCAAGCACGCCTTCCAGGATTACCGCGAGATGCTCAAGGAGGTGCCCGACCTCGAGGCGGTCGCCATCTGCACGCCGCCCCAGGTGCGCCACCAGATCGCCCGCGACGCGCTTCTCGCGGGCAAGAGCGTTCTTCTCGAAAAGCCGCCCGCCGCCACGTTGAGCGAGCTTCAGGACATGAAGCTGATGGCCGAAAAGGCGGGAAAGACCCTCTTCACCACCTGGCACGCGCAGTACAACAAGGCGGTGCACGAGGCCAAGAAGGCGCTCGCTGGCTGGGAGATCAAGCGGCTTCAGGTGACATGGAAGGAGGATGTCCGTCACTGGCATCCGGGCCAGCAATGGATCTGGGAGGCCGGCGGCTTCGGCGTCTTCGATCCCGGCATCAATGCGCTGTCCATCGTCTCCTTCATCATGCCGGAGCCGGTCTTCATCCAGAAGGCGGATCTACAGTTTCCGGCGAACAGAGATGCGCCCATCGCGGCCGATATCCAGTTCTGCTGCGCACACGGCGCCGGCGACCTGCAGGCCGCCTTCGACTGGCGCCAGACCGGGCCGCAGACCTGGGACATCGAGGTCGAGACCGTGAACGGCCTCGCGTTGAAGCTTCGGGAGGGCGGGAGCAAGCTCGAGATCGGCGGCAAGCTGATGGTCGACGAGGCTTCCGAGGAATATGAGGGCATCTACGATTGCTTCGATACCCTTCTGAACGAGCGCCGCTCGCTGGTGGACGAGGCCCCCTTCCGGCTCGTGGCGGATGCCTTCATGATCGGACGGCGTGTGCAGGTCGCGGCGTTCGAGGACGATCCCGCAACGCCTCCGCCCTCCGCCGCGACCCCGGCCTCGTTCTGAGGACCAGGCACGCCCGGCCTAGGCCAGGTTCTTCTTCAGGAACCCGACCGTGCGGCGCCAGGCCAGATCGGCGGCCTCCTTGTCGTAGCGGGCGGCGTTGGTGTCGTTGTTGAAGGCGTGATTGGCGCCCTCGTACATGTGGATCTCGTAGGTCTTTCCGGCCTGCTTCAGGGCCGCCTCAAAGGCCTGGATGCCCGCGTTGATGCGCTCGTCGAGGCCCGCGTAATGGAGCATGAGGGCGGCCTTGATCTTCGGCGCGTCCTCCGCCTTCGGCTGGCCGCCGTAATAGGCGACGCCGGCCGAAAGATCGGGCTCGTTCACGGCGAGGTTGTTGACTGCGCCGCCGCCCCAGCAGAAGCCGATGGCGCCGACCTTGCCGTTGCCGTCGGGGCGGGTTTTCAGATAGGCCACCGCCGCCTTGCCGTAGGCGATCACGTCCGGCTGCTTGAGCTGGCCGATCATCTCGCGGCCCTTCTCCTCGTCGGCCGGGGTGCCGCCCATGGGCGAGAGGTAGTCGAGTCCGAGCGCGACGAAGCCCTCGGTCGCCATGCGCCGGGTCACGTCCTTGATGTGCGGGTTCAGACCCCGATTCTCGTGGATGACGATGACGGTCGGCAGCTTCGCGGAGGCATTGACGGGCTTCGCGAGGTAGCCCTTGAGCCCTGGGGCGCCGGGGATGTCGACCGTCTCGGCGGTGATCCGCGCATCGTTCTCGGGCACGGTCTGGGCATGGGCATAGTTGTTCTGAAGGATTGGCAGAAGCGCCGTGGCGCCGGCCACGCTTCCGGCGAGCGCCGCGAGGCGGTCGAGGAAGGCGCGGCGGTTCATGCCGCCATGGGTATAGGTGTCGTAGAGGTCGATGATGCGCTGGTCCATGAGAGCCTCCGCCTGGAACGGAGCAGACAATAGCGCAGCATTTTCACGTGATCACCGGCCGCTCACGCTCTCGTGTAGAGAGGACCTGACTTTACTGACCGTTGTTCATCCCGTCGCCCATCCCCGATGATGGCATTTTCCGTTCCAGCGCCTTGTGCCCCGACATTTCGGCGCCCGCATCCGGATGCAGCCGCACGAACATCAACGCCGAGAGGCCGGAGATCACGGCCACCGTCCAGAAGGCGGGAGCGAAGTCGTTCGCCGTGATCGTGGATGAGCCATGGAACGCCGCGGTGGTCTCCAGGGCGAAGGCTCCCAGGGCAACGCCCATGCTGAGGGCAAGCTGCTGCGCGACGCTCGACAGGCTGGTGGCATAGCTCATGTCGCGCTTCGACACGTCCGCGTAGCCGATGGCGTTCAGGCTGGTGAACTGGAGAGAGCGGAAGCAGCCGCCGACGAACAGCACGAGCATCAGGAGCCAGGCGGGCGTCGAGGGGGTGAAGAGGCCGTTCGCCGCGATGAAGCTCGCCCCGATGAAAGCGTTGACCGTGAGCAGCATGCGAAAGCCCGTCCGCTCGAGGATGCGCTTGGCCATCGTCTTCATGAACAGCGCCCCGACCGCCGCGATGAAGGTGAGCGATCCGGAGGCGAGGGGGGTCAGGCCGAAGCCGATCTGGAGCATGAGCGGCAGAAGGAAGGGGATCGACCCCACGCCGACCCGGAAGAGGCCGCCGCCGAGAACGCTGATGCGGAAGGTCGGGATTCGGAGCAGGTCGAGCTTCAGGACCGGGTGCGGCGTCCGGCGGGCATGCACGAGGTAGAGAGCGAGGCTGACCGCTCCGACGACGACGCAGCCTACCGAGACCTCGAGGGGAATCATGTGCCGGCCGCCCGACGCGAGGCCCAGCATCATCAGGGCAAGGCCGACCCCGAGGAGCAGGAAGCCGACGAAGTCGAGCGGCGGCGTGTCGTCCTCCTTGAGGTTCGGCACGAAGATCGTCGCCAGCACGATCCCGAGGATCCCGATCGGGATGTTGATGAAGAAGATCCAGCGCCAGTCGAAGTACGTGGTGATGAAGCCGCCGAGCGGCGGGCCGACCACCGGGCCGACGAGGGCCGGGATGGTGAGAGTGGCCAGCGCCTGCACGAGCTCGTTGCGCGGGACGCTGCGCAGGAGGACGAGGCGGCCCACCGGCACCATCATGGCCCCGCCCATGCCCTGCAGGAATCGGGCGAACACGAAACCCTCCAGGGAGTTCGCCCCCGCGCAGGCGAGCGAACCTGCCATGAACACGCCGATGGCGGCCCGGAAGACCGTCTTGGCTCCGTATTTGTCGGCCATCCAGCCGGAGATCGGGATGAAGATGGCGAGGCTCACCAGATAGGACGTGATGGCGAGCTTGAGAGAGATCGGGTCCTCCCCCAGATCCTGGGCGATCATCGGCAGCGAGGTGGAGATCACGGTGGAATCCGTGTTCTCCATGAAGAGCGCCGTGGCGATGATGAGAGGGAGAAGGCGTGACTGACGCATGACTCGGGGGACTTAGCGCCCGCGGGTCCAAACACAAAGGGCTTTCACGCAGGGCTGGTCTTCTGGGAATGCGCCTTCGAACCCTTTGCGAAAGCGTGATGCCCGTGCTACGGACCCTCGCCAACTCTCTGCCGCTGCAAAGCCCGTCCGATCACACACTTTTCAAGGAGTTGGCCATGGCCTCCATTTTCGCCGATCGCCTCATCGAGGGGCTCACCTTCGATGACGTCCTGCTTCGGCCCGGCCGCTCCGAGGTGCTTCCGGGCGAGGTCGACGTCGCCACCCAACTGACCCGCACGATCCGTCTCAACCTCCCGATCATCGCCTCCGCGATGGACACCGTGACCGAGGCCCGCATGGCCATCGCCATGGCCCAGAACGGCGGCCTCGGCGTCATCCACCGCAACTTCGAGCCGGAGCAGCAGGCCGATCAGGTCCGCCTCGTGAAGCGCTACGAGTCCGGCATGGTGATGAATCCCATCACCATCCACCCGGACGAGACCCTGGCCGACGCACTGGCCATGATGAAGAACCACGGGATCTCGGGCATTCCGGTGGTCGAGCGCGGCCCCGGCGGATCCAAGGGCAAGCTCGTCGGCATCCTGACGAACCGCGACGTGCGCTTCACCAACAACCCCAGCCAGCCCGTGTCCGAGCTGATGACCAAGGACCGGCTCATCACCGTCCGCGAGGGCGTGAGCCAGGACGAGGCGCGCCGGCTCCTGCATCAGTTCCGCATCGAGAAGCTTCTCGTGGTGGACGATCATTTCCGCTGCATCGGCCTCGTGACGGTGAAGGACATCGAGAAGCAGGTCGCCTATCCGAACGCCGCCAAGGACGAGCAGGGGCGCCTGCGGGTCGCCGCCGCCACCACCACGGGCGAGCAGGGTTTCGAGCGCTCCGAGCGCCTGATCGACGCCGGCTGCGACGTGATCGTGGTCGACACCGCCCATGGTCATTCGGTGAAGGTGCTCGAAAGCGTCACCCGGGTGAAGAAGCTCTCCAACGCCGTTCAGGTGATCGCCGGCAACGTGGCGACGCGCGAGGGCGCCCAGGCGCTGATCGACGCGGGAGCGGATGCGGTCAAGGTGGGCATCGGGCCGGGCTCGATCTGCACTACCCGCATCGTGGCGGGCGTGGGCGTGCCCCAGCTCACCGCCATCATGGAGGCGGTCGAGGCCGCGGCCGAGGCCGGCGTGCCGGTGATCGCCGACGGCGGCATCAAGGTCTCGGGCGATCTCGCCAAGGCGCTGGCGGCGGGCGCGTCCTGCGCCATGGTCGGCTCGCTGCTGGCCGGCACGGACGAGACCCCCGGCGAGGTCTTCCTCTATCAGGGCCGCTCCTACAAGGCCTATCGCGGCATGGGCTCGGTGGGCGCCATGGCCCGCGGCTCGGCGGACCGCTATTTCCAGGCCGAGGTGCGCGACACGCTCAAGCTCGTGCCGGAGGGGATCGAGGGGCAGGTGGCCTACAAGGGCCCGGTCTCGGCGGTGCTGCACCAGCTCGCCGGCGGCCTGCGCGCCTCGATGGGCTATGTGGGCGCGCCGAACCTCGCGGAGTTTCGCGAAAAGGCCCAGTTCATCCGCATCACCAATGCGGGCCTGCGCGAGAGCCACGTCCATGACGTGACGATCACGCGGGAGAGCCCGAACTACCCGACCCGGAGCTGAGCCCTTCATGAGCATCTCCTCCGTGCTCCTGCCCGTCTTCGTCCAGGTCGCCCTGACCTTCGTCCTGCTGATGTGGATGGGGCGGTCGCGGATCGGCTCGATCCGGACGGGGGACGTCAAGGTCCGGGACATCGCGCTGGGCGAGCGCAACTGGCCGACGAAGATCCAGCAGATCGCGAACAGCTACCACAACCAGTTCGAGCTGCCGGTCCTGTTCTACGCGATCGTGGCGCTGGCGCTCATCACGCGGAAGGCCGACCTCGTCTTCGTCTTGCTGTCCTGGGTCTTCGTGGTGTCGCGGCTTGTGCACGCTTTCATCCACGCGACCTCGAACCGGGTGTCCCAGCGCTTTTTCGTCTTTCTGATCGGCGCGATCGTCCTCATGATCATGTGGATCGTCTTCGCCTTGCGGATCTTTGCCGCCGAGGCGGGAATTTGAGCCGGTCGGGGCGGGATGGGCCCGGCCCCTCCCGCTCCTGCCGCGTTACATCCGGTGGCCGCTTTCCAGTTGCGTCTTGGCGTCGAGGGCCTTGCGCGGCGGCGGGGTCATGTCCGTGGCGGGCGGAGGCGTGGTGGCGCATGCGGCGATCGCAAGGGTGAGGCCGACGGCGACGAGGCAGGTGAGGCGAGTCAACATTGAGGCAAAGCTCCAAGAGGATTGGGTGCGGAGTGCACACACTGCTTGGTTAGCTGTCGGATCATGATCGAAGATAGGAAATAATGTGACATTTCTACGGCCAAGCTCGGGTGTGGTTTTCCGATGACACCCGCCGCCCGCATCTCCGCCGCCATCGAGGTCCTCGCCGATATCGAGGCCCGCCGCCGTCCGGCGACGGATGCCCTCAAGGATTGGGGCCTGTCCCACCGCTTCGCCGGCTCGAAGGACCGGGCCGCCATCGCGAGCCTCGTCTACGACGCCCTGCGCCGCAAGGCCTCCGCCGCCTGGATCATGGGCGAGGCCGCGCCCCGTGCCGCCGTGCTCGGCATGCTGCGCCTCCAGCGCGGCCTGTCGGTCGATGCGATCTCGGCTCTCTGCTCCGGCGAGCGCTTCGCGCCGGAGCCCTTGACGCCGGCCGAACGCGAGCGGCTCGCGACGGCCGGCCTCGATGAAGCTCCCGCCCATGTGGCGGGCGATTTTCCGGAATGGATCGAGCCGTCCCTGCGCCGCCTCTTCGGCGATGAAATCGTGCCCGAAATGCAGGCCCTGACCGCCCGGGCGCCCTTGGATCTCCGGGTCAACGCCCTGAAGGTCTCGTCCCGCGAGGAGGCCCATGACGCGCTTCCGCATCTAGGCGCCGTCGAGACGCCACTGTCGCCCCTCGGCCTGCGCGTCACGCCGGGCGAGGACGGGCGCGGACCGGCGATCCAGTCGGAACCCGAATTCATCAAGGGCTGGCTCGAGATCCAGGACGAGGGCTCGCAGCTCGCCGCCCTTCTTTCGGCCGTGAAGCCCGGCGAGCAGGTGGTCGACCTCTGCGCCGGCGGCGGCGGCAAGACCCTGGCGCTCGCCGCCATGATGGAGAACCACGGCCAGATCTACGCCACCGACAACGACGCCCGCCGTCTCGCGCCGATCCACGACCGGCTGACCCGGGCCGGCATCCGCAACGTCCAGGTCCGCACGCCCCGGGCCCGCGCCGATGCGGTGGAGGATCTGAACGGGCGCATCGATTGCGTGCTGGTGGATGCGCCCTGCACGGGCGTCGGCACCTGGCGCCGCAACCCGGACGCCAAATGGCGTCTGCGCCCGGGAAGCCTCGACACGCGGCTCAAGGAGCAGGCCGCCGTCCTCGACCGGGCCGCGGAGCTGGTGAAGCCGGGCGGCCGGATCGTCTACATCACCTGCTCGATCCTGCCGGAGGAGAACGATGACGCGCTCTCGTCCTTCCGCGAGCGGCATCCGGGATTTACGCCCGCGCCTCTGGCGGATGTCCTGAAGGCGGCAGGCTTGAAGGACCTCGGGCAATCGGTGCGCCCGACCGCCCATGGGCTCCAGATGACCCCTCTCAAGACCGGCACGGACGGGTTTTACGTTGCCGTCCTGCGGAGAAGCCCGTAAGCGAACCCCCATATCCGTATCGACCTCTGTCCCGAAGCCCCAAGCACCGCGCCATGACCCAGACACACGACAAGATCCTGATCATCGACTTCGGCTCCCAAGTGACCCAGCTCATCGCGCGCCGGGTGCGCGAGGACGGGGTCTATTCGGAGGTTGTGCCGTTCCAGAAGGCGGCCGAGGCCATTCGGGAGATGAAGCCCAAGGGCATCATCCTGTCCGGCGGGCCGGAATCGGTGACCACGGACACCTCGCCCCGCGCCCCCAAGGAGCTGTTCGAGACCGGCTTGCCTGTCTTCGGCATCTGCTACGGTCAGCAGACCATGGCCGCGCAGCTCGGCGGCGAGGTCGAGGGCGGGCACCATTCCGAGTTCGGCCGGGCCGAGATCGAGGTCCTGACCGAAAGCCCGCTCTTCCAGGGCGTGTGGCAGGTCGGCAAGAAATATCCCGTGTGGATGAGCCACGGCGACCGGGTCACGAAGCTGCCCGAGGGCTTCGAGGTTCTGGCGGCGTCCGAGAACGCTCCCTTCGCCGTCGTGGCCGACGAGGAGCACAGGTTCTACGGGGTCCAGTTCCACCCGGAGGTGGTGCATACGCCGGAAGGCGCGCAGCTCATCCGCAACTTCGTCCGCGACATCGCCGGCTGCAAGGGCGACTGGACCATGAAGGCCTTCCGCGAGGAGGCCATCGAGCGCATCCGCGCCCAGGTCGGCACCGGCCGGGTGATCTGCGGCCTGTCCGGCGGCGTCGACTCGGCGGTGGCGGCGGTTCTCATCCACGAGGCCATCGGCGACCAGCTCAACTGCGTGTTCGTCGATCACGGCCTGTTGCGCGCGGCGGAGGCCGAGCAGGTCGTGACCCTGTTCCGGGACCACTACAACATCCCGCTCGTGCACGTGCAGGCGCAGGACCTGTTCATCGGCGCGCTCGAGGGCGTCTCCGACCCCGAGGTCAAGCGCAAGACCATCGGCAGGCTCTTCATCGACGTGTTCGACGAGGAGGCGAAGAAGATCGGCGGGGCCGACTTCCTGGCGCAGGGGACGCTCTATCCCGACGTGATCGAGAGCGTGTCCTTCACGGGCGGCCCCTCGGTCACCATCAAGAGCCACCACAATGTGGGCGGTCTCCCTGAGCGCATGAAGATGAAGCTCGTGGAGCCCCTGCGCGAGCTGTTCAAGGACGAGGTGAGGGTGCTCGGCCGCGAGCTCGGCCTTCCGGAAGCCTTCGTCGGCCGCCACCCCTTCCCCGGCCCGGGCCTCGCCATCCGCGTTCCCGGCGAGATCACCCGCGAGAAGCTCGACATCCTGCGGAAAGCGGATGCGATCTATCTCGAGGAGATCCGCAACGCGGGCCTCTACGACGACATCTGGCAGGCCTTCGCGGTGCTGCTGCCCGTGAAGACCGTGGGCGTCATGGGCGACGCGCGCACCTACGACCATGTCTGCGCCCTGCGGGCCGTGACCTCCATCGATGGCATGACGGCCGATTTCTACCCCTTCGACATGGGCTTCCTCGGCCGGGTCGCGACCCGCATCATCAACGAGGTCAAGGGCATCAACCGCGTGACCTACGACATCACCTCGAAGCCGCCCGGCACGATCGAGTGGGAGTGAGGGACGAAAGACGACGACAATTCGGCCTTTACCGAAGCATTATCCTCATCGTCGGTGATACGAAACAACATATCACTAACGATGAGGCTTCGATATGGATAATGTCTCGACCTACCTTCCCGGAATCGCGCTGGCCTATTCGGCTTTTTTCCTGGCCATCGCCAGTCCCGGACCGAATGTCCTTGCTGTCATCGGAACCTCGATGGCCGCCGGACGCGCTCCGGGTACTGCGCTTGCGCTCGGCGTCGCGGCCGGCTCCTTCAGTTGGGCCGTTCTGACGATCGCGGGCTTGTCGGCTCTGCTGGCGACCTACGGATCAGCTCTGACGGCGATCAAGATCTTCGGCGGATCCTATCTTCTGTTCCTGGCCTACAAGGCTCTCAAATCGGCAACCTCCGTCCAGACCCTGGAGGCAAAGGAGCTCGAAGGAAGGTCGCACAACGCCCTGGATTAAGCGATGGCGGGGTATGTGGTCTGCATGACCAATCCGAAAGCCGTTCTGGCATGGACCACCATCATCTCGTTGGGCCTGAAGCCGGATGCCCCAATCTGGGTCGGTGTGGCGATCGTCGCGGGGACGTCGATCCTTTCGGCTGTGATTCACATCCTCTATGCGGTCGCATTTTCGACCCGCTCAGTGGCGCAGGTCTACTTCAGGGCGCGGCGTGTCATTCAAGCCATTTTGGGTATCTTTTTCGCGGTGGCGGGCATCAGGCTTCTCATCGCCCAAATCTGAGCGAGCGCTATCGTAACGAAGACATCGAGGCGGAGTGAGGAATGGCGTCGAAGCGGGCCGTCACGATCTACGGCATCAAGAACTGCGACACGGTGAAGAAGGCGCGCGCCTGGCTCGACACCAACGGCGTCGCCTACACGTTTCACGACTACAAGAGCCAAGGCATCGACCGTGCGCGTCTCGAAGCCTGGGCGCGCGATGTCGGGTGGGACACGCTCATCAATCGCGCGGGAACGACCTTCCGCAAGCTGACCGATGCGGCGAAGACCGGTCTCGACGAGCGCAAGGCGCTCGCGCTGATGCTCGACCAGCCCTCGATGATCAAGCGCCCCGTGCTCGATCTCGACGGCCGCCTCGTCGTGGGGTTCAAGCCGGAGCAGTATGAGGAGGCGGTTCGCTAAGTCCCCACCACTTCAATTCGTCGCCGTCCTTCATGTCATCCCCGGCGAGCCGAAGGCGAGGGAAGGGGATCCAGTTTCCGGACTGGCGCCATTGATTCCCTTCCCCTTCGCTTCGCTCGGCCGGGAATGACACGCATACGTCGATTCCCGCGTCATGGTCGCACTTGTTGCGGCCATCCACGTCTTCGAACCCTAAGCGCCAAAGACGTGGATGGCCGGGACGAGCCCGGCCATGACGGATGAAAGTGTCATCCCCGGCGGCTCTAAGAGCCGTTGCCGCCAACGCCGCTTTGCTCCCCTCATCACCCCATGCTAAGCCTGACCGTGAAGCCGGACACATCCGGCTTTGGGGTCTAGTAAGCCTCTCCAAGAGCGGTCGGCATCGACCGCAACGATGCCTCCTTGCCCTTACGGCCGGGAGGTGTTGGCGCATGTCCAAGGTGCAAGCCCAAAGGCCAATGCGGCCGTCTCTTGGCGGCTTACTACTCCCGGCCACCAGGACGTTCCTGGTGGCAACCTCACCCGAGCAGGGAGTTGCCGATGGAGCCGTCCTACAGCCAGGTGTCTTATAATCCTTGGGCCGATTGGCTGTCGAAGTTTCACACCTGGCCCGCCTTCATTCAAATGCTCTGGCTCGTCGTCCCGCTGGCCGCTTTGCTCGGCACGACATGGCTGGTGATGCGCGGTTTGCGCGACATTGCCGTTGCGGTGCGGCGTCCGCGCCCCGAAACCGAAAGTCTTCTCGTCTACGGCGTCGTGCAGGACGCGAGCGGCCAATGGCACGTCATCCGCCACGGCGCAGGGGCACAGCCTCCCGACTGGACCAACCCGCCCCGCGAGCTGGTGGGACGGGCTGCCGAACAGGATTGAGCACACTCCCCTGTCATTCCGAGTACACCCTCGTCATTCCGGGGCGAGCGCAGCGAGAGCCCGGAACCCATCCACGCGATCCATTCAGGACGAAGCTACAGGGGTTCCGCTTCACCCTGCACCGATAGCGGCCATGGGTTTGCCCGCTTCGCCTACCCCTTCGCGTCGGGCTCCGCTGCGTTGCGCTTCTGCGCGCCATTCCCGGCTGGACGCGGAAGTCGCCGCCGGGGATGACAATGAGATCGGCGAAGCCGTCGCCGACTACGACGCGAAGGCCGAGAGCTTTCCGAAGTGCTCGGCCAGCAGATAATAGACCGTCACCCGGTTCTTGCTGCGATCGCCCTTCAGCCGCTCCCCGACCGCCAGGATGGCCTTGTCGAGTTCCGCGTCCGCATTCGTCAGGCCCAGCTTCTTCTTGAGGAAGTTATCGCGGACACGGGCGACCTCCTCCTTGTCCGAAAAGGAGACCAGCGCCGAGTCGCGCCGCTGGAGCGAAACCCCGCAATGCCGAACGATGCCGGCGATGGCCTTGTCGTCGGCGTTCGGAGCGTATTTCTTGACGTCGACAGCCCAATCTTCAGCCATGAACCCTCTCCTTGGATGCCCTCGCGCAACAGACGCGAGGAGCGGCGAGGTACTGCCATACGGTTGGTCTGCTGACGGCAGCCCTACAGGGGGAATGATAAGGCCGAGCTTGGCAGCGGCAAGGGGCTCTGCCCACAAAGAAAAAGCCCGGCTCGTGCCGGGCTTGATCGTTTCAGGACAGGAGGCGGCCTCAGTTCAGCTGATGCCCGCGCTTGCTCATCTCGGCGCGGGCGCGGATCATGATGTACTCGGCCACGTTCTGGGTCCAGCTCGCGAGCTCCTTGACGATGTCGTCGAGGAGAAGCGGCTGGAGCTCCACGTACTTCTTGCCGGCGGGCGTCCTGTAGAAGGCGGCAACCTCCTTGAGCTCCGCCTCGCTCATGCGGGTCGCGAAGGCGCGGGCCGCATTGTCGACCATCTTCTGCTTCTGCTGCTCCACCTCCGGACGGAGCATGACCGCGACCTCGTCGAGATCCTTCTTGATCTCCGGGCGGAGGACGTTCATCTGCTGCAGCTGGCCGAGGAGCGGCTCGGTCATGGCGTCGAACGAGCGGGTCATGCCGGACCCGATGGCGACTTCGCGGGCGACGGCGAGATGGCTCTCGCTCGGCTGGCCTTGTGCGAAGGCGGGGCTGGCCAGCAGGAAGAGCGCGAACGTCGTCGCGGTGAGACGGGAAGCGGAACGGATCATCGGGTTATGCTCCAATCGGATGTGAGAGGTCAGATCTGACCGAGTTCGACGAGCCCGTCCTCGGTCGCGAGAATCGCTCCGGTGGCGAGGCCCAGAAAGAGACCGTGCTCGACGACGCCGGGAATGTTGTTGAGCGTCGAGGCGAGCACGTTCGGCTTGTCGATGCGCCCGAGATGGGCATCGAGGATGGAGTGGCCGCCATCGGTGACGAAGGTTGCTCCGTCCGCGGTCTTGCGGAGGCGAAGCTCGCCTTCCAGGCCGAGGCTCTCCAGGAGCCTGGCGATGGCGATCTCCGTCACCCGCAGGCCGAACGGAACGACCTCGATCGGCAGGGGGAAGCGTCCGAGGGTCACCACGCGTTTGGATCCGTCGGCGACGACGATCATGCGCCGGCTGGCCGAGGCGACGATCTTTTCCCGCAGATGGGCGCCGCCGCCGCCCTTGATGAGGCGCAGCTCCTCGTCGAGCTCGTCGGCTCCGTCGACGGTGAGGTCGAGTTCCGGCGTCTCCTCGAGGGTCGTCAGCGGAATGCCTTCGCGCTGGGCCTGCTCGCGGGTCGCCTCGGAGGTGGGAACGCCGACAACCTGCAGGCCGTCGCGCACGCGCTCGCCCAGGGCCGCGACGAAATGCGCCGCGGTCGAGCCGCTGCCTAGGCCGAGTCTCATGCCGTCGGTGACGAGGGCAGCCGCCCGTTCGCCTGCTGCGCGCTTGAGAGTGTCGCTCACGAAAGCCTCTTTAGTTCGATTCATGGGCCCAAGGCCGGTTCGCCCGCGTCTAACACGTAAGGGGCGCCGGAAGAAAGAACGTTTCACCCCTGCGAACGAGGGGGATGCCGCGGCAGGATGTTACGGCCGCTGCGGCGACGCGCCGGTGCCGGGGCGCACGGACGGCGTGGCGGCCGGGGTCGGTGTCGACGGGGTCGCAGGGGACGGCGTGGCCTGCGGCGTACACACGACCCGCTCTTCGAAGACGTAGCAGATGCTCATCTCGCCGGTGCGGTAATTGACCCGGAAGACGCCGCCCTCGCGCTCGTGTCGCGACGAGACGAGCCCGTACTCGCCCGGGCTCTGGGCGCCTGCGCCCTCGCCGGCGGTGAAACAGAGTGTCACCCCAATCGTGCCTTCTTGCAGACCATACTGGCAGGAGCTGACCTCGCCGGTGATGCGATCGATCCTATAAATCCGGTTGAGGTCGGTCTGGGGCGCGGGGACGAAGTCGTAGGTGGCCGCGAGCGCAGGAAAGGAGAGGCCTCCCAGCACCAGGACCGCAGAAACACACGCCGCAGAACCAAAAAACCGCATTCAAAAACTCCATCCGGTAAGATCGAATCAACCTTAACACCATAGCATCGTGGCGCTTGATTCCCTTGCCCCCAGCAGGTAGCCGACCTTCATGGCCATTCATACCCCACCCGTCGCCGTCTTCGATCTGGATGGAACGCTGGCCGACACGGCCTTTGATCTTGTCGGCACCCTCAACGTGATCCTCGACCGGGAAGGCCTGGCGCCGCTGCCTGTGGAGGACGCCCGCGACATGATCGGCGCCGGGGCGCGGGCCCTGATCCAGCGGGGCTTCGAGGCCGCCGGCAAGGAGCTGGCGCCGTGGCGCCTGGACGAGCTCTTCCGCCAGTTCATGGTCCATTACGGCGAGAACATCTGCATCCGGACCCGCCTCTTCCCCGGGGTCAGGACGGCCCTCAAGCGGCTGAATGCGGCGGGCTTCATCCTGGCTGTCTGCACCAACAAGGTGGAGGAGCATTCGGTGAAGCTCCTCGACGCCCTCGGGGTCAGCCATCTCTTCGCGGCCAATTGCGGCCGGGACACATTCCCGTACTTCAAGCCGGACCCGCGCCACCTGACGCTGACCATCGAGCGCGCCGGCGGGCATCCGGGCCGGGCCGTGATGGTGGGGGATTCGCGCACGGACATCGTGACGGCCCAGAACGCCCGCATCCCCTGCATCGCCGTGCCTTTCGGCTATACGGACGTGCCGGTCCACGAGCTCGGGCCCGATCTGGTGATCGATCATTTCGACGAGCTTTTCGCGGCCGTGGAGAACGTGCTGAAGCCGATGGCCGCCTGAGGCGCTCGGTCGGCCGCGCTCCCGCGCCGGAACACGAAATTGTGAAGCTGCCATGTCAGGAAGAAAATGGTGGGCGCGACAGGGATTGAACCTGTGACCCTTCGCGTGTGAAGCGAATGCTCTCCCGCTGAGCTACGCGCCCTGACCAGCGCCTTCTAGAGTCGTTAAACCCCTGACGTCAAGCCAAAGAATCCGAAACGGCACGGACAAAATGAACCGCCCGGGAAATGTGGCAGCGGGGCCTTAACGGCCCGGTTACGACGTGGCGAAAAGAAGGCGGAACCGGCCTAGGATTCTATTTCAGAAATCATATAAAGCTTGGATCCGAACCGCGGCTGTTGCGTTTAGCATTCAAGAACCCGCGCCAAACATGATGATTTCGAGGCAAAAATGGGACGCACACACGCTGCTCTCTACGGTCTTGCTTGCGCCTTCGCCGCCGTGGCGACGCCGGCTTCCGCGTTCACGGCGATCGATCCCCTCACCCGCCAGCCCCTCTACAGCGCCGATGAGTCGGTGAAGGCCCAGACCGTCGCGCCGCAGCGGCAGGTCGTGTCCTTCGACGGGCGCTATGCTCCGGGCACGATCGTGGTCTCCACGAGCGAGCGCCGCCTGTACTACGTGCTCGGCAACGGGCAGGCGATCCAGTACGGCGTCGGCGTCGGCCGTCCGGGCTTCACCTGGGCGGGCGCCCACTCGGTCACCATGAAGCGCGAATGGCCGGACTGGCGTCCGCCGGCCTCGATGCTGAAGCGCCGGCCCGACCTGCCCCGCTACATGGCCGGCGGCCCGGACAACCCGCTCGGCGCCCGCGCCCTCTATATCGGCAGCACCATCTACCGCATCCACGGCTCGAACGAGCCGGAGACCATCGGCGAGGCGGTGTCGTCGGGCTGCATCCGCATGACCAACGAGGACGTGACGGACCTCTACAACCGCGCCAAGGTCGGCGCCCGCGTCATCGTGCAGCGCTGATTGTAAATCGCCTCGCCATTCCGGGCCGCCGAAGGCGGAGCCCGGAGCCCATAACGCCGAGATTGAAGAATGAAGCGGCAAGTCGCTTGCCTCATTCTCGACCTGCAGCGGCTATGGGTTCCGGGCTCTCGCCTTGCTCGCCCTGGAATGACGGCGGCGCACCCTCACCGCCCGTCCCGCGCCAGCCCCTTCGCGGCCAGTTCGTCGAGATAGGCCTGCCAGCGCTCCGGCTGCTCGATTCCGAGGCGGTAGAGATAGTCCCAGCCGTAGATGCCGCTGTCGTGCATGTCATCGAAGACGAGCTTCACGGCGTAGTTGCCGATGGGCTCGACCCCGATGATTTCCACGTTGCGCTTGCCCGGAACGGTCCTGCGCTCGGCCGGGCTGTGGCCCTGGACCTCGGCCGAGGGGCTCGTCACGCGCAGGTATTCCGCCGGCAGATCGAAGGCGGCTCCGTCGTCGAAGACGATGGTCAGGGTGCGTTTGTCCTTCGCCAGGCGAAGTTCGGTGGGCCAGCGCTCGGACATGGTGGAAGCCTCATGACGTGAGAATGATTTGACGCTAGCTGCGGGAGAACTACCTTTAAGGCAAGCTCCAGCGCATCGTGCGGAAAAGCAGACCCGGTTTTCGCTGACGCGGACCTCCGGTTCCGCGTTGACGATGCGCCGCTTAAAGACGGAGCGATATTGACAAGGATGGCTCACGAATGCAGGGATCCGCGCTCCCGAGGAACACCGCCGATGCCTCCCTGGTCGATCCCTTCGGCCGGGCCATCACCTATCTCCGGGTCTCGGTCACGGATCGCTGCGACTTCCGCTGCGTCTACTGCATGTCCGAGGACATGGCCTTCCTGCCCAAGCGCGACCTCCTGACCCTGGAGGAGCTCGACCGCATCTGCTCCACCTTCGTGGGCCGGGGCGTGCGCAAGCTGCGCATCACCGGGGGCGAACCCCTGGTGCGGCGGGACATTATGACCCTCTTTCGCTCCCTGTCGCGCCACCTCGATTCCGGCGCCCTCGACGAGCTCACGGTCACGACCAACGGCTCGCAGCTCGCCCGCCACGCGAAGGACCTCGCCGCCTGCGGGGTGCGGCGGATCAACGTCTCCCTCGACACCCTCGATCCGGACAGGTTCCGCCGCATCACCCGCTGGGGCGACCTCGCCAAGGTCATGGCCGGGCTCGATGCCGCGCAAGGAGCCGGCCTGAAGGTCAAGATCAACGCGGTCGCCCTCAAGGGCGTGAACGAGGACGAGATCGAGCCCCTGCTCCAATGGGCGCACGGGCGCGGCATGGATCTGACGCTCATCGAGGTCATGCCCTTAGGGGAAGTCGAGGTGCAGCGCATCGACCAGTTCCTGCCGCTCTCCCTGGTGCGCGCCCGCCTTGCGGCGCGCTACACGCTGGAGGACCTCGCGGAGCGCACGGGCGGGCCGGCTCGCTACGTCCGCGTCCAGGAGACCGGCGGAAAGCTGGGCTTCATCACCCCGATGACCCACAATTTCTGCGAGAGCTGCAACCGGGTCCGGCTGACCTGCACGGGCCAGCTCTTCATGTGCCTCGGCCAGGAGGACGCCGCCGACCTGCGCGCACCCGTGCGCGCCTCGGAGATTGACCGGGCCCTCGAACAGGCCATCGTCGATGCCATCGCCCGCAAGCCGAAGGGGCACGACTTCATCATCGACCGGCGCCACTCCCGGCCGGCGGTGGGCCGCCACATGAGCATGACCGGCGGTTAAGCTTCTTCGGACTTCGGCCCCTCGCGCCAAAGTAACTCAGCCGTTTGGACGTTGACTGCACACCGCTTTCACGGAATATCGGCTTCGATTACCTGGGCGAAGAACGTGAACGTGTTGAGTGTGGGGCGAAAGCTGGCGCTGGCGGTGGGCCTCGTCATGGGGCTCGGATTGGGTCTGTCCGCTGCTGCGCAGGACAAGCCCGTGATCCGTGTCGCGGTCGAAGGCGCCTATCCGCCCTTCAACTACCTCGACCAGAACAACGAATTGCAGGGTTTCGAGGTCGATCTCCTCAAGGCGCTCTGCGATGCCATGAAGGCCGAATGCGTGCCGACCGTCCACCAGTGGGACGGCATCATGCGCGGCCTCCTGACCAAGGAATACGATGCCGTCATGTCGTCGCTGGAGATCACCGAGCGCCGGCAAAAGCGGATCGCCTTCTCCAATCCCTACTACCGCATCCCGGCGATCTTCATCGGCTCCAAGGACACTCCTGCCGGACAGGTCACGCCCGAGGCGCTGGCGGAGAAGCGGATCGGCACCGCCGACCGGAGCGACCACGAGACCTATCTCAAGGAATACTACAAGGATTCCCAGATCGAGCTCTACGGCAAGACCGAGGAAGCCAATCTCGACCTGCTGGTCGGCAGGCTCGACGCGGTATTCGGGGACAAGCGCTTCCTGGCCAAGTTCCTCGACTCCCGCGAGGGCGGCTGCTGCCACATCCTCGGGGACGCCCCGGCCAATCCGGCCTACCGGCACCAATCCTACGGCGTCGGATTGCGCAAGGAGGACGTGGCACTGAAGGATCGGTTCAACGCCGCCATCGCCCAGGTCATGGCGGACGGAACCTACGACCGCATCCGCGCCAAGTATTTTTCCTTCGACATCAAGTAGCGGCGTTTGACCGCTGTCCTTCGTCTCCATACAAACACGGTGACGAAACGGGAGCAGACGATGGCGAAGGTCGCTTTTCTGGGTCTTGGCGTGATGGGATACCCCATGGCGCGGCATCTCGCGGCCAAGGGCCACGAGGTGACGGTCTACAACCGCACGGCCGCGAAGGCCGAGAAATGGGTATCCGAGCACGGCGGCCGCGCCGCGCCGACGCCGCGTGAGGCGGCCGAGGGACAGGAGATCGTGTTCGCCTGCGTGGGCAACGACAACGACCTGCGCGAGGTCACCCTGGGCGCCGACGGTGCCTTCCAGGGCCTCGCGGCCGGCAGCCTCTTCGTCGACCACACCACGGCCTCGGCCGAGGTCGCGCGCGAGCTCTACGGTGCCGCGAAGGACAAGGGCGCTGCCTTCGTCGACGCCCCCGTCTCGGGCGGCCAGGCCGGTGCCGAGAACGGCGTCCTCACCGTCATGTGCGGCGGCGACCCCGACGCCTATGCCCGGGCCGAGCCGGCTATTCTGAGTTTCGCGCGGGCCTGCCGCCTGATGGGACCGGCGGGTTCCGGCCAGCTCACCAAGATGATCAACCAGATCTGCATCGCCGGTCTCGTCCAGGGGCTGGCCGAGGGCATCCATTTCGGCAAGAAGGCCGGCCTCGACATCGAGGCGGTCCTCGACGTCATCTCGAAGGGGGCCGCCGGCTCTTGGCAGATGGAGAACCGCGGCAAGACCATGAACCAGGGCAAGTTCGACTTCGGCTTCGCGGTCGACTGGATGCGCAAGGACCTGGCCATCGTGCTCGACGAGGCCCGCAAGAACGGCGCCAGCCTGCCTGCGACCGCGATGATCGACCAGTTCTACGCCGAGGTGCAGAAGATGGGCGGCAAGCGCTGGGACACGTCGAGCCTCATCGCCCGCCTGGAACGGTAGGCTCCGCTCTTCCGCTCCGGGCTCGCGATCCCGGGAGGGAGGAGCCCGGCCGCGTACATCCCGCCGCTACTGCGCCCGCGGCGGGATGATGGGCAGGTCGCGGCCGACCACGCGGTCGAGCTGCAGCCACCGGCCCAGATTGTGCACCACGTGGTTCGGCCCGTCGATGCGGAGGGCCGAACGCCGGGCCGCCCGCCAGCTCAGGTGGCCGAGATAGACGTCCACCAGAACCGAGATCGGACCGGAGACGGTGGCATCCACCGGATGGCCCGGATCCTTCAGGCAGACGTCCACGTGAGAGCGCTCCAGGACGAGCCAGTGCAGCCGCACGCCGGTCCGGCAGCGGGCCACGCCGGAAAGGTCGAACCTGACGACGGTGCGGCCATCCGGCAGGGCATCGCGATCGGCCCGCCGCCGCAGGACTCACATCAGGACGGTCGAGTCGTAATCGTCGCCGGTGACCTTCTGGCGGCCGTGGGATCAATCCCCAGCGCCCCAGAACGTCGATCACGATGACGTCCACCGTCACTCTTCTTCAGCAACCCGACGCGTTCGAATCGCTGACCGCGCTTCTGCCCGACATTGCAGCGCGCGCCGAGCGCCATGACGCCACCGATGCCTTCGTCGAGGAGAACTACAGGGCTCTGCAGGATGCGCGGCTCATGTCCGCCACCGTCCCGGCCGAACTCGGCGGCGACGGGCTCGATGCGCAGGACCTGTCGCGCCTCCTCGCGACCCTCGCCCGTTCCTGCAGCTCGACGGCGCTCGCGCTTGCGATGCACACGCATGTGGTCGCCCTGCTGGCCTGGCGCCGGCGCCACCAGGGTGCGCCCGTCGACGGCCTGCTCCGGCGGGTCGCCGATGAGCAGATCGTGCTCATTTCCAGCGGCGGCTCCGACTGGCTCGAGAGCTCGGGCACGGCGCAGCGCACGGATGGCGGCTTCGTCGTCGAGGCGACGAAAGGCTTCGCGAGCGGCGTCCCCGCCGGGACTTTGCTCAAAACCAGCGCTGTCTACGACGATCCGGAAGCGGGGCCGACCGTGCTGCACTTCATGGTTCCGCTCAACGCGCCCAACGTGGCGATCGAGCCGACCTGGCGGGCCATGGGCATGCGCGGCACGGGCTCCCACCAGGTGCGTCTCTCCGGCTTCTTCGTTTCGGACAACGCCGTCGCGGCCGGCCGTCCGAAGGGCCGGTGGAATCCGCTGTTCCATCTCGTGTCGATGATCGCGATCCCGATCATCTATTCCGTCTATTTCGGCCTCGGCAAGGCGCTGCGCGATGCCGCGGTCGCGGCCGCCGAGCGGCGCCCGCCGACGTCGTCCCTGATCGGACGGATCGGCGCCCTGGAGACGGACCTCGCCGGCGCGCGCTACGCCCTTGCGGACATGCTCGCGGCGTCGGGAGGGCAGCCAGGCCCCGAGACGACGAACCGGATCTTCCTCGGCCGCGCGAACCTGGTCCGCGCCCTCATGGATGTGGCGGAGAAATCCCTGGAGATCGCCCAGGGCAGCGGCTACATGCGGACGGGTCCGACCGAGCGCCTCTTCCGCGACATCCAGGCCGCCCGCTTTCACCCGCTCCCGTCCCCCGTCCAGCAGGAT
>Ga0247820_10000463_pt1 | contig 21628 bp, 19 predicted proteins | sample 13C_Glucose_Day1_2_FD_192480 | JGI IMG/M metagenome (GOLD analysis project Ga0247820, IMG submission 192480) | Soil microbial communities from agricultural site in Penn Yan, New York, United States - 13C_Glucose_Day14 | ecosystem: Environmental > Terrestrial > Soil > Agricultural land | place...
GGCCACGGACTTCAATCCGCGATGGGCGATGGGCGGAGAAACCTCGGCGAAGCGCAAACGCGAGCGCCTCAGCCCTTCCTCGCCCGCGTAGCGAACTCGGTGGACAACCGGAACCAGGCTCGGCTGTACGCGCGGACTGCTGTTGCGAGTGGGGTGACCTGTGCTACCGGGCCCGGGAGGCCAGAAAACGCAATCTAGCGCCGCGGACATCCACGCTACGCAGAGTTGCCCAATCTCCGAACTATGACGGGGTGATTTTCGTCGCTTGTTCGGCAATTCTGGATTGTGTAGCGGACAGCGGGTGATTCGGATCATGCTCGTGACATCGGACACAAGCTGATACCTAATCGGCAAGCACCCGAAGCGCCAGACAACGCCACTCCGCACTGGTCCCGGTCGCCGGTGGGGCACCCCACCTCACGGCGCGGGCGGTCAGCGGACACTGCCGATCTCAGGCAGGCAACAAAGGAGACGACCTATGAGTGACCCTCGGTTCGAGATTTCCCATCTCGCCCGTGCCGAACTGCTGAGCCCCAAGCCGCAGGAGACGGTGGACTTCTTCACCAAGTTCCTCGGGATGTACATCACCCACACCGAGGGGCAGTCGGTCTACCTGCGCGCCTATGAAGACCCCTATCAGTGGAGCCTGAAGGTCACCGAATCCACCCAGGCCGGACTCGGCCACGCCGCGCTGCGCACCAGCTCCCCGGAAGCGCTCGAACGCCGGGCAGCCTCGCTCAAGGACGCCAACGTCGACGGAGCGTGGCGCGAGAGCGACTTCGGGTACGGCAAGACCTTCACCTACCAGTCCCCGGACGGGCACAACCTGGAATTGCTGTGGGAGGTCGAGAAGTACCAGGCCCCGCCGGAGCTGCAGTCCAAGATCCTTACCCGCCCGTCGAAGAGACCGCTGCAGGGCATCCCCGTCAAGCGCATCGACCACCTGAACTTGCTCGCCAGCGACGTCAGCGCGGTGAAGAACTCCTTCGAGCGCCACCTCGGGTTCCGGACCACCGAACGCGTCGTCGACGGTGACACCGAAATCGGTGCGTGGATGAGTTCGAACATCCTCGGCCATGAGGTGGCATGTTTGCGGGACGCGCAGGGTGAACGGGGCAAGATGCACCACCTCGCGTTCTATTACGGCACCGGCCAGCACAACATCGATGCGGTGGAGATGTTCCGCGACTACGACATTCGGATCGAAGCCGGCCCCGACAAGCATGGCATCACCCAGGCGCAGTTCCTCTACGTCTTCGAACCCGGCGGCAACCGCATCGAGCTGTTCGGTGAGGTCGGGTACCTGCATCTCGATCCCGACGGTGAGACCAAGACCTGGCAGATGTCCGACATCGGCACCGGGCTGGCGATCGGCGGGACGAAGCTTCCGTGGGAGACCTACTTCACCTACGGCACCCCGAGCCCGCTCTCGCTCGATCAGCACATCGAGAAGTATGCGCACTTCGGCCCCGGCGGCCCCGGCCCCGACGCGGCGGCAGCTGAGCAGGCGGTCCCGGACGAGATCGACCAGTCCCGCGCCGTCGCCGGCGCTCCGGCGTCCTGATACGCACGTGGGTGTGACCGGAGTTCTGGTCACACCCACGTGATCCACCTCGGTGTGCCGATAAGCGGCACAACTTCTTTGGAGTCGCGAGGGCTGGATCACACACTGTTCGGCGGGGCTGTGCAGGTCGGGATCGTCGATCGACGCCACCGCACCTCACACCTGAACCCATCCACTTTCGCTCGGTCGTCGGTTCACACGAGTGAATCAGCGCGAGTCCCCACTGCACGCGGGCCCGAAGCAGAAGGAGCACCATGACTTCCACCCAGAGTTTTATCGACGAGATCACGATCGAAGAGCTCGAGACCGACCCCTATCCGTTCTACGAGCGTCTGAGGAAAGAGGCCCCTGTAGCCTTCGTCCCGGCGCTGGGCATGTACATCGTGTCGACGAAGGAACTGTGCGCCGACATCGCCAAGGACGCCGAGAACTGGCCGGCCGTCATCTCTGCGGCCGGAGGCCGCACCTTCGGACCCGGCGCACTGCTCAACACGAACGGCGACGAACACCGCAAGCTGCGGGACATGGTCGAACCGCACCTGCAGCCCTCAGCGGTCGACAAGTACATCGATAATCTGGTGCGCCCCTTCGCACGTCAGCGACTCGCCGAGATCGAGAACGACGGAAGCGCCGACATCGTGGCTGCGTACTGTGAGCCGGTCAGTGTTCGTGCTCTCGGCGATCTCCTCGGACTCGATGACGTCAGCACCGACAAGCTTCGCGAATGGTTCCACAAGCTGAGCGTGTCCTTCACCAACGCCGCGGTCGACGAGAACGGCGAATTCGCCAACCCGGACGGGTTCATCCCCGGCGACGAGGCCAAGGCCGAGATCATCGCCCACGTCGATCCGAAGATCGACAAGTGGATCAAGGAACCCGATCACACCGCGATCTCCCACTGGCTGCACGACGGTATGCCCGAAGGGCAGACCCGCAGCCGCGATGTCATCTACCCCAACCTGTACGTCTTCCTCCTCGGAGCGATGCAGGAGCCGGGGCACGCGATGGCGACCACGCTGGCAGGACTGTTCACCAAGCCCGAACAGCTCGAACGTGTCGTCGACGACCCGGCGTTGATCCCCCGGGCGGTCTCGGAAGGCATGCGCTGGGTGGCGCCGATCTGGTCTGCCGTGGTCAAGCGCGCCGCGCACGAGGTCGAGGTCGGTGGCGTGACACTGCCGGAGGGGTCGATCGTGATGCTCTCCTATGGCTCGGCCAACCAGGACGAGAACGCCTACAACGCCCCGACTGAATTCGATATCGATCGGGCCCTGCTTCCGAACATGACATTCGGTGGCGGAAAGCACGCCTGCGCGGGTACCTATTTCGCTAACTCGGTTATCCGGATCGGCCTGGAGGAACTGCTCGAGTCCATTCCGAACCTGGAACGCGACGAGGCTCACGAGGTCGATTTCTGGGGTTGGGGTTTCCGTGGACCGAAGCAGTTGTTCGTTAAATGGGAAGTGTAACGGAATCATATTTCCCGAGGTCCGAAGTGTCCGGTCCGGAGATTAATGGATCGGGCACTTCGGGAGCATTTTTATTGGATTGGAGCACTGTCGGAAATGGCTAATAACTACACGGTCCGTATCCAGGGTAAGAATTCGGACATCACCGTTGCCGAAGACCAATCCATCCTCGATGCGGCGCTGCGGGCGAACGAATGGCTTCCGCACTCGTGCACCCAGGGCACCTGCGGCACCTGCAAGCTCAAGGTGCTGTGCGGGGAGGTACGCCACAACGAATCCCCCGAGTACACCCTGACCAAGGACGAGCGCGCCGAAGGTTTGGCTCTCGGCTGTATGGCGACCCCCTGCTCCGATCTGACGGTCGAACCGATCGGCGGAGCCGGGGACGACGGAATCCCGCACTTCCCACTGCGTGATTACGAGGGGACGGTGTCGGTACTCGAGGACATCGCTGCGAATACCCGGCGGCTGGTGGTCGAGGTGGATACGCCGATGCTGTTCAATGCCGGTCAGTACGTCGAGTTGATCGTCCCCGGGCACAACGTCGGCCGGCAGTACTCGCTGGCCAATCCGCCGACGGAGACGCGGAACCTGGAATTCCACGTCAAACTCACGACCGGGGGTCTGGCCACGGATGGGTGGATTTTCGGGCCGATGCAGGTCGGTGACCGCATCTCTCTGCGTGGGCCGTTGGGCCAGTTCAACCTGGTCAAACAGCAGGACGAGGCCGCGATCTTGATCGGCGGTGGGACCGGATTGGCGCCGTTGAAGTCGATCGTCCAGCATGCGCTGGCCGAGCGCCTGGTTCCGGAGTTGTATCTCTACCACGGCGGACGCCGCCAGGAGGATCTGTACGACGTCGACTTCTTCCGTGGCCTCGCACAGGAGCATGAGCACTTTCACTACCGCCCCGCGCTGAGCGAGGAACAGTGGGACGGGGCCATGGGCATGGTGACCGATGTGGTGCTTGACGACTTCTCGTCGTGCAAGGGCATGAGCGCCTACCTGTGCGGACCGCCGGCAATGGTCGAGGCTGCGGTCAAGGCCCTCAAGCGACGTCGGATGGCGCCCCGGCTGATCTTCCGTGAAGAGTTCACGATCGCCGCACCGAACCTGGCCGCCGTGGGGCAGTAGCCACGACGCGCCCTACCCCTCCGGATCAAGACGTTGGCGCTGACGGATCCGGACGGCACCGATCCCGCGGAAGTGAATGGACACGATCACTTCCGCGGGATCGTCGTCTCTGCTACCGGAACGGCACCGTGCGCAGGTCCTCCGACGGACTCACTCCGAAGGTCTCCTTATACTCTCCGGCGAACCGGCCGACGTGCAGGAACCCCCACCGCTGTGCGATCTCGGTGACACCTTCGTTCGCCGGGTCCGCCTTGAGCAGGTCTTTGCGCGCCTTCTGCATGCGGATGATCTTCAGCTGCCGCATCGGCGTCGTACCCAACGAGTTCTGGAACCCGACCTGCAGGGACCGCACACTCACCCCGACGTTCTTGGCGACCTGCGCCACCGTTAGGGGCTGCTGCGCGTGCGCCTCGAGGTAGTCGACGGCGAGCCGGACAATTCCTGGCAGGGCGGGCTTGGGTTCGTACAGCCTTGCCCTGTAGTCGTGTTCGGCCGCGACGAGAAGCCCGCTCATCAAGCACTCGGCCATCGGCGTCGAGACGATGGGATGCAGCGCCAACGCCTCGGGACTGTCGAGTTGATGAGACAGACCTTCGACCAGTGAGAGCCATTGACGGCCGACGACGGTGTCCAGATCGAGGTCCATGCCGAAGACGATCGGGTCGACGATCTCCGTCCCCAACCGTGCCGCGAGTTGATCCTCGAGTGCCCGGCGATCGATCTTCAGGGCCAGCACCGGGGTCGGATAGGGCGAGGCCCACCCACGCAGCAGGGTCCGTTGGTCGCACCGGTAGACCGCGGCGCGGTGGGGGGTCGCCACGGTCCGGGCACGACCCGACCCGGTGACCAACTCCCCCCGCATCGGGATGTTCACCTGATAGGAGTCGCGCAACTCGTTGGTGAAGATTTCCACCTCGGTCGAATAATCCAGCCGGCCGAGCGTGACGGGACCGAACGAGGCTGCAGTCATTCGCATCTGAAAAATATGCTCGTCCCCGAGGACGCGAACCTCATGGGGATAGTAGAGATCGCTGCCGATGGCCCGCGCCTCGTCGATATCGTCGGAAAGAAACGTCTTTGTGCCGTTTCCGCGATCCGGGTCTTCGCTCATCTACTTTGTCGGTCTCTCTGGTCTGACTAAATCGAGAACGATTCAGTTATTGCGCCAATTGGCTATATTGTTGCGCTCACAGGATAGCGCGTCATGTGACCTGAATCATACGCTCATGAGGAATCACTCAACAGCTCCTATATCCAAATTTGGAGGAGACGAATGACCGTCGATCACGCGCCGGAAGGCGTGAAAAGCCCGACCGGATGCCCCGTTTCAGGTATGGCGGCAGGCTTCGATCCGTTCCAGGGCGCCTACCAGGTCGATCCATCCTCGTCGCTGCGGGACGCCCGCAAAGAAGAGCCGGTGTTCTACAGTCCACTGCTCGACTACTGGGTGGTCACGCGCTATGAGGACATCAAGCAGATCTTCAAGACACCGTCGGTGTTCTCCCCGTCGATCACTCTCGACCAGATCACCCCGATCAGTGACGAGGCGCTGCAGATCCTCGGCAGCTATCAGTTCGCTCCCGGCCCGACCATCGTGAACGAGGACGAGCCGATCCACACCGAACGTCGCCGACTGCTGCTGCAGCCGTTCGAAGCCGAAAACGTCGCCACCCTCGAACCGAAGATCCGCGAGGTCGTCAACACCTACCTGGACCGGGTCATCAAGGATGGCCGGGCCGACCTGATCGGCGATCTGCTCTACGAAGTTCCCTGCATCGTCGCGCTCATCTTCCTCGGCGTGCCCGACGAGGACATCGAGACCTGCCGCCACTTCGGGATGCAGCAGACCCTGTTCACCTGGGGACACCCCACCGGAGACGAACAAACTCGAGTCGCTACCGGGATGGGGAAGTTCTGGGAATTCGCCGGCGGCCTGGTCGACAAACTCAAGGCCGACCCGAATGCGAAGGGGTGGATCCCCCATGCGATCGAGATGCAGCGGCAGCACCCCGACCTCTTCGACGACAACTACCTGCAGAACATCATGATGAGTGGTGTGGTGGCCGCGCACGAAACCACCACCAACGCCACCGGTAACGCGTTCCGCACCCTGCTCGAGAACCGCAGCTCCTGGGAAGAAATCTGCGCCGACCCCACGCTGATCCCCAAGGCTATCGAGGAATGCCTCCGCTACAGCGGATCCGTCGTTGCCTGGCGCCGCAAGGCCGTGGTGGACACCACTGTCGGCGGAGTCGATATCCCGGCCGGCGGTCGACTGCTGATCGTCATGGCGTCGGCGAACCGCGACGACTCGATGTTCCCCGAGCCCGACGACTTCGACATCCATCGAGGAAACGCACGGCGCCACTTGACGTTCGGCATCGGCAGCCACACCTGCCTGGGCGCGACGCTGGCTCGGTTGGAGATGAAGGTCTTCCTCGAAGAGGTCTCGCGACGCCTGCCGCACATGTCACTCGTTGCTGGACAGGAGTTCTCCTATCTTCCCAACACCTCGTTCCGGGGGCCCGAGCACGTGTTGGTCGAGTGGGATCCCCAGCAGAATCCTGTGCCCGTCGACCGGCCCTGACCGACCCCAACGAAACGAGACTCCATGTACCGCGTCACCATCGTCTACAACCAGCCCGCCGACCCGGCCGCCTTCGACGAGCACTACAGCTCCAAGCATTTGCCTCTGGTGCAGCAGATCCCGAGCGTCAAGCGGTTCGCCGCAGGCAAGTGTGAATCTCTCGACGGCAATCCCCCCTCGGCGTATGCGCTCGCGCAGCTGTACTTCGAGAGCAAAGAAGAGGCCGGGCAGGCATTCGCCTCCCCTGAGGGACAGAATGCCGCCGCCGACGTCGCGAACTTCGCCTCCGGCGGAGTGACGATGCTGTTCAGCGACGAAGAGACTGTTCTGCCGTGAGTCGGCGGTGGGGTGCCGGCTCGACTGCCGGCACCCCACCTGAGTTCGTCATTACTGCACTATCCGTGAAAGAGAGATAGACGTGCCTACCGTCACCTACGTTCACCCTGATGGAACCAAGCATGAGGTCGAGGTTGCTACCGGCAAAAGGGTCATGCACGGCGCCATCGGCGCCGGAATCGACGGCATCGTCGCCGAATGCGGCGGCCAGGCCATGTGCGCGACGTGTCACGTCTACGTGGAGAGCCCCTGGGCGGACAAGTTTCCCTCGATCTCCGAGGAAGAAGACGAGATGCTCGACGACACCGTCAGCCCCCGCACCGATGCCAGTCGCCTGTCCTGCCAGCTCGTGGTCGGCGACGACGTCGACGGCCTGATCGTCCGGCTTCCGGAGGAGCAGGTATGAGTGTCGACCGCATCGTCATCATCGGTTCCGGGCAGGCCGGATTCGAGGCAGCCGTCAGTCTGCGCAGTCACGGATTTGCCGGATCGATCACCCTGGTCGGTGACGAGCCGGGTGTGCCCTATCAGAGGCCACCGTTGTCGAAGGCGTACCTGCACTGTGACCCTGATCGGGATTCCCTTGCGCTGCGTCCGGCCCAGTACTTCGAGGACCACCGGATCACGCTCGCGTGCGGTAAGCCCGTCGTCCGCGTCGATCGGGATGCGCAACTGGTGGAGCTGATCGATGCCACCGTCATCGAGTACGACCATCTGATCCTGGCGACCGGTGCCCGCAACCGGCTCCTGCCGGTCCCCGGTGCCGACCTTCCCGGTGTGCACTACCTGCGTACCGCCGGCGAAGCAGAGTCCCTCACCTCGAGCATGGCCTCGTGCTCGTCGCTGGTCGTGATCGGGGCCGGCTTCATCGGTCTCGAGGTTGCCGCAGCGGCCCGTAAGAAGGGCCTCGACGTGACCGTCGTCGAGGCGATGGATCGGCCGATGGCCCGCGCACTGTCGCCGGTGATGTCGGACTACTTCTCCGCGGCGCACACCGAACACGGTGTGCACATGCGGCTGTCGACAGGCGCGAAGACGGTCGTCGAAGCCGACGGCCGAGCAGCGGGGGTCACCACTACGTCCGGCGACGTCATACCCGCCGACGCAGTCGTCGTGGGTATCGGTGTCGTACCCAACATCGAGCTCGCCGTCCTGGCGGGCCTGCCCGTCAACAACGGCATCGTCGTCGACGAGTACCTTCGCACACCCGACGAGAACATCTCTGCGATCGGTGACTGCGCCGCCTACCCGATTCCGGGAACAGCCCGTTTGGTGCGACTCGAATCCGTACAGAATGCGGTCGATCAGGCCCGCTGCCTCGCCGCTCAGCTCACCGGAACCAGCATCAACTACCGGAGTGTGCCGTGGTTCTGGTCCGAGCAGTACGAATCGAAACTGCAGATGGCTGGGCTGACCGCGGGCGCGGACACCCACGTGGTTCGCGGTTCCGTCGACAGCGGGGCGTTTTCCATCTTCTGCTTCCTCGGCACCCGGTTGCTCGGAGTCGAGTCGGTCAACAAGCCCCGCGACCACATGACGGCACGAAAGATCCTTTCCAGCGGTATGCCGCTCACCCTGGAACAGGCAGCCGACACGGACTTCGATCTCAAACTGGCGATCGCCCGACACAAGGACGAGGTTGCTTCGGCCGAAGTCGGCGAGCGTCAGGTGGTGGCCTCATGAGCGGAAGGTTTCGGATACAGCGGGTCGTCACCGAGGGAACATTCGCCCTCGACGGCGGAGAGTGGAACGTCGACAACAACATCTGGCTGATCGGTGACGACCCCGACGTCGTGATCGTCGACGCCGCCCACGCCGCGCAGCCGATCATCGATGCGGTCGGGGACCGGCACGTGAACGCCGTGATCTGCACGCACGGTCACAACGACCACGTCACCGTCGCCCCCGAACTGGCCGAGCGCGTGCACGCCCCGGTGCTGCTGCACCCCGGCGACGACGTGCTGTGGAAGATGAGCCACCCCGACGCCAATTACTGGCATCTCGAGGACGAACAGCGATCGCCATCGCGGGCACCGAGATCCAGGTGATCCACTCGCCCGGTCACTCGCCCGGGTCGGTGTGCCTGTACCTGCCCGAGGCCGGGGCACTGTTCTCCGGCGACACCCTGTTCTCGGGTGGCCCCGGCGCCACGGGCCGGTCGTACTCGGATTTCCCGACCATCATCGGGTCGATCCGCGACCGGCTGTTCACTCTTCCCGAAGAAACACTCGTCCATACCGGTCACGGTGACGGAACCACGATCGGCACCGAGGCCCCACACCTCGCCGAATGGATCGCGCGAGGACAGTAAGCAAACCGGAGTTCCCATGGTGTGCCGCATCACGACGCACTCTGTCATCCACCTCTCAAGCAGGAGACGTTATGAATTCGGAAGAGGCAGCCATGCTCGAACTGGCCCGAATTTGGGCACCCTACGGGGGTGCTCAACCGGGCGACATCCTCGTCGAGTTCGGCATCAGCCCAGCAACATTCTACGCGAGGATCACCCGAATCCTGCGCACCATCGCGCTACGGAACATGCCGCTCGCCGAGCGACATCTGATCCAGGAGAACGCGGCACGCTACTCCGTTAGTCCTGTCTCCGTGTAGGAGCGGGAAGATGGAGACACGTCACCACCCGTCGCGGTTGGACCGCCGCAACAATCCCGGGTTCGCACGCGGCGCGCGCGAAGGGCGTTCAGCGGACGCGGAAGAGGCACCACCGGTGAAGCACCAGTCAAATTCGGAACGCGGCAGCGGTGACGGACAGGACCTCGGTCCGAGTCTCCTTTACGCGATCAAACAGTTGGAGTTGGCCATACGGTCACGGATGGACACGATCCTGCGCCCGGCCGGCATCACGGCGCTCCAATACACCGCCCTGACGGTCTTACGTCGCTGCGATGGACTCTCTTCCGCCGAGCTGGCCCGCAATTCCTTTGTCACAGCGCAAACTATGGGCGAGATGATCATCGCGCTCGAGAGTCGAGGTCTGGTCAGTCGGCGGGTCGACCCCAGCAACCGCCGGCAAATGCTGACGAGTGTCACGGCGACCGGAGTGGGGCTGCTCGATTGCTATCACGGGGAAGTCTCGGCACTCGAGGAACAGATGGTCAGTCAGCTCACCCCCCGTCAGCGTGGAACGCTTCGTGAATACCTCATCTCTTGCCGTGCTGGATTGACCAGAACTGAAGCGCATTGATCGATGCACTGAGCATCCGCGGACAGAGGACTTTGATGACAACAACCCGAACGGAGCGACATGCTCCGTCGTCACCCTGTTCTGGTTGACGGGTCGCGATTCTCTGTATAGCGCAGATCCGCAGCCCGCACGGGACAGGCCGGCGCAGCTCACGCCCATGCCACCGATGCGCCGTTGATCATTCGGTGGATTGCATCAGTAGCCAATCGCGGTGCGCGGCGACGAAGCTGGAGATCGCGCCGAGGACCGCACTGAGGTCAGGCCGGCCGCAAGAAACGGGATGGGTGTCACCGATCCCATCCGCCCGGGAGCTCCGTCGGCGCCGAGAGGCGAATCAGACCCGGGCCGGAGACCCCGAGTGGACAGAGGTCGAGGACATCCTCGAGCAGCAGATCTGGCGGCAGATCTGGTTGACGGTTTGTCCGGACGTGGGCCCCATGGCGGCGCGCCCGAAGAGAAAATCTTCGTACGGTTTGGGATGTCACCGTCACGGGTTCAAGGAAGAACTCTGCGAAATTGTTGATCAAATCGAGAGGAAGATCGATGAGCAACCTTAACCCTGGAGTGCGATGTCGTGTCCGATTCCGGCGACGACTGATCTGCCCTGCGACTCCCTCACCCGTCCACTCGCCCAGAATGACCTGCGGGAACTGTTTGATTGAGGGCTTCTTACCTGCACAAATCTACGACAAACGACACAACGTGCAGGTTCCCGGCGATTCATGATTGGAACTTGTCTCATCGACCAGGTAGCTCCACCATGACCGTGCCACCTTAGCTCTCAGACAAACCGGTCCAGGGAGTGTTGGCTGCGACCGTGTCGAGAGAATGGATCGCGGGCGTGAGTAAATGCGCGATCAATCCGCCTGCACGGATCCAGTCGGCCTCGACTGCCGTGTCGATTCGTGCTCGGCCCGAAAACTGCTGCACGCCAGTCGTGGCACGGGCGATCACGCGCACCGCGGGCTGAGTATGCGTGCAGCCCGCGAGGCCGGTGATGTCGAATTCCGCGGTGCCGTCGAGCTCGTCTGGAGACAAATCCGGACATTCGATGGGCAGAACGCCCATGGCGACCAGATTGGTACGGTGGATTCGTTCGAAGCTCTGCGCGATCACCGCCTGGATTCCCAGGAGTCTGGTCGCTTTCGCCGCCCAGTCACGGGCGGACCCGGCCCCGTAGGAGTGCCCAGCGACCACGATTGTAGAAACGCCGCGATCAGCGTAGATCGCCGCTGCCTGATGGACCGGAACGATGTCACCATCAGGAAGCACGCGGGTCCACGCGCCTTGCCTGTCGGGGACGAGTTTGTTCTCGAGCCTCGGGTTCGCGAAGCCCCCTCGCAGCATTACGTCGTGGTTGAGTCGGCGGGCGCTGTAGCTGCCAAATTTCTCGGGCGGAACACCATGGCGGGCGAGCCATCGACCAGCCGGCGAATCCGAAGTGATGCGGGCGACCGGTGAAATGTGATCGGTGGTGATGCCGTCGCCGAGCAACAGCAGCGGGCGAGCAGCCACGACGTCCCCGGTTCTGACGGGTCGGGTTAGTGCGGCGTCAGCGAACGGTGGGCGTCGGATCGAACCGGCATCGCCGTCCCACTCGTAGTCGTCTCCGCCCGCGGGTGGCAGGGACTCCCATTCGGTGGTGGTGAGCGGCACGGGTCGGGCGGGGCCGAGCGAGAGCGACCTGCTGTCGTTGGCATTGACAAGTAGGTCGATGTCCTCGTCCGATGGCCAGATCTCGTCCAGGAAAACGGGGCGCCCGGCGCGGTCGGTGGCCAGTGGTTCGTCAGTGGGGTTGATCGTTGTTCGTCCGGCGATCGCCATCGCCACGACCATCGGCGGCGAGGCGAGGTACGAATGCGCGACGTCGGGGTGAATGCGGCCCGGAAAGTTTCGATTGCCCGAGAGCACGGCGGCGACCGACAGGGACTGCTGACGTATCTGCTCGGTGATCGCCGGGGCGAGGGGTCCGGAGTTGCCCATGCAGGTTCCACAACCGAAACCGGCTATGTGGAAGCCGAGTTCGTCGAGCGCTGTCTGCAGTCCCGCGGACTGGAGCAGTTCTGCGGTCGCGCGCGATCCCGGGGTCAGCGAAGTCTTGGTCCAGGGTGCTCGTGTGAGGCCGCGCTCGACCGCGTTTCGGGCCAGTAGCCCCGCCGCGACCATGGCCTTCGGGTTGGAGGTGTTGGTGCAGCTGGTGATGGCGGCGATGACGATGTCCCCGTGGTGCAGCGTGCCGGTGCCGTTCGCGCCCGTCGAGCCCTCGGGGGGCACTGTGTGCGCCAGTTCGCTTGCAGTGAATGTCTGATGCGGGCGGGAGGGGCCGGCCATGGTGCGGTCCACCTGTGCCAGGTCCAGCTCGAGTACCTCATGGTAGTCGGGCGTTGGCAGATCTGGTGTGTAGAGCATGTTCTGGGCGGTCAGGTAGGTCCGGGCCAAGGACACGGTTGCCTCGGGTCGCCCTGTGGTGGCGAGGTAGGTGAGGGTGCGGTCGTCGGCGGGGAAGTACGCCATCGTGGCCCCATATTCCGGTGCCATGTTCGCGATGGTGGCCCGGTCGGGCACCGACAGGCGAGTGAGCCCGGGACCGTGGAATTCGACGACTCGTTGCACCACACCGTGGGCTCTGAGCATGGAAGCGAGGGTGAGCGCGACGTCGGTGGCGAGGACGCCGGGCTTCAGTGCACCGCTGAGGCGAACACCCACGACGGCGGGGACCGGTATCAGGATTGGCTGGCCCAGTGCGGCGGCGATTGCTTCGATGCCGCCGACTCCCCAACCGGTGACGGACAGCGCGTTGATCATGGTGGTGTGGCTGTCGGTACCGACGACGGAGTCGAACCGTGCGAGCGCGATGCCGTCGTGGGTGCCGACCGAGATGACGTCGGCGAGGACTTCCAGGTTGAGTTGGTGGCAGATTCCGATACCCGGGGGCACCACCCTCAGCGTGGGAAAGCGGGTCTGTGCCCACCGCAGGAACCGGTATCGGTCACCGTGACGGTGGTATTCGAGTGCGAGGTTGGTGGCACCGGCGTCGGCGGTTCCGGCGGCGTCGAGTTCGAGGGCGTGGTCGACTACGAGATCCATGCGCCGCCGAGGCGAGACGGTGGCGGGGTCGAGGCCGAGTGCCGTTGCACGCTCGTGCAGGGTGATCATGTCGGCGAGTACCGGAATTCCCGAGGCGTCTTGAAGCAGAACGCGTTCGGGGGTGAACGGAATCGACGTGGAGTGATCGCCGGCCACGAGCGCTCGGACATGATCGGCGATGACGGTGCGGCCGTCCTCATGCCGCAGCACGTTTTCGACGAGCACCCTGGTGGCGTAGGGAAGGCGGTGCAGGGCACCCGCACCGCCTCGTTCTGCGGCGGTGAGATCGATGAACTGTGTGGCGGGGGCGCCGGGTAGGTCGCGGAGTGCGTCGAAGGAGTCGAGGGTCATCCGTGTGCCACCGGTGCCCGCTCGGGAACGCTCCTCGGCGGTGCACCGGTGTAGGTCGGCAGCAAAGGTGGGGGGATCGGCCCTTTGATCCGGCGCCCACCTTCGCGTTCTTCCCATGAGTGCGAGAGGATCCCGACGGAGCGGGACAGGATGAACAGGCCTCTGCCGAGTTCGGGGGCGAAGCCGAGTTCGGCGTAGATCACGGCGGTCGCCCCGTCGATGTTCATCGGGACGGGCCGAGCTCGCCCTGCTGCCAGTTGTCGCTCCAGTTCTTCGGCGATCTGGAGGTAGTGGCCGTCGATCACGCCGGCCTCGACCTGGGTGTGGACTGCAGACAACAGCGGGTCCCGGCGTGGGTCGCGCGGATGGAAGCGGTGGCCGAATCCCGGGATGTATCGGCCTGTTGCGCGGTGGTCGGCGATCGTCTGCGCGGCCACTTCTTCGAGGTCGCCATCGGTGGACCGAGTCCGGATCTGTTCGAGTAGTTGCATGCATTGTTGGCCGGCGCCGCCGTGGATGTCGCCGAGGAGACCGACACCGGTGGAGATGGCCCCGTGTAACCCGACACCGCAGGTGGCGGCCATTCGGGCCGCGGCGATCGACGGTGCTTGTGGACCGTGGTCCACGGCGGCGACGAGGGCGTGCTCGAGCAGTTCGGCTTGGCCGGCACTGGGGAGGTCACCGCGGACCATCAGCCAGATCATCTCGGGGAAACTCACCTGGCCGATCATCTGCTCGATGGGGTATCCCCGCAGCCGGATGATCCCGGGCTCGATGTCGGAGACGGCGGTCGACCACCAGTCGGTGACCTCCCGGCTCGACGTCCGCTCGAGGGCGCTTTGTCGGGCGGTGCTCATATCGCGTTCTCTTCCCGCAGGCGGGTGATGTCCGCCGGCCTGTAGCCCAGCTCGGTGAGAATCTCGTCGGTGTGCTGCCCGAGGGTGGGGGGCGGAGACTCGGGTGAGACGCGGCGGCCGTCGACATGCGTCGGCAGACCCAGTACCCGCACCGCACCGCCGGAGGCTGCGGGTGAGTCGATCGTGGTGACCAGCTCGCGGTGTGCGACCTGATCGGATTGCAGTGCCGTCGGCACCGAGACGACCGGGGCGGCGGGGACTCCCGTGTCGAGCAGGATCGCGTCCCACTCGGCTGCCGTTTTCGCTTTCAGCGAGGTTTCCAGTTCTTCCCGCAGCACGTCGCGGTGGCGTTTGCGGTCCTCACGGGTGCGGAACCGCGGATCGTCGATGAGCTCTTCACGGTCGAGAACCTTGCACAACGTCTCGTACTGTTCCTGCTTGTTCGCGGCGATGTTGAGCGCCCCGTCGGCGGTGCGGAAGGTGCCCGACGGGGCCGAGGTGATGTTCTCGTTGGCCATCGGGGCGGGCTCGCGGCCGGCGATGAGATGGTCGGAGACCACCCATCCCATCGAGGTGAGTGCGGCGTCGAGCATGGAGGTGTCGAGGAAGGCACCTTCGCCGGTCCGGCGTTGCCGCAGCAGCGCAGCGGTGATCGCGAACGCCGCTGCCAGGCCACCGAAGCTGTCGCACACCGGGAATCCGACACGCAGGGGCGCGACCTCCGCCGTGCCGGTCACGCTCATGATGCCGGACAGGCCCTGGACGACCTGGTCGTAGGCGGGTCGTCCGCGCATCGGGCCGGTCGATCCGAATCCGGACACTGCACAGTAGACGAGTTTGGGGTTGAGCTGGCGTAGCCGCTGCCACCCGAACCCGAGCCGTTCGAGCACCCCTGGCCGGAAGTTCTCGACCAGCACGTCCGCGTCGGCGACCAGCTTCTCGAAGACTTCCTTTCCCCCAGTTGTCTTGAGATTGACCGTGACGGAGCGTTTTTCCGAATTCTGGGCGAGGAACGAGACGCCGAGGTGTTCGGCGCTCAGATGAGAGTCCGCGCCGAGTTGCCTTGCCAGATCACCGGTTCCCGGCGTTTCGATCTTGATCACGTCGGCCCCCATCAGGGCCAACTGGTAGCCGGCGTACGGTCCCGCGAGCACATTGGTCAGGTCGAGGACACGGACGCCTTCGAGCAGGTTCGCGGTCACAGGAATACCTCCACGCTGCCGAGTCCGACGGCACTGATTTCGGCGGCCGCGGCGGTTACCGCGTCCACGTACCGGCCCACCCGGTCGGCGGTGAACCGGGAGGTGGGTCCGCTCGCCGACAGCGCGGCTATCACCCGGCCGTCCGAGGAGACGATCGGGGCCGCGACCGCGGACGCGCCGAGTTCGCGTTCGCCGTGGGTGACCGAGTACCCCGCCTCCCGGATACCGGAGATTTCCCGCTGCAGCGGCTCGAGCTGCAGGTCCGGCCGTGCGTCGACGAGGCTGCGCACCACCTGGTCGGGGGCGCCGGTGAGCAGGATCTTGGCGGCCGCGCCCGTGGCGAGCGCGTACGGCACGCCGACTTCCACGACGCTGCGCACGGTGGTCGTTCCTTCGACCTGCGCGATGGACACGCGGTTCAGATCCTGACGGATGTAGATGTTGACCGTTTCGCCGCAGGAATCGACCAGCCGCGTCATGATTTTGCGTGTTTCCGTGCTGACCTCCCACATGGACTGCGCCAGGGTCACCCAGCGCAGGAACCCGGCCCCCACGCCGAAGGTCGAGTCACCGCGGTCCGCGATGAGTCCTAACGAGTCCAATGTCGAGAGCAGACGCACCACGGTGGTTTTCGGCAATCCCGTGGAGGCCACGAGCTCGCGCAGGGTGCGAGTGGGGTGTTCTACGTCAAACAGTTCCAGCACCTCGACGGCGCGGGCGATGCTGCGCACGCCTCCGTCGGCTCGTGTGGATGCGGTCTCAGTGTCAGCCATGCCACTCACGCTAAACCATTCTATGGTTTGTGTAAACCGGATAGCGGGTTGACTCCGGTTTATCTTCGTGCTTCGATCGGTGACACAGCACACAAACGCTGCCTAGCGGGTTTCGTGAACCGCGCAGTGGTCGATCGCGACAGTCGTAGAAAGAAGGAAAGTCCGTGAGTGGAGAACAGGTAGACCTCGTCGTGGTGGGCTGCGGAGCCGGTGGCCTGGCAACCGCGCTGCAATTCCTGCAGTCCGCTCCGAGCGGGCGGGTCCTCGTTCTCGAACGCACCCCGAAGAGCCAGCGAGGCGGAAACACCGCCTGGACCGGTTCCTTCTTCCGGCTCGAGGAGGACGGCGCCCCCGCGGCCGACTTCACCTCCCGGATGCTCGAACTCAGCAAAGGCAAGACCGACGAGGCCATCATCGCTCGACTCGCCGAACTCGCCCAACCGACCATGCACTGGCTCAACGACAACGGTGTTCCCACGAAATCGGACATCACCTATTTCCTGACGTCGAAAGGTCCCCGCTTGATGCCCGCTGGGGGCGGCGCGGCCATCGTCGAAAACCTCGCGGCAAGGCTGGAAGAACTCGGAGGCACGATCGCCTATGAGACGACCGCGCAGAGCCTGATCCAGGACGAGCACGGCGCGGTCATCGGAGTCGAGGCGGTCGACGGTGCGGGCGAACTGCGGCGCGTGCTGGCGAGCACCGTGGTCCTGGCCTCCGGCGGTTTCGAGGGAAGCGCGGCCCTGCTCGACCGGTATCTCGGCGACCGCGGACACGAACTCTCCCCCATCGCACCGGGCGGCCGCTCCAACCAGGGCGAAGGCCTGGAGATGGGGATTCGGGCCGGTGCACTAACGGACGGGCAGTTCGATCGCTTCCACGGCGAACCCGTCGATGCGCGCACCCGATCCGCGGAAGCCCTCGTCATGGTCTACCCCTACGGAATTCTGGTCGACCACCACGGTCGGCGGTTCGTCGACGAAGGCTCGGACACCCCGGACAACACCTTCGAGTCGGTCGCCTACCGCATCTGGGCCGACGCCGACCAGTTCGCCTACGTCATCGCAGACCAGAAACTCATGCGCCACAACATCGCCCGGGCCGTTCTCACCGACCGCGAGCCCGAATCGGCACCGACGCTCGAAGCCCTCGCCCGCCGACTCGACCTCGACCCCGACGTCCTCGCCGACACCGTCAGCACGTACAACGCCGCCGCGACACCCGGGCCCCTGGACGTGACCTTCCTCGACGGGGTGGCAACACGGGACCTCGACCCACCGAAATCGAACTGGGCGCGCCCGATCGACGAACCCCCGTATGCGGCATGGCCGGTGACCTGCGCGATCACCTTCACCTTCGGCGGACTCAAAACCGACGACAAGGCTCGGGTGATCGGCCGGTCCGGCCAGCCCATCCCCGGATTGTTCGCCGTCGGCGAGGTCGCCGGGATCTACCACCACAAGTATCCCGGGGCCACCTCCGTGCTCCGGGCACTGGTCTTCGGCCGGATCGCCGGCACCAGCGCCGCGCACCGGATCGCCGCACCCGCACCCGCTACCCACCAGTGAACGCACCTACCCCAGCAAGAGGAATCATGGCCACAACCTCACCAGCTAAGACCGGTTCGAGCAGCACCCCCAGGCGAGCGGCGATCGCGAGCCTGGTCGGCACCACGATCGAGTGGTACGAGTTCTTCATCTACGGGCTCGCTGCGGCGCTGGTCTTCGGCGACCTGTTCTTCCCCGGGGTCGACGAACACAGCGGCCGCCTCGCCTCCTTTGCCACTCTCGGTGTGGCATTCGTCGCCCGACCCCTCGGCGCCGCCATCTTCGGGCATCTCGGCGATCGCCTCGGTCGCAAATCCACCCTCATCGCCACCCTCGGAATCATGGGTACCGCCACCGGTCTGATCGGTCTGCTCCCCTCCTACGACTCGATCGGGATCTGGGCGCCCATCCTGCTCATCGTGCTGCGTTTGTTCCAAGGGCTCGCAGTCGGTGGGGAATGGGGTGGCGCCGTCCTGATGTCCGTCGAGCACGCACCGGCCTCGAAGGTGCGCCTGTACGGCTGCGCCCCGCAGATGGGTAGCCCCCTCGGTTTGGTCCTCGCCACCGCGGTGATGTCGGCCGTCTCCACCCTCCCCGACGACCAACTCCTCGACTGGGGCTGGCGAATCCCCTTCCTGGCCGGGTTCGTCCTGGTCCTCATCGGTCTCGCCATCCGCCTCGGAGTAGAAGAGTCCGAGCAGTTCCGGGAGATCAAGGCAACAGGCGAGACCGCCCGGCTGCCGATCGGCGACATAGTCGCTCGCGCCAAGAAGAGCCTGGCGATCGGTATCGGACTGCAGGCCTCGGTCAACGTCGTCTTCTACATCATCTCTGTGTACTTCCTCAGCTACGCCACCAAATCACTTGACCTCGACCGCAACACCGCACTGCTGATGGTGATGGCCGCGGCGGTGATAGACCTGGCAGCACTGCCGTTCATGGCATCGCTGAGCGACAGGATCGGGGCACATCGCGTGTTCTTCGCCGGTGCTCTCTTCACGATCGCCGCGGCCTTCCCGTTCTTCTGGTTCCTGCGCGCAGAACAGGTCCTGCTGACCAGCGTCGTCGTCATCGTCATGATGGTCGGCGCGCACGCCACCACCTACTCGGTGGTCTCGAGCCTCATCGCGGACCAGTTCGATACCAAGGTCCGCTACAGCGGCACGGCCCTGAGCAACGCGCTCGGCGGACTGATCTTCAGCGCGCCGACCCCGTTCATCGCCGAAGCCGTCGTCGGGAACGGAGGAAGCCGATGGTGGCCCCTGGCTCTGATGACCGTCGCCGCCGCCCTCGTCTCCCTCGTCGCCATCGCAGCGGCCCCCCGACACCGCCTGGTCGCCGAGACCGACGAACCGGGAACACCGGTACCGGCGCGGACCACCACCCCTGCCTGACCAACGATGATCCATCCGGAAGGACCCCACATGACTGCCACCGATGCGAACGCTGTGACCACCGCAGGCGGTGAGACCGAGCGATACGACATGCTCATCGACGGGGCCTGGCGGGCCGCCGCCGACCACGCCACCTTCGACTCGATCAATCCGTTTGACGGCCAGCCGTGGGCGCAGGTGCCCACCGCCACCACCGCCGATATCGACGCCGCCGTGGCCGCAGCCCGCCGAGCGTTCGACGGCGGCCCCTGGTCACAGTCCACACCACTGCAGCGGGCAACACTGCTGCGCAAGTTCGGCGACCTGATCCGCGACAACGCCGACGAACTCGCCCGCATCCAGGTCCTCGAGAACGGCAAGCTGATTCGCGAAGTCGCCGGGCAAACGCTCGCCCTCGCCAACCACTGCTACTTCTTCGCCGGGGTCGCCGAAAGCCCCACGGGGGAAACCCTCGCCAGCAGTGTGCCCAACATGCAGGTCTACACCGTCCGCGAACCGATCGGCGTCATCGCCGCCATCACCCCCTGGAACAGTCCCCTCGCACTGCTGCTGTGGAAGCTGTGCCCAGCACTGGCCGCCGGCAACACCGTCGTGATCAAGCCCTCCGAAGTCACCCCCGTCTCTACTCTCGTTCTCGCCCGCATCGCTCAGGAAGCCGGCTTCCCCGACGGAGTGATCAACGTGGTCACCGGAGCCGGACCGGCGGGCGCCGCATTGGCAGCGCACCACGGCGTCGACAAGATCGCCTTCACCGGATCCACCGCAGTCGGCAAGAAGATCGCCGTCACCGCCGCCGAACGCCTCGCCCGCGTCTCCCTGGAACTCGGCGGCAAATCTCCCAACATCGTCTTCCCCGACGCCGACCTCCCCAACGCCGTCAACGGCGTGATCTCAGGAATCTTCGCGGCCACCGGCCAAACATGTATGGCCGGCTCGCGCGTCCTCGTCCACGAAGACATCTACGACCAATTCACCCAAGCCCTCACCGAGCGCACCTCGCAGATCAAGCTCGGCAACCCCCTCGACCCGGACACCGAAATGGGCACCGTCGCATCGAAAACCCAATTCGACAAGGTGCTGCACTACATCGAAGTCGCCAAGGAAGACGGCGCCCACCTGGCGACCGGCGGCGCCCGCCCCACCGACCCGGCCTTGAGCCGCGGCTTGTTCATACAACCAACCGTGTTCACCCACGTCACCAACGACATGCGCATTGCCCGCGAAGAAGTCTTCGGCCCTGTGGCCGTCGTCATCAAATTCACCGACGAAGACGACGCCGTCCGCATCGCCAACGACACCGAATTCGGACTCGCCGCAGGCGTATGGACCCGCGACGTCGCACGCGCACACCGCATGGTCAAACGACTCCGCGCCGGAACCGTCTGGGTCAACAACTACCGCAAGACCAACTACGTAGCCCCCTTCGGCGGCTTCCAGGAAAGCGGACTCGGCCGCGAGAACGGATCCCACGCCATCGAGGAGTACACCGAGCTGAAAACCGTGTGGATCGACACCGGAAACACCATCACCGACCCGTTCAACCCACGGGCATAAGAATCCAATAATTCGAATGTGGAATACACGGTTCGACAACGGCAGTGCCGCGAATGTTCGCATGCACTAGGGGGAGTCGGCGGAGGCCCCACAACGCTCTGACCGTCTGAAGCGGCATCGACGCTCATGATCTGCATCGAAATTACCACCGCATCCGCTGATCAAAGGGCTGACGCGAGCGACCCGATCTCGAGACGGCACTGGCCTGTACCACCCCATTGCGATCCGGTGTTCGATCGACCCGGCCACCTGACCGCAACCACTTCCTCCTCCTCGAAAGGGAACATCATGACCAACGCTGTCATCGTGGACGTCGTCCGCCTCGCCTCCGGTAAGGGCAAGCCGGGTGGTGCGCTGTCGGGCACGCACCCGGTCGAACTGCTCGCGCACGTGCTCCGCAGCATCGTCGAACGCAACGGCATCGACCCCGCACAGGTCGACGACGTCATCGGCGGCTGCGTCGGGCAGGCCGGCGAGCAGGCCCTCAACATCTCCCGGACGGCAGTGCTGTCGGCGGGATTCCCGGATTCGGTTCCGGCCACCACCGTCGACCGCCAGTGCGGCTCGAGCC
>Ga0247820_10000464_pt1 | contig 21628 bp, 18 predicted proteins | sample 13C_Glucose_Day1_2_FD_192480 | JGI IMG/M metagenome (GOLD analysis project Ga0247820, IMG submission 192480) | Soil microbial communities from agricultural site in Penn Yan, New York, United States - 13C_Glucose_Day14 | ecosystem: Environmental > Terrestrial > Soil > Agricultural land | place...
CATCGAGATCCCGCTCCTGCTGCCGGTGCCGATGCGGACCGGTCCCACGATCACGTCCAGCAGCTTCGCCTGGGCGAACGCGGCGCCGTCCGGCAATCAGGTCGGGTTCTTCGACAACGCCGCCGGCGCCTGGACGACCCTCACGGGCGGGCTCGTCATCGCGACGGCACCCGGCTCGGGATCGTCGTCCCTTGCCCTGCGGTTCCAGGCCGCCACCTCCTTCAGTGGCGTGGCAGGCAGCGTCGGGATGCTCCATTGCGGCGGCGCAGCCACCATCGCCCTTCAGGCGGAGCTGTGATGACAGGGGAATCCTTTGGCCGAAGCCTCGCGGAAGTGCTGCTCCACGAGGGCGGTTTCGTCGAGCATCCGGCGGATCCTGGCGGGGCCACCAAATACGGCATCACCCGCCCGACCCTGGCGCGATTCCGCGGCCGTCCCGTCTCCGTCGTGGACGTGCGCAACCTGACGCGGGAAGAGGCCGCAACCATCTACCGCCGTCTCTACTGGGAGCCGATCCACGCAGACGAGCTCCCTGCGGGGCTCGACCTCGCCCTGTTCGACTTCGCCGTCAATTCCGGTCCGGAGCGGGCCGTGCGGACGCTCCAGGGCATCCTCGCCGTCCATGACGACGGCATCGTCGGTCCGGCCACGCTCGCGGCGGCGCGGAAGGCGGATGCCGCAGTCGTCGTCCGCCGGCTGACCCGATCGCGCCTTGCCTTCCTTTCCCGGCTCGCATCCTGGCCCATCTTCGGGCGCGGATGGCGCAGGCGGGCACTCGCGGTCGAGCGGGAGGCTCTCCGGCTCGCCCTGCCTACATCCTGACGAAAAGGACCAACCCCATGATCGATACGAAGACCATCCTCGCCAGCCGCACGGTCTGGGCCAACCTGATCGGGCTCGTGGCCCTCGTGCTCGGGCTCCTCGGTTTCGACGCCGGCGATCTCGAGACGGAGGCCTTCACACAGGCGGCCGTCCAGCTCATTGCCGCCGCGAGCTTCGTGGCCTCCACGGTGTTCCGGATCCTGGCCACCCGCCAGATCATGAGCTAGTGTTACATTCAGACTTCGTTCAGTGCCGGGAGGGCATGGTTTTCCTCATGCGTCTCATGTGTCTGATCATCGTGTGGTTGGGAATGCTGGGGTCCGCGCACGCGCAAAGCGCGTCGGCGGCGCTCCAGGACTGCCTGCTGCCCCGCGAAATGCAGGAGGCGGTCGCCGCCAAGGGCGTGGTCGCGCCGGCCACCGCCGTCATGACCGCCCGGCGCCAGGTGCCCAATGCCGAGGTCGTGCGGGCCAATCTGTGCCGGAGCAGCGATGCGCTGGTTTATGTGATTGTGGCCTTGCAGAAGGACGGTCGCATCGTGCAAGTGATGATCGACGGTTCTTCGGGACGCGTGAAATCGGTTCATTAAGGAAAGCTGGAAAGCGTGCGCCTTCTCGTTGTCGAGGATGATGCGATCCTCAATCGCCAGATCGTGACCTCCCTGGAACAGGCTGGCTACGCGGTCGACTCCGCCTCCGACGGCGAGGAGGGGCAGTTCCTGGGGGATACGGAGCCCTACGATGCCGTGATCCTCGATCTCGGCCTGCCGAAGGTCGACGGCGTCTCGGTGCTGAACGCCTGGCGGCGGGAGGGTCGGAAGATGCCCGTCATCATCCTCACCGCCCGCGACCGCTGGAGCGACAAGGTGCAGGGCTTCGACGCCGGCGCCGACGACTATGTCACCAAGCCCTTCCATATGGAGGAGCTCCTTGCCCGCGTGCGGGCCCTGCTGCGCCGGGCCACCGGCCACGCCACGAGCGAGATCAGCTGCGGCCCGGTCAAGCTCGACACGCGCTCCGGCCGCGTCGCCGTCGACGGAAACCCGATCAAGCTCACCTCCCACGAGTACCGGCTGCTCTCCTACCTGATGCACCATACGGGCCGCATCGTGTCCCGGGGCGAGCTCACCGAGCATCTCTACGACCAGGACTTCGACCGGGATTCGAACACCATCGAGGTCTTCATCGGCAGGCTTCGCAAGAAGCTCGGCGTCGACATCATCCAGACCGTCCGGGGACTGGGCTACCTCCTCGACGCGAGCCAGACCAAGACGTGACCGGGATCCGCCCGATCCTGAAAGGGTTCGCGGGCCGGTCGATCGCCGTCCGCCTTGCCGCCTCCTCGGTCTTCTGGAGCTTCGTGATCCTGCTGATCGCGGGGCTCATCCTCTCGACCCTCTACCGCGACAACACCGAGCGCGCCTTCGACCAGCGCCTGCTGGTCAACGCCAACACGCTGGCGTCGAACCTCGTCGCGCCGGGCGCCCTGGACCGGGACCTCGGTCCCGTCGGCGACCCGCGCTTTGAATTGCCCCTGTCGGGCTGGTACTGGCAGGTCACCCGGCCCAACGCGAGGCCGGACGAGGTGCGGTCCTCCAAGTCGCTCTTCGGCGGGCAGCTGCCGGGGCTCGCGCCCGCGGGCAACGAGGCCTTCGGCCAGATCCGCCAGGGCTACGGCAAGGCGCCCGACGAGCGGGGCCTTCGCATCATCGAGCGCGACATCGACCTCGGCGAGGACGGTCGCTTCATCATCCGGGTGGCCGGCCCCGCCGACGAGATCGAGACCGCCGTCCGGGGCTTCCTGTTCGCCCTCACGATCACCTTCGCGCTGCTGGGCCTCGCGCTCGGCTTCACGACGCTGCTGCAGATCCGCTTCGGCCTGCGGCCGCTCGCCAACCTGCGCAGCGCGCTCGGCGCCATCCGGCGCGGCGAGGCGGAGCGGATCGCAGGCGAGTATCCGCACGACATCGCGCCGCTGGCGAGCGAGCTGAACCTCCTTCTCGACACCAACCGGGAGATCCTCGAGCGGGCCCGCACGCAGGTCGGCAACCTGGCCCATGCGTTGAAGACGCCGCTCAGCATCATCGTCAACGAGGCCGAGAACGCCCCGGACGAGGTCGCCGCCAGGGTGCGCGAGCAGGCGGCGCTGATGCGCGACCAGGTGAACTACTATCTCGACCGCGCCCGCGCGGCGGCGCTCGCCGGAACGCTCGGCACGCTGACCGAGGTCGAGCCCGTGATCAACGGCCTCGCGCGCACCTTCGCCAAGATCTATCGCGACAAGGATCTGGCGGTGGAACTCGCGATCCCCAAGGGCCTGCGCTTCCGGGGCGAGAAGCAGGACCTCGAGGAGATGGCCGGGAACCTCATCGACAACGCGGCCAAATGGGCGGCCGGCAAGGTCGTGGTGGTGGCCGAAATCGTCCGGGAGGGCGCCGACCGCTCCCGTTTCCGCCTGCTCATCGACGACGACGGCCCGGGACTGCCGGAGGCCGCGCGCACGGAGATGATCAAGCGCGGGCGCCGCCTCGACGAAACCAAGCCCGGCTCCGGCCTCGGCCTCTCCATCGTCAGCGACCTGGCGGCGCTCTACCGCGGTTCCCTCAGGCTCGAGGCCTCGCCCATGGGCGGATTGCGGTCCGTCCTGGAGCTTCCGGGGGACAAAGCTTGACGGCATGCGGTTTGCGCGTGACACCGTGCCGCCATCGTGCTTGAGGGCCTCACGGGTTAATTAGGGTCTCATGGTGATCTGGATAATACTCCTGGCAATGACGGGTGCTGCCGTGATGATGGTCCTATGGCCGCTGTCGCGTCATTCCGTCGTGCGCGGACAGGCGGATCCCAACGTTCAATTCTACCGCGACCAGATCGCCGAGATTGACCGCGACCGGGACAGGGGTGTGCTGCTGCCGGCCGAGGCGGAGGCCGCCAAGGCCGAGGCCGGGCGCCGGCTCCTGCGCGCCACCGGCATGGAGGACACCGCCTTCGCGGCGGTCGGCGAGCCGGCCCTGCGCCGCCGCCGCGCCGTCTCGACCCTGGCGCTGTCGGTCGTGCCGATTCTCGCGATCGCCGTCTACGGCGCGTACGGCTCGCCGCACATCTTCGACCGTCCGGTTGCCGATGCGCCGAGGCCTCAGGCGCAGGCTCCGGATCTCGCCGCCGCCGTGTCGCAGATCGAGAGTCATCTGGCACAGCACCCGCAGGACGGGCGCGGCTGGGAGGTTCTCGCCCCGGTCTTTATCCGGATGGGCCGCGTGGACGATGCCGTGAAGGCCTACGGGACGGCCCTGCGCATCCTCGGCGACGACGCCGACCGGCTGTCCAATTACGGCGAGGCCCTGGTGCTCTCGAAGAACGGGCTCATCTCCGCCGAGGCCCAGGCGGCGTTCGAGAAGGCGGCCAAGCTCGATTCCGGCGCCCCGAAGGCCCGCTTCTATCTTGCGCAGGCCGCCGAGCAGGACGGGCAGACCGAGAAGGCGAAGGCGGCCTATGCGGAGCTGCTGTCGATCTCCCCGGCAGACGCACCCTGGACGCCGCTCGTGAAGGAGCAGCTGGCCCGGCTCGGCGCGCCGGAGCCCGCCGCTCCGGCCGGTGCGCCGCAGGTCGGTTCGGGCGACATCCTGCGCATGGTCTCGGGCCTCGCGGAACGCCTGGAGACACAGGGCGGCAGCGCCGACGAATGGGCGCGACTCATGCGCTCCTATGCCGTGCTGGGGCAACGTGATAAAGCGGAAGCCGCAGCCCAACGGGCCCGCCAGGCGCTGGCGCAGGACGACGCGGGGCTGAAGACAATCGAGTCGATGGCCCGTGAGCTGAAATTGACTGACGCCGCACAATGACGAGAAAACAACGCCGCCTGACCCTGATCGGTGTTGCCGGCTGCGTCCTTGCGATCGCGCTGGGCCTCGTCCTCTTCGCCATGAACGACACGATCGTGTTCTTCAACTCGCCGGCGGACGTGCAGGCCAAGAACGTGCAGCCCGGCACGCGCTTCCGCCTCGGCGGGCTCGTGAAGGAGGGCTCTCTCCAGCGAGGTGAGAACCAGCAGGTCTCGTTCGAGGTCATGGACGCGCAGAGCTCGATCCGCGTGAACTACAAGGGGCTTCTGCCCGACCTGTTCCGCGAGGGGCAGGGGATCGTGGCCGAGGGCGCGCTCGATCCGGCCGGCATCTTCAAGGCGGACACGGTTCTCGCCAAGCACGACGAGAACTATATGCCCCGCGAGGTCGCCGACACCCTGAAGAAACAGGGCCATTGGCAGGGCGAGGCGAACGCCTCGCCGCAGACGCAGTAAACGAAGGAGTGCCATCGTGTTGGTCGAGGCCGGACATTTCGCGCTCGCGCTCGCGCTTGGCTTATCCCTGATCCAGTTCATCGTGCCGCTCTGGGGCGCGCGGTCCAACGACCCCGTCCTGATGGCTGTGGCGCCCGCCGCGGCCCTCGCGGTCCTCGCCTGCCTCGCCTTCGCGTTCCTGGCCCTGACGGTCGCCTATGTGACGTCCGATTTCTCGGTGCTGAATGTGGTCGAGAATTCGCATTCGACCAAGCCGATGATCTACAAGATCTCGGGCGTCTGGGGGAACCACGAGGGTTCCATGCTCCTGTGGGTCCTGATCCTCGCCCTGTTCGGAGCCGTCGTGGCTTTGTCGCGCAACAGCGTTCCGGTAAAGCTCCAGGCCAACACGCTCGCCGTGCAGGGTCTCGTCACCATCGCGTTCCTGCTCTTCATCCTCACCACGTCGAATCCCTTCACGCGGATCGTGCCGGCCCCGTCCGAGGGGCAGGACCTCAACCCGCTCCTGCAGGACCCCGGCCTCGCGATCCATCCGCCGCTGCTCTACATCGGCTATGTGGGCTTCTCGATCTCCTTCGCGTTCGCCTGCGCGGCGCTCATCGACGGGCGCATCGACGCGGTCTGGGCGCGTATCGTGCGGCCCTGGACGCTCGGCGCCTGGGTGTTCCTGACGCTCGGCATCGCCATGGGCTCCTACTGGGCCTATTATGAACTCGGCTGGGGCGGCTGGTGGTTCTGGGATCCGGTGGAGAACGCCTCGCTCATGCCGTGGCTCGCCGGCACGGCGCTCCTGCACTCCACCGTCGTGATGGAGAAGCGCGACGCGCTGAAAGTCTGGACGATCCTGCTCGCCATCCTGACCTTCTCCCTGTCGCTGCTCGGGACCTTCCTGGTGCGCTCGGGTGTGCTCACCTCGGTGCATTCCTTCGCGGTGGACCCGGAGCGCGGCGTCTTCATCCTCGGCATCCTCATCCTGTTCATCGGCGGATCGCTGGCGCTCTTCGCCTGGCGCGCCCCGATGCTCAAGCAGGGCGGCCTGTTCGCGCCGGTTTCCCGCGAGGGCGCGCTCGTCCTCAACAACCTGTTCCTGGCGACCGCCTGCGCCACCGTCTTCGTCGGCACGCTCTATCCGCTCGCCCTGGAGGTGCTGACCGGCGACAAGATCTCCGTCGGTGCGCCGTTCTTCAACTTCACCTTCCTGCCGCTCGTCATCCCGCTGCTGCTGCTCGTGCCGTTCGGGCAGACACTCGCCTGGAAGCGCGGCAACTTCCTCGGCACGGCGCAGAGGCTCTTTGCGGTGCTCGGCCTCTCGATCGTCGCCACCCTGGCCCTGCTGGCCTTCCGCGATGGCGGGCCCGTCGCGGCGCCACTCGGCATCGGCCTCGGCCTCTATCTCATCCTTGGCTCCCTGAACGAGATCGTCACGCGCTCCTGGAGCAGGGGCAGTCCCTGGCAGAACGTCTGGCGCAAGGCTTCCGGCCTTCCCCGCTCGACCTGGGGCACCGCCTTGGCCCATGCGGGCGTCGGCGTGACCGTGATCGGCATCGCGGCCACCGCCTGGGACGCGGAAGGGCTCGGGACCCTCAAGGCGGGCGACAGCATGCGGGCCGGCCCCTATGAGGCGCGGCTCGAACGCGTGGTGCCCCGCCAGGACGCCAATTACCGCGAGGACGTGGCCACCATGCGGATCTTCCGCAACGGGCGGGAGCTCGGGACGGTCGACACCATGAAGCGCCTTTACGTGACGCGCGGCATGCCGACCACGGAGGCGGGGATCATGACCGTGGGCCTGAGCCAGGTCTATGTGAGCATCGGCGAGGTCAATGCGAACGGCACGATCGGGATGCGGATCTACCACAAGCCCCTGGTGCTGCTGATCTGGCTCGGCTCCGTCGTCATGGCGGCGGGCGGGGCCCTGTCGCTCACCGACCGGCGTCTGCGCATCGGCGCTCCGACGCGGGCCAAGGCGATGCCCCCGGCTGCGGCCGTCCCGGCGGAGTAAGGGCCATGCGGTTCGTTCTCGCGCTCCTGGCGACGTTCTTCCTCGGCGGCATGGCCCATGCGGTCCAGCCCGACGAGGTGCTGAAGGATCCGGCCCTGGAGCAGCGCGCCCGCAGGATCTCCTCGGGCCTGCGCTGCATGGTGTGCCAGAACCAGTCCATCGACGATTCCGACGCGCCCCTCGCCAAGGACCTGCGCGTTCTCGTGCGCGAGCGGCTGCAGGCCGGCGACACGGACCAGCAGGTCGAGAACTACCTCGTTCAGCGCTACGGCGAGTTCGTGCTGCTCAAGCCCACGTTTGGGGCCCATACGCTGCTTCTGTGGCTGGCGCCCGCCCTCGTGCTGGTCTTGGGCGGAATCGGCGCCTGGGCGGCCCTGCGCCGCCGTCCTCAAGGTTCGGTGGCTACCCTCGACGGGGAGGAGGAGGCCGCTCTGAAGGCGCTGCTCGAGCGCGACCGGGGCGCCTGAACCATCGTCCTCAGCCCTTGGGGTTCACGCCCGTGCAGAATTGCGGCGTGTTGATGTTCCAGTTGCCGCACTTGTCGCAGGCGGACGCCAGGAGTCCCAGCCCGACCACGCAGGCGACTTGGATAAAGCGCTTCATTGATGTTCCCCCAGGGCGGCGCTCCTGCGCCGTTCGACGATGACGGGTGCATCTAGCATCATCCCCGGGGCGGCCACAATTGCGCCGTGCGACAGCGCTTCGGATGGGCATCGCAACCTTACGAACATTTCATCTTGGGGTGAGGGTACCGTAAGGCACGAAACCCCATCTTCCTCTCACGACGAACCCATAAAGGTTTCTCGAGGAGAGACAGAACATGTTGGACAAGGTTTCCACCCCCCGCAAGCGTATGACCAAGTGGCTTGGCGCGGCGGCCGTCGCGGCGTTGATCGCGGGCGGCGCTGTCGAGACCGGGCTCGTGGCTCCCAATGCCGCCCATGCGGAACTGCGTTCGGCCTCGCAGCCGATCCAGAACGTGCCGTCGTTCGTGGACGTGATCGAGCGCGTGAAGCCCACCGTCGTGGCCGTGAAGGTCAAGGTGCAGAACGTCGCCGACCGGGACGACGACGGCGACGGCCCGCAATTCTCCATGCCGGATCTTCCCCCGGGCCATCCGATGGAGCGCTTCTTCCGCCAGTTCCGTGACGGCGAGCGCGGCGAGCGCGGTCCGCGTCAGGAGCGGCCCCGCCGCTTCGGCCAGTCCCTCGGCTCCGGCTTCTTCATCTCGGCCGACGGCTATGTGGTGACCAACAACCACGTGGTCGACAAGGCGAGCGAAGTCACCGTGACCATGGACGACGGCAAGGAGCTCGACGCCAAGGTCATCGGCACCGACCCGAAGACCGACCTCGCCCTGCTGAAGGTCGAGGGCAGCGACTTCCCGTATGTGCGCCTCGCTGGCCAGAAGGCCCGCATCGGCGACTGGGTCGTGGCCATCGGCAACCCGTTCGGTCTCGGCGGCACGGTGACGGCTGGCATCGTCTCGGCCCAGCACCGCGACATCGGCGCCGGTCCCTATGACGACTTCATCCAGATCGACGCCTCCGTGAACCGGGGCAACTCGGGCGGCCCGACCTTCAACCTCTCCGGCGAGGTCGTGGGCGTGAACACGGCGATCTTCTCGCCCTCCGGCGGCAATGTCGGCATTGCCTTCGCGATCCCGGCCAGCACCGTCGACCAGGTCGTGAACTCGCTTAAGGAGAACGGCTCGGTCACCCGCGGCTTCATCGGCGTGCAGATGCAGCCGGTCACGAAGGAGATCGCGGAAGCGATCGGCCTCAAGGAGCCGAAGGGCGCCCTGGTGGCGGAGGCCATGAAGGACGGCCCCGCCGCCAAGGCCGGCGTCAAGACGGGCGACACCATCGTGGCCGTCGACGGCCAGCCGATCCGCGAGGCCAAGGACCTGTCGCGCAAGATCGCCAACGTGGCTCCCGGCAAGTCCGTGTCGCTCACCCTCTACCGTGACGGCAAGGAGCGGAACGTGACCCTCGAGGTCGCCTCTCAGCCGAAGGGCGTCTGAGCATCGGACCCAAAAGTGGCGCCCACTTTTGGGACCCATCCGATGCTCGCTCTAAGAAGCGGCGCATCGTTTTAGCGGAAAACCGGAACCACTTTTCCGCACGATGCGCCAAGCCCCTCGGCGGAAGCAGGACACCGGGGTTTCCATTGCCCCCGCGTAGCCTCGGAGTCCTTTGCCTACGGCAGGCCAGCCTCTTCCCCTCCAGGGCTGGCCTGCCGCTGCGATTCGAGTACGTTACGCCCATGTCCATGCGGATTCTCATCATCGAGGACGACCGAGAGGCGGCCTCCTATCTCGTCAAGGCGTTTCGCGAAGCGGGCTACGTGGCCGACCACGCGGCGGACGGCCTCGACGGCTATGCCATGGCCGAATCCGGCGATTACGACGTGCTCGTCGTCGACCGCATGCTGCCGAAGCTCGACGGCCTCTCCCTCATCCGCTCGCTCCGCGAGCAGAAGGTCGAGACGCCGGCGTTGATCCTCTCGGCCCTGGGCCAGGTCGACGACCGCGTGAAGGGCCTGCGCGCCGGCGGCGACGACTATCTCCCCAAGCCCTATGCCTTCTCCGAGCTGCTCGCCCGCGTCGAGGTTCTCTCGCGCCGCCGCGCCTCGGCTCCCAGCGCCGACCCGACGGTCTACCGCGTCGGCGATCTCGAACTCGACCGCCTGTCCCACAGGGTCACGCGCTCGGGCCAGGAGATCGTGCTGCAGCCGCGGGAGTTCCGGCTGCTCGAATACCTGATGAAGAACGCCAACCAGGTCGTCACCCGCACCATGCTGCTGGAGCATGTCTGGGACTATCATTTCGATCCGCAGACCAACGTGATCGACGTGCACGTCTCCCGCTTGAGGGCCAAGATCGACAAGGGCTTCGACAAGCCGCTCATCCACACGATCCGCGGCGCAGGCTACATGGTGCGCGTGGGCGGCGAGGGGAGCGAGGAATGAGCCCGTTGCCTGCTCTCGTGCGCCGCGTCTCACCTCTCCCCGACGGGGAGAGGTCGCGCGACGCGCGGGTGAGGGGGAGAGCCCTCTCCGGAAAGAACTGTGACCCCTCACCCGGACCTGCGGTCCGACCTCTCCCTCGGGGAGAGGTGAAATGCGCGTCGACCTCTCCCTCCGGGAGAGATGCGGGAGGCGGCTCTTGACGGCCCTCGGGAAGCTCTTCCGCACCACCGCGTTCAAGCTCTCCTTCGCGTATCTCCTGGTCTTTACGATCTTCGCGTTCGTGACTCTGGGCTACGTGGCCTGGAGCGCGCAGCGGCTTCTCACCGACCAGTTCGTCTCCACGATCGAGGCGGAGATCAACGGATTGTCGGAGCAGTACCGGAACGGCGGGTTGCGCCGTCTGGTGAACATCGTCGACCGCCGTTCGCGCACGCCCGGCGCCTCGCTCTATCTCGTCACGACGGCCGCGGGTGAACGGATCGCCGGCAATGTCGGCGCGCTTCCCTCGGGCGTGATCGATCAGCCCGGACAATTCGAGACGGCCTACAGCCGCACCGACGACCAGGATGCGGCCCCGAACCATGCCATCGTTCGCATTTATCTGCTGCCGGGAGGCTTCCGTCTTCTCGTCGGCCGCGACGTGGAGGAGCGCATCCGCCTGCGCGACATCATTCACCGCGCCTTCGGCTACTCGCTGCTGTTCATCGGCGTGCTCGGATGCATCGGGAGCTGGTTCATCGCGAGGCGCGTGCTCAAGCGCGTCGACGACATGACCGAGACGACCCGGGACATCATGGCGGGCGATCTCGGCGGGCGCCTGCGGATTGCCGGGACCGGCGACGAGCTCGACCGCCTGGCCCAGAACCTCAACGACATGCTCGACCGCATCGGTGAGCTCATGCGCGGCATGCGCGAGGTCTCCGACAACATCGCCCACGATCTCAAGACGCCGCTCACCCGCTTGCGCAACAAGGCCGACGAGGCCCTGCGGACGGCGAGATCGCCCGACGAGCTGAAAGCCTCCCTCGAAGCCATCATCGAGGAGAGCGATAACCTCATCCGCATCTTCAACGCGCTTCTGATGATCGCGCGCCTCGAAGCCGGCAATGCCCGCGAGGGCCTGGCCGATTTCAACGCCGCCGAGACCGTGCGCGACGTGGCCGAACTCTACGAGGCGCTGGCCGAGGAGGCGGGCCTGCCGCTGGAGGTCTCGGTCGCGGAGGACCTGCCCGTCCATGGCAGCCGCGAGCTTCTCGGGCAGGCCATGGCGAACCTCCTCGACAACGCCCTGAAATACGGCGCCCAGACCGGCGCGGCGGATGCTCCCCCGGTAATCGCCGTGTCGGCCCGCCGGGTCGACGGCCAAGCCATGATCGTGGTGGCGGATCGGGGGCCCGGCATCCCCGAGGCCGAGCGCAGCCACGTGCTGGAGCGTTTCGTGCGGCTTGAGACGGCGCGCTCGCGCCCGGGCTTCGGCCTCGGCCTAAGCCTTGCGGCCGCCGTGGCGCGGCTCCATGGCGGGACCTTGAGGCTCGAGGACAACGAACCGGGCCTAAGGGCCGTCCTCCTCCTGCCCCTGAACGAGGCGCTGGTTTCGCCGTCCCCCTCCCAGGCGGTGGCCTGAGGAGGATATTTCGGTTGCCTTCCGGCCGCCGGCATGGAGACATGAGGCCCGATCAACCGCTCATGGATTGGCCGTGCCGGACCAGAACTCCTCCCTCCTCAGCCGCCTGACCAAGGCTCCTCCCGTGTCCGACCCCCGGCGGGCGAAGGCGCAGCTGGCGGATCTCGTCGGGCGCGTGGGGGACAAGCCCGAGGCGGCCGATCTCCTGCCGCATCTGGAGAGCGGCCTCCTTCGCGACCTTCTCCTGTCCGTTGCCGACCATTCCACCTTTCTCTGGCAGCTCGTGCTGAGCGATCCGGTCCGCATGGCGACGCTCGCGCGGCAGGCCCCCGAGGACAGCCACCGGGCCATCGTCGAGAGCCAGGCCAACCTCTTCCGGGAGCTGCGCTCCGGCGTGCGCAGCCGCGACGACGCGGTGCGGGCTTTCCGGCGCAACCGCAACGCCCATGCGTTGCTGGTGGCGCTCGCCGATATCGGCGGCATCTGGAGCGTGGAGCAGGTCATCGCCGCCCTGTCCGACTTCGCGGATTCCTCCGTGCGCGGCGGGGTCAACCTCGTCCTCACCGAGACCGCCGATCTCGGGCGCATCATGCTCGCGAACCCGGAGGAACCCGGGGAGAGCTCGGGATTCACGGTGCTGGCTCTCGGCAAGCACGGGGCCGGCGAGCTCAACTACTCGAGCGACATCGACCTCGTGATCTTCTTCGATCCCGCATCCTCCGCCCTTCCGGAAGGCGCCGAGCCCGCCACACTCTACACCCGCATCGCGCAGCAGCTCGCGCGCCTGCTCCAGGAGCGCACGCCGGACGGCTACGTGCACCGGGTCGATTACCGGCTTCGGCCAGATCCCGGCTCGACGCCCACCGCCGTGGCGTTGCCCTCGGCCTACATCTACTACGAGACGGTCGGTCAGAACTGGGAGCGCGCGGCTCTCATCAAGGCCCGGCCGATCGCCGGCGATATCGGCCTGGGCGAAAACTTCCTCGCGGAGCTGCGCCCCTTCATCTGGCGCAAGTATTTCGACTTCGCGTCCATCGCCGACGTGCACGCCATGAAGCGGCAGATCCATGCGGTGCGCGGGCACGACGAGATCGCGGTCGCCGGCCACGACATCAAGCTGGGACGCGGCGGCATCCGTGAGATCGAGTTCTTCGTGCAGACGCAGCAGCTCGTCTTCGGCGGACGACGCCCGGCCCTGCGGGGGCGGCGCACCCTCGACATGCTCGACGCGCTGCACGAGGAGGGCTGGATCACCGATACGGCCCGCGACGAACTCTCCGATGCCTACCGATTCCTGCGCACCATCGAGCACCGGCTGCAGATGGTGGCGGACGAGCAGACGCAGCGCCTGCCCTCCGACGAGGAGGAGCTGAAGCGCTTCGCAAGGTTCTGCGGCTATCCCACGCTAAAAGCCTTCGCCAGGGCGCTGACGCAGCAGGCCCGGATCGTGCAGGGGCACTATGCGCTGCTGTTCGAAGAGGGGCCGGAACTCGCGTCCGACGTGGGCAATCTCGTGTTCACGGGCACCACCGACGATCCCGAAACGCTGGCGACGCTCCAGCGTCTCGGCTTCCGCAATCCGGCCCAGGCCGCGGAGACCGTGCGGGGATGGCATTTCGGCCGCCGTGCCGCCATCACGAGCCAGCGCGCCCGTGAGGTGCTCACCGAACTCGTGCCGGCGCTGCTTTCGGCGCTTGGCGGCACCGCCGATCCCGATGGGGCGCTGGCGGCCCTGGACCGTGCCTTCGGCCGCATGCCGGCGGCTGTGGAGCTTCTCACCATCCTGCAATCGCACGACCGCCTGCGCCTGCGTTTCGCCGATCTCCTCGGCACCGCGCCCCGGCTCGCCGACACGGTGGCGCAGTCGCCGCACGTGCTCGACGCGCTGATCGACCCGGCCTTCGGCATTCCCTTCAACGACGATGCCGCCATAGGCGAGCAGGTGCGCCAGATCATCGGCGCGCCGTCCGACTACGAGGACTTCCTCGACCGCGCCCGCGACGCCGCGCGGCAGATGCGCTTCATCGCCGGCGCGCGGCTCCTCTCCGACATCCTGTCACCGGCCCAGGCCGGCGAAGCCTATGCGTCGATCGCGGATGCGATGATCCAGGTGTCGTTCGAAGCGGTCCGCAAGCCCTTCGAGGCCGAGCACGGCGTGGTGCCCGGTGCCCGCATCGCGATCCTCGGCCTCGGGCGCCTGGGCACCCGCGAGCTGACGGCGGGCTCCGATCTCGACCTCGTGGTGATATACGACTTCGACGAGGAGCGGCGCGAGAGCGACGGTTCGCGCAAGCTCGACGCGGTGGTCTATTTCACGCGCCTGACTCAGCGACTCGTGGCTGCCCTCACGGTGCCGACCCGGCGCGGCCTGCTCTACGAGGTGGATCTTCGCCTGCGCCCGCAGGGCGGGAAGGGCCCGGTCGCATCGCAGTTCCGCGGCTTCCTGAGCTACCAGAGGACCGAAGCCGATCTCTGGGAGCATATGGCGCTCACCCGCGCCCGCGTGATCGTCGGCGAGAGCGGCTTCGCGAGCGAGGTCGCGCAGGCCGTAAGAGACATCGTCGGCGCTCCGCGCGAGCGCGCGCACGTGGTGTCGGAAGTCGCGGCCATGCGTGAGCTGATCGCGCAGGAGAAGGGTGACGACAACCCCTGGGATCTGAAGCTCGCCCGCGGCGGCCTCACCGACATCGATTTCATCGCGCAAGCGCTCGTGCTGGCGCATGGCGCGAAGCATCCGGACCTCATCGGCCTCGCGCCGGAAGCGCTCTTCGCCGAAGCCCGCAAGGCGGGCCTGTTGAGCCGGGACGATGCCGAGACCTTGATCGAGGCGCACCGCCTTCTCAACGCGATCTTCCAGTGGCAGCGCCTGACGATCGAAGGAAAGTTCGATCCCGCGACGGTGCCCCCGGCGATCCTCAAGCGCCTCGCCGCCGTCGCCGGTCTGCCCGACGAGAAGGTCTTGTTGAAGCACCTCGACGAAACGCGCGGCAAGGTGGCGGAGGTGTTCGGCCGGGTGCTGGATGTGGGAGCGGCGCGGAAGGCGAAGCGGTCCCGGTGAGGGTTCCGGAGGGCGTGATCCAAACGTCCATCCCAATCGGCGGAACCTATCCCGGCGGCACCGGTGGATCGGGCCGGTTCGGTCGTTCCTTTATCGTGAAGCGCGCCGCTGTCTTGCCGGACGATCTAGAACGAACTCTCGTCGACGTCGCAGCTCAGGCCGAGCGAGCCCGCGGTATTGCTGACGGTTGCCAGGCACGCATTCACCTGTTCGGGCGGAATGAACACGGCGAAGCGCGTCACGTACAAATCCCGATCGGCCTCGGAGAGCTTGCGGGCCTCCAGGCGCACGATGTTGGACTCATAGCGCTTGAAGACCTCGGCAAGGCGGGCCACGAGCCCCAATTGATCGCCGCCGCTGATCGCGATGCGGTGGGAGATCTTCCCCGTCACCCCCGGAGAGCCGAAGGGATAGGGCACGACCCGGATCTCCGTGCCCTCGAGGGCCGGAGCCTGCTTCAGATCAGCCTCGATATCGCCCGCCGCCATGCCCTCTGGCAGCTCGCACAGGGCGACGAACTCGGCGCCTGATCCGAGGGCCGCAAAAGTCGTGTCCCCGAGATTGACGCCGGCATTGAAGAGTCGCTCCGCAATCTCCGCAACGAGGCCGACGCGGTCGGGACCGAGAACCGACACCAAGGCAACCGAACTCATCTCATCCCTCCTGAGTGGAACCGCATTGTGGCATCAGGTGCCTTCCCGTCGAAAGAGGCAATATGGGCTAGCGCATGAGAAGACGGCCGCCGGTAGCCCTCCCGGATTGCATCGTTATATGATGAAACGGCTCGCGGGGGCAGGAGCAGCCCCTCGCGTGGCCACGGAGGGCGATCCATGGCAGGGGACACGATTCGCATCGAGACGGGTGGAAAAACCTGCTCAGGGCGCTCGACGGGCCGGCGGTCCCTGTGCCTTCTGTTCCTTCTCGTGACGTCCTGCGCCGCCGGCAGCCAGGGCGTGCGTGCTCACGACTGGTATCCCCCATGGTGTTGCAGCGACAAGGACTGTCGCGCCCTCTCGGACGAGAAGGGCGAGACGGTGTCCGAACTGCCCGACGGCTGGCATCTGTGGGACGGCCGGATCGCCCGTCGCGGAACGGCCAAGCCATCGCCCGACAAGAGATTTCACCTCTGTGAGGAAGTCACGACCCGAGCGATCATCTGCTTCTTCGCCCCGCCGGGATCTTCGTGAAAGCGGCTGCGCTGACCCTCACCGGGTCGGCTGCCAACATGCTCCCCCATGTGCTGTAGGGCACATAAGCCTCGGTCTGCGCCTCGTATCATAAGAATGGGAAAAGGATCATCGCTCATGCGGGCGATTGGGGTGCAGAGCCATGAACGGCGAAGACAACAAGGTGGTTCAGGGGTCACGCTGGGCAGACATCACGGCGGTTCTCTCGGTGGTCTGCATCATCGGTGTGCTTTACCTACCCCTGATCCTCTGACGGATCCCACCGCTTTCGCGGCCTTGGATCTTACAGGCCACATTCCTCGTTCTCATGCCGCCGCGTCGGCGAGCGCGATGTCCGCGTGGGTGGTCTCGGTGAGCGGCAGGTGGACCAGCACGATGGTGCCGACGCCTTCCTGGCTCTTGATCCGCAAGGAGCCGCCGTGGAGCTCGGTGAGGGAGCGGGCGATGGCGAGGCCCAGCCCCGAGCCCTTGTAGCTCTTCGAGAACTCGGTCTCGACCTGCTCGAAGGGACGTCCGAGCTTCTGCAGGGCATGGGCCGGGATGCCGATGCCGTTGTCCTCGACATAGATATTGACGGCCTTGCCCGCCTGGCGGGTGCGAACCGTGATGCAGCCGCCTTCGCTGGTGAACTTGGTGGCATTCTGCAGGAGATTGACGAGGATCTGGTGCAGGGCGCGTTCGTCCGCCGGGACCACGATGTCCTCCGGATTCACGTCGACGGAGATCGTGAGGCTCTTCCCCCGGATCTGCTCGCTCACGAGCTTGATCGCCCGCTGGATCGAGGCGTGCACTTCGAGCGGCTGCTTCTTGAGGCTCGTGCGGCCCGCCTCGATGCGCGACATGTCGAGGATGTCGTTGATGACCGACAGCAGGTATTCGCCGCTGGAGCGGATGTCGGAGCAGTATTCCTCGTACTTGTCCGAGCCGAGCGATCCGAAGATGCCGCTCTGCATCACTTCCGCGAAGCCGATGATGGCGTTGAGCGGCGTGCGCAGCTCGTGGCTCATGTTGGCGAGGAATTCCGACTTCGCCCGGTTCGCGCTTTCCGCCTGCGCCTTCTGGTCGAGGTAGCGCTCCGCGAGGTCCGCGAGCTGATGCGTCTGCGCCTCGAGCTTCTGCCGCGACTGCTTGAGATCCAGAACCGTGGCGATGAGTTCCTTCTCGGACTCGACCAGCCTGTGCTCGTGGCGCTTGAGCGCGGTGATGTCGGTGCCGACCGAGACGTAGCCGCCGTCCTTGGTGCGCCGCTCGTTGATCTGCAGCCAGCGCCCGTCCTGCAGCCGCGCCTCGAAGGTGCGCGCGCCGACGTCCTGGTTCTGCGCGCGGACGAACTGGTGCTGCACTTCCGGCGGACGGCCGAGCGCCATGACCTCGGCATAGCTCATCCCCTGGAGCGCAGCTTCCGGCGGCAGCTCGTGCAGCTTCTGGAACTTCGAATTGCAGAGGACGAGGCGGTTGTTGGCGTCCCACAGCACGAAGGCCTCGGAGATCGCCTCGATCGCGTCGTGCAGGCGCGCATCGGCCTTGGCGGTCTTCTCCTCGAGCTTGCGCTGCTCGGTCACGTCGACCGCGATTCCGACGAGATGGCTCGCCGCGTCGTCGGGATCGTTCATCAGCTCGGCGCGCGCGCGCAGCCACACCCAGTCGCCGCTGAGGCTGCGGATGCGGAACTCGTAATCGACCAGCGAGGTGCTGGCGGAGGCGAGCTGTTCGGCCAGCGTGTAGAGGTCCTGATCCTCCGGATGGATCATGGCGTTGACTTCGCCGAAGGAGAGGAACTCGTCCTGCCGCTCGTAGCCCAGCAGCTCGTACATGGAATCCGACCAGTAGATGCGGCCGCGGCCGATGTCCCAATCCCACAGGCCGCAGCGGCCGCGGTTCAGGGCGGAGTCGATGCGGTCGCGCACCTTCTCGCAGACCTCGTCGGCCGCGCGGGCGCGGTTCGCCTGCATGACGTAAGCGATGCCGATGCCGAGCAGGACCACGATGGTGGCGCCGAGGAGCGACACGTGGCCGATGGTGCGGGTCCACCAGCCGGAGAGAACCCGCGGGAGGGGCTGAATCACGGCGATCTGCCCGTCCGAAGCCGCAAGGGAGCGCACGGTCGCGATGCCGTCCTCGCCGCCGGCGAGCCGGATCGTCATCACGCCCGCGCGGTCCGCAAAGAGCGCGAGCGGCTGCGCGTCGCCGAGCACGTCCGCAAGGGTGCGCGGGATCGCGGCCATCGCCGGATGCGCCGCCAGGATCGTGCCGGAGCGACCGACGAGAAGGAGCGTGCGGCTATGCTCCAGCGCGCTCTCGGGCATGCTCCTGGCAAGAGCGTTCAGCTGCGCGGCAGCCGCGGCGCGATCGGCCGGAGCCGCACGGTCGCTGAGCTTCGCAGCCGAGAGGGACGCGATGATGTCGATGTCCGCGATGGCGTCGACAAGCGTGTCCTTGCGGTTCTCGCGAACCTGGATCCAGGCGCTGGCCGCAAGCGTGATGAGAAAGAGGGCGAGAAGAGCCGGAACAGCAAGCCTGAGCCAGGGTTCGTATTGCTCGAGCCGCCGATAGGTGGGGTTCGCGTCAGATCGCGTTACCCCGAGAATCGTACCCGCACGTGCGGGTACGCATGCGGTCACCGCCCCCGCCATGCGATGCTTCCTCCGGAACCGTTTACGTCCTTGATCGGAGGACGTGCCGCATCTCTCCGAATCACCTTCAATAGAATCATGGGCGAGTGATTTGTCTAGCTATGTGATCAACGAGGTTAACAAAAAATTGAGGCTGCAGTTTTTCGGTCATCCGTCCGTGGTAGGCGGACGGAAAACCATTGTCGTTCAGTGCGTTACTGGCCCTGTTGTTCCGCAAGGGAACGTGCAGCGATATCGCTTACATCGCGGGAAAGATTGGGCTTTCCGGCAATGCGCGAGAGGGCGCTTTTCGCGTGCGTCCGGCGCTTAGTTTCCATCATCCGCCAGCTGCTGAACGATGTCAGCAGACGGGCTGCGAGCTGCGGGTTCAGCTCGTCCACGCGCAGCACGATGTCGGCGAGGAAGTCGTAGCCCGATCCGTCCTGGCGATTGAACTGCACCTGGTTCAGCATGGCGAAGCTGCCAATGAGCGAACGCACGCGATTGGGATTGTTCATCGAGAAGCCGGGATGCTCCATCAGGCGCTTCACGCGCTCGAGCGTGCCGTCCTCCGGAATCATCGCCTGCAGGGTGAACCATTTGTCGAGGACGAGGGGCTCGTCGCGATAGCTTTCCTCGAACCGGGCCAGCGCAGCCTCGCGCGCGTCTCCGGGCAGCGTCATCAGGGTGCTCAACGCCGCGAGCCGGTCCGTCATGTTGCCGGCGGTCTCGAATTGCTCGCGCGCGAGCGTCTCACCCAGGGCGGCATCGGCGGCGGCGAGGAGATCGAGCGATGCGTTGCGCAGGGCGCGTCGGCCGGCGCTCGCCGCGTCCGGGCTGTAGGCGCCGGTCGCGGAAAGGGAATCGCGGAAATGCCGCAGCGTCTCGATGCAGGCCTGCCCGATGCGCCGGCGCATCTCCTTGCGGGCGCGGTGGATCATATCCGGCTCCACATCGCGGCCGATGTCCTGCGCGATGTCCGCTTCGCTCGGCAGGGTCAGGACGAGAGCCGCGAAGGCCGGGTCGCCCAGGGCGTCCGTCTCCATGAAGGCGCGAAGAGCCGTGGCGAGATCCGCGACATCGGAATCCGCGATGGCCTTCCCGGTCGAGCGGGCGGCGAGGAGGCGCATGGCGACGGTCTGCGCCGCCTGCCAGCGGTTGAAGGCATCGCTGTCGTGGCGAAGCAGCACGAGCAGCTCCTCGTTCGACAGATCGAGAATGGTCTTCACCGGGGCCGAGAACTCCCGGAACAGGGACGGCACCGGGTGGGCGGACACGCCCGTGAAGGTCAGGCTGTCGGAGGCCTTGTCGAGCACGAACACGCCTTCGGCATTCACCCGGTCGGAGACGGCCTCTATCGCGCTGCCATCCCGGGCCACGAGGCCGAGAGCGACCGGGATCGCCATCGGCTCCTTGGTCGGCTGGCCCGGCGTCGGGGGCGTCTCTTGCGTGAAGTCGAGGCGGTAGGTCCGCGCCGCCGCATCGAAAGTTCCCTTGACCGTGACGCGCGGCGTCCCGGCCTGCGCGTACCAGCGGGCGAAGTGCGACAGGTCGCGCCCGGTCACATCCGCGAAGGCGGCCAGGAAATCCTCGACCGTCGCGGCGGTGCCGTCGCAGCGCTCGTAGTAGAGGTCCATGCCGCGCCGGAAGTCCGCGGGCCCGATGAGGGCCTTGAGCATGCGCACGATCTCGGCGCCCTTCTCGTAGACGGTCGCCGTGTAGAAGTTGTTGATCTCGCGGTACTGGATCGGGCGCACCGGGTGGGCGAGGGGGCTCGAATCCTCCAGGAACTGGCGTGCCCGCAGGGTTTTCACCTCGGCGATGCGATGCACGGGGCGCGAGCGCTCGTCGGAGGAGAATTCCTGGTCGCGGAAGACCGTGAGGCCTTCCTTCAGGCAGAGCTGGAACCAGTCGCGGCAGGTCACGCGGTTGCCGGACCAGTTGTGAAAATACTCGTGCGCGATGATCGCCTCGATATTGGCGTAGTCCGCATCCGTCGCGGTCTCAGGGCTCGCCAGCACGTATTTGTCGTTGAAGATGTTGAGGCCCTTGTTCTCCATCGCGCCCATGTTGAAGTCCGACACGGCCACGATGTTGAACACGTCGAGATCGTATTCTCGGCCGAACGCCCTCTCGTCCCAGCGCATGGAGCGCTCGAGCGCATCGAGGGCGTAGTCCGCACGGTTCTCCTTGCCGGGCTCCACGTAGATGGCCAGCTCCACCTCGCGCCCGCTCATGGTGGTGAAGCTCTTGGCCACGCGGCCCAGGCGGCCGCCGACGAGGGCGAAGAGATAGGACGGCTTGGGGTGCGGATCGTGCCACACGGCATAGTGCCGGCTCGTGCCCTCGAGGCTGCCGGCCTCGACCCGGTTGCCGTTGCCCAGCAGGACGGGAGCCTCGTCCCGTTCCGCCTCGATGCGCGTCGTGTAGACGGCCATCACGTCCGGCCGGTCGAGGAAATAGGTGATGCGCCGGAAGCCTTCCGCCTCGCATTGGGTGCAGTAATTCCCGCTCGACCGATAGAGGCCCATGAGCTTGGTGTTCGAGGTCGGGTCGATCTCGGTCTCGATGGTCAGCGTGAAGGGGCCCCGCGGCGGCTGGGTGATCGTCAGCGATTGCGGCGAAGCTTCGAACTCGCTCTCGGGCAGGGCGCGGCCGTCGAGGGCGACCGCCTTCAGGCTCACCTCGTCCCCATCGAGCGTCAGGGGCGCGTCCGCGCGGCCCTTCGGGTTCGGCCGCAGCGAAAGCGTGGCCGTGATGCGCGTCGCCGTCGGATGGAGCCTGACGTCGAGATCGACCCGGTCGATCAGGAAGTCGCTCGGCCGGTAATCCTCGAGGCGGACGGTCTGGGCAATGTCGGTGCGCATCGTAAAAGCTTTCGTGGGGCGTAACTCTGTTGTGATCTAGAGTCCTGGCAGGGCGGCGCAAGACCGCGGAGGAGCGTCGGAGCAATCGTTAATTTTCATTAAACATCATCAAGCTTTCCTGGTGCTGGTGCAGCTTGGCCCTTGATCTTGGTGGCGGATGCGCCATCACGTAGCGACCGCAACAAGGGAAGAC
>Ga0247820_10000465_pt1 | contig 21606 bp, 16 predicted proteins | sample 13C_Glucose_Day1_2_FD_192480 | JGI IMG/M metagenome (GOLD analysis project Ga0247820, IMG submission 192480) | Soil microbial communities from agricultural site in Penn Yan, New York, United States - 13C_Glucose_Day14 | ecosystem: Environmental > Terrestrial > Soil > Agricultural land | place...
ACACCGGTCCCCTCCCCCGCCGGGGGGCCGTCCCCGGCGGGGGAGGGGACCGGTGTCGCCCGGCAGCCGCCCCGCCTCCGCGAGGGCCCGCCGCAACAGGAACTCGATCTGGGCGTTGGCGGAGCGCAGCTCGTCGTTCGCCCAGCGCGCCAGCGCCTCGTACACCGACGGGTCGAGCCGCAGCAGCACCTGCTTGCGCTGCGGCCGACCCTGAGGGGCCGGGCCCCCGGACGGAGTCGTCACTGGTAGAGCGTCCCGGTGTTGAGGACCGGCTGCGCCGAGCGGTCCCCGCACAGCACCACCATCAGGTTGGACACCATCGCCGCCTTGCGCTCGGGGTCCAGCTCCACGATGCCCTGCTCCGCGATCCGGGTGAGCGCCGACTCGACCATGCCCACGGCGCCCTCGACGATCTGCTGCCGCGCCGCCACCACCGCGCCGGCCTGCTGCCGCTGGAGCATCGCCGAGGCGATCTCGGGGGCGTAGGCGAGGTGCGTGAAGCGGGACTCGATGATCTGCACGCCGGCCGCCTCCACGCGCGCGTGCAGCTCGACGGCGAGCTTCTCGGTGATCTCCTCGGCGTTGCCGCGCAGCGAGAGGCCGTCCTCGTCGTGCGCGTCGTAGGGGTACTCGATGGCGATGTGCCGCACGGCCGCCTCGGTCTGGGTGGAGACGAACTCGATGTAGTCGTCCACCTCGAAGGTGGCCTGGGCGGTGTCCTCCACCCGCCACACCACGACGGCGGCCAGCTCGATCGGGTTGCCGTAGGCGTCGTTGACCTTGAGGACGGCCGTCTCGTGGTTGCGCACCCGCGTCGAGATCTTGGTGCGCGAGGTGAAGGGGTTCACCCAGCGCAGGCCGTCCTGCCGGATCGTGCCCCGGTAGCGGCCGAAGAGCTGCACCACCCGCGCCTCGCCCGGCGCCACCATGTTCAGCCCGCACATCGCGAGGAAGGCGGCGAGGCCGACCAGGACGCCGACGACGATCAGTACGGCCTTGGCGCCGGTCCCCGTGACCGCCGTGGCGGTGACGATCAGCGCCGTGCCGATGAGCAGTCCGGTCAGTCCGAGCAGCAGGGCCAGCCCGCCGCCGATGCTGTGCGCCGCGACTTCCCGCACCCGCGGTGCCGGCATCTCGGGCACATCGGCCTTGACCTGCGTGTCGTGTGTGGACATAGATGCTCCCCCGTTTCTCCGGGCGCTCACCGAACGGCTAGCGCCTGCCTATCTAAGTGATATCAGATTACCCCACGCCGGCAACCATGCACCGCGTTCGAACGTCGGTTCCGGTGGGACGGGTGCTGATTGTCACGCCCGTAAAGGCCGGATCGGCGGCCCTTTGTCATAGCCCACGGTGTTAGCTTGCTGAGCTGACCCGAACGGCGAACCGGTGGGGCTGCCGAGCACACACGAACGAAGCGGAGCGGAACGGACGCATGGGACGAGCGGAAGAAAGACGCGCACGACAGCGCGGTGGGCGCCGTGCGGCACCCAAGGGTCGCCGCTCGTCGGGCGCGGACGGCCGCAGCGGCATACGCCGCCTCTTCACCTGGAAGAAGATCCTCGGCACGTTCTTCGGCCTCTGCCTGCTCGGCATGGGCGCCTTCATCGTGCTGTACATGGTGATCGACATCCCCGAGGGGAACGCCGACGCCGAGCTGCAGAGCAACGTGTACAAGTACAGCGACGGCAGCATCATGGCCCGCACCGGCGACCGCAACCGTGAGATCGTCGACCTGGCCAAGGTGCCCAAGGACGTCCAGCGCACCTTCGTCGCCGCCGAGAACAAGTCGTTCTACAAGGACTCCGGCGTCGACATCAAGGGCACCGCGCGCGGTGTGCTCAACACGCTCTCCGGCAAGGGCGCGCAGGGCGGTTCCACGATCACCCAGCAGTACGTCAAGAACTACTACCTGACCCAGGACCAGACCGTCAGCCGCAAGCTGAAGGAACTGGTCATCTCCCTGAAGCTGGACCGGGAGAAGTCCAAGGACTACATCCTCGCGGGCTACATCAACACCAGCTACTACGGCCGCGGCGCCTACGGCATCCAGGCCGCCGCGCAGGCCTACTACCGAGTCGACGCCGAGGACCTGGACGTCGAGCAGGGCGCGTACCTCGCGGCGCTGCTCCAGGCGCCGAACCAGTACGACTGGGCGATCGCCAGCGACACCGGCAAGCGGCTCGTCCAGCAGCGCTGGAACTACGTCCTGGACAACATGGTCGAGCAGAAGTGGCTGGACCGCTCCGACCGGCAGGACATGACGTTCCCCGAGCCCGAGGAGCCCAAGGCCGCTCCCGGGATGGAGGGCCAGACCGGGTACCTGGTCGAGGCGGCCAACACCGCCCTCGAGCGGCAGCTCGTCGCCCAGGGGATCGCCGAGGACATGAAGCAGGCGGACGCCCTGCTCGACCTCGGCGGCTACACCGTCACCCTCAACATCGACAAGAAGAAGCAGAAGGCGCTGGAGGCGGCGGTCAAGGCCGAACTCACCAGCAAGCTCGACCCCGACAAGCGCAAGGTCGACGCCGACGTCCAGGCGGGCGCCGTCTCCGTGAACCCCAAGAACGGCGCGGTCGTCGCGATGTACGGCGGCGTGAACTACGTGGAGCACTTCACCAACAACGCCACCCGCGACGACTACCAGCCCGCCTCCACCTTCAAGCCGCTGATCCTGGCCGCCGCGGTGGACCAGGACGCCGAGACCCAGGACGGCGTGCCGATCACGGCGAACACGCTGTACGACGGCACGAGCAGGCGCCCCGTGATGGACGGCGACCGCAAGGTCGGCTTCGCGCCCCCCAACGAGGACGACGTCGACTACGGCGACATCGACGTCCAGGAGGCGATGAACAAGTCCGTCAACTCGGTCTTCGCGCAGATGGGCATCGACGTCGGCATGCCCGAGGTGGTGAAGGCCGCGGGCGCGCTCGGCATGGAGACCGAGGGCATGGAGCCGGTGCCCGCGCAGACCCTGGGCAGTATGGGCGCCAGCCCGCTGGAGATGGCGGGCGTCTACGCCACCCTCGACAACCACGGCAAGAAGGTCACCCCGGCCGTGGTGAAGTCGGTCGAGCACAAGGACCGCGTGATCGAGTTCCCCGAGGCCGTCGGCGAGCAGGTCATCAGCCGCGAGGCCGCCGACACGGTGACCTCCGTGCTCACCGGCGTGGTCGACGACGGTACGGCCAGGCAGTCCGTGCGGGAGAACCCGCTGCGGGGCGGCCAGCAGGTGGCCGGCAAGACCGGTACCTCCGACAACAACAAGTCGGCCTGGTTCACCGGCTTCACCCCCGAACTGGTCACCTCCGTCGGCCTGTTCGGAGAGGACCCGAAGAACCACAACCAGGTCCCGATGTACCGGGCCGGCGGCGTCGACTACCGCGTCAACGGCGGTGGCTTCCCCGCCGAGATCTGGGCCGCGTACACCTTCGGCGTCATGGACGAGGTCACCGAGTTCGACCTCGACACCAAGCAGGGCGCCGCGGTGAAGCCGAGCGAGACGCCGTCGGCCTCGCAGTCGCCGTCCGAGACGCCGAGCGAGGAGCCGACGACCGAGGCTCCGCCCACCGAGGAACCGTCCGAGACCCCGTCCCAGACGCCGACGTCCGAGCCGCCCAGCCAGACGCCGACGTCGGAGCCGCCGACGAAGACGCCCTCCCTGCCGTCGACGCCCGGTCTCCCGGGCGACCCGGACGACCCGGTGAACGACGAGGAGCAGTAGCCGCGGGAACACCCGAGGGGCGCCCGGTGACCACACCGGGCGCCCCTCGTCGTCGTCAGCCGCGGTTCAGCTCGAACCACACCACCTTGCCCGTGCTCAGCCGGGTCGCGCCCCACCGCCGGGCCAGCCGGTTCACCAGGTACAGCCCGCGCCCGCCCTCGTCCGTGGCCCGCGCCTGCCGCAGCCGCGGCAGCTGCGGCACGTCGTCACCGACCTCGCAGCGCAGCACGTCGGTGCGCAGCAGCCGCAGCGTGACCGGCCGCGTGGCGTACCGCACGGCGTTCGTCACCACCTCGCTGACCAGCAGCTCCACCGAGTCGCTCAGCTCCTCCAGACCCCAGCGGGACAGCGCCCGCCGGGCCAGCCGGCGGGCCCGGCCGGGGGCCGCGTCCTCCGGCTCCAGGAACCAGTACGCCACGTCGCTCGGCGCGATCCCGTCGAAGCGGGCGGCGAGCAGCGCGATGTCGTCGTCCCGGTCGCCCGGACCGAGCATGTCCAGCACCTCGTCGCAGAGCGCCTCGAGGGGCGGCGGATGATCGGGCCCGGTCAGCTGCGCGGTCGCGGCGAGCTTCTCCCGCAGCTGCTCGATGCCGGTCCACACGTCCCGCAGCCGGGACTCCACCAGGCCGTCGGTGTACAGCAGCAGGGTCGCCCCGGCGGGCGCGTCCAGCTCCACGGCCTCGAAGTCCACCCCGCCCACGCCGATCGGCGCGCCCGCGGGCACCCGCAGCACCTCGGCCCGCCCGCCCAGCTCCAGCAGGATGGGCGGCGGATGACCGGCGTTGGCGATGGTGATCCGGTGCGATACCGGGTCGTACACCGCGTAGAGGCAGGTCGCCATGCGGTCCACGCCGAGCCGCTGCGCCTGCTCGTCGAGGTGGTGCAGCACCTCCTGCGGCGGCAGGTCCAGCCCGGCCAGGGTCTGCGCGGTGGTGCGCAGCTGGCCCATGATCGCCGCGGAGGTCATGGAGTGCCCCATGACGTCGCCGACGACCAGCGCGACCCGGCTGCCGGGCAGCGGGATGGCGTCGTACCAGTCGCCGCCCACCCGCGCGGTCTCCGCGGCCGGCAGATAGCGGGACGCCAGCCGTACGCCGGTGCAGCGCGGCAGGTTCTCCGGCAGCATGGTCCGCTGCAGCTCGTCCGCGATGTACGCCTCCCGCCCGTACAGCACCGCCTTGTCGATGCCGAGGGCGCTGTGCGTGGCGAGCTGCGCGGCGACGAGCAGGTCGTCGGCCTCGAACGGGATGCGCTCCGGGCGGCGCAGGAACAGCGCCGCGCCGATCACCCGGCGCCGGCCGCGCAGCGGCGCGAGAATCGCCCGCTGACCGTCCGGCACGACCGACGCGCCCTCCTCGCCGAGGAGTTCGGGCAGCGCGGCGCGGGCCGCGGGCGCGTCCGTGAACACCGGACGCACCCCGCGCAGCACCTCGGCGAGCGCGCTGCCGGGCCGTACGGTGCACAGCTCCGCGCCGACCGAGTCCAGCTCGTTCGGCTCCGGCGGGGCGACCGGCAGGAAGCCGCCCTCGGTGTCCCGCTCGGCCGGGATCCGGTCGGTGCGGCGCAGCCGCAGCACCAGCGGGCCGGTGGGCCGCTCGTCGCCCACCGGCAGCGGGTCGCGCAGATACACCAGGATCGCGTCGGAGAAGGTGGGCACGGTGGCCCGGCACAGCCCCATCACGATCTCGTCCAGGTCGATGCCGCGGGCGATCCGCCGGGTCGCGGCGCCGACGAACCGCAGCCGGTCCCCGTCCCGCCGCATCGGCGTGGGCCGCCCGGGCGTGGTGACCTGCCCGGTGCGCCGCTCCGCGCCGTCGGGACCCACGGCGGGCTGCACCGGGATGCCCTCGGGCGCGGGCCGCGGCCGGTGCGCGTCCGGCTCCGCGGCCGGCCCGGCACCCGGCTGGGAGTGCTCGGAGACGGGTCCTGCCGCCGGGTCCTGGCCGGCGCCGCCGGGCGTCACCGTGTCCGGCGGGGCGGACCCGGGCGCGGGCGGCTCACCGGAGCGGCTCTGTACGGGTAAAGCGGCTCCGGTGCCCGGCACCCGCGCCGGTGGCGGGGCACCCAGGAGCGCCCCGCGGGGATCCGCGGGGTCCACGCCCGGCTGGGGGCGTTCGAAGGAGGTCGGCTGCTCCGTCACGCGTGTCGAGTCCATCCGTCCGGCGCACGCCGTGCGCGCGGTTCGTCCCGCCGGAACTCCGATACCCGGAATACGTGCCCCCGGAACGGATTTCCCGCGTGGTCAGAGGTTGTTCCTGTGCCGCCGGCCCGCCGTCGACGGCCGGTACCGGTGTTTCCGTACCCCTCGCTCACGTCCTGCCGCCCCTCGCTGACGATCGGTCAAGCCCTGTGCGCGCTCCGGCTGGTTGTTTCCCGCGCCCTTGCGGAGGACGATCCTACGTTTCCCGCCCCGGGGCGCAGCAAGAGTCTCACGTGGACACATGCGCGGGAGTGCGGTCCCAGTCCCGTGGAAGTGACGGTACCGTCCACGAGGGATCCGGGCGCCAGTTCTCCCACCCGTCCGCGAACGGCGGCCCCCAGGCCTCGATCGCGGCCACCGCGGCCCGGCCCGCCTCCCGCACCCTCCCGGCCAGCGCGGGGCCCATCAGGCCGTCCCGCTGGGCCTGGGCGAACTCGTCCTCGTCCCGCCAGTGCCAGCCGCGGTCGGGGTGCACGGAGATGTCCAGGAAGTGGTCCTCGGAGTCCACCCCGCCCGCCCAGCGGGCCATCGGCTCCTCCAGGTTCACGTACCAGTTCTTGAACTGCCAGCCCGGGTCCCAGAACAGCCACACCGACCAGGGCTCGCCCGGCCGGACCAGCTTCAGCACACCGGTGCCGAACCAGCGGTCGCGCTGCACCGTGCGCGGCCTGGTGTACCGGGTGCCGAGCGGCTCCTGGTGCACGGGCGTGCCGTCGGCGAGGACCGGCTTCACGCACTCGGTGCCGGGCGCCATCCACACGGCCAGCAGTTCGGCGTCGTCGCGCACGACCGTGACGGGGCGCGCGATGTGGATGCGCGTGCCGCCGTTCTCCCGGTACCGCCAGAGGATCTGTGCGCCGGGCGCCCAGAATTCCGCCGCCGTGCCGCCCGCTTCCGTTCGTGTCACCGCTCCGTCCTCCGCCATGCGCAGATTTTAGGTGCCTCGGGCATACGACGCTGCGGCGGCCGTCACGGTTCACGCTTCCGGCGACGTCGTCGCGGAAGGTTTTACGGGCGCGTCATCCGCAGGACGTCCAGGGCCTCGTCGAGCTGTCCGACGGTGAGGTCGCCGCGCTCGACGTAGCCGCTCTCCAGCACCACCTGACGGATGGTCTTCCGCTCCGCCAGGGACCTCTTGGCGACCTTGGCGGCCTCCTCGTAGCCGATGTACTTGTTGAGCGGGGTGACCACGGACGGCGAGGACTCGGCGTACTCCCGGGCCCGTTCGCGGTGCGCGGTGATGCCGTCCACCGTGCGGTCGGCGAAGAGCCGGGAGACGTTGGCGAGCAGCCGGACCGACTCCAGGACGTTCTTCGCCAGGACCGGCAGCATGACGTTGAGCTCGAAGTTGCCGGCGGCGCCTGCCGCGGCGACGGTCGCGTCGTTCCCCGTGACCTGTGCGCAGACCATCAGCACGGCCTCCGGGATCACCGGGTTGACCTTGCCGGGCATGATCGAGGAGCCGGGCTGGAGGTCGGGGAGGCTGATCTCGGCGAGCCCGGTGCGCGGTCCGGACGCCATCCACCGCACATCGTTGGCGATCTTCGTCAGCCCGACGGCGACGGTGCGCAGCTGTCCGCTGGTCTCCACGACGCCGTCCCGGGCGCCCTGCGCCTCGAAGTGGTTCCGTGCCTCGGTCAGCGGCAGCCCGGTGGCGCGGGCGACCTCCTCGATGACGGCGGCGGAGAAGCCCGGCGGGGTGTTGATGCCGGTGCCGACGGCGGTCCCGCCCAGCGGCAGCTCGGCGAGGCGCGGCAGGGAGGCGTTCAGCCGCTCGATGCCGTACCGCACCTGGGCCGCGTATCCGCCGAACTCCTGGCCCAGGGTGACCGGTGTGGCGTCCATGAGGTGGGTGCGCCCGGACTTCACCACGTCGGCGAACTCCTCCGCCTTGCGCTCCAGGGCGGCGGCGAGGTGGTCGAGGGCCGGGATCAGGTCGCGGGTGACCGCGGCCGTGGCGGCGATGTGCAGCGACGACGGGAAGACGTCGTTGGACGACTGCGAGGCGTTGACGTGGTCGTTGGGGTGCACGTCCCGTCCCAGCCGCTCGGTGGCGAGCGTGGCGAGGACCTCGTTGGTGTTCATGTTGGACGAGGTGCCGGAACCGGTCTGGAACACGTCGACCGGGAAGTGCTCGTCCCACCGGCCCTCGGCGACCTCGGCGGCCGCCTCCTGGATGGCCTCGGCGATGTCCTCGTCCAGCACGCCCAGCCGGGCGTTGACCTTGGCGGCGGCGCCCTTGATGCGGGCGAGCGCCTCGATGTGGGCGCGTTCCAGGCGCTGTCCGGAGACCGGGAAGTTCTCCACGGCGCGCTGGGTCTGGGCGCGCCACTTGGCGTCGGCGGGGACCTTCACCTCCCCCATGGAGTCGTGCTCGATGCGGTGGCGCCGGTCGTCGTCCGTGGTCGTCATCGTCGTACCTCCCAGGAGTCACAGCAGCGGTCCCCGGCGAGCGTATTCCCCGGACGGGCTCCGCCCCGCCGCATGGGGTGCGCGGCGGGGCGGAGTACCCGTGGGGGGAAGGATCACCCGTTCTGCAGGGTCACGTCGTCCAGGAGGAAGCCGGTCTGCAGGCTGTAGTCCTCGGTGGCGGTGAAGGTCAGGGTCACCGTCTGTCCGGCGTACGCCGACAGGCTCACCGAGCGCTGCACGTAGCCGCTGCCGGCGTTGGCGTTGGACAAGGTGGCCAGCGTGGTGGAGCCGGCCTTGACGGTGAACCGGTCGTACGCGGTCGAGCCGGTCTCCGAGGTGTCGATGTACAGCCAGTAGTTCAGCGAGGCCTGGGTGCACCCGGCGGGGACGGTCACCGTCTGGCTGAGCGACTCGGTGCCGGTGGTCCCGTTGCCCCCGAGCCAGGCGAACCGGGTCCCGCTGTGCGCCGGGCGGCCCGAGTGGGCGCCGATGGCCGCGGTGGTCCCGGTCCACGGCGAGGTGCCGTTCTCGAACCCGCCGTTGGTCACCGCTCCGGCGAGGTCGCAGGAGGTCCCGGTGCCGCTGTCCACGGCACGCTGCCAGAGGGTGTACGCGATGCCGTCGGACGCGCGGTCGAGCCCGGTGGTGTTGATGTTGGTGAGGGTGTCGCAGGAGCGGTGGTAGCAGGGGTCGTAGGCGGACCCGGAGGTCCCGCCCCACTTGGCGGCCTGCGCGGAGGTCTTGCGGGCGCTGGCGCCCATCGCGTAGCCGGAGGTGGGGATGCCGTACTGCTCGAAGGGGTAGTCGTCGCTGCGCCCCGCGCCCTCGGTGTTCTCCTCGGGCTGGAGTCCGAGCGAGTCCCAGTACGCCTTCATCGGCGCGGCGGCCGAGGAGGTGATGTGGTTGATGAAGTAGCCGCCGTTGGTGGAGGCGATCATGTCGAAGTTGTAGTACGACTTGATCCTGCCGCGCTCGGTCGAGGACAGCGAACGCACGTAGAAGTCGGACCCGTTGAGGCCCTGCTCCTCGTCGGTCCACCAGGCGAACCGGACCCGGTTGCGCAGGGTGGGGTTCTGCTGGGCGAGCGTCAGGGCGTTCTCGAGCAGGGCGGCCGAGCCGGAGCCGTTGTCGTTCATGCCGGGGCCCGCCGAGACGCTGTCCAGGTGGGCGCCGAACATGTACACGTTGTTGGCGTCGCCCTGCGGCCACTCGGCGATCAGGTTGGGGCCGGCGCCGCTGGTGCAGCCGGAGGTGCAGGGCTGCTCGGTGACGGTGTAGCCGGCGGCCTGCAGCTTCCCCTTCACATAGGCGACGGAGTCGCGGTAACCCTGGCCGGTGGAGCGGCGGTTGCCGCCGTTCCGGCCGGCGATGGCGCTGAACTCGTTGAGGTGCGCCTTCACCTTGTTCACGTCGACGTCGGGCGCGGCGGCGGCGGTGACCGCTGCGGGTGCGGAGCCGGTGGCGGCGGCGGGGAGTGTGCCGCAGCCGAGCACGACAGCGAGCGAGACGCCCGCGACGGCGAGTCTTCGTTTCACCTTGTCTCCTCCGGGAGGTGGCCGTGGGGTGGGCCACGCAGGGTTGACATGGCATGGGCATGTCGGAGTGGCGAGAAGACTCACAGCGGAGCACGGCGCGAGTCAACGGAAACGGCGTCCGCACGAACAGGTTGTCCAAAAATGGAACACCCGGTTCGCTATGCGGACGCCGGAGGGTGTGCGGCGCCGCGGCCCGGGCGGCGTCGCCCGGACCACGGCACGGCGGGGGCGCCGTCAGACGGAGGGATAGTCGATGTTGACCACCTGTTCCGCCCGGAACCCGGTGCGCCGCGGATCGGAGCCGGGCGGCGCGAGCATCAGCCGGGCGGACAGCGGCTTCGCCCACCGGGCCGACAGCGCCGCCATGTCCCGGATGATGGCGGCCACCTCGTGCTCCGGGGTCGAGCCGGGCAGCGGCACGGTGTCCAGTCCGGCGCCGCACACCGAGGAGTACGCGAGGACCGAGTCGGCGTGCAGACGCCCCTCCTGCCAGGCACGGGCAAGTACCCGGTCCTCCAGCACCGGCAGCATCAGCCCCGCGTAGCCGACCACGGGCCGCACGGCCGACCGGATGCCGGCGGTGACCGCGGCACAGGTGGCGACCGTGCCGGGGGAGCCGAAGCGGATGCCGCCCGCCAGCTCCAGGAACTCCGCGATGCCGGCGTCGGGCGCGCAGGCCGGCGACGGGTCGAAACCGTGGAACAGCAGCCCGCGCTCCCCGCAGGCGGACTCCAGCACCTTCCCGACCGGCGCCAGCTCGTCGCGCAGGCACTCCCGGGTCAGCCGCGTCGCCGCCGCGAGCCCCTCCGGACGGGCCTCCCGCACGCGGGCCAGCAGCGGGCCCGCCGACTGCAGCGCGGCGCTCACGCCCGCGGGGCCGCCGTCGCCGTACGAGCCGGGGAACAGCGGGGCGTTCGGACCGAGGTTCGCGACCGCCGCGAAGCGGAAGTTGGCGTCGACGTCACGGCGGGCCAGCTCGCCCACCACGGACGCGGCGAAGCCGACGGCGTGATCGTCCACCTCGGCGCCCTCGGCGACGACCACGGACAGGAACAGCGACGGGTGCCCGGCCAGCACGTCCGCCACGTCGGACGGCTCGAGCCCTGCCAGCGCCGGGGGCCGCAGCGCGGCCAGGGAGGCGCTGCCCACGCCCGACCGGTCGCAGCCCGCGACGAGGCCCGCGGCCCGCTCCCGCAGCAGATCGGCGTGGACCGGCGCGTCGAGCGCCGGAGCGGAGAGCCGGACCGTCTGCACCTCGCGTCCGGCGCGGACCAGTTCCCCGGCGGCCTCCACCACCCGGTCGCCGTACCCGGCGACGGCACCCGCGTCGACGGTCCCCCGCGCGAACACGGCGTCGGGCAGGCAGAGCGTCACGGCACGGACGGGAGCGGCGGGCGGCGCGGCGGTCATGACAGCACCGCCGGCAGCTCGTTCAGGCCCCAGGTGAAGTTCGAGCCGTTGTAGCGGGGCGGCCCCGTCAGCTCGATGGACCCGACCATGCCGCGCAGCGCCCGCAGATACGCCGTGATCTCCAGCCGCGCCAGCCGGCTCCCCAGGCACACATGGCGTCCCGCGCCGAAGCTCACGTGCCGGTTGCCGGTCCGCCCGACGTCGAACACGTCCGGGTCGTCGAACACCTCCGGGTCGCGGTTGGCCGAGCCGATCCAGGTCACCACGCGCTCGCCGGGCGCGATCTCGGCGTCGCCGACCCGCAGCGCCTCGGTCGCGGTCCGCATCACGTGCATGCCCGGCACCGACCAGCGCAGTGCCTCCTCGGTGGCGTCGGCCGGGTCGACCTCGCCCCGGGCGATCCGCAGCCACTGGTCCGGGTGCTCGGCGAGCTGGTGGGTGAGCGACGCCAGCGTGTACCGGGTCGTCTCGTTGCCGCCGGCCAGGATCCCGGCGAAGTTGAAGACCAGTTCCTCGTCGGTCGGCCCGGCGCCCTCGCCGGCCCTGCGGGTGAGCCCGCCCACGAACCCGTTCGCGCCGGTCTCACGGTTCTCCCGCACCAGGTCGTAGAAGTACTTGAAGATCTCGCTGTTCGCGGTGATCCGGGTGACCTCCGACGGCGACTCGAACGCCTCGGTGGTCTTCTTCCCGATCCACTCCCAGTCCCCGCGGGGCAGCTCCATGATCGCGCAGATGACATCGGTCGGGATGCGGGCGAGGTGACCGATCAGATCGGGCACCGGTTCCCGCACGGCCGCGGCGACCACGTCACCGACGACCTTCTCCACATGCGCCTCGGCCGCGGCCAGCACCTCGTGCGAGAACGGCCGGCTGAGCACCCGCTTCATCCGGGTGTGGTCGGGCGGGTCCGCGACGATCAGCATCTTGTTGGCGACGGCCCGGACGGCGCGTTCCGTGGAGCCGAGCCGCATGCCCTTCGTCGAGCTCATCCGCGTGCTGTCCCGGTGCACGGACACCGTGTCCCGGTACCGGGTGACGCTCCAGAAGCCGTCCGGCTCGCCGGCGGGGTGCTGCCAGGACACCGGGTCGTGCTCCCGGTACCAGGCGAAGACGTCGTAGAAGCCGGTCCCCTCGAACAGGCCGGGCGCGAACAGGTCCGGCGGCTGCCGCGTCATCCGCGCACCTCCTCGAGGGCCCCGGCCGTCTCCGCGACGCCGGACAGCGCCGCGGCCAGGACGTCCGGGTCCAGGAACGCGTGGTGGTCGGCGTCCAGTTCGCGATGCCCCCGGTACCGCCGCGACCTGTCGCGCCAGCCGGACATCTGCGCGGCGGTGACGACGGTGTCCCGGCTCCCCGAGACCGACAGCAGCGCGGTGTCCGCCAGCGGCTCGGCCGGGACGGCGTACCCGGCCATCAGGCGCAGGTCGGCGCGGAGCGCCGTGACGGCGTAGGAGGCCGGGCCGGACTCCCGGACGGCCGGGTGCAGCAGGGCCGTCAGCTCCTCGGGGGGCGGATCCGCCGCGGGGAACGCGGCCCAGTGCTCGGGCGACCGGGCGGCCGCCACCACCAGCGAGCGCGGCGCCGCTCCCACCGCTTCGAGCGCCCTGGCCACCTCGTAGGCGACCACGGCGCCGAGGCTGACGCCGAGCAGCACCAGCGGCCGGCCGGGCGCCGGGTCGCGCAGTGCGGCGGCGACGCACGCGACCACCTCGGAGAGGCCGCGGGCCGGCGGGTCGGCCAGCCGGTCCTCGCGCCCCGGCAGCTGCACCCCCCTCAGCTCGAGGCCGGGCGGCAGCGCCGCGGCGCCCGCCCGCAGCCGCAGGCACCCGGCGCCCGCCGGAGGGAAGACGACGACGGTGGCGGCGGCGCTCCCGGCGTCCGCCGCGGTGAAGGAACGCAGCCAGCTCATGCCGCCCTCGTCTCCTCGATCCGGTCGGCCAGCGCCCGCGGGGTCCGGGCGATCAGCACGTCGGGGATCGAGACGGCGGTGCCGAGCCGCTCCTCCAGCCGGGCGGCCAGCTGGGCCGCGAGCAGGGAGTGCCCGCCGCCGTCGAAGAAGTCGGCGTCCTCGGTGACGCGGACTCCGAACACGCCGCTCCAGGCGTCGAGGACATGGTCGAGGACATGGTCCCCGCCGGTCGCCGGGGCGTCGTCCGCGGCGGCGGACAGCGCCGCCTCGCCGAGCGCGGCCACCTCGTGGCGCGCCACCTTCCCGGTGTGCTCGAGCGGCACATGCGTGACGCGGTGGATCAGTGCGGGGCACACCTGGCGGGGCAGCCGGGCCGCGAACGCCGCGGTGAGCCGCTCTCTCAGGGCGTCGTCCAGCGGGGTGCCGGGCGCGGTGCGGACACCGACCGCCAGGGTGGGCGGATCGCCCCGCAGATAGGCCACCGCCTGGGCGACGCCGGGCACCTCACAGGCGATGCTCTCGACCTCCTCGAGCTCCACCCGGAACCCGCCGGTCTTCACCTGGGTGTCGGCCCGGCCGAGATAGCCGAGCTGTCCGTCCTCGCGCCGGGTGACGAGGTCTCCGGTGCGGAAGTGCCGGACGCCGTCCCGCTCGACGAACCGGTCCGCGCCCGGGGCGGTGTCGCCGACGTATCCGAGCGCGACGCCCGCGCCGCCGATCAGCAGCTCGCCGGCGACCCCGGGGGGCACCTCGTTCAGTTCGGCGTCGACGACCGCCACCGTGCAGCCGGACAGCGGGCGGCCTATCGTGCGGGGGTCCTCCCCCCGGGCGGTGTCGGCCAGGGTCGCGGCGATGGTGGCCTCGGTCGGCCCGTACACGTTCACGACCCGCTCGGCGGACTCCCGCAGCCGGGCGGCGAGGGAGTCGGGGCAGCGCTCTCCCGCCACCACGGCGACCTCGGCCCGTGGCAGGTGGCCGAGCGTGGCGTACAGCGAGGGGGTCATGCAGATGTTGTCGATCTCCTGCACCGCCAGGGCGGCGCCGAGGTCGCCGAGCGAGGCGTCGAGCGCGACACAGGTGACGCCGTTGACGAAGGGCGTGAGGACCGACCACAGCCAGCCGTCGAAGCCGGGGGAGACCACCGAGGCGGCCCGGCTGCCCGGCCGGTACTCCAGGGACTCGGCGTTGGCCAGGAAGTTGTCCAGGGAGGCGAAGCCGACGCGCACGCCCTTCGGGCGGCCCGTGGTGCCCGAGGTGTAGACGACGTACGCCTCCGTCGCCCGCTCGTCCGGCGCCCAGGGGCCGGTGCCCGCGGGCCGGTCGGCCGCCACCTCCGAGCCGGCGGTCGCGATCACCGGCAGACCGAGGCGCCCGGCGTCCGGTTCCGACGACACGAGCGCCACGCATCCCGCGTCCCGTGTCGTCCAGCGCAGCCGGTCCACCGGATGCCGCTCGTCGAGCAGCACCGCCGACGCGCCGCGGGCCCAGACCGCCAGCAGGCCGCTGAGCGCGTAGCGCGACCGGCCCGCCATGACGGCGACCCGGTCACCCGCTCCCACGCCGGCCCGTTCGAGCCGGCCGGCCAGACCCGCCGTCGAGGCGGCGATCTCCCGCCAGGTCAGCCCGCGGCCGTCGACACCGACCGAGCCGGTCCGGTCGGGCCGCTCCCCGGCCCACCGTTCCAGCGCCCTCCGGGCGCGCGGAACATGTGCGAGGGCGGGAATCGCCGGGTCCCTGGACACAGCGGTACTGCTCACTCGATCTCCCCCTTTGTCCGCCGGGGAGCCCCTGGGCCGTTCGCCGAGGAGCCCCCTGGCCTCACGATTGCGCGGGCCGCCCCGTCAGTCCGGTTTGACGGCCCACAGGATGACGTTCGTGCCGAAGAACTTCTTGCGCCAGCCGATGTCCTGGAAGCCGATCTCGCGCAGTACGCCGGCGACGCGCTCCGGCGAGGCGAAGGCGAGGGTGCTGGACTCGAGATAGCTGTAGGAACTCCGGTCGCGGGCCACGATCTGCCCGAGCAGCGGCACGATGACGCGGACGCCCCACGTCACGACCGGCTTCACCAGCCCGCTGGGCGGGCAGGTCTCGAGGACCACCAGACGGCCGCCCGGCTTGAGCACCCGGTGCTGTTCGCGCAGCACCCCCTCCAGGTCCTGGACGTTCCTGAGCAGGTAGCCCTCGGTGACCGCGTCGAAGGAGCCGTCCCCGAAGGGCAGCCGGGTCGCGTCCGCCTGCAGCCAGCGCACCGCGCCGGCCCCGGGCTTGGTCCGCGCGCGGCGCAGCATCTCGCCGGAGAAGTCCGCACCCGTGACGGCGGTCGCGGGGTACTTCCGGGCGGCCTGCAGGGCGATCGCGCCCGTGCCCGTGGCCAGGTCGAGAAGGTGTCCGCCCCGGCCCGGCGCCGCGCGCGTGGCCACCTCGCGGCACCAGCTCCCGTGACGGCCCAGCGTCATGACGGAGTTCATCCGGTCGTAGTAACCGGCGATCTTCTCGAAGATGCCGTGGACTTCGGAGCGTTTTTCCTGGGGTTGGCGGTCAAGCGTCACTTCGCTGAATCCCTTCGCCGGCGGCGGGCACGGTCGCATCGGTCCGGTCGAGATGGCGACTCGCTCTGGAGTCCATTCCGAACACGTCCGACCCGGCCATGACCACGACGGCGAGAAGCCCGATCAGCGCCGAGCCCGGCGTCGGCCGCAATCCGAGGAGCAGAAGGCCGAGGAAGACGACGGACACATACATGTCCCGCTGCCCGACCAGGTTGTACTGGAGGGGTGTACGGGCCCGGACCATTGCGGCCATGTTAGCCACGGCCGGAACGCCCACGAGGGCGGCCACGAGCAGCCGGTCGGGCAGGTCGCCGACGAGGACCAGCACCGGGAACGCGGCGTAGACCAGGGTGGTCGCCGTCGCGGCCGCCCAGGCGGCCGAGTGCTGCGAGGACATGAGCGCCGGGATCGTCCGCAGCCCGGCCGCCTTGTCGCCCGCGTAGTCGGGGACGTTCTTCATGATGCCCTTGGCGAAGTACCAGCAGAACAGGAAGACCCCGATGAGGAGCGGCTGGTAGGAGTCGTACCGGGGTATCTCCCCCCACGAGTCGCCGAGCAGCGCGCCCGCGATGTACGGCTCCGTGACCGCCATCGAGAAGACCGCCATGCCGACGACCGGGCGGCCCTTCAGCCGCCACCGGGGCGAGGAGTACCCGAGCACCAGGAAGACGCTGAACACCCAGAGCAGGCTCTGGGCGAGGGAGATCACGAGCGACAGCACCAGCATCAGGGCCAGGCCCGCGTACACGGTCCTCCGCAGCAGCCCGACGCCGGCGGTCTCCACCAGCGTCAGACGGCCCGGCACGTTCTTCCCGTCCTCCACCAGGTCGGTCACGGCGTTGTGGGCGTTGGCGGCCAGCGGGGCGGCGATGTGGATGAGGACGCCGAGCAGCACCACGGCGTCGAAGGGATGCCCGGCCACGGCCGCTCCCACGCAGTAGGAGAGCGGGCTGACGAGCAGCGTCCGGGGTCGCACCAGTTCGACGGTCGCGTGGAAACGTGCCATGCGGCGCATGGGTCGGCCTCTTTCGTGAAGTCGCGCGCTTGCAGAAGACATCCGCCCCGGTGGCGGTCAGAGCCGGGTGAGGGTCAGCCCGAATCCGTCGCGGGGCCGCAGGGTGATGAGCGCCCTCGGCTCCGGACCCGCGGAATCCCGCGGGGAGATCTCGAACCTGTCGACGACGTCCGCCAGCAGCAGGCCCATCTCCATCAGGGCGAACCCCTTCCCGATGCACATGTGGCCACCGGCGCCGAAGGGGAGGTAGGAGCCCTTCTCGGGGGTGCCGTGCGCGAACCGTTCCGGAAGGAACGAGTCGGGCCGTTCCCAGACCGCCGGATCCCGGTGGACGGCGGCGACGTTGAGCATCACCAGCGCCCCCTCGGGGACCTCGGCGGAGCCGAGGGAGGTGTCCCGCTTGGCCTGGCGCGGAATGGTCGGGGACGGCGGGAAGAGGCGCATGCTCTCGTACATCACGCTCTCGAGGAGCGTGCCGCGCAGCGCCTCCCCGTCGCCGGACGCGCGCACTTCCCGGCGGACGGCGTCCTGCACCTCGGGGTAGCACGCCAGCAGATAGAGGGTCCAGGTCAGCGCGCTCGCCGTGGTCTCGAACCCGGCCAGGATCGTGGTCAGCACCTCGTCCCGGACGGCGGCGTCGGTCAGCGGTTCCCCGGCTTCGCCGACCCGGGCTTCCAGCAGGAGGTCCAGCAGGTCGCCGTGGTGCCGGCCGGACGCGCGCCGTTCCCCGACGATGCCGTGCACCAGGGTGTCGAGGCTGCGCAGGGTGGCGGCGAAGCGGCGGTTGCGCCGGGTGGGGACGCCGACGGGCAGGGCGATCGGCTTGCGGATGCGGCGTTCGACGAAGTCGAGCAGGAACGCGGCCGTCTCCGGGTTGACCGTGCCGGACACGCTGTCGCCGGACCGGCTGAACATGCACCGCGACACGGTGTCCAGGGTGAAGGCCAGCATCTCCTCGTAGACGCTCAGCCGCGTGCGGTCGCGGCCGGCCCACCGCGCCGTGTGTTCGGCGACGACCTGGGCCGTCGTCCTGCGCATGGCGGCCACACCGGCGCGGCTGTACACGGGCTGCAGGGCGCGCCGCCGGCGCAGCCAGTCGTCGTGGTCGGGATTGCTCACCAGTCCGTCCCCGAGCACCAGCCGCAGCGGGTTCTTGTGGTCCGGCTTGCCGAAGGTGCGGATGTCGGAGAGCACGGCGTCCGCCTGGGCGCTGCGGTGCACGAACACCATGTGCCGGGAACCGGCGTCGACGTGCGAGACCTCGGCGCCGGAGGACGCCGCGTACTGGATGGCGTTCAGCAGGTCGGCCCGCAGCCGGAGGAGGTCCCCCACGACCGGGACGCGCACACGGGGCGCCCTCGGCGCCGCGAGGACGCCGCTGTCGTGCCGTAACTCCCTGGTCGGCAACGTGCCGCCGGCGCATCCCGCCATTCCCCGTCGTCCCCTCGTCGGCCGGCCCGTCGAGCGACGCGCCGGTGGCGTACGTGTGCCGGGTGCGACGGACGGACCGCTTCCACCGTGGAGTCCACCGTGAAGCAGGCATGCCAAAAAACCCCGACAGCCGACAGTCTTACGCCGATCGGGCCCCGGAGCGGGAAAAATGACAGGAAGTGGCCACGCAGGCCGTCGGGCGGTACGCGGGAAACCCCCGGCGCCGGGGGCTTCCCGCGTACCGCCCGCGCGGGGTCAGGCCAGGCCGGGGCCGCGCACCGGGATGCTGGTGAACGTCGGCTGCTGCGGCGAGGGGTCCTGGAAGAAGTCGTTCCCCTTGTCGTCCACCACGACGAACGCCGGGAAGTCCTCCACCTCGATCTTCCAGACCGCCTCCATGCCGAGCTCCTCGTACTCGACGACCTCGACCTTCTTGATGCAGTCCTGGGCGAGCCGCGCCGCGGGCCCGCCGATGGAGCCGAGGTAGAACCCGCCGTGCGCGTCACAGGCGGCCGTGACCTGCTTGCTGCGGTTGCCCTTGGCGAGCATCACCCGCGACCCGCCGGCCGCCTGGAACTGCTCCACGTAGGAGTCCATCCGCCCGGCCGTCGTCGGCCCGAACGACCCCGACGCGTACCCCTCGGGCGTCTTCGCCGGACCGGCGTAGTACACCGGGTGGTCCTTCAGGTACTGCGGCATCTCCTCGCCCGCGTCCAGCCGCTCCTTGATCTTGGCGTGCGCGATGTCGCGCGCCACGACCAGCGGACCGGTCAGGGACAGCCGGGTCTTGACCGGGTACTTGGTCAGCTCGGCCAGGATGTCGTCCATCGGCTGGTTGAGGTCGATCCGGACGACGTCGCCCTCCGACTCCAGCTGCTCGTCGGTCGTCTCCGGCAGGAACCGCGCCGGGTCGGTCTCCAGCTGCTCCAGGAACACGCCCTCGGCGGTGATCTTCGCGACCGCCTGCCGGTCCGCCGAGCACGACACGGCGATCGCGACCGGGCACGACGCCCCGTGCCGCGGCAGCCGCACCACGCGCACGTCGTGGCAGAAGTACTTGCCCCCGAACTGCGCGCCGATCCCGATCTTCTGCGTCAGCTCGAAGACCTTCTCCTCCAGGTCCTTGTCCCGGAAGCCGTGCCCGAGCGGGGACCCCTCGGAGGGGATCTCGTCCAGGTAGTGCGCGGAGGCGTACTTCGCGGTCTTCAGCGCGTACTCGGCGGACGTGCCGCCGACCACGATCGCCAGGTGGTACGGCGGGCAGGCGGCCGTGCCCAGCGAGCGGATCTTCTCCTCCAGGAACTTCATCATGGAGGACTCGTTCAGGACGGCCTTGGTCTCCTGGTACAGGAAGCTCTTGTTGGCGGAGCCGCCGCCCTTGGCCATGAACAGGAACTTGTACGCGCCGCCGTCCGTCGCGTACAGCTCGATCTGCGCCGGGAGGTTGGAGCCGGTGTTCTTCTCCTCCCACATGGTGAGCGGAGCCATCTGCGAGTAGCGCAGGTTCAGGTTCTTGTAGGCGTCGTAGATGCCCCGGCTCAGGGCCTCCTCGTCGCCGCCCGCCGTCAGCACGTTCTGGCCGCGCTTGCCCATGACGATCGCCGTGCCGGTGTCCTGGCACATCGGCAGCACGCCGGCCGCCGCGATGTTCGCGTTCTTCAGCAGGTCGAGCGCCACGAACTTGTCGTTGCCCGAGGCCTCGGGGTCGTCGATGATCCGGCGCAGCTGCGCCAGGTGCGCGGGACGCAGGTAGTGCTGGATGTCATGGACGGCCTCCTCGGCGAGCTTGCGCAGCGCCTCCGGCTCCACCTTGAGGAACGTCCGGCCGTCGGCCTCGAAGGTGGAGACACCCTCGGAGGTCACCAGCCGGTAGGGGGTGGTGTCCTCTCCCATGGGGAGCAGATCGGCGTACTCGAACTCAGGCATCTCGCCCATTCCTCACTCGACGGAAGACCGCCCGCCTCCGTTGGCGGGCGCTCACCAGCCTAGGACCTGCCGTCGGCGGCGAACCTGTGAGGTTGTCCTCAGTTGTCACCGCCGGGGGGTAGTCGCGATCTATCGCGTTTGGGTACGCTGCTGCCGTGGACCTTCAGAAGCACGCCCAGCAGCCGGACACGGCGCCGCGCGCCGCCGAGCTGCGCGCCTCCGACGCCGACCGGGACCGCGTCGCCGACCTCCTGCGCGAGGCCCTCGCGGAGGGCCGCCTCACGGCGGACGAGCACGCCGAGCGCGTCGAGGGAGTGCTGGCCGCCAAGACGGTCGGCGAGCTGGAGGTGTTCATCCAGGACCTGCCGATAGCCCACCAGCGGCGCGCGGCGCACGCCTCCGCGCCCAACCGCCCCACGGCCGGCGCGATCCCGGTGGACCCGGACGACAACGTGGTCGCGGTGTTCAGCGCCGCCGTCCGCAAGGGCCGCTGGCGGACCGGCCGCCGCATCCACGCGTACGCGGTCTTCGGCAGCGTCGAGATCGACCTCAGCGAGGCGCTGTTCGACCACCAGCAGGTGGTGATCAAGGCGTTCTCCGTCTTCGGCAGCGTCGACATCCGCGTCCCGGAGAACGTGTCGCTGCGCGGCATGGGCGGCGGCGTCCTCGGCACCTTCGAGGTGGACACCCTCGACGCGGCGGACGACGAGGCCCCGGTGGTCTACGTCGACGGCTGGGCGGTGCTGGGCACGGTCGAGGCGCGGCCCAGGCGGGGCAGGCTCGTGGCGGACATCCTCGACAGGGTGCAGCGCAAGATGGACAAGAGCATGCGCAGACATCTGGGCCACTGACGGGCCGTCGGCCGCCCGGCTGTCCGGGACTCAGTGCATAGGCGCGCGTACATCGGGTAAGCCTTGCTGCATCGTGTCTCGCTTGCGAAGCCGTCGTCAGGAGTAGACCGTGCTGCAACCGCCGCATTCGTCCCTGCAGATAGCCGCCGTGCCGGCCCAGCGAGCGTCGGCGCGGGACAGGGACCAGGACGCCCCCTGGCACACCGAGGCGGTGTGCCGGCGCGACGAGGCGGGGCTGTTCTTCGCACCCTCGAAGGAACCCACCGCCGCCCGGCTCTCCCGCGAGGAGGCGGCCAAGCGCGTCTGCGCCCGCTGCCCGGTGATGGTCGAGTGCCGCGAGCACGCCCTGCTCCAGCCCGAGCCCTACGGCGTCTGGGGCGGCCTCACCGCCGCCGAGCGCCGCGTGGTCCTGGCCCGCCGCAGGCGCCGCGACATGGAACTGAAAAAACGCCCCAACCGCATAGCCGCAGCCGGCTGACCCACGCCCTCCGCCTAGGGAGCACCGGCCCGCGCACACTGGCACCCCCTCCGCACAGAGGGCGCCAGTTAACACCGGGCCGGGCAGCCCACCTCAGGGGCGCGGGGAACTGCGCACCCAGCCCCCACGCACAGGGGTCACCTGGCAACACCGGGCAGAACAGCCC
>Ga0247820_10000467_pt1 | contig 21583 bp, 22 predicted proteins | sample 13C_Glucose_Day1_2_FD_192480 | JGI IMG/M metagenome (GOLD analysis project Ga0247820, IMG submission 192480) | Soil microbial communities from agricultural site in Penn Yan, New York, United States - 13C_Glucose_Day14 | ecosystem: Environmental > Terrestrial > Soil > Agricultural land | place...
GGCTTGCCCCGCGATCCGTATCGCGGGGCAAGCCCGCTCCCACGCTGGTGATGCTTGCCGGTGCGAAAGCGAAGCCAGCTTATTTCCGAGACAGGGCACTAGCGCTCGACGATCGCCGTCACTCCCTGCCCGCCCGCCGCGCAGATCGAGATCAGCCCACGTCCCTTGCCACGCTCGCCCAGCAGCTTGGCCATGTTCGCCAGTATCCGCCCTCCCGTCGCCGCGAATGGATGCCCCGCAGCCAGCGAGCTGCCCTTCACGTTCAGCCTGGCGCGATCGATCGACCCCAGCGGCCCTTCGAGCCCCAGGCGCGTGCGGCAGTAGTCGGTATCCTCCCAGGCCTTGAGGGTGCACAGCACCTGGGCGGCGAAAGCTTCGTGGATCTCGTAGAAGTCGAAATCCTGCAAGGTCAGGCCATTGCGCGCCAGCAGCCGCGGCACCGCGTACACCGGCGCCATCAGCAGGCCTTCCTGGCCATGGACGAAATCGACCGCCGCCGCCTCGCCGTCCACCAGGTAGGCCTGCACCTTCAAGCCCTGCGCCTCGGCCCAGGCCTCGCTGCCGAGCAACACCAGCGAGGCGCCATCGGTCAGCGGCGTGGAATTGCCCGGTGTCAGCGTGCCCAGACCACTGCGATCGAACACCGGCTTGAGCTTGGCCAACTGCTCCAGGGTCAGGTCGGCGCGCAGGTTGTTGTCCCGGGTCAGGCCAAGGTAGGGCGTGAGCAGATCGTCGTGCCAGCCGTCGCGGTAGGACGCCGCCAGGTGCTTGTGGCTGAGCAGTGCCAGTTCATCCTGCTCCTCGCGGCCGATCTGCCAGGTCTGCGCCATGCGCTCGCAATGCTCGCCCATCGACAGCCCCGTGCGCGGCTCGCCATTGCGCGGCAGCTCGGGCTTGAGCAGGCCCGGGCGCAGTTTCAAAAAGGGCTTGAGACGTTCGCCGAGGCTCTTGCCGCGGTTGGCCTGCAGCAGGATCTGCCGCAGCCCTTCGCTCACGGCGATAGGCGCGTCCGAGGTGGTGTCGACGCCCCCGGCAATGCCACTGTCGATTTGCCCCAGGGCAATCTTGTTGGCCACCAGCAACGCGGCTTCCAGGCCGGTGCCGCAGGCCTGCTGGATGTCGTAGGCCGGCGTCTGCGGCGACAGCCTTGAGCCGAGCACGCACTCGCGGGTCAGGTTCATGTCACGCGAATGCTTGAGCACCGCGCCGGCCGCCACCTCGCCCAGGCGCAGGCCGTGCAGCCGGTAACGCTCCACCAGGCCTTCGAGGGCCGCCGTGAGCATCGCCTGGTTGCTGGCCTTGGCGTAGGCGCCGTTGGAGCGGGCGAAGGGAATCCGGTTGCCACCCAGGATTGCGACCCGGCGAATTGACTGCATGCCTGTTCCTCCTGAAACAATTTGAGCCTTAAGCCTAGGTTCTTTTCACGCATCCGAACGACCCTGCCACAAACTTGGTCCACACTTGCATGCTTGCCTTCAGGGAGAACCGTACATGAGCGACCGCTATCTGGGCTTTGCCAACTCCACCCTCGGACGAAAACTGGTCGATGCCCTCGGCCTGCCCCGCCCGGTGCCGCTGGAGCGCTGGCAGGCCGGACGCCTGCGCCCCATCGAGGGCGCGCTGGTGCTGGGCGGCGGGCCGCTGGCAGGCCAGGTGGCGGCGATCGCCCCGCGTCTGACGGCCGACTGCTACGGCTTCGGCAGCCAAGCGCTCGAGGCCCCCGCCTGGGTCGCGGGTCTCGGGCCGAAGCTCAAGGCGGTGGTGTTCGATGCCAGTCACCTGTCCGACAGCGATGACCTCAAGCAGTTGCGCGAATTTTTCCAACCCCTGCTGCGCAGCCTGGCCTCCAGCGCCCACGTGGTGATCCTCGGGCGTGCGCCAGAAGCCGTGGTCGATGCGCATGCCAGCGTCGCCCAGCGCGCCCTCGAAGGCTTCAGCCGCTCGCTGGCCAAGGAGCTGCGTAATGGCGCCACGGCCAACCTGCTGTATGTCGCCGAAGGCGCCGAAAGCCAGCTCGAGGGCGCGCTGCGGTTCTTCCTTTCGCCCAAGAGCGCGTTTGTTTCCGGCCAGGTCCTGCGCCTGGCGCCCTGCGCCGCCCAGGTACAGGACTGGACTCGGCCGCTGGCCGGCCGTCACGCGCTGGTCACCGGCGCCGCCCGGGGTATCGGTGCGGCGATTGCCGAGACCCTGGCCCGGGACGGCGCCGAGGTGACGCTGCTCGACGTGCCCCAGGCCCAGCGCGACCTCGACGCCCTCGCCGCGCGCCTGGGTGGCCGTACCCTGGCGCTGGACATCTGCGCCGCCGATGCCGCCGCGCAGTTGCTCGAAGCCCTGCCCCAGGGCCTGGATATCGTCGTGCACAACGCCGGCATCACCCGCGACAAGACCCTCGCCAACATGACCCCGGAGTACTGGGACGCGGTGCTGGCCGTCAACCTCAAGGCGCCCCAGGTGCTGACCGAGGCGCTGTTCGAGGGCGGCAAGCTGCACGCGGATGCGCGCATCACCCTGCTCGCCTCGGTCAGCGGCATCGCCGGCAACCGTGGCCAGTCCAACTATGCGGCCAGCAAGGCCGGGCTGATCGGCTTCGCCCAGGCCTGGGCGCCACGCCTGGCCGAACAGGGCGCCAGCATCAACGCCGTGGCGCCGGGCTTCATCGAGACGCACATGACCGCAGCCATGCCCATGGGCCTGCGCGAGGCCGGCCGGCGCCTGAGCTCGCTGGGCCAGGGCGGCTTGCCGCAGGACGTCGCCGAAGCCATCGCCTGGCTCAGCCAGCCAGGCTCGGGCGCGGTCAATGGCCAGGCCCTGCGGGTCTGCGGCCAGGCCTTGATGGGAGCCTGACCATGACCCGACCCTGGCACGACCTGCACAGCCCCGACTCACGGCTAAGCCTGTACCTGCGCGCCCTCGGCAAACGCAAGATCCGTGGCAGCCAGCTGCCGGAGCAGGGCCTGCGCTGCTTCCTGCGGGTCGATCCCGCCAACCTGGCGGCCTACCGCCGGCTCTGCCACTTCGCCGACGACGGCCGCCTGCCGGGTACCTACCCGCACATCATGGCCTTCAGCTTGCAACTGCAGCTGCTCACCGCCGAGGCGTTTCCCTTCCCGCTGCTGGGGCTGGTGCACCTGCACAACAGCCTGCAGGTGCTGCGCCCCCTGGGCGGCATCGACGGGCTGCGCTTCGCGGTGTATGCCGACAACCTGCAGCCCCATGAAAAGGGCGGCACCTTCGACCTGGTGACCGAGGCCGAGGACGGCCTCGGCCTGCTCTGGCGCGAGACCAGCCGCATGCTGGTGCGCGGCCTCAAGCTTGACGCGCCAGCGGCCGACCTGACCGAAACGACGCCCGCCGCGCTGCCCGAGGCGACCCGCTGGTATGCCGACGGCGATATCGGCCGGCGCTACGCCAGGGTCTGCGGCGACTACAACCCGATTCACCTGAGCAGCCTCACGGCACGCCTGTTCGGCTTCCCCAGGGCCATCGCCCACGGCATGTGGAGCAAGGCCATGGCGCTGGCGGCCTTGCAGGGGCACCTGCCCAAGACCGGGTATGCCTTCGCGGTGGACTTCCACAAGCCGGTGCGCCTGCCTTCGGAGGTGATACTGAGCGCCAGCGAGGCGGGGCCGAGCGGCGAGCTGCGCCTGGATGGCCACGGCGGGCTGCTGCATATGCTCGGCAGCTGGCGCACGCTCTGATCGGGCTTGCTTTGCAAGGCACCTCGCCGGAAGCTATGCGCCACGAGGAGACCCCGATGAACCTGCAAGAACTGACCGAACGCCTGCACCGCATCCGCGACACCAACGACTGGCGGGTGTTCCACAGCCCGAAGAACCTGGCCATGGCCGCCAGCGTCGAAATGGCTGAACTGGTAGAGATCTTCCAGTGGCTGAGCGAGGACCAGTCCCGCCAGCTGCCCGCCGACAAACTCGCCCATGCCGGCCAGGAAGTGGGCGATATCGTCCTTTATCTGTTGTTGCTGTGCAGCGAACTGGGCCTGGACATGGACGAGGTGGTGCGGGCCAAGCTCGCCGACAGCGAGAGGCGCTTCGGCAAATGAACGACCGTCACTTCGATGAACTGGCCAGCCGCTTCGCCGAGAAGATCTATGGCGGCGCCAAGGGCGCCATCCGCCTGGCGGTGCTCCAGGCCGACCTGGCTGAAGCCCTGCCCGACCGTCCGCTGCGGGTGCTCGACATCGGCGCGGGCCTCGGCCACATGGCCCTGTGGCTGGCCCAGCGCGGCCACCAGGTAACCCTTGCCGAACCCGCCGCGCCGATGCTCGACGGTGCCCGCGCGCGCTTTGCCGAGGCCGGCCAACAGGCGACCTTCATCCAGGCGCCCTGGCAGGACCTGCTCGGCCAGCTCACCGAGCCGTACGACCTGGTGCTGTGCCACGCGGTGCTCGAATGGCTGGCCGAGCCCGAGAGCATCCTGCCGGTCCTGCATCAACTGACCGCGCCGGGTGGCTGGTTGTCGCTGGCCTTCTACAACCGCGACGCGCTGGTCTACCGCAACCTGCTCAAGGGGCATTTCCGCAAGCTGCGGCACAATCGCCTGGCCGGTGAAAAGCAGAGTCTCACGCCACAGAAACCACTTGATCCGCGCGAGCTCAAGGCGCAACTTGAAGCTCTGTGGAAGGTCGAAAGCGAGAGCGGTGTACGGGTATTCCACGACTACATGCCCAAGGAGTTCCAGGACAAGGCCGAGCTGCTCGATCTGCTGGAGATGGAACTGGCGCACCGCCGCCATCCCAGCTTCGCCGGCCTGGGCCGCTACCTGCACTGGATGTGCCGCCCCCACTGACCCGCTTGCCAGGAGGATCCATGCCGTATCGTCTGCTCTGCCTGGCCTTGCTCCCCCTCGCCCTGGCCGCCTGCCAGGGCAGCAACCCCTATGTCGCCAGCGGCAAGCCGCTGCCCCCGGCGCCGCCCCAGGCCGCCAGGACCTTCGATGCCAGCGCCTATCCCGCGCCGGTACGCGATTACGGCCGTTATCGCAGCTGGAGCTGGCGCAACAACCAGCCACCCGGAGGCCTGGTCAACGCGACGCCGGGCCAGCTGGCCGACGCGGTGAGCGGCGCCCTCGACCAGCACGGCCTGCGCCCGGCCCACAATGCCCCCGCCGACCTGCTGGTCAGCGCCGACGTACGCCTGGAACGGCGCCTGCGCCAGGTGCGCGACTACGACTACGATCCCTACTACGGCCCCTACCCCTACGGTAGCGTCGGCTACGGTGGCTACCGCAACGGCTATGGCGGCTACGCCAGCGTGCCGATCGTGCGCACCTACGAAGTCGAAGTGATGGTGGTGCGCATCGACCTGTTCGATGCCCGCAACGGCCAGCCGGTGTGGAGCGCCAGCGCCGAAAGCGGCAGCGACAAGGACTCGCCGCGTGAACGCGAAGGCGCCCTGCGCGAGTCGGTGAGCAAGGCGATGAACGGCTATCCTCCAAGCTAACGTTCAACGGAGAACCACCATGTTGCGCCGTCTCGTTCTACTGTCCTTCGCCCTGCTGCTGGCCGCCTGTTCGAGCAACAACGTGCAGCACGACTTCGATGCCAGCCGCGATTTCGCCGCTTACCGCAGTTGGGCCTGGCTGGAGCCGGGCCTGCAATATCGCCCGGACGACCCGCGGATCAAGAGCGACCTGACCGAGCAACGCATTCGCCAGGCGGTCGCCGGCCAGCTCGACCAGCGCGGCCTGCGCCCGGTCCAGGGCAATGCCCGGGCGGATGTGAAGGTGCGCGCCTACCTGATCGTCGAGGACCGCCAGCAGCAGATCACCACCAACTACGGCGGGGCCTGGGGTGGCTACTGGGGCGGTTACTGGGGCGGACCGATGTACAACGAGACGCGCAGCGTCGACTATAAGGTGGCGACCATCCAGGTCGACCTGTTCGACGGACGTGACGGCAAACTGGTATGGCGCGGCAGCGCCGAGCAGATCATGAACAACTACCCGCCCAGCCCGCAGGAGCGCAACGCGGCGATCCAGAAGACCGTGACCCAGGTGTTGAGCAACTACCCTCCGCATTGAACCTTGTGCTGTCGCGTGGAGGACAGCGTTGCAAGCACCACCAGCGTGGGAGCGGGCTTGCCCCGCGATCACCGGCAAAGCCGGTGCCATGCACCACATCGCGGGGCAAGCCCGCTCCCACGCGGCTCCAGCCAAATCAAAGAATTTCGGTATGTTCCATAAGGGCGTAACAGCAGACAAGGCAACTTGCCATCACCTTGACTACACTCCTTGCACCGCCGCCGTGCTGCCGGGCCACAGGCCGGCAAAGGAGTGCCCGTGGTTCCCCGTTCCGCTGTGCGCCAACGCGGCGCGATCGGCCTGATGGCCGCGCTGACCATGGGCCTGGCCCTGGTGTTCATGCTCCTGACCGTCGACAGCGGCCGCCTCTACCTCGAACAACGCAAGCTGCAGCGCATCGCCGACATGGCCGCCCTGGAAGCCGCCGAACACGGCGGCGTCTGCAGCGGCAGCGGCCCACAGGCCTCCACCCTGGCCCGCACCGCGGCCACCCGCAACGGCCACTCGCCCTTCAATCCACTGATCGCCAGCTGCGGCTACCTGCGCACCGGCATCGACAACCTGCGCACCTTCAACGCCGATAACGCGCGCAACGAGGCGATCAAGGTCGAAGTCAGCAACGTGGTGGTCACCAGCGTCGCCGGCGGGGTGTACGCGCTGGTCCAGGGCGGCGCCATCGCCCGCACCACCACCCTGCGCGCCAGCGCGGTGGCCGGCAGCCCCGGGACGCCCCAGGCGCGGCTGAGCATCCGCACCACCCTGGCCACCGTCAACTCGACCCAGGGTTCGGTGCTCAACGCCCTGCTCAAGGCCCTGGGCGGCTCGGCACAGCTCGATGTGCTGGGCTGGCAGGGCATCGCCAACACCCAGCTCGACCTGTTGAAGTACCTCGACCAGCTGGCCGTGGACCTGCACCTGGATATCGGCGACTACCAGCAACTGCTCAATGCCGACACCAGCGCCACCGTGCTGCTGCAGGCCGCGGTCAAGGTGCTGCAGCAAAGCGGCGCCGCCGTCGATGTGATAACCAACCTGGGCAAGCTGGCGGCGGACCTGCCGGTGGGCGGCCTGCAACTGGGCGAGCTGCTCGACCTGCAGAACGGCACGGCCCAGGCCGGTCTTGACGCCAGCATCCAGCTGCTGCAGCTGGTGCAAGGGGTGATCCAGCTGGCGGCCAGCGAGCACGCGGTCAACGCCAACCTGCCGATCAATGTGCTCGGGCTGGTCAATGGCCGCGTGCAACTGCGGGTGATCGAGCCCCCGCAGATCTCGGCGGTGGGCGACCCGCGCACGGACGAGCTGCGCATTCATACCGCCCAGATCCGCGCGTTGGTGTCACTCGACCTGCCCCTGCTGAGCGGCATCGCCGGGCTGCTCAACGCCGTGCTGGACCTGGCCGCGCCACTGACCAATGTGCTCAACAACCTGCTCAGCCTGAACCTGCTGGGCACCGTGCAGTCGCTGACCTGCGCCCTGGGCATTCCGTGCAAGGTCAGCGACATCAAGCTGCTGGACGGCCAGGTGCATATCGATATCGGCATCGAAGTGGCCGAAGGCAGCAGCCGACTGCGCCCGGCACCACCCGACAACTACACCTGCACCCCGAAAAGCCTGACCACCCTCACCCAGCGCTCGGCGGCGAAGATCGCCATCGGCAGGTTCGATTCCCCGGCGGACTTCCTCAGCAACGGCACCACCGTGGTCAAGGCCCTGCCGGTCATCGATATCGGCACCAATGTCTGCAGCCGCCTGCTGATCCTGCCGCCGTCCTGCGGCACACGGGTGCCCTATGCCGGCGGAGGCATAGGCCTGCGGGTGGACAGCAAGCTGCTGGGCAATGGCCCGGTCGAAAAGACACTGCTGTTCAGCGGCGCCCACGCCCCGACCGAAATCGGCCAGGAACCTGCCTACCAACCCATGGACAGCGACCAGGCCCAGGTGGTGGCGAGCCTGTCCGACACCCTGGCGGGCATCCACCTGGAAGCCTACAAGCCCACCGGCAATGGCGGCCTCGGCCAGGTGCTGGTGCTCACCGCCGGACTGCTGGACGGGGTGAAGAACATCCTCGAACCGGTCATCAAGAACCTGCTCGGCCCCCTGCTCGATCCCCTGGTCAACGGCTTGCTCAAGGTGCTCGGCATCGACCTGCTCGACGCCCAGGTCGGCACCAACCTCAGTTGCGCCAGCGGCCACGCTCAACTGGTGCTGTGAAGGGGCAGCTCGACCCGCAAGCACGCGCCGTCGGCGCCGTTGTCCACGCTCAGGCGGCCTCCCATCTGGCTGACGATGCCATGGCTGACCGACAGGCCCAGCCCGGTGCCGACCCCGGCCGGCTTGGTGGTGAAGAAGGGTTCGAAGATCCGCTCGTGCAACTGCGGATCGATCCCGCCGGCGTTGTCCTCCACCAGCAGCCATAAGCATCCGCCATGCAGCGCCTGGCGTACCCGGATCCACGGCTGTGCCACCTGCTTTTCCAGCAAGGCGTCACGTGCGTTGACCATCAGGTTGATCAGCACCTGTTCCAGCTGGTCCTGGTGCCCGAGCACCTGCGCCAAGGCCTCCGGCGGTTCCAGGCGCAGCGTCACGCCCTTGCCGCGCAGGCCTTCCTCGAGCAACGCCCCGGCGCCTTCCACCGCGGCCCAGGCGGCGAAGCACTCGCGCTCGACCGCCGAGCGCCGGCCATACACCCGCATATGGTCGACCAGTCGGGCGGCGCGCTCGACCTGGGCCTCGATACGGCGCAGCTTGTCCTGCAGGTAGGCCTGATCGGCGGCGCCGTTCTCCAGGCGCTTGAGGGTGTTGGCCACCGCCATGCGCATCACGTTGAGCGGCTGGTTGATCTCGTGCAGCAGGCCGGTGGCCAGCTCGCCGAGGGTCGCCATCTTCGCGCCCTGCAGCAATTGCTGCTGGCTGCGCCGCACCTCGGTGTTGTCGCGCCCCACGGCCTGGACCTCCAGCAGGTTGCCGTCGGCGTCGAACAAGCCACGGTCGGCCCAGACCCACCAGGCGTGCTCGCGGCCGGGCAGTTGCAGGCAGATCTCCGCGCTGCTCACCGGCTGCTCCGGGGTCAGCGCCCGCAGGCGCAGGAGAAAGGCCTCGCGCTGGCCGGCAGACAGCCACTGCCCCAGGTCCGCACCCTGCAACTGCTCGGGCGTGCAGCCCAGGTAATCGGCCAAGGGTCGGTTGCCGAACAATACGGTCAGGTCCGGGCGATAGCGGCAGATCATCGCCGGCGAGTCCTCCACCAGTACGCGGTAGCGCTCCTCGCTCTGGCGCATGCGCTCGGCGGCTTCGGTGGCTTCGCTGACGTCCAGCCACAGGCCGACCACCTCCAGCGGCTGGCCAAGGTCGTCACGCAGCAGGCGGGCCTCGTCGAGCATCCAGTGATAACCACCAAGGTGATCGCGCAGGCGATAGCGGCAACGCACCTGGCCATCACGCAGCAGGCTGCGGGTGCGCTCCAGCCACAGCGGGCGGTCGTCCGGATGCACCGCCAGGCCCGGCTGGCGCGCCTGCTCGCTGTCGGCCGCCCAGCCCAGCAACGGCGCCAGGCTGGCGCTGTAGAAGTCGCTGTGCAGTGCGCCTTCGGCATAGCGCTGCACGTAGATCACCGCGGGTGAGCGGGCGATGAAGTTCTCCAGGCGCGCACGGGCCGCGCCGGCCTGCTGCTCCTGGGCCTTGAGGGCGCTGATATCGAGCAGGAAACCGCGCAACTGGTCGCCCCGACCCTGGCCGGCCCAATGGAACCAGCGCGGCGGCGCCAGGGGATCGGGGTCCGGCAAACGCACGCTGAGGCTCAGCGCCTGCCCGTCACGGGCCTGGTCCAGGGCCAGTTGCGCCGGCTCGCGGTCCGCCGGGTGCAGGCGGGCGAGCCATTGGTCAAGGCTGACCCGGTTCGCCAGCCCGAGGGTCGCGGCCAGGGCCGGGTCCAGCTGCAGCTCGCCGTGCACCGGCCATTCCCACCAACCTGCGCCCAGCTGGCGCTGCAGATCATCAAGGTGATGGGCCTGATGCTGCAGTTGCTGGCGGCGATGGCGCACCAGCAGCGGCTCGGTCAAGGTCCGCACCAGCGCCAGGGCCATGTCGACCGGGGGCGCCTGCCGCGCCCCGGCGCACAGCACCCAGGCCTCGGCCTCCAGGCCCTGGCGGTAGGGCACCAGGAACAGCGACGTACCACCGCACAGGGCGAGCAGTTCGGGGTCGTCATCAACCTCGACCAGGGTATGGGCCGGCCAGCGGTCCAGGCGCTCGCGCAGCCTGCGATCGTCGGGCCAGGGCCAGGTCTCGTCGCTGCTGGCGTAGTCGCGCCAGCCACCCGGCTCGCGCAGCATCAGCCGCAGCGCGGCCGCCTGCCAGTGCTCGGCCAGGCTGTGCAGCTGTTCGCGGGTCGTCTGCAGCAGGCGCTCGCTGCCGCATTCGCGCAGGGCGTGGCCGATCTCGCTGAGCAGGGGGCGCTGACGATCCCAGCGCTGTTCGCGCAACAGGTCGCCGATATCGAACAGCTGCAGCATCCAGCCCTGTTCATGGCGCTGCAGCCAGCCACGGGTGTGCAACGCATGGCCCATGACGGTGTGAAAGTCCAGGTCCAGGGGCTGGCCCTGCCAGTCGGCGGGCTGCCCTTCGAGCACCAGCCAGCTGTGGCGTTCCAGATAGTCATGCACCTGCGCGCCTGCCTGGCCGGGCAGCGCCAGCAGGCTGCGCAGCGGGCCGGCCAGGCGCAGCACCCGCGCCTGATCGTCGAGCCACAGTTGCAGGCCAATGGCCGGCGTTACCTCGGGCGTCTGGGCCGGGGCCGGCGCGGCAAACCAGCGATCGAACAGGCTACCACTCACAGTTGCAGGCTCGCCTGGGCCTGCAGCCGCGCGGGCAGCTTCGGTACGTCACCGACCACCGGCAGCACCAGGGTCGGCAGCACCCGCGTCAGGCGCGAGCGCGGGTAGTCGATCGCCACGGTTAGCACCTTGTCCACTCCAACCGTGACCCGGGTGTCGGTGAGCACGTTGAACCCCAACGCGTTGGGCATCCACGCCAATTGCTGGCCGATCACCTGGCGGGCCAGCCCCTGCACGTCCAGCTCAAAGGTCTGGCTGGTCGGGTCCACGGCCACGCAGCGGCGCACCGCCTCGCTGCTGGCCTGGTTGAACGACTGCAGCATCAGCATCGGCAGGGCGTAGCTGACCAACCCGTAGAACACCGCGAAAAACACCATGAATACCGCGACAAACTCGATGGCTGCCGCGCCTTTTTGCCGTCCCGCCGGGCTTGCTTTCATGATCGCGTCTACCCTGACTGTGAGACCTGTCTGAAAGCATAGAACCGTTCAACGAATAGGGATGGCAATTTGCCAATGCAAAGCATTGTTCTCCTGATGTGGCTTGCCTTGTGCACCGAACAAGATGTCCGTGAACGGCAAATCTCCAACGCCCTTACCCTCGGGGTCGCGGCGTGCGCCCTGGCCTGGCTGTTCGCCACCGGACGCAGCTGGATTGGCGCCGACGCCAGCGAGGCCGGCTGGGCCCTGGCCATCGTCATGCTGCTCACCCTGCCCGGCTACATGCTCGGCCGCTTCGGCGCCGGCGACGTCAAGCTGATGGGCGCCCTGGCCCTGGCCACCAGCCCGCAGTACGTGCTCGGCACCTTCATCGGCGCCGGGGTCACCGTGCTGGCCTGGATGTTCGGCCGGCGACGCCTGTGGACCCTGCTCAATCCCAAGGTGAAAAAGCGCCTGCAGGCGCTGGCCGAACAGGTCGGCGACAAGCAGCCCTTTGCCCCCTACGTGCTGGCCGGCTTCCTGCTGACGGCCGTCTGGATCCAATAACCGACCGGTGGGCCGCTTCGACGGGCAAGGCGCATGTACATAATTGCAAAGTGCGACTACTTTTCTACCTGCCAGAGCGTCTGGCCCGGGAGCAGAGCCGATACAACAGGGAGTTGATCGTGAATAAATCTGTCAGTGAGGTAAAAGTGCTGGTGGTCGACGACCAGCCAGTGATCGTCGAAGAGTTGTGCGAGTTTCTCGAAAGCGAGGGCTACCGTTGCGTCCCCGCCCATTCCACTGGCCAGGCCATCGACTGCTTCAAAGCCGACGAGACCATCGGTTTGATCCTGTGCGACCTGCACATGCCCGAGCGCGATGGCATCGAGCTGGTCCGCACCCTCAAGCAGATCGCCGGGCCGCAGCGTATGTTCGAGGCGATCATGCTGACCGGCCGCGCCGACAAGCAGGACGTGATTCGCGCCCTGCGCGAGGGCTTCGCCGACTATTACCAGAAACCCATGGACCTCGACGAACTGCTCGAAGGGGTGCGCCGCCAGGAAGCGGCGCTGCTCGAACGGCGCCGCAACTTCCGCGAGCTGGGCAGCCTCAACCAGCGCCTGCAGGAGCTGGCCGAGTCCATCGACGACCTCTACCAGGACCTGGAAAAAGCCCGGGGCCAGGGCACCCACCGCCGCGCCAGCGACGCCGAGGACGGCGAGGCGGAGCTGCCCGCCGCCTTCGAGAAGCTGTCACCGCGCCAGCTTGAGGTGGCCCGGCTGGTGAGCAAGGGCAAGACCAACTACCAGATCGCCTGCGAGCTGGGCATCACCGAGAACACGGTGAAGCTCTATGTGTCGCAGGTGCTGCGCCTGACCCACATGCACAACCGCACGCAGCTGGCGCTGGCGTTGACCCCGCGTTCGTCGCCGGTGCATCAGCGGTTTACCACGCACTGACCTTGTGAATACCGCATCTTTGTAGGAGCGGCCTTGTGCCGCGAAAGGGTTGCGAAGCAGCCCTGGACTCCAGCATTCATGCAAAGATTGCGGGGCCGCTTTGCGGCCCTTTCGCGGCACAAGGCCGCTCCTACACGCATCGTGCCAGTGTTGTGCGATATCAATTGTTCGACGAACTGATCTTGGTCCAGCGATAGAAGTCAGGAATCGCGTACTTGTAGCTGTCCAGCCAGCGCTGCATGGCCTGGTCGCGTTCCTTGTCGGTCTGTTCCTGGCGCACGCTGGAGGCCTGGCGATTGCTCGCCTGCACCTGCAGCAGGGCCTCGGTGGCGGTTTGCGGACGCGGTTGGCGCGGTGGTTCTTCGGCCTGCGCCAGCAGCGGTGTGGCCAGGCAGACCAGGACGATCCAGGGCTTGAACATGATCACCTCCCGATCAGTTGATGGCCGCGGCCGAGGGTTCGGTCGCCGCCAGCGGGCCACGCCCGTTGGACCTGATGCGCTGGGCCCGGGCCTGGGCCTCGGCGAACTGCTCGGGCTTCAGGCGCAGGCGATTGACCAGATCCTCCGCCTGGCGCCAGTTGTCCTGCACCAGCGACAGGGTCACCAGGTTCACCGCCGGCAGCGGGTTGTCGTCCTTGAGCTCGATGGCGGTGAGAAACTCGAAGCGCGCCTGTTCGTGGTTGCCCAGGTTCATCTGCACCACACCCAGGTCGTTGCGCACCCTCTCGTCGGTGGGTGCCAGGCGTGCCGCCCGCTGCAGGTTGCGCAGGGCCTGGACGTCATCACCACGGGCCGAGGCCAGCTGGCCCAGGCCGTGCTCGCCCTCGGCGGCCAGGCAGCCGCCAAGCAGGCTGCGGTAGAGCGGCTCGGCCTCGCCGCGCCCGAGCTGGCGCAGCACCTTGGCCTTGCGCAGGCGGACCTGGTCGAGGGTTTCGGGCAGCTGTTCGAGGTGGGCCAGGCCCGCGTGCGGGCGACCCTCGCTGATCATCTGGTCGGCCATGTCCAGGCTCAGTTGCTGGTCGGCATCGGGCTTGCCGCAGGTGCCGCCACCGAGCAGACGGGCCAGGCCTTCGGGGGGCTGGCCGGCGCAACCGGTGAGCAGCAACAGGGTGCTTAGCAGCAGAATCGTTTTCATTGCATTTCCCCCTCTCCAAGGCTGCTCTCATGGAACAAAACGTAATTTGTTGATTTAACTTGAACAGCGTGGGAGCGGGCTGGCCCCGCGATCACCGGCGGAGCCGGTGCCATGCATCGCATCGCGGGGCCAGCCCGCTCCCACGCAGCCCCAGCCAATTCAAAAGTCACGTTTGGGTACATGAAAGCGATGTTCATGAGCCCAAGGCCCGCGCCAGCGCGGAAAAACCTGGCCCGGCCAGGACGATCAGCAACGCCGGGAACAGGAACACCATCATCACCGCCGACATCTTCGCCGACATCTTCGACACCCGCTCCTGCAGGCCAGTCAGGCGTCGGTCGTCGAGCAGTTCCTTGAGCGCCAGCAGCGATTTCATCGACCCACTGCCCTGCACCAGCAGCTGCTGGAGAATGACGCAGGTGTCGATCAACTCGTCCACCGCCAGCAGGCGCGCGGTCTTTTCCAGCTCCTGGCCCAGGGCCAGGCCGGAATCGACCCGCTGCAGGACCAGGCGCAACTCATCGCTGATGTTCGGCACCAGGCTACGGCCTTCATGGGCCAGCACCCGCAGGGCCTGCTCCACCGCCAACCCGGTTTCGAAGAGGATGCGCAGCAACGGGATCAGCAGGCTCACCTCCTGGGCGATCTGCCGCTGGCGCCGCGCCGCCGCCAGCACCAGCAGGCGCTTGGGCAGCAGGTAACCCGCGCCCATCGCGCAGAGCACCAGCACGCCCCAGTGCCCGCGGTTTTCCCCGGGCAGGCCATGGGCCAACAGCAGCGCCACGCTCACCGCCAGCAGCGGCAGGCCCAACTGCACGGCGGCGAACAGTGCCCGTTGTCGGCTGCGCCGCCAGCCCAGGCGGTCGAGCAGCGTCTGGGTCTCGCCATCCAGTCGTTGCAGGCGCCGCCCCAGCGGACTGCTGCCCAACCACTGCAACCAGTCGCCGAGCCGCTCGTCACGGGCCAACCGTCCCTGCAGCCGCCGCGCCACCCGCTGACGGGCCCGCCACTGCTGCGCGGCCTGCAAGGCCAGCAGCACGAACGCGGCGAACAGGAACAGCGCGCAGAGCAACATGGCCATGCTCACAGGCTCCTCATCATGCGCCACAACACCAGGCAGCCGACGGCCTGCAGGGCAAAGGCGAACAGCAGCATCAGCTGCCCGCTGCGGTCGTGCCACATCGCCAACAGGTAGGTGGGATTGGCGAACAGGAAGTAACCCACCATGGCCAGCGGCAGCGCGCCGAGGATCCACGCGGTAATGCGAGTCTCGCCGGTCATGGCGCGCAGCTGCCGATCACCCTGCTCATGCTCACGGATCAGCTTGATCAGGTTCTCCATCAGCTCGCTGGCATTGCCGCCGTGGCGCTGGTTGATGCGCAGCCCCAGGGCGAACATGCGCAGTTCGGCCTGGCCATACAGTTCGGCGAATTCGTTGACCGCGTCCTCCAGCGGCACGCCCAACTGCACGTTGCGCCGCACCCGCAGCATCGCCGAGTGCAGCGGCTCGCGGGTGCTGTCGACGCCACCGAGCACCGCCTCGTTCAGGGTGCGACCGGCCTTGAGGCTGCGCACGCTGTAGTCGAGCAGGCCGGGCAGTTGCTGGACGATCTGCTGCAGGCGCCGCCGGCAGCGCCAGGCCAGGTAGAAGTGGCCGAGCAAGGGCAGGCCGAACAACACCATCAACGCTGCCACCCAGCCCGCCAGCAGGCCGGCGAGCAGGGCCAGCGTCAGCCAGCCGAGTAGCCACGGCCGCGGGGAAAAATCGGCATGGGCCAGGCCCGCCCTTTGCAGCAGCGGGTCAAGCCAGTCGCGCCGGGCATTGGCGCTGCGCACAGCGCGGTAGGCCCGGCCCAGGCGCTCGAGGATGCGTTCCTCGCCGCGCTTGTACAGGCCCAGGCGCAACAGCAGCAGCGCCATGCCCAGGCACAGCGGCGACAGCGCCAGCAGCAGCGGGCCCATCACAGCACGCCCTCGTGGCGCAGCTTGCTCCCCGCCGGGTTCGGCGCCTCACGCAGAAAGCCATCGCCGCTGCGCCGGTCCAGGCGAAACAGGGTGTTGGTGACATACACATCGTCGCGCACGCCGACCACTTCCAGCACCTCGCTGACGCAGCGCCGACCATCGGCCAGGCGGGTCAGCTGGATCACCACGTCCAGCGCCGCGCAGATCATCTGCCGCAGGGTCTTCTCGGCCACCTGGCGGCCCGTCAGGCCGACCAGGGTCTCCAGGCGCAGCAGCGCGTCCTGGGCAGTGTTGGCGTGCACCGTGCTCATCGAGCCGTCATGGCCGGTGTTCATCGCGGTCATCACATCGAGCACCTCGGCGCCGCGGATCTCGCCGAGGATGATGCGGTCGGGGCGCATGCGCAGGGCGTTGCGGATCAGCTCGCTGGCCTTGATCTCGCCATGGCCCTCGGCATTTGGCGGGCGGGTCTCCAGGCGCACCACATGCGGGTGGTGCAGTTGCAGTTCGGCCACGTCCTCGATGGTCACCAGCCGCTCCTGGGGCGCGATCATCTGGCTGAGGATATTGAGCAGGGTGGTCTTGCCGGTACCGGTGCCGCCGCTGACCAGGATGTTGCAGCGCCGGCCCACGGCGCGCTCGAGGAAGTCGTAGATCGGCTGGTCGATGGCCCGGGTGGCCAGCAGGTCGGCGCTCTTGAGCATGTCCTGGCGGAACTTGCGGATCGACAGGCAAGGCCCGTCCAGGGCCACCGGCGGGATGATCGCGTTGACCCGGCTGCCGTCGGGCATGCGCGCGTCGACCATCGGCGACGACTCGTCCAGGCGCCGCCCGAGGGGCGCGAGGATGCGCTGCATCACCCGTTCGACGTGGTGGGCGTCGATGAAGCGCAGGTCGGTCTGTTGCAGCAACCCCGCCCGCTCGACGAACACCCGGTACGGCCCGTTGACCAGGATCTCGGTAACGCTCGGGTCGCGCAGCAGCACCTCCAGCGGCCCATAGCCGGTCAGCTCGTCGACGATCTCCTCGGCCAGGCGCTCCATCTCGTAGCGCGACAAAGCCAGGCGCAGGCGCGCCACATAGTCGCCCACCTGTTCCAATACGAACTGCGCCAGTACCGGACGCGCGCCTTCGAGCAGGTTGCGGCCGCTGTCCTCGATGGCGTCGATGACATGCCGGTGCAGGGCGCGCTTGAGCACCTGCGGATCGCTGGCCGCATGGCGCGGCCCGCCAAAGGGTTCTTCGTTGCTCATCGGTTGCCCCATAGCCGGTTGAGCCAGCCCTGGCCTGCCGGCGCCAGGTTTTCCGAACGCTGCGCCAGGCGTTCGCCCAGGCCGCGCAGGGCCTGGGTCAGGCCTTCGCGCGGGGCCAGCTCGAACAGGCTCAGGCCCTGGTTCTTGGCGTTCAGCCTCACCTCCGGGCTGTAGGGCATGACCTTGAGCAGGGCCAGCCCGTAGCGCTTGGCCAGGGCGTCGGCATCCGGCGCCACATGGCGCAGGTAGCGGTCCACCAGCAGGCTGGCGTGCTCCAGCTTGATGCCGCGGTCGCGCCACTGTTCGAGCACATCCAGGTTGCGCCGGCAGTCGAGGATGTTCTGGTCGGTGTAGACGATCAGCTTGTCGCAATGGCTGACGATGGTGCGCAGGGCCTCGCTGTCGACCTGCCCGGTGAGGTTCACGACGATGTGCTGAAAGTGCTGGCGCAAGGCGCTGAGCAGCATGTACAGCTCGGCGGCGCTGGATTGTTCCAGGGCCTCGTCGTTGTCGGCATAGGCAAGGATGCGCAGGCCGCCCTTGTCGCGGGTGAAGGCGCTGTCGATCAGGGTCGCGTCGAGCCGGCGCAGGTGACGCAGCGCATCGCCGAAATGAAACGACGCCTCAAGGCCCAGCAGGGCCAGGCTGTCGCCCCGGGGCAAACCCAGGTCGAGCAACAGGGTCTGCTGGCCGCTGTCCTGCACCACCCGCGCCAGGTGCGTGGTGAGCAGCGCGCCGTCGGCGCCGCGCTGGGTGCCGAAGAGCACGGTCAGGCCGCCCAGGCTGGGGTTGCTGGTGACCGCCGGCAGGCGCTTGCCCAGGCGCCGCACCAGCCCCGCCACCTCGCTGGCCCGCGAGCCGTAGGCGACGAAGTCGCGGGCGCCGGCGCGCATGGCGTGCAGCACCAGCTGGTTGTCCATGCCATCGCCGAGGGCGACGATGGCCAGCATCGGCTTGGCTTCGAGCATGCCCTCGATCAGCGCGCACTGGCCGATCAGTTGCTCGCGGTCCAGGCCGATGAACACCAGGTTGCTGAAGGTCATGTCGACCAGCGCCAGCAACTCGTCGAGGTTCGGGCTGCTGGCGCCGATCACCTGCCCCAGCGGCGCCAGCGCGCCCTGCAGCCAGTGCAGGTCCTCGTCGGTGCGGGTCAGGGCCAGGTAGGTCTGGTTCAGGCTTTCGTTCATTGGGACAACCCGCCACGGCCTTCGAAATTGCCGTTTTCCATGAAGAACAGGCGGCCCCAGCTGGGGTCGTAGGTGCGCAGCGTCTCACCCGGCAGTTCCGGCAGGCGCGCATTGGCGGCCAGCGGCTGGACCAGATGCGGGGTGACGATCATCAGCAGCTCGGTCTCCTCGCGGTTGAGCGCCGACTGGCGAAAGAACGCGCCAATGATCGGCAGGTTGCCCAGGCCCGGCATCTTGTCCACGTTCGAACGCACGTTGCTGCTGATCAGGCCGCTGATGATGAAGCTCTCGCCATCGGCCAGGGAGATGCTGGTGTCGGTACGGCGCACGCTCAGCCCCGGCACCCGGGTGCCGGCGATGACCACCGAATTGTTGAAGTCCAGCTCGCTGACCTCGGGGGCAACCTTCAAAGTGATGCGATTGCGGCTGACTACCGTGGGGGTCAGCGCCAGGCGCACACCGAACTCCTTGTACTCGATCGACACGTTGTCGCTACCGCTGCTGGGGACCGGGATGGGGATCTCGCCACCGGCCAGGAAGCTTGCGGTCAGCCCGCTCAGCACGGTGAGGCTGGGACGCGCCAGGGTGTAGGCGAAGCCGCTGTTCTCCAGGGCGTTGATCATCGCCAGGAAGCGGCTGCTGCCGCCGCCCCAGACGATATTGAAGACGCTGTTGTCGAGGGGGATGCCGGGCCGTGCGTCGGCATAGTTGGCCGAGCTCGGCACGCTGGCGGTGCTCGGCACGTAGCCTGGGCGCACCACCGTGTCGGGCACGGTGCCGGGTGAGCCGATCAGGCTGTTGTTCGAGCCCTTGAAGAACAATCGCGCCCCGGCCTCCTTGTACTTGAGGCGGCGCACTTCGACGAAGCGGATATCGGCCTGCACCTGCACCGGCAGGTCCTCCTGGGCGGAGGGCAGCTGCGCCGTTTCCGTCATGTCGGCGCTGGCCCGGCCCTTGACGAACAACATCGCCCGGTGCGGCTGCGCGGCGCAGTCGGTCCACAGCATGATGCTGGTGGTGCCCTGCCCCACCGCCGTCAGCAGCACGGCGCGCTCGCCGCTGGGCTGCACATCGGCCACCTTGGGCTCGCCCACCGCCGCCCGGGTGATGGCCACCGGCAGGCGCAGTTCCTGCTGCAGGCCCTGGTCCATCTCGATCACCGACGGCAACTGGCCGAACGCGGCGCAACCCTTGGCCGCCTGCGCCGACGGCGCCAGCAGGACCAGGGCCAGCAGCGCCGGGGCCAGCCATTCGCCTCGTGGAGTAACACGCAAAGAACTACGCATGGATCGCATCCTTGCCGGTTCAGGGAGTCTTGTTGTTGTCGCCGTTCTGCGCACCACGGATGATCTGCATGGTCGGCGCGCCGGCCACTGCGGAGGCAGCCTGGCTGGCCAGCGGCACCTGGGACAACTGGCTGAAGCGATAGAGATCGCGGTTGGCGCTCTCCAGTTGCGCACTGGCGGCCTGGCCGGACCAGTAGGCCGCCAGCAATTGTTCATCGGCGCTGCGCACCGCCAGGCGCAAGGTCCCGGCCTGGGCCGCCAGCATCAGCCGGCTGGCCAGGGCCTCGGGCACGGCCAGACCCACGGTGCGGGTGGTGTTGCTGTTCAGCGATTGCTGGTCGCGGCGGGCCTTCTGTTCTTCGGCCGTTTGCGCCGGGCGTCCGTCGTTGGCCAGGCCGGTCTGCTGGTCGACGCTGAGCACGCGCAGGGCCGGCAGCACAACCTGGGCGGAAGACTGCGGGTTGTTGTTCTCTTCGCGCAGGAACAGCAGCACATCGACAAAATCGCCAGGGCGCAATTGCCCGGCGGCACCGCTCACATCGTCGATGGCCACCGCCACGGCGCGCTCATGCGGGCGGATCATGCGCGCCAGCGGGCCACCGGCCTGGAAGCTCGACTCGTCCAGCCAACTGCCCGCCGCCAGCGGCCGGGTGCTGCGGCGCCCGAGCACCTGGTCGAGTTGCTGGAAGGCGCCGGCCGGTACCACCTGCAGGCGCTCGACCAGCACATCGTCTTCGCTCAAGGGGGTGTTGGCCGGCACCGCCCTGCGCAGCACCACGATGGGCGAACGCGGCGGCTCGGGCGCGGCTACGGGAACGGGCGCGGTGGGGATCACCGCTGCACTGGGAGGCGCCAATGGCGCCGGCGCGGGCTCGGCCGGACGGCTCAGACGCAGGCCCCAGTATCCGGCAAGCAAGGCCGCGATCAGGAACAGGCCGGCGAGGATCATGGTCAGGCGACTGCTCATCTGCGCTCTCCCCTACGCCCGGGACCAATGATGGCAAAAGGTAACTATTTCGCTATTGGACGGTAGCTGAGCCGCTATCTTTCGCCATTACCTGCATCGCATTTTTAGAGCCATGAAATTGACGCGTCGGCAAAACAAAAACTTAGCACCGCCAATTACAACCAATACTTTTGGATTAATGCTTTCTTACATTTGCAGGTCGCCACGGCTTGGCGATGCTCTGATGGCAAAGGGGTATCACTTATCAAGCCCCGCCGACCGGCGCCCATCGAGCGCAAGGAGTAGTGCCATGCTGCTGCAACAGATCCTCATCCATGTGAAGACTTTCCTCCAGCGCAAGGACGGCGCCTCCGGTATCGAATACGCGGTGATCGCGGCCATGGTGGCGGTGGTGCTGGCCGGCTTCGTCACGCCGATCTCGACCGAGGTGTCGGCGATCATGACCACCATCAAGACCGCGATCACCCAGTGATCGCGCAGCACCTGCATGACGCGTAGTCCCACTGCCAGGAGCCGACCATGCCGACCTCTTCCTTGCGTCAACAGATCCTGCTGGTAGACGACGAGGAAGAGGCCCTGCTGGAGCTGGCCGAGCTGCTGGAGAACGAGGGTTTCTGTTGCCACACCGCCACCTCGGTGCGCGGCGCCCTGCAGCAACTGACCCGCCACCCCGACGTCGCCCTGGTGATCACCGACCTGCGCATGCCCGAGGAGAGCGGCCTGGGCCTGGTCCAGCGCCTGCGCGACCACACCGCGCGCCAACACCTGCCGGTGATCGTCATGTCCGGGCATGCCGACATGGACGATGTCAGCGACTTGCTGCGCTTGCAGGTGCTCGACCTGTTCCGCAAACCGATCTATCACGCGCGCCTGCTCGAGACGCTGGAGAACCTGTTTCCCAAGCCGTTGATGCAGGCCGTTAAATAGCGGCTCTCCCCCCTGTAGGAGCGGCCTTGTGCCGCGAAAGGGCCGCGCAGCGGCCCCAGCGATTGTCGCGACACTGTCGAAATCGAGGGGCCGCTGCGCGGCCCTTTCG
>Ga0247820_10000468_pt1 | contig 21565 bp, 22 predicted proteins | sample 13C_Glucose_Day1_2_FD_192480 | JGI IMG/M metagenome (GOLD analysis project Ga0247820, IMG submission 192480) | Soil microbial communities from agricultural site in Penn Yan, New York, United States - 13C_Glucose_Day14 | ecosystem: Environmental > Terrestrial > Soil > Agricultural land | place...
ACCAGGGTGGCCAGGGCTTCGCCTTCGATGTCCTCGGCGATGATCAGCAGGGGACGGCCCGACTGAACCACGGCTTCCAGCACCGGCAGCATGGGCTGCAGCGAGGTCAGCTTCTTCTCGTGGAGCAGGATGAGGGGCTCTTCGAGGGCGACCTCCATCTTGTCGGCGTTGGTGATGAAGTAGGGCGACAGGTAGCCGCGGTCGAACTGCATGCCTTCGACAATGTCGACGGTGGTTTCAGCCGTCTTGGCTTCTTCGACCGTGATGACGCCTTCGTTGCCGACCTTGGCCATGGCCTGGGCGATCAGCGCGCCGATTTCTTCATCGCCGTTGGCCGAGATGGTGCCGACCTGGGCGATTTCGGAGTTGTTGGCGACGGGCTTGGAGATCGACTTGACCTCATCCAGGGCCACGGCGACGGCCTGATCGATGCCGCGCTTCAGGTCCATCGGGTTCATGCCGGCGGCGACGGCCTTGAGGCCCTCCTGCACGATGGCCTGGGCCAGGACGGTGGCGGTGGTGGTGCCGTCGCCCGCGTTGTCGTTCGCCTTGGAGGCGACTTCGCGGATCATCTGGGCGCCCATGTTCTCGAAGGCGTCTTCCAGCTCGATTTCCTTGGCGACCGAGACGCCGTCCTTGGTCGAGCGCGGGGCGCCGAAGGACTTCTGGATCACGACGTTGCGGCCCTTCGGACCCAGGGTCACCTTGACGGCGTCAGCCAGGACGTTGACGCCCTTCAGCATCTTGTCGCGGGCGTCGGTGTTGAACTTTACGATCTTAGCGGCCATCGGGCAGCTCCTATCTGAATGAGTTTATTGAAGAAAGCAGAACGTCGGGTGCTTAGGACAGCACGCCCAGGACGTCGGATTCCTTCATGATGATCAGGTCTTCGCCGTCGATCTTCACTTCCGTGCCCGACCACTTGCCGAACAGGATGCGGTCGCCGGCCTTCAGTTCCAGAGCGACGTGCTTGCCGTCTTCGTCACGGACGCCGGGGCCCACGGCGACGACTTCGCCTTCCTGGGGCTTTTCCTTGGCCGTGTCGGGGATGATGATCCCGCCCTTGGTCTTGGATTCCTCTTCCACGCGCTTGACCAGCACGCGATCGCCGAGCGGACGAAACGCCATCGGACTTCTCCCTCTTAAACCCCCGAAGCGGGGCGTTCTGAAATGGTGGGCGGCGCCCCCGCGACCGCCGCTTTGGCAGCCGGCCGGCGAGAGTGCTAACGCATCGGGCAAGTAGGAGGGCGGCTCCGGGGCGTCAAGGCGAGGAGGGAGAAACAGCGACGGATTTTGGCCTCTTGACTCCAAGAACTTTAAATTACAAAGTTCATTGTCTTCGTGAGGTCAGGCGCACATCGGCGCCGGGCGCGAAGGGAGGAGAGAGACATGCAAAAGATTCACAAGGCGGCCCTGGCCGCGGCCCTGTCGTCCTTCGTGCTGATGGGGGCCGGTTCCGCCCTGGCCGGAGACGTCGTCATCACCGTCACCGGCGTCCAGGCGCGCGGCGGCGATCTTCTGGTCGGGCTGCAGACGTCCGCCCAGTTTCTGAAGCAGGCGGGCGACCACGGCGAGATCATCAAGACGCCCACAGCCGGGACCCGGGTCGTGACCCTCAAGGACGTGCCGCCGGGCGACTATTCCGTCTCGGTCCTGCATGACCTGAACGGCGACCAGCAGATGGCCCTGGCCAACGGCATGCCCGCCGAGGGCTGGGCCATGTTTCGCGGCGAGACCCTGAGGGGCGCCCCGACCTTCGATCAGGTCAAGTTCACCGTGCCGGCGAGCGGCGACGCCCAGGTGAGCGTGGCCATGCAGTACCCGGCCGGACACTAGGGCGGGACAGCGCCAGATGACTTGAATATGAACGGGACCCCTTGGGGTCGTTCAGCGGGGGCTCCCTAGAAAGGGGACAACGGATCAACCGGCTTTCGAAAGGAGCCCCGCCATGAAGACCATTTCCAAGATCGGCGTCGGCGCTGTTGCTCTGACCATGCTGGCCGTCACTCCTGCCGCCGCCCAGAACTATCGTGATCGCGACCGCGACAACACCGGCCGTGACGCTGTGCTCGGGGCTGTCGTCGGCGGCGTGGCCGGCGCCCTGATCGGTCAGGGCGACGGACGCTATATCGCCGGCGGCGCCCTGGCCGGCGCGGCCCTGGGCGCCGTGGCCTCGGACAACGACCGCGACAACTGCGATTATTACCGTGGCGGCCGCTGCTATCGGAACCAGGGCCATTGGGAACGCGAGCACGGCATCAACAGCCGTGACGGCTATTACAACGGCCGTTACCAGGGCCGCGACAATGATCGGGGCTACTATCGTGACGGCCGCTACTGGCGGAACCACGGCGAGTGGCGCAGCCATCAGAACCGTCGCGATCGCGACTACCGCTACGATCGCCGCTGGTAGGTTCCGGCGCTCGATGACTGAAGGCCCGGCGGCGTCGCCGGGCCTTTTTCATGGGCGATCAACGAACGCCGATGGTCAGCCTGTAGTTGGCGTGCTCGTCGCGACGGGCGGCGTTGCGCATCAGATAGACCCGTACGACGTAGTCGCCGCTGGACGGCAGGCGACCGCTGAACCGATCGCCCGAGGTCGAACCGACGAACAGGGCCTCGTCCGCGCCCTGTTTGGTGACGTTGAAATAGGCCGAGGCGTTGGTGGGTTGCAGGCGCACGTTCAGCGTCTGCCCGCCGCGCGCGCCCAGCACATAGTCGACGGTGTCATAGCCGTGGATGTTGCCCTGCAGGGTGGCTGAGGAGGCGCCGCGCGCGAACTGGACCCTTTCGGTGCGGCTGTGGTCCTGAGCGGTCGCAGGCAAGGCCGTGGCCATCAGGGCCGCGAGGAGAAGGGATTTGAACATGGGGAGCTTCCTGGTTGAGGCCGTGAAACGGCAGCCCTGCTGTAGAGGTTCCGCCCCTGGTGGAAACTGTCGTGCAAGCATTGCGCGGGGACTGGCTCTTATCGCTCGGTCTGCGTCGTCAGCAGCGACGGCCGGGCGCAGCATCGACCCCTATTGCGGGTCAGGCGGCCGCGCGTCGATCCCGACGCGCGGCTCCGATCAGGCCCAGATGGGTGACGCTGAAGCTGTCTGAAGACTTGAGGCCGTAGCCGAGGGCGCGATCGAAGCCGATGTGGGCCAGCCAGATCAGGGCGAGGGCGACGAACAGTTCGTCGCCGGTCAGCCCACCGGCCGCCGCCAGCAGCAGGGGCCCGATCAGGCTGTGGGCGAGGTTGTAGGCCCAGGCCCCGATGCGCGGCCCGGCCAGATAGCCGAAGAAGGACAGATCCGGCGTCAGGAAGAGGACGGCGAACAGCAGCCAGCCCTCGCCGAACCGCGCATAGGCCAGGACCGAAACGGCCAGAAGGGCCAGGCCCTCCAGCCTCTGCCAGGCCATCGCGACGACGGTCACTTCAGCAGCCGGGCGAGCAGGGCGGCGGTCGAGGGGTCCAGGTCAGGCGAGGGGGCGCCCGCCGCCACGTCCGTCAGCACGGCCCTGGCCAGGACCTTGCCCAGTTCCACGCCCCACTGGTCGAAGCTGTTGATGTCCCAGATCACGCCCTCGACGAAGGTCTTGTGTTCATAGAGGGCGATCAGGGCTCCCAGGCTCTGCGGCGTCAGCCGCTCCATCAGGATGGCGGTTGAAGGGCGGTTCCCGGGGAAGGTCTTGTGCGGCGCCAGGGCGTCGGCCTCGGTTTCGGACGCGCCGCTTGCGATCAGTTCGGCGTGGGCCTGGGCCTCGCTCTTGCCCTGCATCAGGGCCTGACCCTGGGCCAGGGCGTTGGCCCAGAGCGGACTTTCCGAGGTCGTCCCGTCCGTCGAGGCGACGATGACGAACTCGGCCGGGACCACCTGGGGGCCCTGATGAATCTGCTGGAAGAAGGCGTGCTGGCCGTTGGTGCCGGGCTCGCCGAAGACGACGGGGCAGGTCTGGCGACCGACCGGCGAACCATCGCGGCGCACCCGCTTGCCGTTGGACTCCATCTCCAGCTGCTGCAGGAAGGCCGGCAGGCGGCGCAGGCCGTGGGCATAGGGGGCGACGGTGCGCGCGGGGCGGTGCAGGCCGTCGACGTTGTAGATCTGGGCCAGGGCCATCAGGACCGGGGCGTTGCGCTCCAGCGGGGCCTCGAGGAAGTGCCGGTCCAGGGAAGCGGCGCCGTCGAGGAAGCCCTGGAACACCTCCCAGCCCAGACCGATGACGCACGACAGGCTGACGGCCGACCACAGGGAGTAGCGGCCCCCGACCCAGTCCCGGAAGGCGAAGGTGCGGCCGCAGCCGAAGGCGGCGGCGCGTTCCGGCGCGGCGGTGACGCCGATGAAGTGCCGCTCCATGCCCTCGGCGGGCAGGGCGGCGGCCAGCCAGGCCTTGGCGGCCTCGGCGTTGGCCAGGGTTTCCTGGGTGGTGAAGGTCTTGGACACGACCACGACCAGGGTGGTTTCGGGATCGAGGCCGGCCAGGGCCTCGGCCATGTCGCGCGGATCGATGTTGGCGACGAAACGGATGTCGATGGTCGGCTCGAGCGGGCGCAGGGCGTCCCAGATCAGGCGCGGCCCCAGGTCCGACCCGCCGATCCCGATATGGACCACGGTTTTGAACGGACGGCCGGTCGCGCCCGTCTCAAGGCTGGACCGAACGGCGTGGGCGTAGTCGCGCATCTGGCCGCGCACGGCGTCCACCTCGGCCGAGACAGGCTCGCCCAGGGCGTGGAAGGCGGCTCCGTCCCGCGCACGCAGGGCCGGGTGCAGCACGGCCCGGCCCTCGGTGGCGTTGACGGCCTCGCCGCCGAACAAGGCGGCCCGCCGGCCCTCGACGTCGGCGGCGCGGGCCAGGTCCAGGGCCGCCTCGAAGCCGCCTCGGGTCCAGCTCTGCTTGGAGAGGTCCAGGTGCAGGCCGGCGGCGTCGAGCGACAGGCGAGTCAGGCGGTCGGTATCGGCGGCGAACTGATCGCTGATGCGGGCGTCGGCGTCGCGGCGGGCAGCGGCCTCCAGTTCGGTCCAGGCGGCGTGCGGCATCCTCGTCTCCCCCCTCGGCCGTCCCAAAAGGGCTGGTACGGCGCTTGCAAGCCCATGTTTACGGCTCAGGCCTAGAAGAGTTCAATCAATGACCGGGTCAATATGGGTTTCCGCGCGGAAGCTCGACCCGGCCGTCAGTGAAAGGGATCCCCCATGTCCTGCGGAATCATCCTCGCCGCCGCCCTGCTGCTCAGCGACCCTTCGGTGGCCGAAGCCGCGGCCCAGCCGCCCGTCGCGGCCGACGCCCCCGTCTCGGTGGCGCATGAGCCCCTGTTCGCCGATCTGGTGACGCGCTCGGGGTCGCTGAAGGCGATCGTCGACGGCTGGATCGCCTCGGGCGAGGCCGACGCCGAGGGCTTCATGACGGGCGCCGCTTTCACCGGCTTCAAGACCCAGGCGAGCGATCTGGCCGCCCGCGACCTGCAGGGCCATCTGGTACTCAAGGAGCGCGGCACCGACAATGACCTGAAATGCATCCTGCGCGGCATTTCGGAAGACATGCCCAGGAAGGTCGCGGCGGTCGAAACCGCGCCCAACGCCGCCGAGCGCAAGGTCGCGCTGGAAGAGCTGGCCTATCTGCTGAACGACAACGTCGAGGTCATCACCTCGCCGCCTCGCCCGGCGGCGTAGCCGCCCGGCGAGGTTTTCTTTTTAGGGGCTATCGCCCTTCGGGCTACTTGAGCCCTGTTTGAAATCCCGCTTCGCAGAGGGCTGAGTTGTCTTTCTCAGCTCTCCACCGTCTCCGGGTATTTGATCGCGCAGCCATAGGGTTGGGCGAAGGCGGTCTGGACGGGGCGGCCGGCCTTGGCGTCGGCCAGGGCGGTGCGGACGAAGTTGTTCGCGCCTTCCAGATCCTCGACCTTGTTGGTGGGCCGGTCGTCGATGCCGCCGATGAAGATCAGACGCCCTTCGGGATCGATAATGCGCATGTCGGGCGTGGTCTTGGCGTCGTAGCGCTTGCCGACCTCGCCGGTCGGATCCAGCAGCAGGTGGGTGAAGGCGGCCTGGTGCTTGGCCTTCCAGGCCCTCGCCTCTTCGCCCTCGACGAAGCCTTGGGTTCCGGGCGCCGAGGAGATGATGGTCAGCCAGACCACGCCGTCGGCGGTCGCCTCGCGCTGTAGGGCCTGCATGGCGCCGGTGTAGTGCTTCTTCACGAAGGGGCAGCCTTCGTTGGTCCACTCCAGAACGACGGTCTTGCCCTTGAAGTCGGCCAGCGAGCGCTGCACGCCCTCGGCGTCGACCAGGGTGAAGGCCGGGGCCATGTCGCCCGGTCCGGCGACGGCGGCGGTTTCAGTCGCGGCGGGTGCGGCCTTGTCGGGCGTTGCAGCAGGCGGCTGCTGGCAGGCGGCGAGCAGGAGAAGCGAGGCGGAAGCGACGGTCAGCATGCGGATCATCGGGTGGTCTCCTTCAGGACATGGGCAGGTGAGGTCTAAGAGGCGGCGTCTTTCAGGGCATCGACGACGGTCCCTTCGGTCAGCAGTTGCGGCAGGACGCGGGGTTTGGCGCGACCCGGCGCATACAGCAGGTACAGTGGAACGCCGGAGCGGCCGTGACGCTGCAGTTCGGCGGTGATGGAATCGTCGCGGCGGGTCCAGTCGCCGACCAGATAGACGGCGTTGGCCGCCTGCATCGCCTCGGCCGTGCGGGCCGAGGACAGAGCCGCGCCCTCGTTGATCTTGCAGGTGACGCACCAGTCGGCGGTGAAGTTGACCAGGACCGGACGGCCCTCGGCGAGGGCGGTCTGCACGGCCTGTTCCGACCAGGGCTGCGACGGCAGATGCGCCGACGAAGCGGCGCCGTCGGTCGAGGCCGGCGCGGCGCGCGCGGCCAGAACGCCAAGGCCCAGGGCGGCGAGCAGGAACAGGAGGGCGGCGACCGCGGCGAGGCGGCCCTTGCCTGGCGCGGCCTGCGAACGACCGTAAAGCCACAGGGCCAGGGCCAGCATCAGGCCCGCGCCGAACAGCAGGGCGAGCGCGTCGGCGGTCTGACGGCCATAGACCCAGGCCAGCCACAGGGCGGCGCCGTACATGGGGAAGGCCAGCAGGTTGCGCAGCGTCTCCATCCACGGGCCGGGCCGGGGCAGGCGCGACAGAAGGCGCGGGCTGAGGCTGATCAGGACATAGGGCAGGGCCAGGCCGAGGCCGAGCATGAGGAAGACCACCAGGGCCATGGGCCAGGGCATGAGCAGGGCGGCCCCCAGGGCGAAGGCCATGAAGGGCGCGGTGCAGGGGGCGGCCACGACCACGGCCAGGATCCCGGTGAAGAAGGCGCCCGCGGCGCCGGGCAGGCGTGACAGGGGGCCCTGCCCGGCGCCCTGCAGGCCGCCGCCGACGTGGAAGACGCCCGACAGGTTCAGGGCCACGGCCAGCATCAGCAGGGCCAGGGCGGCGACCACGCCGGGCGACTGAAGCTGGAAGCCCCAGCCGAGGGCCTGTCCGCCCGCGCGCAGGGCCAGAAGCGCCCCGGCCAGAACAAGGAAGGTCGCCAGCACCCCGGCGAGGAAGGCCAGGCCGTCGCGGCGGGCCTCTGCCGGTTCGTGGGCCGAGCGGCTGAGCGCCGCCGCCTTCATCGCCAGGATGGGGAAGACGCAGGGCATCAGGTTGAGGATCAGTCCGCCCAGCAGGGCGAACAGGGCGGCCTGAAGAAAGGCGAGCGGCGTCGTGGACGAGGCCGGGGTTTGCGCCGCCTCGCCGTCGCCGATGACACCTTCGCCCGAGACCTCGCCCAGGGCCGCGCCCTGTTCCGCCGAAATCTCCCAGGCGCCGAGATCGGTGGACAGGACGCCCGACAGCGGCGGCTTCAGACCGTTGGCGGTCAGGCCGCGCCCGGGGGCGAGGGTCAGGGTCAGGCCCTGCGGACCGCGCTGGCCGGTCTGGGCGGCGGCGTGGTCGATGACCCCGCCTTCGAAGGGGAAGAAGTAGGCCCATTTCGGCGCGGCGTCCGCCAGCGGTCCGCCGCTGGCGCTGAGGGTCAGCCGGCCGTCGGCGAAGGCGGCGCGGGCCTCGATCCCGGCGGGACGGGGGGCCGAGGCGACCGCGACCTGAATGGCCTGACCGTGACGCGGGTCCAGCGGAGCGGCGCCGTCGCGCACCGGCAGGCTGAGGGACAGGTCGAGGTCCTCGGGTACGCACATCTCGTCGCTGCAGACGTAGAAGTGGGCGGTGACGCGCAAGGACAGGGTCTGGCCCGGTTGGACCGAGGCGGGGACCTGCAGCGGGACGGGCAGGAAAACCACGTCCGAATAGCCGTAGTTCATCAGGCTCTGCAGCCGCTGGCGCTCGGGCAGGGGCCACAGGATGTCGCCGGGGACGACGCCGTCAGGCAGGCTCCAGCTCAGCGTCGTCGGGCCGCCGGAATCGCCCTGGTTGCGCCAGTAGGTGTGCCAGCCGGGCTTGATCTTCTGACGCACGGCGACGATCGCCGTCGAGCCGGGCGTGGCCCAGGCGCTCATGGGGACCAGTTCGGCCTCGATCCGCTCGGTGCGCTGCGGCCCGGCGGCGACCGGAGCGGCGCCCGCCTTCAGCGCCTGATCCAGGGCGGAGGGCGCCGCCGAAGCCGAGGCGGCGAAGGTCAGCCAGACGAGAAGGGCGACGAGAAGACGCAAGGGGCGGCACCGGGCGACGAAGGACAGGCGCCGACCTTAGACGCCCAGCCGCCCGACAGCCACCGCCCCGCATCGTCGCAGGCGGGAGGCGCTGACGCAGCGCGTGGGAAGCCCCTGCGTCAGGAAGGCCTAGCGCCGGGGCTGGGCCTCGATCACCACCTCTGTGCGGCGACGCAGGGGGTCGTTGACGCCGTTGACCAGGGCGCCCTCGGCGCCGGCGGCGGCGACCTCGAAGGCGGGAGCGGGCAGGCCTGCGGCGGCCAGGGCTTCAGCCACGGAACGGGCGCGGCGTTCCGACAGGGACTGGTTGGCGGCGGCGGTGCCGCTGCGGGCGTCGGCCAGGCCCAGCACCTGAACCCTGGTGATGTCGCAGCCCTGAAGCTGGGTGGCGGTGAGGCTGATGGCCTCGCGCGCGGCGGTGGTCAGGCGGGCCTGATCCTGATCGAAATAGACCTCGAACCGCCTGGCGGCGCAGGCGGCGGGGTCGCTGACCAGATCGCTGCGTTTCTTGTAGGCGCCGGGGGTCGAGCAGCCGGCCAGCAGGGCCAGGATCAGGCCGCTCGCGGCGACGGCAGGGAGGATGGGTTTCATCGGTCAGCCCTTCGACAGAACGCCCAGCCCCGGGCGCGCAAGACTACGAAAGCAGAAAGGGCGGCCCGCCTTCGCGAGCCGCCCCTGAAACCTGACCCGAAAAGCCTTCGGGCGCCAGTGTCGTCTTAGTAGCGACGCTGGCCGTTTTCCCAGTAGCACTCGGTCTGGCGGTTATCATAGCAGTAGTAATAACGGCCCTGATTGTCGCGATAACGCTGCTGGTTGTTGCGGTCCTGGCTGGAGCCGCGGATGGCGCCCGCTGCGCCGCCGGCGAGGGCGCCGATGGCGGCGCCGGTCGCGGCGTTGCCACCGCCGACGTTGTTGCCGATGATGGCGCCGGCCACCGCGCCGAGGCCGGCGCCGATGGCGCCCTGGCGAACGGTTTCGTTGCTGCCGCCGCCGTAATACGGGTCACTGGCGCAGGCGGTGACCAGAAGGCCGGCGCCGGCGATGGCGATGATCGCCTTGTTCATGGATCTGTCCTTCGTCCGAGGTGGCTCCCCTGAGGCTGACAGAACGCAGGGAAAACGCGGCGGTTCCGGGGCGGGGGCGCCAAGCTTCACATTATTTTGTTCGGCGGCGCGGCCAGGCGGAACCGGCGCGGGAAATCGGGCGTTCGCCGCCCATGACCGACGCTTCCGCGCCCGCCGCTTCTCCTGAAACGCCCCGCCACGCGCTTCACGCCTCGGTTCGCCGGGTGGCGATCGTGGTCAATCCCCTGTCCGGCGGGGTCGGCCCCCAGGCCGCCGCCGAGGCCGAGGCCATCCTGTCGCTATATGATTGCGAAGCGACGGTGACGACGCTGGAGGGGCCTGGAATTCCGGATCAGATCGCCAAGGCCCTGGCGGCCGGGCCGGACGTTCTGTTCGTCCTGGCCGGAGACGGCACGGCGCGGTCGGTGGCGGCGCAGGCGGGCATGAAGGGTCCGCTGATCGCGCCCCTGCCCGGCGGCACCATGAACATGCTGCCCAAGGCCCTGTACGGTACGGCGGACTGGAAGGCGGCCCTGCGGCGAGCGCTGGACGAGGGCGAGCCCATGGTCGTTTCGGGCGGGGTGGTCGAAGGCGAGGCCTTTTACTGTGCGGCCATCCTGGGGTCTCCGGCCCTGTGGGCGCCGGCGCGCGAGGCCATGCGCACCGGCAAGCTGAAACTGGCCTGGATGTACGGACGGCGGGCGTTGAAGCGGGCCTTCACCGGTCGCCTGCGATACAGTCTGGACGGCGGCGACAAGCGCCGGGCCGAGGCTCTGGTGCTGATCAGTCCCCTCATCTCCAAGGCCATGGTCAAGTGCGACGGGCTGGAGGCGGCGGCGATGAATCCGTCGGATGCGGCCCAGGCCTTCCGCCTGGCGGCGCACGCCCTGTTCGACGACTGGCGTCACGATCCCAATGTGACGACCCGGCCCGCACGCTGGATCGGGGTCTCGGCGCGTTCGAAGATCCCGGCGGTGATCGACGGCGAGCCCGTGCTGCTGGGGCGCGAGGCCGCCGTCAGCTTCCAGCCGCGCGCCTTTCGGGCCCTGGCGCCGCGTCCGCCCGCGGGCGAGGACAGTGTCTGATGGGGCGGGTGCTTCAGTTCTCCGACGTGCATTTCGGTTGCGAGCATGTTCACGCCGTGGCCGCCGCGCTCGACTACGCCCATGCGACGCCGCATGATCTGGTGCTGGTCACCGGGGATATCACCCAGCGCGGCCTGCCGGCTGAGTTCGAGGCGGCGGGCCAATGGATCCGCGCCATGCCCCAGCCGGTCTTCGTCACGGTGGGCAATCACGATGTGCCCTACTGGGATGTGATGGCGCGGCTGTTCTGGCCGTGGCGGGCGTTTGAGAAGGCCACCGGCCACCCGGCCCACGATCACGAGTTCAAGCGCCCCGAGTTGATGGTGCGCGGCGTGACCACGGCGCGCGGCTGGCAGGCCCGGCCCAACTGGTCCAAGGGGGTCATCGACCTGGACCAGACGCGCCGGGCGGCCGAGGCCCTGCGGCATGCGCCGATCGGGGCCTTGCGGATTCTGGCCTGCCACCATCCGCTGATCGAGATGATCGGCGCGCCGATGACCGGCGAGGTCAAGCGCGGCGACCGGGCCGCCCTGATCTTCGCCGAGGCGGGGGTGGACCTGATCACTACCGGACACGTCCACGTGCCGTTCGCCCTGGGGATCGACCTCTCGGACCGCTGTTCCTACGCCATCGGTTGCGGGACCCTGTCGCATCGCGAGCGCGGGGCGCCGCCCAGCTTCAACCGGATCGAGTGGGATGCGGTCGAGATCGTGGTCACGGCGGTGGTCTGGACCGGCAAGCGGTTCGAGGATCACCAGACCTGGCGTCTGCCGCGTCGTCAGGACACGCGCCGGGCCGACACCGCGCCCGACCCGACCACGCCCGGTGAGATGGAGGCCGCCGTCACCTGAGGCGGCGCGGACGAAAAAGGCCCCGGCGGATCGCCGGGGCCTCTTCATTCAAGGCCGGGTGAGTCGCGTCAGACGCGCGGCCCGCGCCCGCGCATGCCGCCCATGACCAGCGAGACCACGAACAGGATCACGGCGATGATGGCGATGAATTTGGCGATCTCGAACGACATGCCCGAGATTCCGCCGAAACCGAGAACAGCGGCGACCAAGGCGATAATAAAGAATATAATAGCCCAACGAAGCATGGACGGTCCTCCGGAACATTGTTGACGGAGGTAAAACCATCGGCCGCTCTGTGCCGATCGCTTCACCTGTCGATAACAACGCTCCGAAGACTTGACCGTTCCGCCGTTTATCGACGGCGTTGGCGGCTCTTTTCAGTAAAGGCCGCCGCGACCATGGTGGCCAGGGCGGGGTTGCGCAGGAAGATGAAGCCGCCGGCCAAGGCTGCCGCCGCGCCCAGGATGGGGCGTTCCTGGAACAGGTGGAAGGCGCGCATGCCCAGGCTTTCCGGTTCCTGTTCCTCCTCCTCGTCTTCGCCGTAGGCGCGGCGAACGAAGACCAGGGCGATGATCAGGGCGATCAAGGCGAAGATGGCCGAGGTGATGGCCGCCGCCGCCAGAGGCACGACGATGAGCGCCAGAAGATAATAGACCGTGGCCCCCAGGGCGACCATGGCCACGAAGCCCGCGCCGCCCGCGATGAAGGTCGCGACGGCGCGGTTGATCAGCCCCCGCCCGAACATCAGCGGCGGCGACCGGCGATGAGCAGGCCCAGAACGAAGCCGACGCCGAGGGCGATGGCGGTCGACTGGACGGGGCGTTCCTGAACGCGCTCGACGACATAGCGCTGGGCTTCCTCGAAGCGCTCGGCGGCGTCGTCGTAATATTCACGGCCGCGCACGCGGGCGTCGTCATAGTAGCCGCGGGCCTTCTCGCGCAGTTCCTCGCCCTGCTCGCGCAGGCGGGCCTCGGCGGCGGCGGCCTTTTCCTTGAGGCGCTGCGTTTCCTCGCGCGCGCCGGTCTTCAGATCCTCCTTGAGGGTCTTCAGGTCGTTCTTGATGTCTTCCCGAGCCTTGGTCGTGGCCATGTTGCGCGCTCCGCTGGGTTGTAAGCTTGACGATTAAATAGAGAACCCCCGCCCCGAACGCCACACCGACGACCAAGGTTCCTGCAAGGCCGCAGACCTCAGGCCGCCGCGCGACCGCCTTCTGGCGTCGCTGGAAGCGTCGTCCTAGAACAACGTCATGACCCAATGGCTGTTCCCGCCCGCGCCGACCCCCTCCTTGCCCATTGTCGGAGACGCCCGCCGTTTTCCCGTCCGGCGCATCCTCTGCGTGGGCCAGAACTACGCCGCCCACGCCCGGGAAATGGGGGCTGATCCGAACAAGCCCGCCCCCTTCTTCTTCGCCAAGCCGGCGGACGCCCTGGTCGTGGACGGGGCCGATCCGGCCTATCCGTCGGCGACGGCCAACCTGCATCATGAGGTCGAACTGGTCGTCGCCGTCGGCGAGGACGGGGCCGTGGCCGGCTGGGCCGTGGGCGTCGATCTGACGCGGCGCGATCTGCAGGCCGAGGCCAAGACCAAGGGGCGGCCGTGGGAGGCGGGCAAGGCCTTTGACCAGTCGGCGCCCTGCGGCGCCCTGACGCTCGGCGCCCTGCCCGACGTCGATGCGGCGATCGAGCTGAAGATCAATGGCGAGATGCGTCAGTCGGGTCGGCTGTCGGACATGATCTGGGACCCGGCGGGCATCCTGGCCAAGGCCAATGAGCTGTGGGCCCTGCAACCGGGCGACCTGATCTTCACCGGCACGCCCGAGGGCGTCGGACCGGTGGTTCCCGGCGACCGGGTCGAGGCGCGCATCGACGGCCTGTCTCCGCTCAGTTTCACGGTGAAGTCATGATCCTGCACGGCTACTGGCGCTCGGGCACCAGCTATCGCACCCGCATCGCCCTCAACCTGAAGGGGCTGGCCTACGAGACCTCTCCGGTCGATCTGCGGACGGGGGCGCAGAAGTCCGAGGCCTACCTCGCCTTGAACCCTCAGGGCCTGGTTCCGGCGCTGGAGACGGACAACGGCCTGGTCCTGACCCAGAGCCCCGCTATTCTGGAGTGGCTGGAGGAGGCGCATCCCGCCCCGGCCCTGCTGCCGTCCGGTGCGGCGGACCGCGCGGTCGTTCGCGCCATGGCGGCCCTGATCGGTTGCGACATCCATCCGCTGAACAATCTGCGGGTCCTGAAGGCGGTGCGCGAGCTCGGCGCCGATCAGACGGGCGTCGACGCCTGGGCCGGGCGCTGGATCCTTGACGGCTTCACGGCGCTGGAGGCGATGGTGACGCGTCACGGCGAGGGCTGGTGCTTCGGCGACGCCCCGAGCCTGGTCGACTGCTACCTGATCCCGCAAATTTATTCGGCGCGCCGTTTCAACGTCGACCTGACAGCCTTTCCGCGCCTGCTGGCGGTCGAGGCCCAAGCGGACCGGCATCCGGCCTTCGTCGCGGCGCATCCCGACAATCAGCCGGATGCGGATTAAGCCTGTTCGTTCACCAACAGCCTTGATTTCGGTCAATCTCCCTTAAGCTTTGGCGCTGAATATCGGCGTCGTGAGATTCGCCCTTCCGCCCTCTCCGGCCGACCGGCTCGCCATCGCGGTGGTGACAGAGCCCGAACGGTCCCGCCCGCTGCCGCCCGGCCAGCGGGAGGACGCCATGCGCCATCTGCTGCAGACCGCGGGCGACGCGGGCGTCGGTCTGGTGGCGACCCGGCCCGAAGGCGACGTCGAGCGGCTGTTGGGTCAGGCCTGGCCCTTCCCTTCGCCCTTCCGCGTCACCGTGCGCACCGTGCCCCTGGCCGATGGTCTGGACCGGGTCGAGGCCCGCGCCCGCCGCTCGCTGGAGCGCATGGGCCTGCCGCGCGGCGACGCCGTCCTGGTGCAGAACGCCGCCGATCTGGCGGGGGCCGAGGGCCGCGCCCTGTGGGCCCGTCTGCAGGCGCTCAGGGAACGGGGAATCTTCCGCAAGATCGGCTTCGTCGCCACCGTCGAAGACGGCCCGGCCCTGCTGGCCCGCCGTTTCCAGCCCGACGTGGTGCAGGTCGCCTGCAATATTCTGGATCAGCGCGCCGCGCGCGGCGGGGTCATCGAGACCCTAGCCGGGCAGGGCGTCGAGGTGCATCTGGCCTCGGTCTTCGCGCAAGGGTTGCTGTTCGCCAACCGCGAGAGTCTGCCGCCGGAACTGGCCGCGCACGGCATAGCCCTGTCGCGCACGCGCCGTCGTCTGGCCGAGGCGAGGGTCGATCCGATGCAGGCGGCCCTGGCCTATGCCCTGAACCTCCCCGGCGTGGCCCAGGTGATCGCCAGCGTGGCCTCGGCCGCCGAACTGCGCGCCATCGTCGCCGCTTCGCATGCGGCCAAGCCCGACATCGACTGGGACGCCCTGGCCCTGGACGAGGCACCCGCCGCCGTCGCCTCGCGCCTGCGCCTGCACATCAGCAACGCCGCCTGATCCCCGTCAGGTGTTCCAGACCGCCTGACCGAGCGTGTCCGCCCGTTTGTAGTCCTGGTCGATCAGGGCTTGCTGGCGTTTCGATATCTCTCGGCCCATCGAGAGGAAGAGGACGCCCGCCACGACGATCAGACCGGACGAAAGGGCCAGCGACAGCGCGCCGAACCCAGCCGTAGCTGTGCTTCCGGAGAGATAGAGCTTGTCGCTGAGGCTGGCGCCGATTTTTCCGATCAGCACGGTCGCCCACCACCATCGCATCCGTGTGGGGTCCGGCTTTCCGCGCCAGCTGTCCGGATGGACGCTGGAGCGCCACAGTTCGCTGGTGACGCCGTAGGGTTTGAACAGCATGGCGAAGGGGATGAAAAACCAGGCCACCGCCCATTTGGGTGTGTTCTCGAGGCGAAGGCCGAGAGCATGGGCGTTGCTGTTCGCGCGATAGTACCAGATCAAGGTCAGAACCACGCCCAGCCAATAGCTGACGAGGCCGAGGACGCCGAAGCTGCGCATGGCTATTTCAAAGCCGCTCAGCAGGGGCGTGTCCTGGAGAACCAGGCCACCGTCGCCTATGGCCTTCAGCAGGCTCCATTCGATTGTGAACAGCACGGCCAGAACGGCCGCTATGGCCGTATAGATCCAACCGACGATCTCGACAGCGCGCCACCATCCGAGGATCGGCTGTGCGATATAGGTCTTCTTGGTCATGACTTCCCCCAAGGAAGATGACCATTTCTACGGTGAAGCTGCAAGCCGACGCTTGAGGCGGGGGCGCCGATCCGTCACCTTGCGCGGCGTATGAACGCGCCCATCGCCCACCCCCCGCAAGCCGATCTCAAGCCCGACGCCGGAACGACGCCGGTCATGGCGCAATTCCTGGCGGCCAAGGCCGATCAGCCGGACGCCATCCTCTTCTTCCGCATGGGCGACTTCTACGAGCTGTTCTTTGACGACGCGGTCAAGGCCGCGGCGGCCCTGGGCATCGCCCTGACCAAGCGGGGCAAGCATCAGGGCGAGGACATCCCCATGGCCGGGGTGCCGGTCCACGCCATGGACGGCTACCTGGCGCGGCTGATCCGCATGGGCTTCAAGGTCGCCATCTGCGAGCAGCTGGAGAACCCCGCCGAGGCCAAGAAGCGTGGCTCCAAGGCCGTGGTGCATCGCGGGGTGGTGCGGGTGGTGACGCCCGGCACCCTGACCGAGGACAGCCTGCTGGACGCGCGCGGGGCCAACCGGCTGGCCGCCGTGGCGATCCGCAAGGGCCGCGCCGCCGTGGCCGTGGTCGAGCTGTCGGCCGGGGCGGTGGACAGCGTGGCCTGCGACCTGTCGGACCTGGGCGCAGCGCTGGCGGCCTTCCGGCCGTCGGAAGTTCTGGTCCCTGACCGCCTCTTCTCTGATGAGACGCTGAAGGGGGCGCTGGACGGCTCCGGCGGGGTGGTTCAGGCCATGCCGCAAGCCTTGGCCGAGCCGGTGGGCGCCCGCGACCGGGTGCAGCGGCTCTACGGCGTCTCGGCCCTGGACGGCTTCGGCGCCTTCGAGGAGGCCGAGGTCTCGGCGCTCGGCCTGATCGCCGCCTATCTGGAGACGACGCAAGCCGGCAAGATCCCGGCTCTGGCCCCGCCGCGCCGCTCGGGCGAGAGCGGGTTTCTGGCCATCGATCCGGCGACGCGTCTCAGCCTCGAGATCGACCGGACCCAGAGGGGCGAGCGCGACGGCTCCCTGTTGCACTGCATCGACCGCAGCGTCACCTCGGGCGGGGCGCGAGCCCTGGCGGAACGCATTTCGCGGCCCCTGCGCGATCCGGCGGCGATCAACGCCGGGCTGGATGCGGTCGAGTGGCTGCTGGAGCGGCGCGACCTGCGGCGCGATCTGCGCGACGGCTTGCGGTCCTCGGCCGATGTGGCGCGGGCGACCTCGCGTCTGGCGCTGGGACGCGGCGGGCCGCGCGATCTGGCGGCCATCCGTTCCGGCCTGACGACGGCGCAGGCTCTGGCCGGGCTGTTCGCGGCCTCGGCGAATGATCCTCTGGCCGGGCCCCCGAGCCGGGTTCTGGCCTGTCTCGACCGTCTGACGCTGGACGGGGAACTGTCGCACCTGCTGGCCGATCTGATCGACGGTCTGATGGAGGAGCCGCCGCATCTGGCGCGCGACGGCGGCTTCGTGAACCCCGGCCACCGACCCGAGCTGGACGCCGCCCGCACCCTGCGCGACGACAGCCGCCGCGTGGTCGCGGACCTCGAAGCGCGCGCCGTGGCCGAGAGCGGCGTGGTCTTCAAGGTGCGCCACAACGCCGTGCTGGGCTACTTCCTCGAGGCCTCGGCCAAGGCGGCGGAAAGCCTGCTGCGGGCCGGACCCGACAGCCCCTTCATCCACCGCCAGACCCTGGCCAATCAGGTCCGCTTCACCACGGTCGAACTGTCGGAGCTGGATGCGAAGATCAGCCAGGCCGGGCACCGCGCCCTGGCCATGGAGGGCGAGACCTTCGAAGGCTGGCGGCGCGAGGTGGCGCGGCTGGCCGGGCCGCTGCAGGGCGTGGCCGAGGCCCTGGCCGAGCTGGACGCCCACGCCGCCCTGGCCGAATGGGCGGAAGAAGTTGGCGCCGTCCGCCCGGTGGTCGACGACAGCCTGTGCTTCGATGTCGAGGCCGGACGGCACCCGGTGGTCGAGGCGGCGGTGACGGCCCAGGGCGATCCCTACACCCCGAACAATTGCCGGCTGGCCGGCGACGGCGCCGGGGCCTCGCGCCTGTCGATCGTCACAGGCCCGAACATGGCCGGCAAGTCGACCTTCCTGCGCCAGAACGCCCTGCTGGTGGTCCTGGCCCAGGCGGGCGCCTTCGTGCCCGCGCGCGCCATGCGGCTGGGGGTGGTGGACCGCCTGTTCAGCCGCGTCGGGGCCGGGGATGATCTGGCGCGCGGCCGCTCCACCTTCATGATGGAGATGGTCGAGACCGCCGCCATCCTGACCCAGGCCACGCCGCACAGCTTTGTGGTGCTGGACGAGATCGGGCGCGGCACCGCCACCTATGACGGTCTGGCCATCGCCTGGGCCACGGCCGAGGCCCTGCACGAGACCAATCGCGCCCGCACCCTGTTCGCCACCCATTATCACGAGCTGGCCCGGCTGGAGGAGCGGCTGGACCACGTCTGCAACCTGTCGATGAAGGCGCGCGAGTGGAACGGCGACCTGGTCTTCCTGCACGAGGCGGCGCCGGGAGCGGCGGACCGCTCCTACGGGGTGCAGGTGGCCCGGCTGGCGGGGGTGCCGGCCTCGGTGGTGGGGCGCGCTCGAGAGGTGCTGGAGCGGCTGGAGAGCGAGAAGACGGCGTCGGCGCGTCTGGACGACCTGCCCCTGTTCGCCGCCGTGGCCGAGCCGGCTGCAGTTCCGATCAGCTCGGCGCTGGACGACGCGGTCGCGGCCATCGACCCCGATGAGCTGACCCCGCGCGAGGCGCTGGAGGCGTTGTATCGGCTGAAGGGCCTGTCGCGCTCGTGACCTCTGCGGCGGCCCTTGATCCGCGTCTGGTTCAGGCCGCCTCGGCGCCCGACGCCCGCGCCGCCGTCACCGCGCTCCTGCGCGAAAACTTCGCCATAGACCGCGCCCGCATCGCCCGGCGGCTGGAGGGCGGGATCGACGGGGCCGAGGCGGCGCGCCTCTACGCCGCCGCCGCCGACGCCATGCTGACCAGCCTGTGGCGGGTGGCGACCGAGGTCCTGCATCCGGCGCCGCAGGACCGCCTCTGCCTGCTGGCGGTGGGCGGCTACGGGCGGGGCGTCCTGGCGCCCTTTTCCGATCTCGACCTTCTGTTCCTGCGGCCCGGCCAGACGGCCAGCGCCCGCGCCGAGGCTGTGATCGAATTCGTCCACTATGTCCTGTGGGACCTGGGCCTGAAGGTCGGCTCGGCCTCGCGCTCGGTCGGCGAGGCCCTGGAGCTGGCGCGCAGCGACATGACGGTGCGCACCACCCTGCTGGAGGCGCGGGTGTTGGCGGGGGACGCCGCTCTCGGCGAAAACCTGCTGCGGCGGTTCCGCGTCGAAGTCGCCAAGGCCGATCCTCGCCCCTTCATCGCCGCCAAGATGGAGGAGCGCGATGTCCGCCTGCAGAAGACCGGGGCGGTGCGCTATCGCGTCGAGCCCAACGTCAAGGACGGCAAGGGCGGCTTGCGCGACCTGAACACCCTGTTCTGGATCGCTCGATCCCTGGCGCCGGATAGCGAACGCGGACAGGCGGCGCTGGAGGGCCTGCTGAGCGCGCGCGAGCTGCGCAGCTTCCGCGAGGCCATCGGCTTCCTGTGGAGCGTGCGCATCCATCTGCATCTGGCGGCCGGTCGGGCGGAGGAGAAGCTGACCTTCGACTTCCAGCCCGAGATCGCCCGGCGCATGGGCTGGCGCGGGCGCGGCGACGAACTGGCGGTCGAGCGCTTCATGCGCCGCTATTTCCAGGTGGCGCGCGAGGTGGGCGCCCTGACCCGCGCCGTCTCGGCCCAGCTAGAGGCGCGCCAGCAGAAGAAGGCGCAAGGCCTGGCGCGCGGCCTGTCGCGGTTGATCCCGCGCAGGCGCGCCAAGTTGGCTTTCGACGGTCTGGCCATCGAGGGCGGGCGGCTGACGGTGACGGGGGGCTCGGTCTTCGCCCATGATCCGGTGCGGCTGCTGCTGCTGTTCGTCGAGGCCGACCGGCTGGATCTGGACCTGCACCCCGACGCCTTCGCCGCCGTGATCCGCGCCCTGTCGCTGGTGACGCCGGCCTTGCGACGCGACCCGCGCGCGGCCGAGGCCTTCCTGACGGTGCTGGCGCACGGGGCGCGGCCCTATCGCGTTCTGTCGATCATGAACGAGACCGGCCTGCTGGGCCGGTTCCTGCCCGAATGGGGGCGGATCGCCGGCCAGACCCAGTTCAACATGTACCACGCCTATACGGTGGACGAGCACACCCTGCAGGCCGTGGGGATCATCAACGACATTGCGCGCGGCAAGCTGGAGGCCGACCATCCGGCCTCGACCACCATCATCCACCGCATCGCCGATATCGAGGTGCTGATGCTGGCCATGCTGCTGCACGACGTGGGCAAGGGCGGCGACCGGGGGCAGCTGGAGGACGGGGCCATCGCCGCGCGCCGGGCCTGCGAGCGGCTGGGCGTCGACCCGCGCCGGATCGAGCTGGTGGTCTGGCTGGTGCGCCATCACCTGCTGATGAGCGACTATGCGCAAAAGCGCGACGTGTCGGACCCCTCCACCGTACGGGCCTTCGCCGAGGCCGTCGGCGACCCGGAGCGCCTGCGAATGCTGATGGTGCTGACGGTGGCCGACATCCGCGCCGTGGGGCCGGGCGTGTGGAACGGCTGGAAGGGTCAACTGATGCGGGCCCTGTTCGAGGCGACCGAGGCCCTGTTCCGCGGCGACGCCGTGACGCGCGAGGACCCCTTGGTCGATCATCCGGCCCTGGTGGAGCGGGCGCGGCGCGAAGGGGCGGCGGTCGAGGCCCTGCCCGCCGAGGGACCGCTGGAATCCACCGCGCGCGTGGCGGTGGCGGCGCTGGACCGGCCCGGTCTGTTCGCCGACCTGGCCGCGACCCTGGCCATGGCCGGGGCCGACGTCGTCGGGGCGCGCCTGGCCACGGCCGAGGACGGCACGGCGCTGGACGTTTTCGAGCTGCAGGACGGGGCAGGCGAGGCCTATGGCTGGCGCGAGCCGCGGCGGCTGGCCATCCTGGTCAAGGCGCTGGAACGGGCGGCGCAGAAGGGGGCGCGGACCTCGGCGGTCGAGACCCCGCGCGTCAGCGCCCGCCGGGCGGTGTTCGAGGTCCGGCCGGTGGTGCGGATCGACGTCGAGACAGGCGCCAGCGCCGTGGTGGTCGAGGTGTCGGGCGCCGACCGTCCCGGCCTGCTGGCCGATCTGGCGCGGACCATCTCGGCGTACGGCTACTCCACCCGCTCTGCTCACATCGCCAGCTTCGGCGAGCGGGCGGTGGACGGCTTCTACATCACTGACGCCGACGGGCGTAAGCCGAGCGATGCGGGACGGCTGGAGGGGCTGAAGGCGGGGCTGCTGGAGGTTCTCGACCGCGCGCCGCAGGGGCCGGCGGGGCGGCGTATCACGCCGGTGCGGGCCAGCGTGCGCGACGTCTCCGATCTGGAAGGCGAGATCGGACGCAAGCCCGTATCCAGCGGGTCGCGGGCGCGCTAAGGCGTTTGTCGGGCGAGCACAGAGACCAGCCGTGAACGACAAGACCGATCCCATCGAACCGGCGGCCCCGGTTCCGGCTGCGAACGCTACGGTGGAGCCTGTGGTGCAGCCGCCCGCCGCCTCGACGACGGTGAAGGTCGACGCGCCCAAAGGGGGGGGCGTCATGCGCTCCTCGGCCATCTTCAGCGCCATGACCCTGCTCAGCCGTCTGGCCGGGTTCGCGCGCGACGTGGTGATCTCGGCGGCCCTCGGGGCCTCGGCGGGA
>Ga0247820_10000470_pt1 | contig 21481 bp, 20 predicted proteins | sample 13C_Glucose_Day1_2_FD_192480 | JGI IMG/M metagenome (GOLD analysis project Ga0247820, IMG submission 192480) | Soil microbial communities from agricultural site in Penn Yan, New York, United States - 13C_Glucose_Day14 | ecosystem: Environmental > Terrestrial > Soil > Agricultural land | place...
GTGATCGTCACAGGGGCCGGTGGTGGCCTGGGCCGCGCCCATGCACTGCTGTTCGCCGCGCGTGGCGCCAAGGTGGTGGTCAACGATCTTGGGGGGTCTACCCACGGGGAAGGCGCCAGCGCTTCAGCGGCCGATCGGGTTGTCGATGAGATCCGCGCCGCTGGAGGCATGGCTGTGGCCAATCACGACTCCGTTGGTGACGGCGCACGCATCGTCGAACAGGCGCTGGACTGTTTTGGGCGGGTCGATGTGCTGGTGAACAATGCCGGCATCCTGCGCGACAAGACGTTCCACAAGATGGACGACAGCGATTGGGATCAGGTTTACCAAGTCCATGTCGAGGGCGCCTACAAGGTCACCCGCGCTGCCTGGCCCCATTTACGCGAGCAGAACTGGGGGCGGGTGATCTTCACCGCTTCGACCTCTGGGATCTATGGCAACTTCGGCCAGGCCAATTACGGCATGGCCAAGCTTGGCTTATATGGCTTGACCCGTACCCTGGCCATCGAAGGGCGCAAACACGGCGTGTTGGTCAATGCCATCGCGCCTACCGGTGGCACGCGCATGACCGAAGGGCTGATACCGGCACAGGTGTTCGAACGCCTCAAGCCTGAACTGGTCAGCCCCCTGGTGGTTTACCTGGGGAGCGAGCAGTGCCAGAGCAGCGGTGAGCTGTTCGAGGTGGGCGGGGGCTGGATTGGCAAGGTGCGCTGGGAGCGTAGCCTGGGTGTCGGCTTCGACCCGAGGGAAGGTTTTAGCCCTGAGCAGGTGGCTGACAGCTGGGCGCAGATTGGTGATTTCGCTGAGGCGATACACCCGCAGGACAGCTTGCAGGCGTTGCAGCAGATGATGGCGAACCTGCAGCAGTATCCGCTGCAGCGTCCTTGAGATCGAGCTCCATCGCGGTCGGCGCTCGGTCTGCTGGCCGCCAGAACAGTCAAGGCATGCGCCACCAACGCACTGTAAACAACCGACAAAAAAAAGCCGCTGCAAGCGCAGCGGCCAATCGAGACGTCAGATCAAGGAGCTTCAAAATCAACGTCGGTGAACCTCGCAGGCCTGAAAGGCGGGGGGAGTGCCCTTCATGCCGGCCAGTGATTCAAGAATAAGCGCTTGATCCGGCAGGAAAAATAGCCGCTTGCGACATTCACCTTTACGTTTCAGGCAACAGTGCCACAGCCCGTCTCAGGCCTTCGGTGCGTAACCCATGCGCCAGCTGGTATCACGCGCTGCTGCCAGCAGGCGCTGCGCCGCCGGCCCATGTTCATCGGCGTGAAAGATCGAGGTCGGCCCTACCACGGTCATCACCGCGGCGATCTGCCCCATGGCATTGAACACGGGGGCCGAGAGCGCATCCACGCCCGGCATCAGCAAACCGTGCACATGGTGCAGGCCCCGTTCGCGAATGCCTGCCAGCAGCCGGTCGTAATCGCTCGCGCTTTGCTGCAGCACGGCCAGTTCCTTGTCGCGCAGCTCCAGGGTTTCGCGCTCAGGCAAGTACGCGGCAAACACCAGCCCGGTAGAGGAACTGAGCAGCGGCAACACCGAGCCGATCTGGGTCACCACCGTCACCGCCCGTACAGCAGGCTCGATGCTGACCACCGTTGCTCCCTGATTGCCCCACACGGCGATGAAGCAGCTTTCGTTGAGCTCGTCGCGAAGCTGCGACAAGGGCAGCGCCGCCAGCTTCAGCACATCAATGCTGCCCAACGCTGCCAGCCCCACGCGCAATGCTTCACGGCCAAGCCCGTAGTGGTTGGTGGCCGCATCCTGCTCGGCAAAACCACTGGCAATGAGTGCTTGCAGGTAACGGTGCACTTTGCTCGCGGGCATCTGCACGTGCTCGGCCAACCGCGACAGGGAGGTGGACGGCGAGAGCTCGGCGAGGGCCTTGAGGATGTCGGTGCCGACTTCCGCCGAGCGGACCTTCTGCTTGCCGTTGTCGGTGGGGGAGCTGGCTTTGGCCATGGGTTGGGTCTTCCGGATTCGTCGAGTCGCGCCTTTATAGCTTGACGGGTTGCACGGAGCAAATTACGTTATTCGTAATCTGATTACGATAAAAACAAAATCCGGAGGCATCGATGAACCGCGACACGTCGCCCGACCTTCAGTACCTGAGCGGCTTCGGCAATGAGTTCGCCAGTGAAGCCCTGCCCGGGGCCCTGCCCGTCGGGCAAAATTCTCCGCAGAAGGCCCCCTACGGCCTGTATGCCGAGCTACTGTCGGGTACGGCGTTCACCATGGCGCGCAGCGAACTGCGCCGGACCTGGCTGTATCGCATTCGCCCGTCCGCCCTGCACCCGCGCTTTGAACGGCTGGCGCGTCAGCCACTGAACGGGCCGCTGGGCGGCGTCACCCCCAATCGCCTGCGTTGGAACCCTCAACCGCTCCCAACTGAACCGACTGACTTCATCGAAGGCTGGCTGCAGATGGTGGCCAATTCGGCTGCGGACAAACCGGCGGGGGTGAGTGTCTATATCTACTGCGCCAACCGCTCGATGGAACGGGTGTTCTTCAACGCTGACGGTGAACTGCTGATAGTGCCGGAGCAGGGTCGCCTGCGCATCGCCACTGAGCTGGGGCTGCTGGAGGTCGAGCCGCAGGAAATCGCCGTGGTACCGCGCGGCATGAAGTTTCGCGTCGAACTGCCTGATGGCCAGGCCCGGGGCTACATTGCCGAGAACCACGGCGCGCCGTTGCGCCTGCCGGACCTGGGTCCGATCGGCAGCAACGGGCTGGCCAACCCCCGAGACTTCCTGGCCCCGGTAGCGCACTACGAGGAGGCTGAAGGCCCGGTACAGCTGGTGCAGAAGTTCCTGGGTGAACACTGGGCCTGCGAGCTGCAGCACTCACCACTGGACGTGGTCGCCTGGCACGGCAGTAACGTGCCCTACAAGTATGACCTGCGTCGTTTCAACACCCTCGGCACGGTCAGCTTCGATCACCCCGATCCGTCGATCTTCACCGTATTGACGTCACCGACCAGCGTGCATGGTCTGGCCAACATGGACTTCGTGATCTTCCCTCCGCGCTGGATGGTGGCCGAGAACACCTTCCGTCCACCGTGGTTCCACCGCAACCTGATGAACGAATTCATGGGCCTGATCAGCGGTGCCTACGATGCCAAGGCCGAAGGTTTCCTGCCCGGTGGCGCTTCGCTGCACGGTGTAATGAGCGCCCACGGGCCCGATGCCGAGACCTGCGAAAAAGCCATTGCCGCCGACCTCGCACCGCACAAGATCGACAACACCATGGCCTTCATGTTCGAGACCAGCCAGGTGCTGCGCCCGAGCCTGCAGGCGCTCGAGTGCCCGCAGTTGCAGGCCGACTACGATAGTTGCTGGGCCACCTTGCCGAGCACCTTCAACCCGAACCGGAGATAACCCATGAACCAGTCCGCCATTGCCCGTAGCTGGGTCGAGCACGCCAACGGGCACAGCGACTTCCCGCTGCAGAACCTGCCGTTGGGCATCTTCAGCCGCCCAGGTGAAACGCTGCGCTGCGGCGTTGCCATCGGTGATGCGATTCTCGACCTGGAGGCCGTGCTGGCTGCCGGGCTGTTCGAAGGCCAGGCCAAGGCCGCCGTGGAGGCTACCCGTGGTGGCGCGCTGAACGCTTTTTTCGCCCTCGGCCGAGAGGCCCGCGTGGCGTTGCGCGAGCGATTGTTGGCGCTGTTGGGCGAACACAGCGAGCATCAGGCTGTGCTCAAGGGCGCGCTGCATCCTGCCAGTGATTGCCAGTTGCATTTGCCAGCCAAGGTCGGCGACTACACCGATTTCTACGTAGGCATCCAGCACGCTACCAACGTCGGCAAGCTGTTCCGCCCCGATAACCCACTGCTGCCCAACTACAAGTACGTGCCGATCGGCTACCACGGCCGCGCCTCGACGCTGCGCCCGTCAGGCACCGATGTACGCCGCCCCAAGGGCCAGACGCTACCCGCCGGGCACACCGAACCGAGCTTCGGCCCGTGCGCGCGCCTGGATTACGAACTTGAGCTGGGTATCTGGATTGCCCGGGGTAACGAGATGGGGCAGGCGATTCCGATCGCTGAAGCCGATCAGCACCTGGCTGGCCTGTGCCTGCTCAACGATTGGTCGGCGCGTGATATCCAGGCCTGGGAATACCAGCCGCTGGGGCCGTTCCTGTCCAAGAGCTTCATCACCACGCTGTCGCCCTGGGTGGTCACCGCCGAGGCCCTGGAGCCTTTCCGCTGCGCCCAGCCGGCGCGCCCGCAAGGTGATCCACAACCGTTGCCCTACCTGCTTGACCCGCGTGACCAGGCCAGTGGCGCCTTCGACATCGAGCTGGAAGTGCTGCTGATCACCGAGCGCATGCGTGAGCAGGGCTTGCCGGCCCACCGCCTGGCGCTGAGCAACACCCTGAACATGTACTGGACAGTGGCGCAGCTGATTGCCCATCACAGTGTCAACGGCTGCCAGTTGCAGCCAGGCGACCTGTTCGGTTCGGGCACGCTGTCCGGCGCTTCGCCCGATGCCTACGGCAGCCTGCTGGAGACCACCTTGGGTGGCAAGCAGCCGGTGGAGCTGGCCAGTGGCGAGCAGCGCAAGTTCCTCGAGGACGGCGATGAGATCATCCTGCGTGCCCGTTGCAAGCGTGACGGTGTGGCCAGCATCGGCTTTGGTGAGTGCCGCGGCAAGATCATCGCCGCCAACTGAGGGAGCAGGGCAATGGAGCTGTACACCTACTACCGTTCCACCTCCTCCTACCGGGTGCGCATTGCCCTGGCGCTCAAGGGCCTGGATTACCAGGCCCTGCCTGTCAATCTGCTCAAGGGCGAGCAGCGCGGTACCGAGTATGGAGCGGTGAATCCGCAGGGCCGGGTACCGGCTCTACGCACCGACGATGCCCAACTGCTGGTGCAGTCACCGGCGATCATCGAGTACCTGGAAGAGGTTTATCCACAGCCTGCACTGTTGCCCAATGGTGCTGCAGCGAGGGCCAAGGTGCGCGGTGTGGCGGCGATCATAGGTTGCGATATCCATCCGTTGCACAACGTCAGTGTGCTCAACCAGTTGCGCCAGTTGGGCCATGACGAGGCACAGGTCAACCAGTGGATTGCCCACTGGATTGGCCAAGGCCTGGCGGCTGTAGAGCAGCTGATCGGCGATGATGGTTACTGCTTTGGTGAGGCGCCGGGGCTGGCGGACGTCTATCTGGTTCCGCAGCTCTATGCCGCCGAGCGCTTCAACATCGGCCTTGGCAGCTATCCGCGTATCAGCCGGGTTGCGGCATTGGCCGCCAGGCATGCTGCATTCGCCAAGGCGCATCCGTCCTGCCAGCCGGATACCCCGGCTCAGTGAATCGAACGGTTCGCCAGCGGTAGCTGGCCGATACGTTCGGACAGCTTCAGGCGCTGGACCGGATCCTCGGTGAGCAGCAAGGCATGCTCCAGGTCGAAGCGTTCGGCCTGCGGGCAGTCGAGGTGTTGGTAGAGCGAGGCGCGGGTCATGTAGTCGCTGACTTGCACCGGGCCCAGCTGCATGACCCGTTCGGCGTCGATCAGCGCGGCCAGGTGGTTGTCATTGCTGATATGCAGCTGGCGCAAATTACGCGAAAGGCGCTGCAGCATCTGGGCCGGGCTGGCCGTGCGCAGGTGCTCGGCTGTCAGCGGCACATGGGGGCCAAACTGGCGGGCCAGCAACTCGCGGCAATCATTGGGATACAGGCGCCGGCCACCGCAAGGGTCGAGCAGGTGATCGGCACCGGGTACGCGCAGCAGAAAGTGCCCTGGGAATGCCACACCCTCCAGTGCTATGGACAGGCGCCGGGCCAGCTCCAGGGTGATGATGGCTAGCGCCAGCGGTTGGCCCCGGCGGCGCTGCAAAACCCTGTCCATCAGTGCCGCCTGCGGGCGCAGTGGGTGGAATTCATCCTGCTGGAAGCCCAGCGCATTGAGTTGGCGTAGCAGTGGCTGAGCCAGCTCGCACACCGGCAGCATCGGCAGGCTGGCACTGATTTCGGCTTGCAGGTTGTGCAGGCTGGCAAGGCTGGTTGCAGGCTCGACCTTGCGATCGTGCTCGGCGGCAATCCACAAGGCAGCTTCCAGCAAGGCGACCGGTTCGCGTTCCAGGCAGGCCAGGCAGGCTTGGCGTGGGTTCATGGGGGCATCTCCGCATACCCTTGAGTAATAGCGCTGGCGTCGTGATTCGTCCAGTGGTCCGGTCGCAGCTTGGTGTGTATGTGGATGCCTATACTGCTAGGAGCACCTCCCAGGGGAGCCCGCCGATGTTCGCGCTGATGCAAAGCACCCGCACTCAGTCACTGCACCTGTTCACCGACCCTAAAACCGGCCTCAAGGCTGTGGTGGCCATTCATAACGAGATTCGAGGCCCGGCGCTGGGAGGTTGCCGCTACCTGCCCTATGCAGACGACGAGAGCGCCATGGCCGATGCCATCCGCCTGGCGCAAGGCATGAGCTACAAGGCGGCGCTGGCCGGGCTGGCATTGGGGGGTGGCAAGGCGGTGGTCATGCGCAACCCGCACGTGGAAAATCGCGCGGCGCTGTTCGAGACCCTGGGGCACTTCATCGATACCCTGCAGGGGCGTTTCATCATCGCTGTGGACAGCGGCACCTCCACGCTGGACATGGATTGCATCGCCCAGAGTACGCCCCATGTGACCAGCACAACGGCCTCGGGTGATCCCTCGCCGCATGCGGCCATGGGGGTATTTGCCGGCATCCGTGCAACCTGCCTGGCCCGCTTGGGCAGCAGCGACCTCAAAGGCTTGCGCGTTGCGGTGCAAGGCCTGGGCAATGTGGGTTACGCACTGGCCGAGCAATTGTACGCAGCAGGTGCCGAGTTGCTGGTGAGTGATCTGGACCCCGGTCGGGTGCGGCTGGCGGTGGAGCAGTTCAACGCCCATCCGGTGACCAACGATGCCTTGATCAGTACGCCCTGCGATATTTTTGCGCCATGTGGCGTGGGCCCGGTGCTCAATGGCCAGACGGTGATGCAACTGCGCTGCGCTGCGGTGGCAGGTGCGGCGAACAACCAGCTGACCACCTTGCAAGTGGCTGACCAGCTGGAGGCTCGCGGGATTCTTTATGCCCCGGACTACGTGATCAATGCCGGTGGTTTGATCTACGTGGCAATGAAGCACCGCGGCGAGGAGCTGGGCACCATCACCGCGCACCTAGCACGGATCCCGACGCGCCTGACCGAGGTGTACGCTCATGCTCAGGCCGAGAAGCGCTCGCCTGCGCGCGTGGCGCAAATGCTGGCGGAGCGGTTGCTATACGGCTGAAGCCGCACGGCGGCCCGGCCGTCGACATCATTCTGCAGCATCAGCTTCCAACAACTCACTCAACGCGTCCGGCTGGCTCTTGAATGCCCGCGCGAACACGTCGCGGTTCTTCGCCATGTAAATGCCGGCTTCCTCGACCTGCTGCTCGGTCAGCGAAGGCACCGCCTTGTGCAGCACCTCGGCCAGGCGCTCGGCCAGTTCGAGCATCTTGTCGTGACGATCTGCTTCGGCCTTATCCATGAACAAGCGCTCCGGGTCGCGGCTGCTGCGGTACACCACTTCGACGGCCATTCATCACCTCTGTGCCTTTTTGCGGTTGGTTTATCGATTACTGTATGCGCATACAGTAATGGCAATGGCACCTCAGGTGCAACCCTTGCCGCAAAAAAGCGTAGCCCACAGGTGCCTTGCGGCAATCGGCCGCCTTCCAAAGCAGGGGCCTGGCCCTTTAACTGCATGGCACAAGCGTCACACGCGTGACGCATCATCCTTCATGTCGTATCGGGGAATCACACATCGTGAACATCAAATGGGCAGAAAAGCTGCGCAAGGGCCTGCATGGCTCGGCCGACTCGCTGGGCAATCTGTGTGTAGAGGGGTTTCACTACCTTGCCCTGTTCGGCATCGGCGCCATTACCGCCTACGCGGCGGTGATGACGTTCCTGGACATGCTCGGCAAGGGCGGCATCAGCGTCGATGACATCCTGCTGCTGTTCATCTACCTGGAGCTTGGGGCGATGGTCGGGATCTATTTCAAGACCAACCACATGCCTATCCGCTTCCTGCTGTATGTGGCGATCACCGCGCTCACCCGCCTGCTGATCGGTGATGTGTCGCACCACAAGGCGCCGGATGAGGGCCTGCTGTACCTGTGCGGGGGCATCCTGCTGCTGGCGTTTTCGATCCTGGTGGTGCGCTACGCCTCGTACCGTTACCCCTCGACCAAGGTGCTGGACGCCAATGGCAAGGCAGTGGAAGAGGGCAAGTAGCCGTCAGTTGGCGATGGAGTGACCTGGCTGCTGGCGCGGGTCGCGGGTGAGGGCGGCCAGTACCTGCAAAGGGTTCTGCCCCAGTTCGATGGCCAAGCCCAGGCGTATGCTGTCGATGACTCGCTGCAGGCGCACCGGGTCGTTGCGCTGGGCCTGGGTGATCAGGCGCTTGGCGACCACGCCGGCGTCATCTGACAGGGTCAGCATGATGCTGCCGTCCAGGCGCTCGATGCTCAGGTTGACGCGATACTCGGGGGCGAAGGCGGCGCTGATCTGTTCGAAGGGATTGTTCATGGTCTGGGCCTGCAATAGGTGATTGCAGGAATTGACCGGGTAGATCCCGGGTTGGTTCAGGGCATTTGATCCGGTAGCCTTGGCGTCATCAGGACAAGGCAATTAGCCACTAGTGTGGCTACACTCCTTTGACCAAAGCCGCGATGGCTGGCCTCTGGCCTGCAAAGGAGTGCCCGTGGTTCCCTCTTCCGCTGCACGCCAGCGTGGCGCGATCGGCCTGATGGCTGTCACCACACTGGCCCTGGCCTTGCTTTTCATGCTGGTAGTGGTCGACAGCGGCCGCCTTTACCTTGAACAGCGCAAGTTGCAACGCATCGCCGACATGGCCGCGCTGGAAGCTGCAGGCCAGTCTGCCGTGTGCACGGGCAATGGCCCGCAGGCCACGGCCATTGCCAGCGTAGCCGCGGCCCGCAACGGCCACACGCCCGGCAGCCCCTTGGTGGCCAGTTGCGGTTACCTGAAGACCGGTGCCAATAGCCTGCGCACGTTTACCAGTGACAATGCCCGTAACGAAGCGATACGGGTCGATGTCAGCAACACAGTCACCACCAGTTTTGCCGCTGGCATGTACATCCTGACCCAAGGGGGGGAGGTGCCGCTGACCACGACTTTGCAGGCCCATGCTGTGGCATCGAAACCATTGCCGCCACAGGCCATGCTGAGCATTCGCACTACGTTGGCCACGGTCGATTCGCGCCAGTCGGCGTTGCTCGATGGCCTGCTCGGCGCTTTGGGAGGCAATGTGCAGCTTGGCCTCGCGGGCTGGAAAGGCATAGCCGCAACCGATCTCAACGTGCTCAACTACCTCGACCAGTTGGCTGTCGACCTGCAATTGACCGTCGGCGACTACGAGCAGCTGCTCAATGCCGACGCCACTGCCACACAATTGCTGGAAGCGGCGGTCAAGGTACTTGAGCAAAGCGGTGCCGCCGCCGATATCGTCACCAACCTGGGCAAGGTCGCCCTGGGGGCCGGGAACAGCACGTTGCTGCAATTGGGCGACATTCTCGATATTCAGAACGGTACTGCCCAAGCGGGGCTGGACGCCAGCATCCAGCTGCTGCAGCTGGTGCAGGGGGTGATCCAGCTGGCTGCCAGCGAAAGCGCAGCCACTGCCGACTTGCCGATTAGCGTGCTCGGCCTGATCAACGGCCGGGTGCGGCTGAAAGTGATCGAGCCGCAACAGGTATCGGCGGTCGGCGATCCGCGTACGGATGAACTGAGGGTTCACACGGCTCAGGTGCGGGCGATGATTTCGCTCGACCTGCCGCTGCTCAATACCGTCTTCGGCCTGGTCAATGCGGTGCTCGACCTTGTCTCGCCACTGACCAACGTGCTCAACAACCTGCTCAGCCTGAACCTGGCTTCGACACTGGAGTCGGTGCTATGCCTGTTGGGGGTGCCGTGCACTGTCACCGATATCGTGCTGGTGCCCGACAAGCTTCAGCTGGACATTGGCCTTGAGGTCGCCGAAGCCACGGCACGCCTCGACCCGCAGTCTCCTGACACGTTCAAATGCTCGCCCAAGCGTTTGACCGTTCAGGCGCAGAGCGCTGCTGCCAAGCTGGCGGTAGGGCGTTTCGATTCCACTAATGCGTTCTTCACCACCGGCACTACCGCTGTCAAGGCGCTGCCATTGATCGATATCGGCACCAAGCGCTGCACCAAGTTGCTGATACTCGGAACTTGCGAAAGCCGAATACCCTACGCCGGTGGCGGCCTTGGCCTGCGGGTCGACAGCAAGCTGCTGGGCAGTGGCCCGGTAGAGCACCCGCTGGTGTTCCAGGGCCCGGTTAGCGAACCGCCCAATATCGGGCAGCCCGCCGCCTACCTGAACATGCGCCCCGTCAATGACAATGTGGTCGGCAGCCTCAGCGATACCTTGCTGGGCGTCCAGCTCCAGGCCTTCAAACCCACTGCCAACAGTGGCCTCGGCGATGTACTGGTGATCGCCGGCAATGTACTCGGTACGGTCAAAGGCATCATCGAACCTTTGATAAGGGGGTTGCTCAGCCCCCTGATCGACCCGTTGGTCCATGTGCTGCTGAAGGTTCTGGGAATCGACCTGGTCAATACCGACGTCGGCGCCAACCTCAGTTGCTCCACCGGCCGTGCTCAGTTGGTGTTGTAGATGGGCAGCAACACCTGGAAGCAGGCACCGTCAACGCCATTGAGCGCTTCGAGCCTGCCCCCCATGGCTTCGACGATGCCGAAGCTCACCGACAACCCCAGCCCGGTACCCGCGCCCGCAGGCTTGGTGGTGAAGAATGGCTCGAAAATGCGCTCTATCAGGCGTGGGTCGATACCTCCGGCGTTATCTTCCACCTGCAGGCACAGTTGCCCTTGCTCGATACGCTGGCAGATGCCGATCCTGGGGCTGGCCACCTGACGTTCGAGCAAAGCGTCCCGCGCGTTGACCATCAGGTTGATCAGCACCTGCTCAAGCTGGTCCTCATGCCCTTGCACCTCCGGGCAGAAATCCGGCTCTTCGACTTGCAAGGCCACACCTTTGCCGCGCAGCCCTTCAGCCAGCAACGCCACTGCGCCATCCACCGCAGTCCAGGCTGCAAACACCTGGTGCTCAAGCGCGGAGCGCCGGCCATAGGTGCGCATGTGCTCCACCAGCCTGGCCACGCGCCCCACCTGTGCATCGATGCGCTGCAGCTTGCCTGTCAGGTACTCGACTTCGACCACCCCGCTTTCCACGCGCTTGAGTGTGTTGGCAATGGCCAGGCGCATCACGTTCAGAGGCTGGTTGATTTCATGCACCAGCCCTGTCGCCAACTCGCCGAGCGTGGCCATCTTGGCGCCCTGCATCAATTGTTGCTGGCTTTGCCTTACCTGCGTGTTGTCGCGCCCCACTGCCTGTACTTCCAGCAGCTGGCCTTGCTCATTGAACAGCCCCCGCTCGGCCCACACCCACCAGGCATGCCTGTGCCCTGGCAGTTGCAGGCAGATCTCCGCGCTGCCCAGCGGCTGCTCGGGTGTCAGCGCAGCCAGCCGCTGTATGAACGACAGACGCTGGCCGTCGGACATCCATTGGCCCAGGTTCATCTCGCTCAGTTGCTCAGGTGCACACTCCAGCTGTTCGGCGAGCGGCCGGTTGCCGAACAGCAGCTGCAGGTCCGGGGTGTAGCGGCAGATCATCGCGGGTGAATCCTCCACCAGCACCCGGTAGCGTTCCTCACTTTGGCGCACACGCTCGGCTGCCTCGGTCGCTTCGCTGACATCCAGCCACAGGCCGACCACCTCGACCGGCTGGCCAAGGTCGTCACGCAACAGCCGGGCTTCGTCCAGCACCCAGTGATAGCCACCCAGGTGATCGCGCAGGCGATAGCGGCTGCGTACCTGGCCATCGCGCAGCAGCGTACGTGTTCGCTCAAGCCACAGCGCCCGGTCGTGCGGGTGTACCGCCTGGCCTGGTTGGCGCGCCAGCTCGCTATCTTTGGGCCAGCCCAGCATCGGCGTCAGGCTGGCGCTGAAAAATTCGCTGTGCAGCGCGCCCTCGCAACAGCGCTGGATATAGATCACCGCAGGCGAACTGGCGATCAGGTTCTCCAGCCGGGCACGCGCGGCGCTGGCCTGAAGCTCCTGGGCTTTCAGTGCGCTGATGTCGAGCACAAAGCCGTGCGCCTGCCCGCCGTGTAACTGCCCGACCCAGTGCAGCCAGCGCGGCTCGGCTCCACGGTCGGCTTCGAGCAGGCGCACGTTCAAGCTCAATGCAACACCGTTGCGCAGCTGCTCCAAGGCCATTTGCGCAGCCTCCCGATCAGCCGGGTGCAGGCGCGCCAACCATTGCTCGATGCTTACCGCACTGGGCAGGTCAAGGCTGGCGGCCAGGGCCGGATCGAAATGCAGCGGCCCTTGTACCGGCCATTGCCACCAGCCTGCGCCCAGTTGCTGTTGCAGCTCGTCCAGATGGCGCGAGCGCTGCTGCAACTGGTGTTGCCGCAGGCGCGCGAGCAGCGGCTCGAGCAAGGCTTGCAAGAGCGCCATGGCCGCCTCTGGTGAAGGCACCGATGGCGCGCCCGCACACAGCAACCAGGCCTGAACCTCATGGCCGTGGCTGTAAGGCACAAGGAACAGCGGTAACCCAGCGCAAGTGGCCCGCCACTGCGGCAAGTCAGGCGCGACCTGCTGAAAATGGGCGGGAAGTGCCTGCAGCCACGGCTGCAGGCGTTGGTCATCGGGCCAAGGCCAGTCGCTTTCGCTGCAGGTATGCGCCCGCCAGCCCGATTGGTCTGCCAACATCAGGCGTACCGAGCCGGCATGCCAGTGCTCGGCCAGGCGCATCAGTTGCTCGGCGGTAGTCTGCGTCAGCCAGTCTTCGCTGCAGTCACGTACGGCCTGGCCGACGTCTGCGGCCAGCTGGCGCAGGGTCAGCCACTGCTCCTGCTGAGCGCCTTGGCGCAGCAGGTCGCTGATATCGAACAGCTGCAGCATCCAGCCGATAGCCTGGTGTTGCAGCCAGCCACGAGTCTGCAGGGCCTGGCCGTGCACGGTTTGAAAATCCAGGTCCAGTGCTTGCCCTTGCCAATCGGCGGGCACACCTTCGAGGGCCAGCCAGCTGTGCTGATACAGGTAGTCGTGCACCCGCGCCTGCGCGTGGCTGGGTACGGCCAGCAGCGTGCGCAAGGGCCCGGCCAGGCGTAGCACGTGCCCCTGATCGTCCAGCCACACCTGCAGGCCCACGGCATGCGGCATTTGCGCGGCGGGCTCTGCGGCATGGCTGCCCAGCCAGCGATCGAACAGGCCGCTCACAGTTGCAGGCTCGCTTCGGCCTGCAAGCTCTCAGGCAAGCGGGGCACTTCGCCAATCAGTGGTATCACCAGCAGCGGCAGTACTTTGTGCAGTTTATTTTTCGGATAATTGATCGTCACTTTCAGCAGCTTGTCATCATCCACGCTCACCTGCGCATCGGCCGGCTGGAAGTCGAGTGGCTCGGGCATCCAGGCCAACTGCTCGCGGATCACTGCATGGGCAAGCGCCTGTACATCGTCGTCATAGGTCTCGCTGCTCGGGTCCAGGGCCACGCAGCGGCGCACGGCTTCGCTGCTGGCCTGGTTGAACGATTGCAGCATCAGCATTGGCAGGGTGTAGCTGACCAGGCCGTAGAACACTGTGAAAAAGATCATGAAGACGGCGACGAACTCGATGGCTGCCGCGCCTTTTTGCCGTGCTGCCGGGCCTGCTTGCATGATTGCGTCTACCCTGACGATGAGTCTCGACTTACAGCATAGAAGCCTTCTACGAACAGGGATGGCCAATTGCCAATATCCAGTATTGCCCTGCTGCTGTGGCTTGCCTTGTGCAGCGGGCAAGATGTCCGCGAACGGCAGATTTCCAACCTTCTGACCTTGGGCGTCGCAGCCTGTGCGCTGGTGTGGCTGGCGGTTACCGGGCACAGCTGGATCGGCGCCCGGGCCAGTGATGCCGGCTGGGCTCTGGCGATTGTGTTGCTGCTCACGTTGCCCGGCTACGTGATGGGGCGTTTCGGTGCCGGCGACGTCAAATTGCTCGCCGCGCTGGGGCTGGCCACCAGCCAGGACTACGTGCTCGGTACGTTCATTGGCGCCGGCGGCACCTTGCTGGTCTGGGCGCTGTTGCGACGGTGGGCGCGGCGCAGGGCAGGGCAGGAGGCTGAAAAACAGCCATTCGCGCCCTTTGTGCTGGTGGGCTTTTTGCTGACCAGCGTGTGCCTGCAGTGAGAGCGCCAGGCCCGGTCAGTTGTTCGACTCAGTCATCTTGGTCCAGCGATAGAAATCCGGAATGGCGTACTTGTAGGTTTCCAGCCAGCGCTGCTTGGACAGATCGCGCTCGCGCGCCGTCTGCACCTGCAGGCGGGTGGACGCCTGTTCGCCACTGGACTGCACCCGCAGCAGCGCTTCGGTTGCCGTCAGCGCAGGCGGTTGCTGGCGTGGGTAATCCTCTGCCCAGGCCGTGGTAATACCGGTGCAGCAGGCCAGCAGCATCACATACCTGATCATGACCTTCTCCTTTGCTCAGTTGACCATCACACCTGCGCCACCGGCCGAGGCTATCGGCCCGCGCCCGGTGGCTTTGATCTGGCTGGCGCGTGCCTGGGCCTGGGCAAACTGTGCCGGTTTGAGCCGCAGGCGGCCGACCAGGTCAGTGGCTTGCTGCCAGTTGTCCTGCAGCAGCGCTAAGGTCACCAGGTTGACGGCGGGCAGCGGGTTGTCATCCTTGAGCTCTATGGCGGTCAGGAATTCGAACCGTGCCTGTTCATACCGGCCCATGCTCATCAGCACCACACCCAGATCATTGCGAACCCGCTCGTCGGTCGGGGCCAGACGTACCGCTCGCTGCAGGTTCTGCAAGGCCTGTACGTCATCGCCCCGGGCCGAGGCGAGCTGGCCCAGGCCATGCTCACCCTCGGCCGCGAGGCAGCCGCCGAGCAAGCTGCGGTACAAAGGTTCTGCTTCGCTGCGCCCCAACAGGCGCGAGACCCTGGCCTTGCGCAGGCGTACCTGGTCGAGGGTGTTGGGCAACTGCTCCAGGTGCGCCAGGCTGGCATGCGGGCGGCCATCGTTGAGCATCTCGTCCGCCAGGTTCAGCGCCAGTTGCTGGTCGGCGTCCGGCTTGCCGCAGCTCGAGGTGCCGAACAAGTGTCCGAACCCTTCAGGCTGCTGGCCGGCGCATCCTGTCAGCAAGAGCAGGCCGGTGAACAACAGGGTCGCTTTCATCCATTACTCCCTAGGGGCCCAAGGCCCGCGTCAAGGCGGAAAATCCCGGCCCGGCCAGGACGATGAGCAGTGCCGGGAAGAGGAATACCATCATCACCGCCGACATCTTTGCCGACATCTTCGATACCCGTTCCTGCATGCGTGTCAGGCGCCGGTCATCGAGCAGGTCCTTGAGCGCGAGCAGCGATTTCATCGCACCGCTGCCCTGTACCAGCAACTGTTGAAGGATCGCACAGGTGTCGATGAACTCATCCACGGCCAGTACCCGCGCGCTCTTTTCCAGCTCCGGGCCGAGCGCCAGGCCTGAGTCAACGCGTTGCAGCACCTGGCGCAACTCTTCGCTGATTTCGGGTAGCAGCGCCTGGCCTTCCTGGCTCAGCACGCGCAACGCCTGCTCTACGGCCAGGCCGGTCTCGAAGAGAATGCGTAGCAGCGGAATCATCAGGCTGACTTCCAGGGCGATGCGCTGCTGGCGCCGCCTGGCGGCAACCGCCAGCAAGCGCTTGGGCAACAGGTAGCTGGCACCCAAGGCAAACAACGGCCAGACCAGCCAGTGCGTGCCGTCACTGCCCAGTGCGGCTTGTTGCAGGATCAGGGTCAGTATGACCGCCACCAGCGGCAGCCCCAGTTGCATGGCAGCAAACAGCGCCCGCTGGCGGCTGCGGCGCCAGCCGACACGGTCGAGCAAGGCCTGGGTTTCCCCGTCGAGTTTCTGCAGGCGTTGCCCCAGGGGGCTATTGCCCAGCCAGTGCAGCCAGTCCCCCAGGCGCTCCTCGCGCGCCAGCCGCCCCTGCAGCCTGCGAGCGACCAGGTAGCGGGCACGCAGCTGGCGGGCGGCCTGCAAGCCAAGCAGGCCGGCGGCGATGAACAGGCACACGGCACATAGCAACAAGGCCATGGTCAGAGGCTCCTCATCATGCGCCACAGCACCAGGCAGCCGACCACCTGCAGGGCGAAGGCGAGCAGCAGCATCATCTGGCCGCTGCTGTCTTGCCACATGGTCAGCAGGTAGTGCGGATTGGCCATCAGGAAGTAGCCGACCATGCACAGCGGCAAGGCACCCAGGATCATCGCTGTGATGCGGGTTTCGCCGGTCATCGCCTTGAGCTGGCGGCTGCCTTGTTCACGCTCGCGGATCAGCTTGATCAGGTTCTCCATCAGCTCGCTGGTATTACCGCCGTAGCGCTGGTTGATGCGCAGCCCCATGGCGAACAGACGCAACTCGTCCTGGTTGTAAAGCTCGGCCAGTTCGTTGACCGCATCGTCCAGCGGCACGCCCAGCTGTACGTTGCGCCGTACCCGGGTCATGGTCGAGCGCAAGGGCTCGCGAGAGCCGTCGATACCACCAAGGACCGCGTCATTGAGGGTTCGCCCGGCCTTGAGGCTGCGCACGCTGTAGTCCAGCAAAGCGGGCAGCTGTTCGACAAGCTGGTGCACGCGCCGTCGGCATAGCCAACTGAGGGTGAAATAGCCGAGCAGCGGCAGGCCGACCAGCACCATCAGCCCGGCCACCCAACCGGCTCCCAGCAGCGCCACCAGCGCCAGACCGAGCCAGGCCAGCAGCCAGCGCTGCGGTTGCCAGTCGGTTGCACCAAGCCCGGCACGTTGCAACAGCGGCTCGAGCCAGTCGCGCCGTGCATTGCCGCTGCGGACCAATTCAAAGGCCCGCCCCAGGCGCTGGAGAATGCGCTGTTCGCTGCGCTTGTACAGGCCCCGGCGAAACAGCATCAGGGAGACGCCCAGCAGCAAGGGCGACAGCGCCAGCAGCAAGGGGCCGGTCATTGCACACCTTCATGGCGCAGTTTGCTGCCTGCGGGGTTCGGCGCCTCCCGCAGAAACACGTCGCCGCCGCGGCGGTCGAGCCGGAACAGCGTGCTGGTCACGTACACGTCGTCACGCACGCCGACCACTTCCAGGATTTCACTGACGCAGCGGCGCCCGTCGGGCAGGCGGGCCAGCTGGATCACCACGTCCAGTGCCGCGCAGATCATCTGCCGCAAGGTCTTCTCGGCGATCTGCCGCCCGCTCAGGCCAACCAGGGTTTCCAGGCGTAGCAAGGCGTCCTGCGCGGTGTTGGCGTGCACCGTACTCATCGAGCCGTCGTGGCCGGTGTTCATCGCGGTGAGCACGTCCAGCACCTCGGTGCCGCGGATCTCGCCGAGGATGATACGGTCCGGGCGCATGCGCAGGGCATTGCGGATCAGCTCGCTGGCCTTGATCTCGCCGTGCCCCTCGGCATTTGGCGGGCGGGTCTCAAGGCGTACCACGTGGGGATGGTGCAGTTGCAATTCGGCGACGTCTTCGATGGTCACCAGGCGCTCGCGCGGGGCGATCATCTGGCTGAGGATGTTCAGCAGGGTGGTCTTGCCGGTGCCGGTGCCGCCACTGACCAGGATGTTGCAGCGCCGACCCACGGCGCGCTCGAGGAAGTCGAAAATGTGCTGGTCGATGGCGCGGGTGGCGAGCAGGTCGGCGCTTTTGAGCATGTCCTGGCGGAATTTGCGGATCGACAGGCATGGCCCGTCCAGGGCCACGGGTGGAATGATCGCGTTGACCCGGCTGCCGTCCGGCAGGCGCGCGTCGACCATCGGCGACGATTCGTCCAGGCGCCGCCCGAGCGGTGCGAGGATGCGCTGCATGACGCGCTCGACGTGTTGGGCATCGATGAAACGCAGGTCGGTCTGTTGCAACTGCCCGGCCCGCTCGACGAACACCCTGTGCGGCCCGTTGACCAGAATCTCGGTGACACTGGCGTCCCGCAGCAGCACCTCCAGCGGCCCGAACCCGGTCAGCTCGTCGACCAGTTCTTCGGCCAGGCGCTCCATTTCGTAGCGTGACATTGCCAGGCGCAGGCGTGCCACGTAATCGCCCACCTGCTCCAGCACAAACTGCGTCAGTGCCGGGCGTGCGCCTTCGAGCAGGTTGCGGCCGCTGTCTTCGATGGCATCGATGGCAAAGCGGTGCAGCGCACGCTTGAGCGCATAAGGGTCGCCCGAGGCATGGTGGGGGCCGCCGAAGGGTTGGTCGCCGTTCATTTGCTGCCCCATAGCCGACGCAGCCAGGTAAAGGCCGGTGGCGCAAGGTTTTCCGAGCGCTGCGCCAAACGCTCACCCAGACCGCGCAGGGCTTGGGTAAGGTTTTCGCGCGGTGCCAGCTCGAACAGGCTCAGGCCCTGGTTTTTCACGTTCAGCCGCACCTCGGGGCTGTCGGGCATGACCTTGAGCAGCGGTAGAGCGTAGCGCTTGGCCAGGCTCTCGGCGTCTGGGGCGACATTGCTCAGGTAGCGGTCGACCAAGAGGCTGGCATGCTCCAGCTTGATGCCATGATCGCGCCACAGCTCCAGCACTTCGAGGTTGCGTCGGCAGTCGAGGATGTTCTGGTCGGTATAGATGATGAGCTTGTCGCAGTGGCTGATGATGGTGCGCAGGGCCTCGCTGTCGGCATGCCCGGTCAGGTTCACGACGATGTGCTGGAAGTGCTGGCGCAGTGCGCTGAGCAGCATGTACAGCTCGGCGGCACTGGTCTGGCGCAGGGGGTCGTCGTTCTCGGCGAAGGTCAGCAGGCGCAGGCCTTTCTTGTCGCGGGTGAAAGCACTGTCGATCAGGGTGGTGTCGAGCCGGCGCAGGTGGCGCAGGGCATCGCCGAAATAGAACGACGCTTCCAGCCCCAGCAGCGCCAGGCTGTCGCCCCGTGGCATGCCCAGGTCCAGCAGCAGGGTCTGCTGGCCACTTTCTTGGACCACCCGCGCCAGGTGCGTGGTCAGCAAAGCGCCGTCGGCACCGGTCTGCACACCGTACAGCACGGTGAGGCCGCCCAGGCTGGGGTTGTTGGTGACGGTGGGCATGCGCTTGCCCAGCCGCCGTACCAGCCCGGCCACCTCACTGGCCCGCGAGCCATAGGCTACGAAATCGCGGGCGCCGGCACGCATGGCGTGCAGCACCAGTTGATTGTCCATGCCATCGCCCAGAGCGACGATCGCCAATAGCGGCTTGGCTTCAAGCACACCCTCGATCAGTGCGCACTGATTGACCAGTTGCTCACGGTCCAGGCCGATGAACACCAGGGTGCTGAAGGTCGCATTGATCAGCGCCAGCAGTTCGTCGAGGCTGCCGCCACTGGCGCCGATCACCTGGCCTTGGGGTGCCAGCGCGCTCTGCAGCCACTGCAGGTCTTCTTCATTGCGGGTGATGCCCAGAAAGGTCTGGTTGAGGCTCTCGTTCATCGTGATAACCCGCTTTGGCCATCGAAGTTGCCGTTTTCCATGAAGAACAGCCGGCCCCAGCTGGGGTCGTAGGTACGCAACCCCTCGCCTGGCAGTTCCGGCAGGCGGGCATTGGCCGCCAGCGGTTGAACCAGGTGCGGGGTGACGATCATCAGCAACTCGGTCTCCTCACGCACCAGGGCCGATTGCCGGAAGAACGCGCCAAGGATCGGCAAGTTGCCCAGCCCGGGGAGCTTGTCCACGGCGGAGCGGGTGTTGTTGCCGACCAGGCCGCTGATGATGAAGCTCTCGCCATCGGCGAGGGAAATGCTGGTATCGGTGCGCCGTATGCTCAGCCCCGGTACGCTTGTGCCGCCAATGGTCACCGCATTGGTGTAATCCAGCTCGCTGACTTCAGGCGCTACCTTCAGGGTAATGCGGTCGCGGCTGATCACGGTCGGCGTCAGTGCCAGACGCACGCCGAACTCCTTGTACTCGATCGAGAAGTTGTCACTGCCGGCGCTGGGCACCGGGATCGGTATCTCGCCACCGGCCAGGAAGCTTGCAGTCAGGCCGCTGAGCACGGTGAGGCTGGGCCGCGCCAGGGTGTAGGCGAAACCGCTGTTTTCCAGAGCATTGATGGCCGCCAGGAAGCGGCTGCTGCCGCCGCCCCAGACGATGTTGAAAACCCCGTCGTTGAGCGGGATCTGCGGCGACGTGACAGGCACGGCGCCCGGTGTCACAGAAGTGCCTGGCACGGTGCCCGGCGACCCGATCAGGCTGTTGTTCGAGCCGCTGAAAAACAGCCGTGCGCCGGCTTCCTTGTACTTGGTGCGGCGCACCTCGACGAAGCGGATATCGGCCTGCACCTGGCTTGGCAACTCCGGATCCAGCGACGGCGGCAGGCCCGTTTCGGCCATGGCGGCGCTGGCTTGGCCTTTGACGAACAGCATGGCCCGGTGTGGCCCCGGTGCGCAGGCTGTCCACAGCATGAGCGTGGTATTGCCTTGGCCCACGGCCGTCACCAGCACGGCGCGGTCACCGCTGGGTTGCACGTCGGCAACCTTGGGGTCGCCGACGGCGGCCCGGGTGATCGCCAGCGGCAAGCGCAATTCTTGCTGCAGGCCTTGGTCGATTTCGATCACTGAAGGCAGTTGGGCAAATGCTTCGCAGCCTTTGCTGGCACCATGGGCGTTCGGCAGCAGCGCAACCGTGAGCAGGGCAAGGCACGCGAGGCTGAAGAACCGTTTTGAACTGCAACGCTCGGAACTACGCATACTGCATCCTTGCCTTGTCAGGGAGTCTTGTTGGCGTCCGCGGCCTGTGCGCCACGGATGATCTGCATGCTTGCTACTGCTGCAGCGGTTGAGGCGGTTTTGGCCAATGGCGTCTGGGAAAGCTGGCTGAACCGATAGAGTTCCCGGTTGATGCTTTCTACCTGCGGTTGGCTATCCGCTTCGGCCCAATAGCGGGCCAGCCGCTGCTCGGCGGCACTGCGCACGGCCAGGCGCAGGGTGCCGACCTGGGCTGCCAGCATCAGGCGGCTGGCCAAGGCTTCAGGGACTGCCAGCACCACGGTGCGGGTGCTTGCGGGGTTGCCTGGGGTCGCCTGCTCGCGTCGGGCCTTGAGCTCCTCGGCGGTCAGTGCCGGGCGGCCGTCATTGGTAACGCCCATCTGTTCCCCGACGCTCAGCACGCGCAGGGCCGGCAACACGACCTGGGCAGAAGACTGCGGGTTGTTGGCCTCTTCGCGCAGGTACAGCAGCACGTCGACAAAATCACCCGGGTACAGTTGCCCGGCGGCGCCGACCACTTCGTCCACGCCTACCGCAACGGCCCGTTCGTGGGCACGGATCATCCGTGCCAGCGGTCCGCCAGGCTGGAAGCTCGACTCGTCCAGCCAGCTACCAGCGGCCAGTGGCCTGGCGCTGCTGCGTCCGATCACTTGGTCCACTTGCTGGAAGGCACCGGCAGGGACTACCTGCAAGCGCTCGAGCAGCACGTCGTGCTGCGCAAGGCGCTGC
>Ga0247820_10000473_pt1 | contig 21452 bp, 18 predicted proteins | sample 13C_Glucose_Day1_2_FD_192480 | JGI IMG/M metagenome (GOLD analysis project Ga0247820, IMG submission 192480) | Soil microbial communities from agricultural site in Penn Yan, New York, United States - 13C_Glucose_Day14 | ecosystem: Environmental > Terrestrial > Soil > Agricultural land | place...
GGGGGACGGCGCGGTCGGGGCCGGTGGGGCCCCTCAGGATGTGGCCGGGCGCAGCGCGGCCGATGACGCGGACGCGGCCGACGCCGCGGCGCAGACGGGAGCGACCACGGTGGGTGCGAAGAAGACCCCTGGCACGGCCACGGCGGCGAAGAACGCCGTACCCAAGGCCCGGATCGGCGCGGCGGAGCCGGGCGAGCTCGCGGTGCGTCCGGGCGAGGAGCCCTGGACCACGGAAGAGGTCGAGGAGGCACGGGCCGAGCTGATGTCGGAGGTGCTGCGGCTGGGCGAGGAGATCACCTCCTCCGAGCAGTCGCTGGCCGGCCTGATGCGGGACTCCGGCGACGGCGCGGGCGACGACGACGCCGACACCGGCACCAAGAACATCACCCGCGAGCACGAGCTCGCGCTCGCCGCCAACGCGCGCGAGATGCTCACCCAGTCCGAACGCGCCCTGCAGCGCCTCGACGCGGGCACCTACGGCCTCTGCGAGAACTGCGGCAACCCCATCGGCAAGGCCCGGATGCAGGCCTTCCCGAGGGCCACCCTCTGCGTCGAGTGCAAGCAGAAGCAGGAGCGGCGGTACTGATCGTCGGGCGCGCGGGGCGTGCCGTACCCTCGTGCTCAGTCAGGTACCTAGGTTGAGGGACTCACGTGGCAGAGGCGGAGCGCATCATCGGTACGCCGGACACCCCGGACGCGGACCGGGAGGAGCAGGAGCGGACCGGCACCGGGGCGACGGCGGAGGAGGCCGGTCGGCCCCGCGGCAAGCGGCGGATCGCCGTGCTGTTCGCCGTCGCCGTGATCGCGTACGCCCTCGATCTGATCAGCAAGATGATCGTGGTGGCCAAGCTGGAGCACCAGGAGCCCATCGAGATCGTCGGGGACTGGCTGCGCTTCGAGGCGATCCGCAACGCGGGCGCGGCCTTCGGCTTCGGCGAGGCCTTCACCGTGATCTTCACGGTGATCGCCGCGGTCGTGATCGTCGTGATCATCCGCCTCGCCCGCAAGCTCTACAGCCTGCCCTGGGCGATCGCGCTGGGCCTGCTGCTCGGCGGCGCCCTGGGCAACCTCACCGACCGGATCTTCCGCTCCCCGGGCGTCTTCGAGGGCGCGGTGGTCGACTTCATCGCGCCCAAGCACTTCGCCGTGTTCAACCTGGCGGACTCGGCGATCGTGTGCGGCGGCATCCTGATCGTGCTGCTGTCGTTCCGGGGCCTGGACCCGGACGGCACCGTCCACAAGGACTGAACGCGCGTACGGCGCCGCCCGGCCCGTCCGGCATACTCGACGGGTGAGCACGATTCCCGAGATCCGTACCCTGCCCGTGCCCGACGGCCTGGAGGGCGAGCGCGTCGACGCCGCCATCTCCCGCATGTTCGGCTTCTCCCGCACCAAGGCGGCCGAGCTCGCCGCCGCGGGGAAGGTCACGGTCGACGGGTCGGTGGTCGGCAAGTCCGAGCGGGTCAGCGGCGGCGCCTGGCTCGAGGTGGAGATGCCGGGCGCCCCCGCGCCGGTGCGGATCGTCGCCGAACCGGTCGAGGGCATGGAGATCGTGCACGACGACGACGACGTGGTCGTGATCGTCAAGCCCGTCGGCGTCGCCGCCCACCCCTCGCCGGGCTGGACCGGCCCGACCGTGATCGGCGGGCTGGCCGCCGCGGGGTACCGCATCTCGACCTCCGGCGCCGCCGAGCGCCAGGGCATCGTGCACCGCCTCGACGTCGGCACCTCGGGCCTGATGGTCGTCGCCAAGTCGGAGTACGCGTACACGTCGCTGAAGCGCCAGTTCAAGGAGCGCACGGTCGACAAGCGCTACCACACGCTCGTCCAGGGCCACCCCGACCCCACCAGCGGCACCATCGACGCCCCCATCGGCCGGCACCCGCAGCACGACTACAAGTGGGCGGTCACCGCCGAGGGCAAGCCGTCCGTCACCCACTACGACCTCATCGAGGCCTTCCGCGCCGCCTCCCTCCTGGACGTCAAGCTGGAGACCGGCCGCACCCACCAGATCCGCGTCCACATGGCCGCCCACCGGCACCCCTGCGTCGGCGACCTGACCTACGGCGCCGACCCGACGCTCGCCAAGCGGCTCCACCTCACCCGCCAGTGGCTGCACGCCGTACGGCTGGGCTTCGAGCACCCGGGCGACGGGCAGTGGGCGGAGTTCTCCTGCGACTACCCGGAGGACCTGCAGAAGGCCCTGGACCAGGTCCGCGAGGAGACCTACGCGTGAGCGGCTCCCCCGTGGTCCGGGTGGCGGAGGGACCCGCCGACCGGGAGGCGTGCTTCGCGGTCCGCAAGGAGGTCTTCGTCGCCGAGCAGGGCGTCCCCGAAGACGTCGAGTACGACTCCTACGACGCCGGCGCCGTGCACGTGCTGGCGGTCGGGCAGGACGGCACACCGCTCGGCACCGGCCGGCTGCTGCACGGCGCGGCCGCCGCGGCGAAGAACGGCGGCGACCCGGCGGTCGGCTCGCTGGGACGGCTCGCGGTGACCCGGCGGGCGCGGGGCCTCGGCGTCGGCGCCGCGCTGGTGCGGGCCGTCGAGGAGGCGGCCCGTGAGAAGGGGCTCACCGCCGTCGACCTGCACGCGCAGACCCACGCCCTCGGCTTCTACGAGCGGCTGGGCTACGAGGCCTACGGACCCGAGTTCCCGGACGCGGGGATGCCGCACCGGGCCATGCGGCGCGTTCTGTAGCCGGGGGCCGCGCACAGCCGGGTGAGGGTGGCGGCGTGGCAGGGTGGAGGTCCGCCTTCCGCTCGCCGATCCGCCCGGAGTGCCGACCGTGAATCAGTTGACCCTGCTGTTCGCGCTGCTGCTCGGGGCAGTGGTGAGCGTCCCGGTCGGGGAGCGGCTGAGGCTGCCGGCGCCGGTGCTGATGACGGTCCTCGGGATCGTCCTGGCGCTGCTGGAGTTCGTGCCGAACATCGACGTCCCGCCGGACCTGATCCTGCCGCTGCTGCTGCCGCCCCTGCTCTACGCCGCCGTACGCCGGACCTCCTGGCGCCAGTTCGCCGCGAACGTCAGACCGATCCTCCTGCTGGCGGTGGCACTGGTCTTCGTCACCACCCTCTGCGTGGCCGCCGTCGCCCACGCGATCGTGCCGGGGCTGCCGCTGGCCGCCGCCGTGGCCCTCGGCGCGCTGGTCGCACCGCCCGACCCGGTCGCGGCGACCGCCGTCGCCGGGAAGCTGGGGCTGCCGCGCCGGCTGGTGTCGATCCTGGAGGGCGAAGGGCTGTTCAACGACGTCACGGCGATCGTGCTCTACAACGTGGCGATCGCCGCCGCCGTCAGCGGTTCCTTCTCGGCCTGGGCGGCAGGCCTCGACCTGGTGCTGTCGGCCGTGGTGGCGGTGGCGGTCGGGCTCGCGCTGGGCTGGGGCGCCAACAAGCTGATGGACCTGCTCGGGGACGCCACCCTGCAGATCGGGCTGAGCCTGCTCGTGCCGTACGCCTCCTACGTGCTCGCGGAGGAACTGCACGGCTCGGGCGTGCTCGCCGTGCTCACCACCGCGCTGTTCCTCGTCGAGTACGCCACCGACGCCGACGACGTGATGACCCGGCTCGCCGGGCACGCCTTCTGGGACATCGTCGACACCCTGGTCACCGGGGTCGCGTTCGGACTGGTCGGACTCGAACTGCACAACGCGGTGCGGACCGCGGCCGGACACTGGGGCGAACTGCTCACCTGGGCCGCGGTGATCGTCGGCGTGGTCGTCCTGGTCCGGCTCGTGTGGCTGCTGCCGGCGACCTGGCTGACGCAGCGGCTGCACGCCGCGCGGGACACCGCCGAGGAGATCCCGGTGAGCTGGCGCGAGACCGTGGTGATGTGGTGGTCCGGAATGCGCGGCGTCGCCTCCGTCGCACTGGCGCTGGCGATTCCGCTGGAGACCGACTCCGGGGGCGACTTCCCCGGGCGGAGCGAGATCATCTTCATCGCGTTCGGTGTGATCATGGCGACCCTGCTGGTCCAGGGGCTGAGCCTGCCGTGGCTGGTGGGACGGCTCGGGGTACGGGCCGACACCGACCGCGAGAAGCGGTTCGAGCACGACCTCGCGGTCCGGGCGGCCGGGGCGGCGAAGCGCAGGCTCCGGGAGATCGAGGAGGTCGAGGACCTGCCCGAGGAACTCTCCGAGCAGATGCTGCGCAGCGCCTTCGACATCGGGGTGCGGATCAGCCCGGACCTCGCCGACGACGAACGGCGGGAGGCGCACCGGCAGCGGGCGCGGCGGCTGAAGCGGGTGCGCGGGATCCAGCGGGAGATGCTGAGCGCCGCGCGGCACGAGGTGCTGGCGGCGCGCAGCGAGGCGGGGGCGGACCCGGAGGTCGTGGACCGGGTGCTGCGGCACCTGGATGTACGCAGCCTGCGGTGAGCTTCACGGCCCGGGCGGCCCGGTGTTCCGTAAGGTCGCTCCCATGACTCGCAACGTTGTGATCAGTGGAGGCGGCACCGGGATCGGACTGGCCACCGCGCGGGCGTTCGCCGCCGACGGGGACCAGGTGCTGCTGATCGGGCGGCGCCGGGACGTCCTGGAGGGAGCGGACGTGCCGGGCGCCCTGACCTACGCCGCGGACCTGGCCGACCCGGAGGCGGTGCGCGGCGTGGCCGGTTTCGTGGGCCGGGAGTTCGGCGCGGTGGACGTGCTGGTCCACTGCGCCGGCGGCAACGGACTCCTCGAACCCCCGGTCGGCGGCGACGATCCGCTCGACGCGGTGGCCCGTGACTGGACGGTCAACTTCCGGCTCAACACGCTGACCGCCGTACTGCTCACCGAGGCACTGCGGGAACGGCTCGCGGAGCCCGGCGGGCGGGTGCTGTTCCTCAGCTCCATCGCCGCCTACCGGGGCTCCGGCCGCGTCTCGTACGCGGCGGCCAAGGCGGCGCTGCACCCCTACGCGCACGGCCTGGCACGGGAACTGGGGCCGCACGGCATCACCGTGAACGTGGTCGCCCCCGGCTACATCGAGGACACCGGGTTCTTCGGCGACGGCATGGACGAGGAGCGGCGGGCCCGGCTCGTCGCCGAGACGTCCGACAAGCGCGCCGGGACGCCCGGCGACGTCGCCGCGACCCTGCACTGGCTCGCGTCCCCGGGCGCCGGACACCTCACCTCGCAGATCATCCAGGTCAACGGCGGTGCCGAGCGCGGCCACTGAGGCCCGCTCAGCGCTCCCTGGGGTGGTTGTGCACCCTGCGGGCCGCCGGTATGCCGTCCGGCGCGCGGCGAGCGTGGTGGCCGGGCGGCAGCACCGCGTCGGCGGCGTTGACCCGGGGCATGGCGTAGGGGTGCTCGGCGGCCAGCCAGCGGAGCATCTGCTCGCGGACCGCGACCCGCACCGTCCAGATGTCGTCCGCGTCCCTCGCCGTCACCAGGGCACGCACCTCCATGGTGCTCGGAGTGCTGTCCGTCACGGTCAGGTTGAAGGCGCGGCCGTCCCACGCCGGGCACTCCCGGAGGATGTCGCGGAGCCGCTCGCGCATCGCGTCCAGCGGCGCCGAGTGGTCGAGGTGCCAGAACACGGTGCCCGTCATCTGCGGCGTCCCGCGCGACCAGTTCTCGAACGGCTGGGACGTGAAGTACGACACGGGCATGGTGATCCGGCGCTCGTCCCAGGTGCGCACGGTCAGGAAGGTCAGCGTGATCTCCTCGACCGTGCCCCACTCGCCGTCCACGACCACCGTGTCGCCGATGCGCACCATGTCGCCGAAGGCGATCTGCAGTCCGGCGAACAGGTTGCCCAGCGTGGACTGGGCGGCCACACCGGCGACGATGCCGAGGATGCCCGCCGAGGCCAGCAGTGAGGCGCCGGCCGCGCGCATCGCCGGGAAGGTCAGCAGCATCGCGGCCACCGCCACCACCCCGACGACCGCGGTGACCACCCGCCGGATCAGCGTCACCTGGGTGCGCACCCGGCGCACCCGGGCGGGGTCGCGCTCGCGATGGGCGCTGGCGTAGCGGGTGTACGTGGCCTCGACGACCGCGGCCGCGATGCGGATCGCCAGCCAGGCGGCCGACCCGATCAGCACCAGTGTCAGCAGCCTGCCGATACCGACCTTGTGGTCCTGCAGCAGTTCCGCCTCGTCGTACGAGCCTCTCAGCAGCGCCGCGCACAGCACCAGCTGGTACGGGACCCGGGCACGGCGCAGCAGCCCCCACAGCGGTGTCTCGTGGTGGCGTTCGTCGGCCTTGCGGAGCAGCAGGTCGGTGACCCAGCCGAGCGTCAACGTGAGCACGACCGAGCCGCCGACCACGATCAATGGGCGGAGCACGTCATCCATGCCACCGAACCTAACCGGCTCCGGGGGCGCATGAACATGTGACTTCCGCACGATCCCGGGTAGTGCCGCGATCCGGTGCCGTCACACCGGCTGGCACCATGGACCGCATGAACATCATGCTCTTCCACTCGACCTACGGCCTGAGGCCCGCGGTGCACCGGGCCGCGGACCGGCTGCGCGCGGCCGGACACGAGGTCTGGACGCCCGACCTCTTCGAGGGCCGCACGTTCGACACGGTCGAGGAGGGCATGGCGTACAAGGACGGCACCGGCAAGGACGAGCTGCTGAAGCGGGCCGTGCTGGCCGCCGCGCCCTACTCGGAGCGGGGACTGGTGTACGCCGGGTTCTCCTTCGGCGCCTCCGTGGCGCAGACGCTCGCGCTGGGCGACGGCCACGCGCGCGGACTGCTGCTCCTGCACGGCACGTCGGACATCGCGGCGAACGCCTCGGTGGACGGACTGCCGGTGCAGCTGCACGTCGCCGAGCCGGACGCGTTCGAGACCGACGACTGGCTCAGCGCCTGGTACCTGCAGATGGGCCGGGCCGGCGCCGACGTCGAGGTGTACCGGTACGCCGGCGCCGGTCACCTCTACACCGACCCCGACCTCCCGGACTGGGACGAGGAGGCCGCCGAGGCCACCTGGCGGGTGGCGCTCGGCTTCCTCGACTCGCTGGAAGGGGATCAGCCGGCGCGGTAGGCGGTCCAGCTCTGCTGCATGCGCGTCACCTGGCCCGCGGTGAACTGGTACATGCACGCGTCGTACGTGTAGTCCATGAAGTTGTGGATCGGGTCGGCGCCCGCCTTGCGGGTGCAGGTGTCGCGGCCTTCGGGGCACTCGTAGGCGGCGCTCTTCTCGGCCGGGGTGTCGTCGACGTAGTCGCCGCTGCCGTTACAGCCCCCCTGGAAGGTGTGGTACAGGCCCATCCAGTGGCCGACCTCGTGGGTGGCGGTGTCGCCCTCGTCGTAGTTGGTGGCCGAGCCGCCCGGCAGTGAGGCGTTCAGGACGACCACGCCGTCCATCGCGGGGCTGGACTTGTACGAGCTGGGGAAGGTGGCCCAGCCCAGGAGGCCGTCGCCGATGTTCGCGGCGTAGAAGTTGAGCGCGTTGGCGCCGCCCTTGTGCAGGGCGGTCTTCATCGCCTTCTCCTCCGGCGAGCCGTACCCGACGGTGTACCAGGCGGCGTTGTCGGTGTAGTCGGTGCCGGCCAGTGTGAACTGGAAGCCCGAGTCGGTGTTGCCGGTGCCCTGGCCCGCGTAGGCCGCGTTGAGGACGTCCATCTGGGCGGAGACGGCGGCGGAGTCGAGCTTGCCGGCCTCACCGTTGTGGATGACGTGGAAGTAGACCGGGACGGTCGTCGAGGCGGCGGCCGCGGTGCTTCCGCCGGCGGAGCGCAGCTTGTCGAGCTTGGCGCGCAGCTCCCGGTCCATGGCCTGGGCGCGGGCCTCGCTGATCTCGTTCGGCTCGGCGGTGTGCTCGCCGTGGCCGGGACGGGCCTCGCGGGCCGCGGTGGGGGCGTCGTCGGCGCACTCGGCGGTCCGGGCGCCTTCGGCGGCGACCGTGGTGGGGGCGGAGAGGGGGGTGAGCATCAGGGTTCCGGCCACGACGGCCGTACCGAGCAGGCGTCTGCGCGACAGTGACGATATCCGGGCAAGCGTACGCATGAGGGCTCCTGGCGGATGCGGTGGGGAGAGAGGCCGGGGATCTTCCTGGCCGCCGCCGGGAGATTACGTGGACATGACTACACGCCAGCAGGAGCGATCAAGCCCAATCAACTACTGGCCAAACAGGGTCATTCGACGCAGTAGTGAACGCGGAAACGTTACGGCGTCCGACGTTCGAAAACTCGACGTCATCATTCCGCCAACGGGCGGGTGGTGTGTCCGGATTCGGCTCACGGCCTCTCACCACCCGCCGTGACGACGTGATCTGCCCGCAACGTCCGGCCCTCTGGTCACAGGTGGCCGAAAATCGCCCCTTGGGGCGGGGCTACACCGGGTCGTAGGTGCGCTCCGCCTTCTGTGTGCCGCTGAGGGTGCGGTAGGAGCGGGTCCAGGCGGAGGTGGCGTTCGCGTCCGTCCGGCTGGACAGCACGTAGTAGTCCATCTGCGCCCGCTCCGCGGTGATGTCCAGTACGCCGTAGCCGTGCCGGTCGGTGTCGACCCAGTGCACGTGCCGGTTGGCGGCCCTGATGAGCGGTGAGGCGAGCGCGGAGACCGTGCCCTCGGAGACCTTCACGATGTCGTCGAGGTTGTCGGAGGTGACCGAGGTGACCACGAACTCCGTGGCGGCAGACGCCGACAGCGGGTAGGTGCCCGCGTTCACCGGCACGTCGTTGGCCCACGCCATGTGGATGTCGCCGGTGAGGAAGACCGTGTTGCGGATGGCGTTCGCGCGCAGATGCGCGAGGAGTTCCCGGCGGTCGTCTGTGTAGCCGTCCCACTGGTCGGTGTTGAGGGCGAGCCCCTCCTGCGGCAGGCCCAGCAGCTTCGCCAGCGGCTTCAGCAGGCTCGCGGGGAGGGAACCCAGGGCGAACGGCGAGATCATCACCGAGGTGCCGACCAGCCGCCAGGTGGTGTCGGACGCCGTCAGGCCCGCCTTCAGCCAGTCCAGCTGGGCCCGCCCGGTGAGGGTGCGGTCCGGGTCGTCGACCTCGCCGTCGCCGAGGGAGACCTGCTGGGAGCGGAAGGACCGCAGGTCGAGCAGCGAGAGGTCGGCCAGCTTGCCGAACCGCAGCCGGCGGTAGGTGGTGCCCTCCAGCGCGGGCCGCACCGGCATCCACTCGAAGTACGCCTGCTTGGCGGCGGCCTGGCGGGCCGCCCAGGTGCCCTCCGCGCCCTCGGTGTGGTTCTCGGCGCCGCCCGACCAGGCGTCGTTGGCGATCTCGTGGTCGTCCCAGATGGCGACGACCGGCGCCCTGTGGTGCAGGGCCTGCAGATCGGGGTCGGTCTTGTAGGTCGCGTGCCGGAGCCGGTAGTCGGCGAGGGTGACGATCTCGTGGGCGGGCGCGTGCGGCCGGACGACCTGGCCGCGGGTGCCGTACTCGCCGGTGCCGTACTCGTAGACGTAGTCGCCCAGATGCAGCCAGGCGTCCAGGTCGCCGCGGGCGGCGAGGTGGCGGTACGCCGAGAAGTGGCCGGCCTCCCAGTTGGCGCAGGACACCACGCCGAAGCGCAGTCCGGTCACCGCGGCGTCGGCGGCCGGGGCCGTGCGGGTGCGGGCGACGGGCGAGTCGGTGCCGCCGGCGGAGAAGCGGAACCAGTAGTCGGTGGCCGGCCGCAGACCGCGGATGTCCGCCTTGACGGTGTGGTCGGAGGCGGCGGTGGCGACGGCCGAACCCCTCGCCACCACGTCGGTGAACGCCTTGTCCCGGGCGACGGTCCAGCTCACCTCGGTGTCCGGGCCCAGACCGGAACCGGCTGTCGCCTCCGGCACCGGCGTTACCCGGGTCCACAGCAGGACGCCGTCCGGCAGCGGGTCGCCGGAGGCCACGCCGTGCAGGAAGGCGGGCGCCTGCGCGGCCGCGGCCCGCGCGGGGACGGCGGCCGCGAGGGGTCCGGCCAGCACCGCGGTGGCGGCGGCCGCCTTGACGACCGTACGGCGGCGCGGGGACAGGGAGTCGGCGTCCGCGGTGGCGGGCGTGGCGCTCTCGGATGCTCTGTGTCGACTGGTCACAGCCGATCAGGTTACTGACAGGTACACGCGAGAGCGGGCGAACTCACCAAAGTTCGCCCGCTCTTCGGCGAACGGTCAGCCGGCCGGGCCTCAGGCCTTGAGCGCCTTGTCGACCGCCGTGGTGAACTCCTCCACCGTCATCGGCGCGTTCTGGCCGTCGGAGCCGGTGACCTTCTTGCCGTCCATCATCAGCGTCGGGGTGCCCCGGGCCTCGCTGTCGTCGAACACCTCGGACATCTCCAGCGCCCACTTGTCGTAGGTGCCGTCCTTGACGTCCGCCTGGAACTCCTTGTTGTCCTTCAGGGCGTCGACCGAGTTGGCGACCTTGATCAGGTACGCGTCGTCCTTGAACTTGTCGTCCGTCTCCTCGGGGTGGAACTCGGCCGAGTAGAGCGCGCTCTTGTAGGCGAGGAACGCCTCGGGGCTGACGTCCAGCGCGGCGCCCAGCGCGCTCAGGGTGTTCTTGGAGCCCTCGCCGGTCAGGCTGCGGTCGAGGAACGAGGCGCCTATGAAGCGGATCTTGTACTTGCCGTCCGCGAGGTCCTTCTCGATGGTCTTGCCGACCGTCTGCTCGAAGGAGGCGCAGACCGGGCAGCGCGGGTCCTCGTACAGTTCGAGGGTCTTCTTCGCGCCGGACTCGCCGATGACGACGGTCGTGCCGTTCTTGCCGCTGGTGTTGGCGGGCTTGACCAGCTTGGCGTCCTTGGCGGACTCCCAGTAGTCGGGCTTGCTCGCCTGGACGACCGCGTAGCCGATGCCGCCGGCCGCGGCCAGCACGCCGACGACCGACAGGGCGACGACGACCTGCCGCTTGGCCTTCGCCTTCTTGGCCTGGCGCTCGCGCTCCACGCGCAGCCGCTCCCGGGCCGCCGTCTTCGCCGCCTGGCTGTTCCGCTTGCTCATGGTGATGTCTCCACGGGGGACGCACACGGTCGTGTGCGGGATACGTATGGGGGACTGCTGGTGCTCGGACGGTGCGCCGGGGCGGGGGCCGCCTCAGGCGGACAGGGCGGAGCACGGCGGTCCGCGGCGTCCCAGGGAGTGTGCGAGGAGCAGGGTCCGCGCCAGGGCGGTGCGGGGGAGCGGGCGGGCCGGACGGCGGACCTCGGGGGCCCGGCGCACGGCCACCGCGGCGACCGCGAGCAGCAGCGGCCGGAAGGTCGTGGCCGCCACCGCGCTCAGCAGCTGGGCGAGCGCACGCTCGCCGCGGCGCAGCCAGGCGGCGGCGAGCAGGCCGATCCCGATGTGCGCGCCGAGCAGCGCCCAGGCGGTGGCCGGGTCGGCGTCGGCGAGCGCGGCCGCCAGCCGGTCGCCGCCCTCGGCGGCCGGCCCGGTCACCCGGGCGAGCGGCGCGCCGACGCCGGTGCCGTCGCCGCACAGCAGGTCGAAGCCGACGGCGCGCAGCGGACCCGCCACCGGGCCGCCCATCCGGCCGTAGCAGACGTGCTGGCCGGTGGTGAACACCGTGTCGGCGGCCAGCTCCAGCGGGATCAGCAGGGCGGCGATCCGCCCGAAGGAACGCTCCCGGCCCGCCAGGGCGTACGCCAGGAGGAACACGGCGGCGCCTATGGCGGCCACCGTGTTCAACGGCAGCGGAGCCCCGGACAGCAGCACGTGCGACGCGGCGCTGAGCGTCACGACGACAGCCGTGAACAGCGCCGCGCGTACGGCTCTGAGCTGGGTTCCGGATATGTCCATGGCGCTGAAGAGTGTGTCACGTGCTCCGGTAAGGGATCCCTAAAGGGTTCCTGTGGACGTGCCGGGGGTCACAGACCCGGGATCCTGCCGTTGCGGAACAGGTCCAGGAAGATCTGGTGGTCGCCGCGGGCGCGGGCCCCGTAGTCGTGGGCGAACTCGACCAGGAGCGGGACCAGGGAGTCCTCGTCGGCGGCGATCGCCGCGTCGATGGCGCGCTCGGTGGAGAACGGCACCAGGGACTCGCCGGAGGTGTCGTCCGCCGCCGCGTGCATCGTCGCCGTGGCCCGGCCGAGGTCGGCGACGACCAGCGCGATCTCCTCCGGGTCGTCGATGTCGCCCCAGTCCAGGTCCACGGCGTACGGCGAGACCTCGGCGACCAGCTGTCCCGAGCCGTCCAGCTCGGTCCAGCCCAGCCACGGGTCGGCGTGCGCCTGGAGGGCGCGCTGGGAGATCACCGTGCGGTGCCCCTCGTGCCGGAAGTACTCCCGGATGGCCGGATCGGTGATGTGCCGGGAGACCGCCGGGGTCTGGGCCTGCTTGATGTAGATCACGACGTCGTTCTCCAGGGCGTCGCTGTGGCCCTCCAGGAGGATGTTGTACGACGGCAGCCCGGCCGATCCGATGCCGATGCCGCGGCGGCCCACGACGTCCTTCACCCGGTAGGAGTCCGGGCGGGCCAGCGAGGCGTCCGGCAGCGTCTCCAGATAGCCGTCGAAGGCGGCGAGCACCTTGTAGCGGGTGGCGGCGTCCAGCTCGACCGCGCCGCCGCCTGCGGCGAAGCGGCGCTCGAAGTCGCGGATCTCGGTCATCGAGTCCAGCAGCCCGAACCGGGTCAGCGAGCGGGCGTCGCGCAGCGCGTCCAGCAGCGGCCCCTGGGCGGTGTCCAGCGTGAACGGCGGCACCTCGTCGCTCTTCGCGCCGGTGGCCAGCGCGTGGATCCGCTCCCGGTACGCGGCCGTGTAGATCGTGACCAGCTCGGTGATCTGCTCGTCGCTGAGCGCCTTGGCGTACCCGATCAGCGCCATGGAGGCCGCGAACCGCTTGAGGTCCCATGTGAACGGGCCGACGTAGGCCTCGTCGAAGTCGTTGACGTTGAAGACCAGGCGGCCGTTGGAGTCCATGTACGTGCCGAAGTTCTCCGCGTGGAGATCGCCGTGGATCCACACGCGCGACGTGCGGTCGTCCAGGTACGGCCCGCTGTACGTCCGCCCGCCGCCCTGCCCGGCGTGCTCGGCGTCGAGGTCGTGGTAGAAGAGGCACGCCGTCCCGCGGTAGAAGGCGAAGGCCGAGGCGGCCATCTTGCGGAACTTCACGCGGAACGCGGCCGGGTCGGCGGCCAGGAGCTCGCCGAACGCGGTGTCGAGGACGGCGAGGATCTCCTCACCGCGGTGCTCGTCGTTGAGCTGCGGTACCGACATCGCCTGGTGCCTCCTGGTGCGGGGTGTCTCGGGGACGGCTGCTCCGTCGCCCGCCTAACGTGTGAAGGTGCGCGGGAGTGCCCGCGCCCCCGCCCGAAGGTACGTGGTGACGGCCTCCGGGTGTCAGTGCCGGGGCATAGACTTCGACGCTGTCCCCCGGACCGTCCGCCGCCCGTCGCCGCCTGTTCTCCTTGGAGGCCGCACCGTGTCAAAGCCGCCGTTCACGCACCTGCACGTCCACACCCAGTACTCGCTGCTGGACGGTGCCGCGCGGCTGAAGGACATGTTCGACGCGTGCAACGAGATGGGCATGTCGCACATCGCCATGTCCGACCACGGCAACCTGCACGGGGCGTACGACTTCTTCCACTCCGCGCAGAAGGCCGGGGTCACCCCGATCATCGGCATCGAGGCGTATGTCGCGCCCGAGTCCCGGCGCAACAAGCGCAAGATCCAGTGGGGCCAGCCGCACCAGAAGCGGGACGACGTCTCCGGTTCCGGCGGTTACACCCACAAGACCATGTGGGCCGTGAACAGCACCGGCCTGCACAACCTCTTCCGCCTCTCCTCCGACGCGTACGCCGAGGGCTGGCTGCAGAAGTGGCCCCGGATGGACAAGGAGACCATCGCGCAGTGGTCGGAGGGCATCGTCGCCTCCACCGGCTGCCCCTCCGGCGAGGTGCAGACCCGGCTGCGCCTCGGCCACTTCGACGAGGCGCTCAAGGCCGCCGCCGACTACCAGGACATCTTCGGCAAGGACCGCTACTTCCTGGAGCTGATGGACCACGGCATCGACATCGAGCACCGGGTCCGCGACGGCCTGCTCGAGATCGGCAGGAAGCTCGGCATCCCCCCGCTGGTCACCAACGACTCGCACTACACCTACGCGCACGAGGCGGTCGCCCACGACGCGCTGCTGTGCATCCAGACCGGCAAGAACCTCTCCGACCCCGACCGCTTCAAGTTCGACGGCACCGGCTACTACCTCAAGTCCACCGACGAGATGTACGCCATCGACTCCTCGGACGCCTGGCAGCAGGGCTGCGCCAACACCCGGCTGATCGCCGAGATGGTCGACACCACGGGCATGTTCGAGAAGCGCGACCTGATGCCCAAGTTCGACATCCCGCAGGGGTACACCGAGGTCAGCTGGTTCAAGGAGGAGGTCCGCCGCGGCATGGAGCGCCGCTTCCCCGGCGGCGTCCCCGAGGACCGCCAGAAGCAGGCCGACTACGAGATGGACGTCATCATCCAGATGGGGTTCCCGGGGTACTTCCTCGTCGTCGCCGACTTCATCATGTGGGCCAAGAACAACGGCATCGCGGTCGGCCCCGGCCGTGGCTCCGCGGCCGGCTCGATCGTCGCCTACGCCATGGGCATCACCGACCTCGACCCGATCCCGCACGGACTGATCTTCGAGCGGTTCCTCAACCCCGAGCGCGTCTCCATGCCCGACGTCGACATCGACTTCGACGAGCGCCGGCGCGTCGAGGTGATCCGGTACGTGACGGAGAAGTACGGCGCCGACAAGGTCGCCATGATCGGCACGTACGGCAAGATCAAGGCGAAGAACGCCATCAAGGACTCCGCGCGCGTGCTGGGCTACCCGTACGCGATGGGCGACCGCCTCACCAAGGCGATGCCCGCCGACGTCCTCGGCAAGGGCATCGACCTCAACGGCATCACCGACCCCTCGCACCCCCGCTACAGCGAGGCCGGCGAGATCCGCGCGATGTACGAGAACGAGCCGGACGTGAAGAAGGTCATCGACACCGCCAAGGGCGTCGAGGGCCTGGTCCGGCAGATGGGCGTGCACGCCGCCGGCGTCATCATGTCCAGCGAGCCCATCGTCGACCACGCCCCGATCTGGGTGCGGCACACCGACGGCGTGACCATCACGCAGTGGGACTACCCCCAGTGCGAGTCGCTGGGCCTGCTGAAGATGGACTTCCTCGGTCTGCGCAACCTGACGATCATGGACGACGCCGTCAAGATGGTGAAGGCCAACAAGGGCGTCGACCTGGACCTGCTGAGCCTGCCGCTCGACGATCCGAAGACCTTCGAACTCCTCCAGCGCGGCGACACCCTCGGTGTCTTCCAGTTCGACGGCGGACCGATGCGCTCGCTGCTGCGGCTGATGAAGCCCGACAACTTCGAGGACATCTCCGCCGTCTCCGCGCTCTACCGTCCCGGCCCGATGGGCATGGACTCGCACACCAACTACGCGCTGCGCAAGAACAAGCTCCAGGAGATCACCCCGATCCACAAGGAGCTCGAGGAGCCGCTGCGGGAGGTCCTGGACGTCACCTACGGCCTGATCGTCTACCAGGAGCAGGTGCAGAAGGCCGCCCAGATCATCGCCGGCTACTCGCTCGGCGAGGCCGACATCCTCCGCCGGGTGATGGGCAAGAAGAAGCCCGAGGAACTGGCGAAGAACTTCACCATCTTCCAGGCCGGCGCCCGTAAGAACGGCTACAGCGACGAAGCCATCCAGGCGCTCTGGGACGTCCTGGTGCCGTTCGCCGGCTACGCGTTCAACAAGGCGCACTCCGCCGCGTACGGACTGGTGTCGTACTGGACCGCCTACCTCAAGGCGAACCACCCCGCCGAGTACATGGCGGGGCTGCTCACCTCGGTGAAGGACGACAAGGACAAGTCGGCGGTCTACCTCAACGAGTGCCGCCGCATGGGCATCAAGGTCCTCCCGCCCAACGTCAACGAGTCCATGTCGAACTTCGCCGCCCAGGGCGACGACGTGATCCTCTTCGGCCTCTCCGCGGTGCGCAACGTCGGCACCAACGTGGTGGAGTCGATCATCAAGTGCCGCAGGGCCAAGGGGAAGTACACGTCCTTCCCGGACTACCTCGACAAGGTCGACGCGGTCGTCTGCAACAAGCGCACCACCGAGTCGCTGATCAAGGCCGGCGCCTTCGACGAGATGGGGCACACCCGCAAGGGCCTCACCGCCCAGTACGAACCGATGATCGACAACGTGGTCGCGGTGAAGCGCAAGGAGGCCGAGGGACAGTTCGACCTCTTCGGCGGCATGGGCGAGGCCGAGAGCAGCGAGCCCGGCTTCGGACTCGACGTCACCTTCACCGACGACGAGTGGGACAAGACCTACCTCCTCGCCCAGGAGCGCGAGATGCTCGGTCTCTACGTCTCCGACCACCCGCTGTTCGGCCTGGAGCACGTGCTGTCCGACAAGGCCGACGCGGGCATCTCGCAACTCACCGGCGGCGACTTCGGCGACGGCGCGGTGGTCACCATCGGCGGCATCATCTCGGGCCTCCAGCGCAAGATGACCAAGCAGGGCAACGCCTGGGCGATCGCCACCGTGGAGGACCTCGCCGGCTCCCTCGAGTGCATGTTCTTCCCGGCGACGTACCAGCTCGTCTCCACGCAACTCGTCGAGGACGCGGTGGTGTTCGTCAAGGGCCGGCTCGACAAGCGGGAGGACGTGCCGCGGCTGGTCGCGATGGAGCTGATGATCCCCGACCTGTCCAACGCGGGCACCAACGCGCCCGTGGTGCTCACCATCCCGGCCACCCGCGTGACCCCGCCGATGGTCAGCCGTCTCGGCGAGATCCTCACCCACCACAAGGGCGACAGCGAGGTCCGCATCAAGCTCCAGGGGCCGACCAGGACGACGGTGCTGCGCCTGGACCGGCACCGGGTCAAGCCGGACCCGGCCCTGTTCGGCGACCTGAAGGTCCTCCTCGGACCCTCCTGCCTGGCCGGCTGACGCCGTCCGGAGACGCGCGTGAGGGGCGCACCCCGAGGTGGGTGCGCCCCTCTTCATGTGCCCGGGCCGCGACGGCCCGTCATACGGTTGTCAGTTGTGGCCGAAGCGCTTCTGCCGGCCCTTGCCCGGGCCGACCTCGCCGGGCACGACCTGCGTGGTGCGCTGCTCGTCGGGCGTCTCCATCGTGGACTGCCGGCCCGCCCGCTGGGCGTGCTCGGCCTGCGGCTGCTTACGGTCACGGTTCTTGTTCTTGGCCATGGTGGTGCCTCCTGTGGGGGACTAGGGGCCAGGGCCGGGTTCAGATTCACACAGCCCGATAACAGCCGCATGTTGGACAATTACCGTGTGTGACCGGGGTGATCGGGGAGGAAGTGTGGAAACGCCACGCCGAAGATCGAGTTCGGGCCGTTAACCCCGGCGTGGTCGGGCAGACTCGAAGCAAGCCCGAAGCAAACCTCCCGGAAAGAGGGTGGATCGCGTGGACCGCTGCATCGTCCTGGTGGACGCCGGGTATCTGCTGGGGGCCGCCGCCAGTCTCCTCGCCGGGGAGCCCTCGCGGTCCCGCATCACCGTCGACCACGCCGCCCTCATCCAGGGGCTGCGGGAGCGCGCGGAGTCCGACACGCGGCAGCCGCTGCTGCGCATCTACTGGTTCGACGGCGCCCCCGACCGCGTCCCGCAGCCCGAGCACCGCAGGCTGCGCGTGATGCCCCGGGTCACCGTCCGGCTCGGCGCGCTGACCCGCAGCGACGGCCGCTGGGCGCAGAAGGGCGTCGACGCGGCGATGCACGCCGAACTGACCGAACTGGCCCGCAACCGCGCCTGCTCCGACATCGTGCTGGTCACCGGGGACGGCGATCTGCTGCCGGGCATGATGGCGGCGAAGGAGCACGGCGTCGCCGTCCACCTGTGGGCCGTGCAGGCCGCCGACGGCGACTACAACCAGTCCGAGGACCTCGTCGCCGAGGCCGACGAACGCCGGGTGCTGGACCGGGCCTGGATCACCCAGGCGGTACGGGCCAAGGAGGTCAGCGGGGTGTGCGCGCCGCCGCCCGTGCCACGGCCCGAGATCGCCGCGATCCTCTCCGCGCCGCTGCCCGAGGCCGCGCCCGGCACGGCGGCCGAGCGGACCGGACAGGAGCCGCAGCACCCGGCCGCCGCCGCGCACAACGGCACCGCCGAGCGGGCCGCCGCGGCCAAGGGCGTACCCACCCCGAAGGACCTGGCCGCGCTGCGCGGCCCCGGACCGCACCCGCCCCAGCAGCCCGCCTCCGCCACCCTGCGCTGGTCCTCCGACAAGGGCTGGGTCGACCGTCCGGCCGCCGAGCCGCCGGACGCGGCCTCCATGCCGACGCTGGCCCAGCTGACCACGGCGGAGCAGCGGTGGGCGGACCGCGAGGAGGACATCACCACGGTCGGCGGGGACCCCTTCGAGGTGGGACAGGTCTTCGCCCGGCGCTGGGTGGAGCGGCTCGGCGACCAGAGCCACATCCAGAAGCTGTCCGGCATGTACCCCCGCATCCCGCACCGCGTCGACGGCGAGCTGCTGCGCTACGCGGCCCGCTTCGGTCTGCTCGCCCACAAGGACGACCAGATCGACGAGCGGGACCGTTACGCCATCCGGGCGGGCTTCTGGCGCGAGCTGGATCTGCGCACCGGCACGGAACGGGCTCCCGCCGGGGAGTGACGTGCGGTGACGTGCGGCGCGTGTCCCGCGCCCGCACGGCCCCGGCCTGTGGGGTTTCGTGCTCGTATGGCGGGATTGCGGGTTCGGGGTGCCCCGGGAACCGGCCGGGGGCCGGGACCCCGTAGGCTCGTCCCTTGTGAATACGCGCGCGGCACAGGGATTCCGGCACGGCGGTGACGTCGTGTGCGCGGTCCGCGGGCTGACCAAGACCTACCCGGCGGTGCGCGGCCGGCGCGGGTCTCCCGCCACGCCCGAGGTGCGGGCCACCGACGACGTGGAACTCGACATCCGGCGCGGTGAGATCTTCGGCCTGCTCGGGCCGAACGGCGCCGGCAAGTCCACCCTCGTGCGCCAGCTGACCGGGCTGATGCGGCCCGACCGCGGCAGTGTGGGCATCCTCGGCCACGACATCGTGCGCCACCCGGAGCGGGCCGCCCGCATCCTCGCCTACCTGGGCCAGGAGTCCAGCGCCCTCGACGAACTGACGGTGTCCCTCGCCGCCGAGACCACCGGCCGGCTGCGCGGGCTCGACGCACGGCGGGCACGGGCCGAACGGGACGACGTCCTCGACGAACTGGGGCTCGCCCCGATCGCCGGGCGCCCGCTGAAGAAGCTGTCCGGAGGGCAGCGGCGGCTGGCCTGCTTCGCCGCCGCGCTGGTGGGGGAGCGGCCCCTGCTCGTGCTGGACGAGCCGACCACCGGCATGGACCCGGTGGCGCGGCGCGCCGTGTGGTCCGCCGTCGACCGGCGCCGCGCCGAGCGCGGCACGACCGTCCTGCTGGTCACCCACAACGTCATCGAGGCGGAGACCGTCCTCGACCGGGTCGCCGTGCTCGACCGCGGCCGGGTCATCGCCTGCGACAGCCCGGCCGGCCTCAAGGAACGGGTCGCCGGCGAGGTCCGGGTCGACCTGGTGTGGCGCGAGGCCGCCCCCCTGCACGTGCCCGAGGTCGCCGCGCTGCGCGACCGGACCGTCGAGTCGGGCCGCCGCTGGACCCTGCGGCTGGCGCCCGAGGAGGCCCGTACGGTCGTCGCCACCGTCACCGGCGGGGCCGCCTTCGCCGCCCTGGACGACTTCACCCTGACCACGCCCAGCCTGGAGGACGTCTATCTGGCGCTGGGCGGCGCCGTGCGACAGGGACTGGTGAAGGCGTGAGCACACGGGCCGCGTCATCCGTACGGAACAGGGCGACCGCCGCAGTGGATCCGGGCGATCCGCCGAGCGAAGGGAAGCAGCACGACGTGAGTGTCGTACCCGCCGATGTCGTGCCGGGCGGCGTCCTGGCCGCGGACGAGGCAGCGCCGGAACCGGCCGCGCTCGGCCCCCGGGCGCGGCTGTGGCCTTCGCTGGGGGCCGTGTACCGGGCGCAGCTGTCGCGGGCCCGGGTCGCGCGGATCCCGCTGCTGTTCGTGGCGACCTTCCAGTCGGTCGGGATCATGATCCTGATGCGCGGGGTCGTCGACGGCGGCGGCGAGGCGCAGGCCGTGGTCGCCGGCTCGGCCGTCCTGGTCGTCGCCTTCGTCGCGCTGAACCTGCTCGCCCAGTACTTCGGGCAGCTGCGGGCCAGCGGCGGGCTCGACCACTACGCGACCCTGCCGGTGCCCCCGGCCGCGGTGGTGCTGGGCGCGGCGGGCGCGTACGCGTCGTTCACCGTGCCGGGGACCGTGGTGACCGCCGTCTTCGGATGCGTGCTGTTCGGGCTGCCGCTCGCGAACCTGTGGATCCTGGTCGCGGTGATCCCGCTCGCGGGCGCCGCGCTCGCCGGGCTCGGAGCGGCCCTCGGCCTGCTCGCGCCCCGGCCGGAACTGGCCACCCTGCTGGGCCAGCTCGGCATGTCCGCCGCGCTGCTGCTGGGCGTGCTGCCGCCCGAGCGGATGCCGGAGGCGGTGCGCCTGGCCCGGGACCTGCTGCCGTCGACGTACGGTGTCGAGGCCTTCGCACGGACCTTCGGGGCGCACCCCGACTGGCCCCGGGTGCTCGCCGACCTCGCGGTGTGCGGGGTCGTCGGCGGCATCTCGCTGGCCGTGGCGGCCTGGGCGTACCGCAGGGCTGCCGTCCGGTGACGCGCCGCACAGCCGGGCCTGGCACGATAACGGGGTGAGCGCACCTCTGACACCACCACCGTCCCCGCACGAGCAGGCCGCCGCCGCGTATCCGCACGGGAAGGCCGGCGACGCCGCGTACCCAGGACACGGCGGGTGGCACGAGAAGGACGGCCCCGGGATGAAGACGGAGATGCGGGAGGCCGCCGTGACCGCGGTGGCGGTGGCGCTCGGCGGCGTACTGCTCGGAGTGCTGTGGTGGTGGCTGGCCCCGCGCGTGCCCCTGGTGGGCGACGTGGTCGGCGACAACTGGGTCGTCTTCCTCAAGGACTCCGAGGGGGAGCAGGGCATCGGGGTGGACGGGACGTTCACGCTGCTGTCGCTGGCGTTCGGGGCGGTGAGCGCGCTGGTGGTGTTCCTGGTGCGGCGGCGTGGTGGTGTGCCGCTGGTGGTGGCGCTGGCGGCCGGCGGGCTGCTGGGGTCGGTGCTGGCGTGGCGGCTGGGGGTGTGGCTCGGGCCCGCGCAGGATGTCGTCGCGCAGGCGAGGAGTGCGGGTAAGGGGGTCACCTTCGACGCGCCGTTGCGGCTGAGTGCGAAGGGGGCGTTGCTGGCGTGGCCGTTCGCGGCGTTGGTGGTGCATCTGGGGCTGACGGGGTTGTTCGGGCCCCGGGATCCGGAGCAGTTGCCGCCGCTGGAGCCGTACGTTTCGCACGGGGCGTAGGTTTCGGGTGCCCTGGCGTTGGGGTGCCGCGTGCTGGTGCGGGGCGGGGGTGGGTCGCGCAGCCCGGCGCTTGCGGGGTGCCGTCGCGCCCACCCGTGCCGCCCTGCGGCACGATTGCCCGCGGCGCGCGGCGCGCGGCCCGCGGCGTGCGGAGAGCGGAGGGCGGTCAGGGGCGGGCGATGGG